>Ga0126315_10001074_pt1 | contig 10229 bp, 7 predicted proteins | sample Plot106_FD_92534 | JGI IMG/M metagenome (GOLD analysis project Ga0126315, IMG submission 92534) | Serpentine soil microbial communities from UC McLaughlin Reserve, CA, USA - Plot106 | ecosystem: Environmental > Terrestrial > Soil > Grasslands | place: USA: UC McLaughlin Reserve, Lake County...
AATTTATCTGACCTAAGTACGGCTTTGCTATTTGCAAAGAGTAATAGAGCTTCTTTCTCTATTGATTTTGCAAGATCAATATAGACATCTTTTGCTTTTTCATTATCTGTAATAACTTCATAAAATTCTGATTCTATGCCTTCTTCAATTTCTCTTATTTTTTCGTCTGCATGTATTGATTTATTCCAAAGGCTATCAAAAATATAGTGTTGCTGTTCTACCACTTCCGTTATATTACAATAAGTAGCTTGTAATCGTTCTTGTTGCAAACTTACAGATCCCAAATATTCTATCTCATTTAATCCAAAGTTATTTTCAATTTGATCTGAGTGACGAAGATCCTTAACTAATTTTATTAGCTCTTTACAATATTGGATATTTTCTTTTGTAATTTCAACAATGTATCTTTGTCTTATGCCGTTATTTTTAGCAGCAAGTATTGCCTTCTTTATTGGTTCAAATGAAAATATCAATGGTGGAAATTTAGAATTACCACAAATGTCTATTCTGTGTTCTGCATCATAAAAAATGTCTATTACTGCATTTACTACTTGAGCACGATGCAATATTCTAGTCTTTTTGGAAGCTCTGTGAAATAGCAATTTCCATAGCACCAAGCTTAGGTATAAAATCCAAAGTCATCCATTCAATGGATTCAAAGATTTCCATACTATTTATTATATGTCATTGATAGATTAACCCTGCTCAGCATCATGCTATATAAATCAAAAGCTTCTTAAACTAATAATCAATTTGTTAAGAAATCATAAGCTGTTGTTATAATATTTTATTAATTAATTATAGCATGAAAATAGAAACTGATAAAAATACTATTGGATTGCAATCTTCTTGCTTTTGCAATAGACTCTATTCTCTCTGGGCGGCACGTACCCTCAGTATCAATGTAGATAGCATTGTATTGTGAGGATAGCATTGCATATAGAGTATAGCAAAGCTGTGTTTTCCAGCAAATGATGCCTTCAAAGAGTATTTTTTTGGATTAATGCTGACATGGATGTTAAAAGTATATTCATATCATAAGAATAAAGAAAGGAAAAAGATTAAACATTTTCCTTGTATTGGATTCAGATAAATGTGGGTATATTTGTTTTCTAATGTGTGTTTTCTTCTTCATCCTCCCTCTCCCATTACACTCCTAAGCTTCTTGAATATTAGTGCGCATCCATTGTTATCAAAAGTGTAAGTCGTGCCATCAATTCTTTCTTCAACTAACGTAGATTTCTTTAATTCTTTAAGAGGCATACCACACATAAAGCATTTGTATATTTCTTTATAGAGATCCATAGCTTCATCTCCATAAGCCTGTATTGTATATTGGCTCCCATTATCACAGGTAACTTCAACAGAGCAATACTCTATTCCATTTCTCATGTAACTTATATTTTGAGATTTTTTTGTTACATGGCAATGGACATTTTTCTTGCTATAATCATCTTCTTCTTTGGCATCAAGTGGTGGTGGTCCTGAAAAAAGCAATTCTTGTAATGCAACTATGCTATTTATGTAATGCATCCACAGACACCTTTTTCATAATTGTCCCTTTAGTGCTAGGTTTGAAAAATCCTCTCTTTCCAAGTCTCCAAGCTACTTCCATAGAACCAAATACAGGTAGAAAACCTAATGCAACCCATCCAATAGATTCTGCTATTTCCATACAATAATTATTAAACAACATCCCAAACATTAATTCTGCTAAGTACTGCAGTAAATAAAATCGAAATCTGCCTAAATAATCAGCAGCACTTTTAACAAATCAGAAGCTTAGTTTAAGACAACTATTATATCGCACCTCTTCTTTCAATTAGTTAGATGGCACAGAGGCTACAGACACTTGAAGTAGGAAATCACGTGATTGCAGTCTATCATAATAAGGAAGAAAAATTTAATGAAGCCCTTGCCTTTCTAAAAGATGGCCTGCAAAGAAATGAGCTTATTATGCTACTGACTACCGATTTTACAAAAGATGAAATCTGTGCCAAGATGAGAAATGAATGGAAAGTCGATGTTACAAAACTTGAATCAAAAGGCGATATTATTATTAGAACTACTGAAGAATGGTATTTCCCCGATGGTATACCAAATATTCAGCGAACAATGGCATTATGGTCTACTTTGGTGGAAAACTCTATTAATAAAGGTAAAAGAGGATTAAGAGTATTTGGAGATATGGCAGCATTTTTTAATAATGGATTTAGCAAAGAATTATTCGATTATGAATTATATTTAGAACAAAGATTTAACTTTCCTGCTATTGGCATATGTGCATATGATTCTGGAGATATCGCTAATATGACATTAGAGCAAATAAGACAACTGCAGCAACACCATAACCCAGTCTGGATGCAAGATTAGTAGCATTGATAACAATAACATAATTTTACTATATAGACACATAAAGAGAAAAATCCTATTATGTATATACCATTATTATTATTAAGCTGCTGGAAAAATCATTCCAAAGGTAGTTCCCTTAGTGTAGTCTTTGTATACTCTATCTCCAACCCAAATCTTTCCTCTGTATCTTTCAACTAATGCTCTTACTATAGATAAACCTAATCCGCTTCCTTTTGCTTTATAATAAAAACGTTCAAACAACTCTTTTTTCATCGAATCTGGTATACCTTTGCCATAATCAGATATGGTTATCATCCAATACTTTGCTTCACCAATAAAATAATCCTTTATCACTACATCAATTTTTACTTCTGATGAATCCGTATATTTTACAGTATTAGAAAATAAGTTGATGAAAATTTCATCAAGCAAATCCTCAGCCATTATATTTATATCCATAGGATGACCATGTGTCATACTTATAGAAATTTTTTTACCATGAGGATTATTATCGTATAACGTTTGCTTTACTGTAGAATACGCATTGTTAATTGATTCTGGAAGGTTCTTTAATACCAATTTTAAATCCTTTTGTCCATAAAGTCGTTCTAGTCTCCGTATATTGTCTACAAGTGACTGGCTCCTCGTAAGGGCATTTTTTGCAGTAGTAAGATAAGAAAAAATTTTTTGGCTGTCTTGTGGTGATAAAATATTTGTTTTATTTTTCTCAAGAAGAAAAATTACAAGTCCCAAACTAGTTTGTATCACTTGATGATAATTTCCTATATCATGTGTGATTAAATCAACCAAAAGGTCTGAGTGCTTTTTTTCTTCTATCATTTTATCATAATTTTCTTTTTCTTCCCACACAATATCAAAACAAGATACTGAATTCTTGACTACAGAGACATTTTTTGAATACAGCCAATCATTAACATAAAAAATACTATTTTTATTTTTATTCTTATTCTCATTATAATCTTTATTCTCTTTATCATATTGGTGTATATCAATTGAAAAAGAAAAAATATCTTGTTTATCTCTGATAAAGAGCAATGATTTTGGTACTGTTGTTGCTGCTGCTGTTTTTTTATGCGATGATAATTTTATAGATTGGTATACAATAAAAGGAATTATTTGTTTTATTAACTTCCTACTATTTTCATCGAAAGGGCATAACATCTTAATGATGATATTCTTGCTAAGTTTCTGTGATATCAGATAATCAATTATCTTGCAATATGATAGAAATTGTAAGGATGCAGATTCAGGCAGCATTATATCAATTTCAGACTCAACTGAATGTATAAATTCAAATAATGCATCAAGAAATTTTTTATCTATTGTTTGTGGGTTATTGTTAGATTCCTTGGCGTTATACATTTTTTATATTTACTCTCAAATGTTGTTCAAACATATTGTTCTATTCTCCCCATAAGCAATGTCAAACTAACTAGCTTCTAATAGAGTCGACAACAATATAGTTCTTCTTATGCTTTAAATTTGTGACCATTGCCTTCAAGTTCATAAGCGCTTATTAGAATTGTATTTTCGCCTCTTAATTCTCTTATTTTGCAGGCAAGATAATCACATGACATATCACTTAATCTATAATTCAATAGCAGAACATATAATTTTTCTGCTCTCTTTTTTTCTCTCTATATCTGGAATTTTGGATACTGATCTCTGCATTAGGTGACATACTTGTAGTAACACGTTCTATTGATATACCTGTAGGATGGTTTATTGTGTAATACTCAGCTTCTTTATCTTGCTCATCGGTATGCGGGTATCTTTGTTATTAACTGCCTTTTTCATCTAGATATTCGTTTCACACAATAACTATCAAATGTAACGGCAGATGAAGCATCCATAGCGTCTAGCATCTACACAAATGAGCAGTAGTCGTGGCTCACCATTGTCAAAACTTGTTCTTATCTTGTTAATATCAATATCATAATCCAAATACACTTCTTGCTTATCCTTATTAATGGACTAGTGTCAAATCTGAAAAATGGAGGTATATCTGCAAAGATTTTTGTATCTGGCCACAGAAAGTGTTCAATCATACACCAGAAGAGACTGAGAATGAGACACCTCAAATGATTATCTCTACTATGCAATTGTATTTCACAGGTGAATCGTTATGAAATGTTCGGAAGTTTTTGAGATTGCGAGGGGTTAGCGGAGTTAGCGTAGTCATCTGAGAGTCTACAAGTGAACTAGAAAGTGTGTTTGACCCGCTAAAGTAAATGGAAAAATTTTATTTAATATCTTCTGCAATATTAGGTAATGGATGATATTGCAGAAAAACTAGTAATGCTGTTATTAAATCAATCAGCGATATCGTCTTTACTATTGTCATAAATTTCCGACTCTTCTATTCCATAGGTTCACTTTGATTAGACAAATTTGGGAATGTGGCTGATAATGAAGATAATGATAGGTGATAATAAAGGGACAATATTTCTGTGGCTCATGGTGGATGTATAACAGATTTGACGTAATTTTGCCACCGTGCCTATAGGTACATTCAAATAATCTCATTAGGTAACTGAGCTAAGCTCTGCGCTACCAAATAGAACAGAAAATGGCCTACACCATATCAGAACAGTATCATAGTTTGTCAAGTCTGTTCCGGCAGGTATATCATAATTTTGATTACCATTATTAGCTTTTAATTTTCCAACGTTTACAAAATCTGATGCAGTTTTATCCGTAGCAAGATATACATATAGATCTGGCCCATTTGTGACTCTAAGGTTTTCTAATCTCAAAATATTACTGTTTTCATTTTGGAATGGAATTACTTTTGCCTCTCCTTCTGCATTATGTATGCCGTCTCCAACACCAACGAAAGACCCTGTTCTCAATGTACTAGCAGTTGTTATAGTATTCTGTGTTTGTTGTTGTTGCTGTGGTATCTGATCCATAGATTCATTGACACTATTATTTATTTTAGAAGCAGTAGTCATTATCTCCTCTCTTTCTTCTGGACTCATCTGTTTTGCAGTATCTAATTTTTCTTCTTCACTCATTGTGATAAATTTTTGATATACTTCTGATTCTACTGCACTTGTAGGTAGGGGCTCATTAACTTCAGTTGAAATAAAGAGTGGTGAAGCAAGATAATAAGTGCCTACACCTATTATTATAACTATTACAGTTGTAATGCCAATTTTGACACCTTTGCGCACAGGAAATCTTGTAGTAAGGTTTCTAGTTAAAGTTTTTTATTTTCATAATTAAGAAAGTTTCTGTTTTTATGTGGGCTATGCCTCAAAAACAGTTTATTACTCTATGGTATCTAGATATATATATATGTATATATACACACCTTTTATCTGTGGCAGAGCAGCTGTCAAACATATGAAAAAGCAACATAACCCAAAGGTGGATGAATAATAAATATCTCATCTGTTCACCAAGCAATACCTAAACCACATTATGTTCTCTATGCTACTTCAAAGGCTGGCCTTGAGATGATGACAAAGACAATGGCGTTGGAATTGGCTAAAGATAATATCAGAGCAAATATTGTTGCTCCAGGAGCTATAGAGACTGATATTAATCTTGAGTTAAGAGACAACAAAGTAGAGCTAAAGTTCTCAGGAAAATACCTATGGGACAGTTGCAATCGCAGATGATGTAGCAAATGTTGTCGAACTTCTGGCCTCAGATAAGGCATGATATGTTACGGGTGCGACATTCTTTGTGGATGGTGAATTAACTCTCCTAGCTTTGGTACAAGTGAAGACCATAATATGAAAAAGCATAGTATTGCCAGTGCAAGTAAAAGAAGTGTGACTAACTAAAGTCAGAAAAACAATAAGAAAAGAAATTATTACTTTTCTCATTATTATTATTAAATATTAATAGGCTATTGAGATTATTCCAATAGCATTACTTTTTAATACTCTTATCCTTTTGTTGTTCTTCTTAGAGAATAAGAAGATTCATTTTTAATTTTTTCAATAATATCAGCAATAGCTATTCTTACAGTTGATATACCTGTTCTAAATGGATATGCTCCACCTCCTTCATCAGTAACAGGATTTATCCATTCATAAAAAGTATGTATATGTGGATCATCTTCTGAAGCCAATTTTGAAAGTAGAATATCGCACTCTTCAATTCGATTAAACCTACTCCTCGCAAGCATTTCTATTCCTGTGATCCAAGCCCAAAATGTATGGTTATGATATTGATACGGTTTAAGAACCCATGGTGCAGTTTTCTTCAGCTCACCCTGTGTCACAAGAGGTAATTCGTCTTTCCATATCCTACTTCTAATAGCATCAAGGGTACTTGTAGATCTATTATAGAGTTTTTGATGAATAGATTTTAGTTCTTGGTCTTGTTGTTTTTTTTGCTCTTTTATGTGACTTCTCTTGTTATCTTGATCTTCATAATCATGATGATGGAGTCTAAGGCTGTCCTTGGATGTATTCTCTGTAATTGCAACTAGGTAAAGAGATACATCTTGAGTAAGCATTCTGTCACGGCTGCCGGTATGATAGGATTCTTCAATATCCATGTAGCAGCCAGCTTCCTCTGACCATAATTTCTCTTCTACAGCATGTATTGTCTTATCCGCTAATTGGTTTAATCTATTAGCTTCACTATTTCTTCCAAGTTTGGATAGTAAAGCAGAGAGGTCATTTAGAGCAAGAAGCCAACAGGCTTGACTGTAGACTATTTTACCTGCCCTTAGTGTGGTATCCATCCAGTCTTCATTATGATTTTGCTCTAACAAACCATCGCTATCAATGTCTCGTCTATTCAAGTATTCAATAGCTCTTAACATACGAGGAACAACAAACTCAGTAACTTTTGGTGGATCTGTTATTCCGGCTCTTGATAGTAACGCAGAAACATAATCTGATGAAGTCTCAGAGGCTGTAATTCTGCGTGTCGATGATTCTTGAGTTAAAGAAGCTCCACCGTTTTCTTCTTGCTGTTGCTTCAAAGTTCTAGCCAATATCCAAGAGGTTGTAGCGACTATCAACCCAGTAGAATCAATATCCGGATTTTGTCCATAGATTTCAGTGAATCCAGCTTGATATATTGTTGTAGGAAGTGCTCCTTCAAACTCTTTTTCTTTATCTGCATTTGCTACTTCCGGTAAAAAATCCATCTCTTGAGATCCTCTACCATAAATTACCTTTTCTTTGTTAGGTGATATTTGATGAGACCATATCAGATAAATCTGCTGCATCACTCCTTGAATATTGCCAGATAGAAACCAATCCTTAAGAATGTACGATGCATCTCTACACCATATTGCTTGGTAAACTCCGCCGGGATTTAGGCCCTGAAGGACATGTTCTTGAGTTTTCTGTATGAATCTTTCTGCCTTAGTAGTAAGGATTTTCCAAGAATTAGTAGCAGAGTCAGAAGAAAAAGAGGAAGAAGTCTTTATATTATAACTATTATTCAAGATCTTTAATTTTTCTTTAACTAGTATAAATTTTTTGTTTAAACATTTATAATCTCTTACTAAAATATGTAACAGAGAATAGTCATTTGTCTAAGAATAATGAAAATGTGGCAGCTCATTATTATAAATGTAGGTTGTGTAAAGCGCAGTTTGACAACTTAGAAGATAGACAACGGCATGAGCTGATAGACCACATACAAAAAGGCGAGATTCCTACAAAAGAGAACAAGTAAAATATTCAGTAGCAGTATCTTCCATTGACAGCGGATATATATAGCTGTTATCATAAAAACAAGAATATGTGTATATGTATTATCTTTAATCCATATTTTTTTGTCTGCTATTTTTACTATTTTCATGATATCAATGGAGTCTACAGGTGGAGGTAGAGGAGGAGCAGAAAAGTCCTCTTCATTGTCAATAAGAATTCCTACCTATATACGTAAAGAAATTTTCAAATCCTGCAGGTAGTATTGTAAAAAGTAATCATCCTATATTATTGCATATATTCTTGTAAGTATGGGGTATATTTTTCTTAAGATGCAAGAATGTTCCTGTTTTTTGTCGCTATTTTGTTGTTGTCATCATCTTCATATTGAAATGGGAATTCTCCATCAATATAATAAAAACCCTCTGTTTTTCTTTCTTTTACAGATAGCAAATCTGCAATATATTATTAGAAGGCGGGTAGTAATAGAGGGACAAGATTTCTGCAGATTCTGTGGAATGTAAGACAGATTTGACTATATATTGTAATCATCCCGCCGATGCTATCTATAGTAGTAGTAGCAATGTAGATAGATCATGATATGTATAGATGGATAGAAAGAAATCAAGTTTGTTTCTCTTCTTCTTCTTCTTCTTCTTCTTCTTCATTTCTAACAATTTCAATATAATCCGATGCTTTTTTATCTAGAATATTATAATGGGAATCAGAAAGAGATCCTTTCTTAAAGAGATAGATTAATTCAGTTCTAATGCGCTTTAACTGCAAAATACATTGCTGCTTGTCTTTTTCATGTAATGTGTCATATGTTGATTGTATTCTTGTTAAATACCTGTTGACATAACGTCTCTGACCATATTTGTAATACCATCCTATCAACACTGAGGCAGCACCTACAATACCACCAATTACAAAAACATATACTTCTAGGGTTATTGCAGGTTTGAAATTTGCAGTTAGTGTGCCAAAGCCAGAAGTTTCAAGTGTCACGGGATTGCTATTTAGACCATTTGCAAGGTCAGACCAAGATGCAAAAGTATATCCACGTTCTGGTATGGCAATACATTGGAGTATCTGACCTTTGTTATAGGATGTAGAATTTCCTGAAATATTTTTCACGCCATTACATCGTATTTCTCCTGTATTTGTAGGATTGATATTAAATGTTAACCTTACAGCCACTTCATCAGTATAACCATTAATAAGAGATATAGTATTAGATCCAGTATTTGTAATGTATACTCTATTTTCATAAGGGTCAATTGTAATATGGCTTGCAAGAAGCGGAAAGCCTACATAAGATGGCAGATTTACTAATGAGTCTTCACCGCTGTATGACTTTTTCATGGTGGGATTTACGCTTATTTCTTTCAGGATGATATCGTTCTTGAATGATGCTGTAGTTGGTGTTAGTGTTTTATCAGTCTTGGTTTTATCATGGATATCGTCGTCAATGTTTATTGATTTAGTATCTATAACGCATACTGTATTTGATGCTATATTGCTGACATATAACTTCTTGCTAATAGGATTAATTGCTATGCCAACAGGTGAATCGCCACCAGAAGTTATATTGTCTATTACATTATTAGTTATTGTATCAATAACAGAAATACTATCGGAATCATGATTTGCGACATATAGTCTGTTATTTCCTTCAGTAATATCAATTGCTAAACCTGTAGGTCTTTTCCCTACCGATATTTTAGCAGTTATATTATTTGTTTCTCCATCTATAACCGATACTGTATTTGAATCTATATCTGTAACGTATACTTTGTTAGACAGAGGATTAACTGCTATGCCATATGGTATTTTCCCCACTGATAGTGTCTCAATTACTTCATTAGATATGCCATCTATAATAGATAAAGTGCCATCTTCCAAGTTTGTTACATATATCCAATTAGCAGATGGATTAATTGCTATGCCAACAGGCGATTTACCTACAGATATATCAAGCAATTTAGTGTCAATGGAGCCATCTATAACAGAAACGGTATTTGATCCTTTATTTGTTACATAGACTCTATTATTGAGAGGATTTGTATCGATACCATAAGGAAAAACATCAACATTGATTCGGTTCTGAACCTTATCTGTTTCTGTATCTATAACAGATACAGTATTAGAATATTCATTTGCTACATATACTTTCTTGGTATTAGGATTTACGGCTATTCCAACAGGGAAAGTATTTACATCTAT
>Ga0126315_10001076_pt1 | contig 10225 bp, 13 predicted proteins | sample Plot106_FD_92534 | JGI IMG/M metagenome (GOLD analysis project Ga0126315, IMG submission 92534) | Serpentine soil microbial communities from UC McLaughlin Reserve, CA, USA - Plot106 | ecosystem: Environmental > Terrestrial > Soil > Grasslands | place: USA: UC McLaughlin Reserve, Lake County...
CTCCTTCCATGCTGCAGTAGCGAAGCTGCCCGGCCCCTGATAGAAGGCCGGCGGCAAGCGCGCTTTGGGACTGCAGCATGCGTAAGGGCTCGGTAAAACGCACCACCAAGGAAACCGATATCGAGGTCGCGGTGGATCTCGATGGCGCCGGCACGTCGTCGGTATCCACCGGGATCGGTTTCCTTGACCACATGCTCGACCTGCTGGCGCGCCATTCGCGCATCGATATTGCGGTGAAGGCGAAGGGCGATCTGCATATCGATCAGCACCACACCACCGAGGACGTGGGCATTGCGCTTGGCCAGGCGGTGAAGCAGGCGCTTGCCGATATGAAGGGCATCACACGCTACGCCGACGTGCAGGTCCCCATGGATGAGGCGCTGACCAGGGTGGCGATCGATATTTCCGGACGGCCATTTCTGGTGTTCAAGTGCGAGTTCGTGCGCGACAAGGTCGGCGCTTTCGATACCGAGCTGGTCCAGGAGTGGTTCCAGGCATTCGCCATGAATGCCGGCGTGACACTGCACGTGGCGACGCTTTACGGCAGCAACGATCATCATATTGCCGAATCCTGCTTCAAGGGTCTGGCGCGGGCCTTGCGCGCGGCGGTAGCGATCGATGCACGCGCGGCAAACGAGGTGCCATCGACCAAAGGCACACTCGGCGGATGAGGTGAGTTATGGCTGTCTACACCGTGCACGCGCCGCCATTGAGGCGATACGAATCGTTATCCGCTCCGGAACGCTTCGCTCTGGTGCGCGACGGTTTTTCGTTCTGGGCGTTTGTGCTGGCGCCATTGTGGATGCTGCGGCACCGGATGTGGCTTGTCTTCATCGGCTATGTCGTATTGTTCGCGGCGCTGCAGATCGGCCTGCGCTTTCTTGGCGCGCCGGGCACGATCAAAGTCGTCGCCGGCGTGCTGCTCGCTTTGCTGGTCGCCTTTGAATCCGGCACGCTGCGCCGCTTCACGCTCGGCCGTCGCGGCTGGAGCGATGTCGGCGTGGTCGTCGGCGACAATGTAGAGATGGCGGAGCGGCGCTTCTTCGATTCCTGGGTCGATCGGCCGTCGGTCCAGCGGAAGACTGCGGTGCCTCCGGCTCCGGTGACACCAAGCAGTCGTGTCACGCCGGCTTCGCCTGGCATCATCGGCTTGTTCCCTGAAGCGGGCGCGCCTCGGTGAGTGTGGCGATTGTCGATTACGGCTCCGGGAATCTGCATTCCGCCGCCAAGGCGTTCGAGCGCGCGGCGCACGACATCGGCCATGATCAGCCCATTGTGGTGACCAGCGATCCCGATCAGGTGGCGCGCGCCGACCGCGTGGTGCTGCCCGGCGTCGGCGCGTTTGCGGATTGCCGGCGCGGCCTCGACGCTATCCCGGGTATGGTAGATGCACTCAATAACCGCGTGCGCCGCGATGGCCGGCCTTTCTTTGGCATCTGCGTCGGCATGCAGCTGATGGCGGAGCGCGGCCGTGAATACGAAGTCACGGAAGGACTGGGCTGGGTCCCGGGCGACGTCGGCCGCATCGCACCGAACGATCCCAACCTGAAAATCCCGCACATGGGCTGGAACACGCTCGATGTCATCAAGCCGCATCCGCTGCTCGACGGCATCGCGGTGGGACCGCAGGGTCTGCATGCCTATTTCGTGCACTCGTATCATTTAAAGCCGAGCGAGCGCTCCGATCTGGTCGCGCAGGCGGACTATGGCGGGCCACTCGCCGCGATCGTCGGACGTGACACCATGGTCGGTACCCAATTCCATCCGGAAAAAAGTCAGCGGCTCGGCTTACAGCTGATCGCCAACTTCCTTAAGTGGACGCCGTGAGAAATTGCACTGACTCTTACCTCTCCTTGAAAAGGGAAGGTCGGCGAGCGCAGCGAGCCGGGTGGGGATCGTCCCTGCTTGTCGCGGCGACCCCCACCCGACCGCTTTGCGGTAGACGTTGCCCTTTCAGGGGGAGGTGAAGAAAGCAGCGCCGTGATCCTCTTTCCCGCCATCGATCTCAACGACGGTGCCTGCGTGCGGCTCGAGCAGGGCGACATGGCGCGCGCGACCGTCTTTCATAGCGACCCGGCGGCGCAGGCGCGTGCCTTTGAAGCGCAGGGCTTTGAATATCTGCACGTCGTCGATCTTGACGGCGCGTTTGCCGGCAAGCCGATGAATGCTGCTGCCGTGAAACGCATCGTGGCAGAGGTGACGATCCCGGTGCAGCTTGGCGGCGGTATTCGCGACATCACGACGGTGGAGAGTTGGCTGACTAACGGCATCACGCGCGTGATCATCGGCACCGCGGCAGTGCGCGATCCGGAGCTGGTGAAGGCTGCTGCGAAAAACTTTCCGAGCCGTGTCGCTGTTGGGCTCGACGCGCGAGATGGCAAGGTCGCTGTCGCGGGCTGGGCACAAACGTCCGAGCTCTCCGCGCTCGACATCGCGCGGCAGTTCGAGGACGCCGGCATTGCCGCCATCATCTATACCGACATCGCCCGCGACGGCCTGCTTAAGGGCCTCAATCTCGAAGCCACCATCGCGCTTGCCAATGCAGTCAGCATTCCGGTGATCGCATCGGGCGGGCTCGCTTCGCTCGATGACGTGCGCGCGCTCTTGCATCCGCGCGCAACAAAGCTCGCCGGGGCCATCGCGGGCCGCGCGCTCTACGACGGAAGACTCGACGCCGCCGAAGCGCTGGCGCTGATCCGAGCCGCGCAGGTGGCGGCATAGCGATGTTTAAAGCCCGCGTGATCCCTTGCCTGGATGTCAAGGACGGCCGCGTCGTCAAAGGCGTGAACTTCGTCGGTCTGCGCGATGCCGGCGACCCGGTCGAGGCGGCGATCGCCTATGACGCGGCGGGCGCTGACGAGCTCACCTTTCTCGATATCACCGCCAGCCATGAAAACCGCGGCATCATGCTGGACGTGGTGCGACGGACGGCGGAGGCTTGCTTCATGCCGCTCACCGTCGGCGGCGGCGTGCGCACTATCGAGGATATCCGTAACCTGCTCTCGTCCGGCGCCGACAAGGTGTCGATCAACACCGCGGCGGTCGAGCGGCGCGCCTTCGTGAAGGAGGCGGCGGAGAAATTCGGCGATCAATGCATCGTGGTAGCGATCGATGCGAAGAAAGTCTCGCAGCCGGGTGAGCCCGACCGTTGGGAGATTTTCACCCATGGCGGGCGCAAGCCGACCGGGCTCGACGCCGTGGCTTATGCACGCGAGGTGGTCTCGCTTGGCGCCGGTGAGATCCTCCTGACCTCGATGGACCGTGACGGCACCCGCCAGGGCTTCGACATCGCGCTCACCCGCGCTGTCTCTGATACGGTGCCGGTGCCGGTCATCGCCTCTGGCGGCGTGGGCACGCTCGATCATCTCGTCGATGGCATCCGTGACGGTCATGCCAGCGCTGTTCTGGCCGCCTCGATCTTCCATTTCGGCGAGCATACGGTCCGCGCCGCCAAGGAACACATGGCCGGGGCCGGGCTGCCGATGCGGCTCGATCCGTAGATCGGGTGTATCAGGAGCCTTGTTTCGCCCACAAGAATGCGCGCTCCAGACGGTCATTACCCCAGAACAATTCACCGTCTGGCGTCACGAAGCTTGGCGCGCCGAAAATTCCAATCTGCCGTGCCTCTTCGGTCTGTTCCCGCAACCGCGTCTTAATCTCCTGCGATTGCGCCATTGTGAGAACGTGCTTTGCATCGAGCTTAAGGTTGGTGAGGATGTCGCCGACGATTGCGATGTTATCGATTCTTCGGCCCTCCGCGAATTCGGCTCGAAAGATCGCACGGCAAAAATCATCGGCCCACCCATCGGGCAGTCCGACCAACGCAACTCGTGCCGGAAGCAAGCCATTTTGCGGAAAGGGATCCGGACGCCGCAGCGGCAGTGACAAGTCTCCGCATAGCCGTTCGAGGTCGCGCCACATATGGCGGCCTTTAGAGGGATAAATGTTAAACGGCGACGTATCCCATCCTTGCGCCTTGAATATTGGCCCCAGCAAGAATGGTCGGAATCGTATCTTGACGCCGGTCGTCGCCGCCAGCGATCCGATGCGCATGGCTGCGGGATAGGAGTAGGTCGACGCAAAATCGAACCAAAAGTCGAGAACCTTATCGGCCATGGCTGATCGTACCGTGGCTCGACCCTCAAGTCCCTCTCCCCGCAAACGGGGAGAGGTGGTAAGGGGAAGGCCGGAGATACCAATGAGCAATTTTAACCTGCACGATCTCGAACAACGGCTGCAGCAGCGCGCCCAAGAAAGCGCTGAGGTGTCCTATACGCGTAAGCTGCTCGACCGCGGCGTGGCGTATTGCGCCAAGAAAATGGGAGAGGAGGCGTTCGAAACCGCCATTGCCGCCGTTAGTGAGGATGATAAGCGGCTGACCAATGAGGCCGCCGATCTCATCTATCATCTCCTGGTGGTGCTGCATGCGCGCGGCATCACGCTCGCCGATGTGGAAGCGACGCTCGCCGGCCGCACCCAGCAATCTGGCTTGGACGAGAAGGCTTCGCGCAAGCACGGCTGAACGGGCGCGCGGGAACGGTCGATGGAACAACGCACCGAAGACGGGCTCTCGCCTTACCGCATCTTTCCGCGCGCGGAGTGGGCGGGGTTGCGCGCCGACACGCCCATGACATTGCAGCCGGACGAAGTGACGCGGCTGCGTTCGCTGCACGACCGGCTCGACATGCGTGAAGTCGAAGAGATTTATCTGCCAATCTCGCGGCTCCTTTCATTGTATGTCGCGGCGGCGCAAAACCTGTTCCGTGCGCAACAGGGTTTCCTCGGCACCGAAGATAGTAAGATGCCCTACATCATCGGGGTCGCGGGCTCGGTCGCCGCCGGCAAGTCGACGACGGCGCGCGTGCTGCAGGCGCTGCTCGCGCGCTGGCCGAACGTGCCGAAGGTCGACCTCATCACGACTGACGGCTTTCTCTATCCCAACGCGGTTCTCGAGCGCGAAGCCCTGATGGAGAAGAAAGGGTTTCCGGAAAGCTACGATCTGCCGGCGCTGCTGCGCTTTTTGTCGGACATCAAGGCCGGCCGGCGCCCGGCCCGCGCACCGATCTATTCCCATCTGGTCTATGACGTGATGCCCAATCAGTGGATCGAGATTGACCGCCCGGACATTCTCATTGTCGAGGGTCTCAACGTGCTGCAGACCGCCCGCCCGCCCCGGGACGGCAAGGCTATTCCCTATGTGTCGGATTTCTTTGACTTTTCGGTATACCTCGACGCCAGCGAGGACGTGCTGCTGCAATGGTACGTCGATCGGTTTCTCACGTTGCGCGGCACCGCCTTCCGCGATCCGAAATCCTACTTTCATCGCTACTCGAAGTTATCGGACGAGGAAGCGATCGAGACCGCAACCGCGATCTGGACGCGGATCAATCTGGTCAACCTGCACGAGAACATCCAGCCGACGCGCCAGCGCGCCGACCTCATCCTGAAGAAAGGCGAAAGCCACCTGGTCGAGGAAGTGGCGCTACGCCGCTTGTAATTACGCGGCCAGCGGCGGCGCCGGCGAGAGCGCCGTCAGCACAGCCGGCAGGCGCTCGCTAATCTTTGGGGATCGGTAGCGCGGCCAGATGCCAGTTCCAACGATCAGGAATCCGTAACCTATGGCTTCGGCATGCCTCCGATTTCGCATGATTATCGGATCGTCATTCTCCGCGTCAGCAGTCGAAGGGTTGAGCATTCCCGAGACATACGGTGGGAGCAACTCATCCCAAATACGAGGTCACTCGTACTGGAGTAGTCCACAGTCCGAGACAATTGTGCTCTTGCGCATGAACAAAGTTGGCATGTGCTTCTAACTATATCACGCCGCTCTTCGTACCTCGTCGGCGAGCGCGCGATAGGACAGCGCTTCGGCCAAATGCACGCGGCCGACTTTTTCGGCGCCGTCAAGGTCGGCCAGCGTCCGCGCCACCCGCAACACGCGGTGATAGCCGCGCGCCGAGAGCCGCATTGCGTCGGCGGCGTCGCGCAGCAACGCGAGCCCGGAAGAATCCGGCCGCGCCATTTCCTCCAGCATCGGTCCCGCGGCCGCCGCGTTGGTGCGGATGTGCGGCAGGCCGACGACCGTATAACGCTCCGCCTGCATCGTGCGGGCGCGGGCGACGCGGACGGCGACCTCGCGGCTGCCTTCCGACGGCGGCGGCAGGATCAGATCGGCCGCCGTGACCGGTGGCACTTCGATATGCAAATCGATGCGGTCGATCAACGGACCCGATAACCGACCCTGATAGTCGGCGGCGCAACGCACGTTCGACCCGCGCTTGCACGTAAAGCCGGGCTCCGACGCGCGGCCGCAGCGGCAGGGATTCATCGCCGCCACCAGCATGAAACGCGCCGGATAGGTCACGCGATGATTGGCGCGTGCGATCGCCACTTCGCCGGTTTCGAGCGGTTGGCGCAGTGAATCGAGTACCTGGGGCTGAAATTCCGGAAACTCGTCCAGAAACAGCACTCCATGATGCGCGAGCGAAATCTCGCCCGGCCGCGCGCGCAAGCCGCCGCCGACCAGCGCCGGCATGCTGGCGGAATGGTGCGGGCTGCGGAATGGCCGCCGATTGGTGAGCGCGCCGCCTTCCAGCTCGCCCGCGACCGAGGCAATCATCGACACAGCTCCGCCGGCGTGAGCGGCGGTAGGATGGTCGGCAGCCGTGCCGCCAGCATGGATTTGCCGGAACCCGCGGGCCCGACCAGCAGCAGATTGTGGCCACCGGCGGCGGCGACTTCGAGCGCGCGCTTGGCGCTCTCCTGGCCCTTGATGTCCTTGAGGTCGAGCAGACCGCTGTCGGCCTCGCGGATTTTCGGCTGCGGCCGTGTCAGCACCTGGGTGCCGCGGAAATGATTAGCGAGCTGGATCAGCGACGTGGCCGCGACGATCTCCATGTCGGGGCTTGCCCAGGCGGCCTCCGGACCGCAGGCGGCGGGGCAGATCAGGCCCCTCGCCGCGCGCGTTGGCGCCAATTGCGGCGGGCAGCACGCCGGCGACTGCGGCAATCGAGCCATCGAGACCGAGCTCGCCAAGGACCGTGAAGCCTGCCAGCGCGTCGGGGGCAAGAACATTCCAAGAACATCCGGAATTATCCCTGTGGCACCCCGGCCGGTTTACCGCATTGGCGGCAAACACTACGTTCCCTCCGATCCCTACACGCCGTTGGACTATCGGGAACCCCATGGACAAATCCAACCTGCTCGGCCGCATCGGCGGCGTTGCGCTCTTGATCACCGTTAACCTCACCGCCGGAGCCGAAGCACAGAATCTCAAGCCGTGGCGGCACGGCGTCATCAACCTGAAGAGCGACGCCGGCTTCGTGATGATGCCGATGCAGCACGACTTCGCAGCCAAGCGCGGGCTCAAGATCGAGACCGTGCAGGTGAAGGACGGCGCGCTCGGACTGAAGGCGCTGATTGCGGGTGAGTTGGAGAGTCTCGACGGCGGCGCTGGCGAAGGCATCGTTGCCGCCATGCGCGGTGCCGACGTCAAGACGGTGGGCTGCCATTGGCCGGGGTTGCCGCACGCGCTGTTCGTGCGCGGCGATATCAACAACGTCGAGGATCTCAAAGGCACGGTGGTCGCGACCTCGGCGCCCGGCTCGCTGCCCGACAACATGATGCGCACGCTCTTGGAAAAATACGGAATGCCGGAATCGGCGGTGAAATTCGCCGCTGTCGGCGGTGACGTCGACCGCTACAAGGCGCTGACCGCGGGCATTGTCGACGCGACCATCGTCTCATCGGAATATCTGCCGGTGTCGCCGCCGGGCATCAAAATCCTGGTTGCCGGCCGCGATGTCATTCCCAATTTCATGCGGCTCTGCCTCAACATTCCCGGCAAGACGATCGCGGCGCGACGCGATGACGCCATTGGATTTCTGGCAGCCGAAATCGAAGGCCTGCGCTATGCCTTCGCCCACCGCGACGAGACGATCAAGCTCGCGCGCGATCTCTCGGAAGCAAAGCCCGACGATCCGCGCCCGGCCTTCGTCTATGACGAGTTCGTCAAGTACAAGGCAGTCGATCCGGAAATATCGTTGCCGATGGAAAAGCTGTCGTGGATGCAGGGGCAGTTCGTGAAGAACGGCACCTTGCCGCGCGCCGGCGACATCAACAAGATCGTCGACCCGACGTTGCGCGTGAAGGCGCTGGAGCTGGTCGGCAAATAGCTGCGCGAGGGAGAACCATCATGATGCGTGCGGTGATAAGCGCCGCTGCCGGCGCGCTGCTCCTTGCGGTTTGCGTCCCCGCCGCGGCGGCAGCGCAGATCAAAGCCTGGAGCCACGGCATCATTGAGCCAAAAGGCGACGCCGGCTTCTCCTTGATGGTCAGCCGGCGCGGCTTCGCCGAAAAGCGGGGCCTCAACGTCAAGATCGTGCCGATGGCCAACGGCACGCTGGCGCACAAGGCGCTGCTGGCCGGCGAGATCGACAGCATCGAATCAAGCCCAGGCTCGGCCATTCTCGCCGGCTTGCGCGGCGCCGCTCTGAAAATCATCGGCTGCGACTGGCCAGGCGTGCTGCATGGGTTGATGACCAAGGCCGAGATCGCCGACGTTGCCGCCCTCAAGGGCAAGACGATCGCGATCTCCGCGCCGGGCTCGCTGCCGGACCTCGTGGCCCGCGCGATCTTTCAAAAATCGAAGGTTCCGTTTGCCGATGTTCGTGTTGCGAGCCTCGGCAGCGACCTCGATCGCTTCAAGGCGCTTATCGGCGGGGTTGTCGATGCCGCCATCGTAACCGAAGAGCTGATGTCGGTTGCGCCGCCCGATACCAAGCTCCTGGTAGCTGGCCGCGATGCGCTGCCGAACTATGTCCGGCTCTGCCTGACGGTGACCGCCAAAACCGTCGCGTCGCGGCGCGATGACACCGTCCGTTTTCTCGCCGCACAAATCGAGGCTTTGCGCTACGCCGTCGCCCATCGCGACGAAACCATCGCGCTCACCCACGAGATCATCGAGACCAAGGCCGACGATCCGCGCGCCGCTTACGTGTTCGACACGGTGGTCAAGAACCGTGACGTCGATCCCGAAATCGCCATCCCCATGGACAAGCTCAACTGGATGCAGGAGGAGCTGGTGAAGACCGGCAATCTGCAGAAGACCGGCGACCTCACCAAGATCGTCGATCCCAAGCTGCGAGAGAAGGCGCTGGAGTTGGTCGGGAAATAGCGGATGCCCCTCGCGGACAGCGACTCGGAGACCTGGCCGCGGCTCGACTTCGCCGACTGGAGCGACACCTGCGCGACGCTGCACCTGTGGACGCAGGTGGTCGGCAAGATCAGGCTTAAGCTCGCACCGATGGTGAACCACTGGTGGCAGGCCACGCTCTACGTCACCGCGCGCGGCCTGACCACGTCCGCTATGCCGTATCGAAATCTTTACGTGCAGATCGAGTTCGATTTTGTCGATCACCTGCTGCTGTTGCGGACGAGCGATGGACCCGTAGAGCGTTTCGCGCTCGCTCCCATGTCAGTGGCCGACTTTTACAATGAGGCAATGCGGCGGCTGCGGTCGCTCGACGTCGATATCCACATCTGGACGATGCCAAGCGAGATACCCGACGCCATCCCGTTCGATCAGGATCGTCAGCACGCATCCTATGATGCTGATGCCGCCCAGCGGTTCTGGCGCCAGCTCGTGCAGGCCGACCGGCTGCTCCACCAATTCCGCTCGTCGTTCTTAGGCAAATGCAGTCCGGTGCATTTCTTCTGGGGCAGCTTCGACATGGCGGTGACGCGGTTTTCCGGCCGCACGGCGCCAGCGATGGATCGCGGCGCACCCAATGTCGCCGCCTGGGTCATGCGCGAGGCCTATTCGCACGAGGTCTCGAGCTGCGGGTTTTGGCCGGGCAATGGCGGGTTCGGGCGCGCGGCGTTCTACTCCTATGCCTATCCGGAGCCTGACGGATTCGCGTCAGCGCCGGTGCTGCCGCTAAGCGCGTATTACGACGACGGCCTTAAGCAGTTCGTCCTCCTCTATGAAGCCGTGCGCACGGCGGCCAACCCGGATCAGGCGGTGCTCGATTTTCTGCAGACGACCTACGAGGCCTGCGCCGATCGCGCCGGTTGGGACCGCAAGGCGCTGGAGCGCAGCCAGCCGGTGAAATGATGACGCCTAGCGCCGTTTGTCTTCGATCACATCCCAAATCATCGCCGCAACATCCGGGCCGCCGAAATTTTTGATGGCGCGGATACCGGTGGGCGAGGTGACGTTGATCTC
>Ga0126315_10001077_pt1 | contig 10223 bp, 10 predicted proteins | sample Plot106_FD_92534 | JGI IMG/M metagenome (GOLD analysis project Ga0126315, IMG submission 92534) | Serpentine soil microbial communities from UC McLaughlin Reserve, CA, USA - Plot106 | ecosystem: Environmental > Terrestrial > Soil > Grasslands | place: USA: UC McLaughlin Reserve, Lake County...
AGATCATGAGTAAATTCCCTCAAGGTCTAACACTAGAACAGGGAAGAGCGGAATTCTTTGGTTATTTACAATTGTAAAGTCCTATCCCTATATATAATAAAACTTGATTGTATCTTATCATGCTCATTTTACCTTATCGATAAGATAAAGGACAGAGCTAAAAGGTACCATAAATACCCCTCTCGTTCTGCAGCTATTGCTGCTTTCTGGACACCAAATACAATACAATATTTAGCATTTCAATTTCTGTAACTAACCTCGTGTGTCTTCTATATGGTCAGCTTCTTCCTTTTATCTTTGCTTTACTTCCAAAAGTCGTCCTAACTTATCTGCATCTCTTGTAGCATTTTGAAGCGTCTTTATTTCTAATTCTAAATGTTTCTTCATAACTGGAATAATTATAATCGCAGTTTGCCGCAGATCGAAGCAATCCTTAGAAGGATCAAAGAGGGAAATGAACGCATATCAGAACTTGTCTAGCGGCTCAAACGCATCAAAATAATATCTCCAATAGACGATTGGTTGAATGAAAAAAGAGCACACCAAAGTGTTTTGAGCACAGGCAACTATCACGCGATTGCCATTTTAGGACCTAAACCTAGCCTGGCGCAATATCTTCTGCATGTAAGCGCAGGAAGAAATAGGCTGAGGTATAATCTTCATACAAAATTGTAGTGTTCATTGGTTCCCATTCTACTCCTCTCCCATTCCCTCTTTTCCCTCCTGAATTTCTATCGTGTAGATAAACGACTCAAAAGGAAAAGACCGTTGCCAGTTTGTCGTTTGGATATCTCTTCGTATCGCTCTAAATATTTCATCGACTTTTTCTCTAAGTTCTGTGTTGTGCTTTTTTAAGCGAGCTCGATAGTCCTCTTTCTTTTCATCTCCGCTCTTTACTGGAACTGGCAACTTCCAAATCTTAAAGTATTCCTGTACCGCCTTCAAGACATCTGCGCTTGCATAAGAGCTAGCTCTATTATATGTCATGATGAATTCACTTGCTGTAGATTTTTCTTCTGGAGTCTCCTGGGAGATTTGCTCCCTAGTAGATAGTTCATGTCTTGTGTATATATTGGCGTCTTTTGTCTGAATCCACTTCACAAATTTTTGTAACAAGCCATCATAACGATCTAGTTTTATCTTTAGGTTGTTGAGCGCAATCTCATTTCTCTTTGTAAAATAATAAGGAATGCTAGCAGCCAAGATGGCTCCAATTGCACCAATAACCGCAACCAGAACTGGGTCTAATGATATTTGTAATAATAATATCTCCACAATTATTTCTTCTCTATATTTGCATTAACTAACCGCTAATTCAAATGTCTTCCTCTTAGGTTATAATAGCCTCTTCTCCCTCTTCCTACCCTCTCTCCACAAGGTGCTAGGCTGTTTTTAAGCATCAGTTTAGTTGGCGATTATGGTCCTCTCGATTTGGTCTCAAATACAGAAATAATAATGTCTGATTCAACTGAAGCAGTCATACAGAGAACGATTCAGGGAATTCAAAAAATGATAAGGGTCCATGAGCCAGAAGAAGGAGGGGATAAAGAGGAGCCAGGAATACCAGTTAGCCTTGCAATGAAACGACATTTTGAATCAGAGATAAGAACTCTTAAAGATGCTCCAAGGGACGAAATGAAATTACGACAAATTTTGAAAGTAAAACAAAAAGAATATGAAAAAACAGCTGAGTGGGAAGATATAGAAAGACTATTTTCAGATTGAAATGCTCAAGTTTGTATTGTTTTTGGTAAGCAGAAACAAAAGAAAAGAAAAATAATAATGATCCTGACGATAATATCTTCTGATTAGAACTCATCCCCATTATAACATCCTTGTCAGTTGCAAAAAAGCGCTAGACATCAATCATGGCATATGTTTGCGCTATTCTATCTTTGCCCTTCGTTGTGAACCATTTTTTAAGTGTCCTAGTAAATACTCGTCTCTCCTTAACAACTCCTTTCATGCGAGCAGCGTCAATCGAACTGACTGCACATTGAACAACCACATCAGGCTCTGGAATGCCTGTTGCAGAGATCATCTTCTTTCTTTGATAGTCAGCCAATGCCTCTGACAATTTTTCAGCGAGTGAACCACCTTGTTGTTGAATCTCCTTTGCTTCAGAATCGATGTAATACTCCCGCGTTTGATATAGTTTCTTGAGAAAGTTTTCAACGGTGCGATAACTCATTTCTGGATGGAAGAAGGAACTCTTTTCCTTAAGAATACTTGTTACAATCTTATCCTTTTCTTCCACTATTGCATGTTTGACCCCATACCATGCTTTAATTTTCCTCTCAGCTAACATATTTTCATATACTTCTTCTTTAAGCTCTTCATACTTCATGGATTGTTTACCAGGATTACATTTCTTAAATTTGTCCACTTCTTCATTTAGTTTATTAGGATTACCGTCTTTAAATTTCTCCGTTGAATTAGTTAGCAATTTTTTGAAGACTTTTGTATTATCTTCTTCATTATTTCCAAGTGGTTCGTATTCATTCAAACCTTTGTCATGTTCCAAGTGTTCTTTGATAAATTTTCGTCTTTCTTTACAGTCCACTTTATCACTGAGGTCTTCAACGAATCCAACATAATCTATTAGGACATTCCACTTCCTTAAAGAAGATCCATCAAAATATGCTTGAATCTCTGATTGAATTACATGACTTTTTATCTTAAATTCATTAAGGTATTCTTGACTTCTAGCATCCTTAAGAGCCTTTAACTGTAGACCGAATTTTAACTCTTCAGCGTGTTGTTGTTTTTGTTGTTTTTGTTTTTTTTGATTCTTCGACGAGTCTTCTTCTTCTTCCTCCTCCTTTTCTTCCTCCTTCATAAATTCTTCCACCTTCATAATTGCAACTAGAATTCTCATTACACGCTCGCTAATTTCACCCGCAATCCTAGTCTTGAGTTCAACTTCCTTTTGTTCTAGTTCTGTTTTCCTTTCCAGATCGTTTCGCTCTTGTTCTATTTCAATTTCATGGTCTCTCCACTGGTGCACGATCAATGGACCAAGAAGAGCACTACCGAGGATAGCTGCATAAGGGGCGAGGGCACCCAGATAATCCAAGAGGCTTGGTTCCGAAGTTTCCTCTTCCGCTTCTTGACCAAAAACAAAATTACCATTAAACAAGCATACAACTATAAAGATAATACATAATTGAAAAAATCCAAAATTTTTTGTGACGATACCCATTCTTGGAGCTTTACAGCTAACTTATTGAAAAGTCTTATTCACTGATACCTTGATAAGGTTCTGGAGGAAAAACCATAAAGGAAATGGCTAATGACAACAAAGAGCAGCAAGAACCCACTGAATACAAAGTGGTGTGCGAGGGTGCCAGCTGCAAAAAAGAAGAGTGCTAGACATCATATGACAGACTTTTTCACAATGCTTTATTTTTTCCCCTCACTGCTATAACAATTCGGTAAATAGCCTAGTAAATACCGAGGTCTTGATAGTTGACCTTCTTATTTCCCACATTCTTAATCTCCTCTGCACTAGGCTCCCCTTCTACGTCCTTAGCTTCGTCTGGCGTAATCTTTTCCTTTTCAATCCACTCTCTCCTAATGAAATCATCATACTCTTTCATGACTCGGTGCACCAATAACTCTGCCAAAGTCCAGTCTCCATTGGTAAGGTATCGTTCAATTTCTTGTAGACTTTTATCAAAGATATCTTTCTCTTTCGAAGTCCCTTCTATTTTAATCGCTTCTCGTTCTAGGAGAAAGACAAAAGTCGTAAATGCCTTTGACTGTAACTCATTGAGGCGCTTAATAAGCTTGTATGATACTGCGCTAAAAACAATTACTGAAAAAGAAAAAATTGAATCTCTTGCTTGTTCGCTGCCTTGGAAGATGACTAGGAACTTATCTGAGAAACTAGTACCAAAGAAGTGGTCTAAAATAAAAGTAGAAATAAGAATAGCGACAACTATTAGAAAGTAGATCATACCTGTGATCTTATCAATTTCGCGTACCATCCATGGTGTTCCTAATGATGCTTTTTTCAAAGATAGAATTGTACCGAATATCTGCAAAGTTTCCTCCATATCTAATACTTCTTGGAAAGATAGAAAAGCTCGCTCCGAGGAATGTATGTTCCTATAAAAAAAATCACGAAAGTGTCTGCTAGAAAAAATATTGAAGAAATTTGGAGACAGGCAAATAATTACCGTGGGTTTAATTATAGAGCTTGAAAAAGCAGACAAAAGAGCATTGCTGCCAAATATAGGCATATCTTCCATTTCAATAACAAGCGCATTGAGGTATTCTTTCTTTTCTTCCGCAGATAATCGAGTCCAGTCATATCGGTTTGGATGCGAATACGTAACTGCAGCGGAGGAGAAGCGACTTAGCCGACGAGATAGGGAACGACTACTAACATATGCTGTTCCTAAGAAAATTCCAAAACGTACTCTTCCTTTAAAACCATATAATGACTCTTTTAGCAAGACACCAATAGGATCAGTCATTGATAGCGTTGTTGCAACAAAACCCATGAGAATTAAGAGGGGAGCTAGCCTCTCGGGTGGTTGGTCAAGTAAGCCCTCTCCAAGAGATATCAATGTGAGCAGGCTAATTAAAGAATAGGAGAATGGAAACTCTGTAAGCTTTAGTAAGTTATCTCCTAGAGTACCCATTCTTGAAGCTTTACAGCTAGCTTATTGAAAAATTTTTATTTACTACTGTTTTCATGCATCTCAACATAAACGTCCTTGTATTTTTGGTCCTAAAGGATTTCCTTAAGGAGGACATCATTATTATTATTGACTTCTATTCCTTTAACGCCTCTTTACAATTCCCACTACTTTTTCCTTTTATCTTCCTCTCTAGTTTGACCGCATTATGGACAATCGCCTATCACTTCTTTAACTCGGCTTCAATACGGTCTAGTCTGGATGCTAACACCAGCAGTTGCGCTTTGATAGCTGCAATTTTCTTTGACAAGTCCGTTGTCATTATTGTCGTCGGTTGCTGTTGTTGCCGTTGCTGCTGCCTCTGCTGCTTCTTAGCTGGACAATCATGATGTCTTAGGTCCATATTCAAAGGAATCCACCGTCCTGATTTTGTGCGTGGTCCTTATGGAACCTCCTCTCTTGATTGCAGGTGCGGCAATAGATTTCGACTTTTCGTATAGTAGTAGAAGTCGTCTTCATCTATCGCTTGCCTCCGCCGCCTCCTGTGCTGTCCCGTCGTCAAAGCCCTTGGCATAGCCATCTTGTACGCCAACCCTATAACCATCTTGGAAGCCGGAATCGTATCCTTTGGCATACTGCTGGTCCGTCATGCAGTTAGATAATGCTTCTCCAAGGCTTCACGTTCCTTTCGCTCTCTGTCATGTCCTTCTTTTGTTAGTTTTTCAATTGCGGTCTTTTCCGTCTGTCTACAATATCATAACAGAGCTGGTAAGCAGTTGCTAGAAAATCATCATCAGCCGCTTCATTAGAGACACACAGCTGCAAAATTGTGTCAAATAGTGTCAAAAAACCCTGATAGTTCGCAAATCGAATAGAAGAATTGTAGTACCATAAGGTTCCACTTCAACAACCACAACCCGTCTATCTTGCTTTTCTACTACGAGCTTGGGGCTGATGCAATACATGCCTTATATTTTGAAGAATGTGACCTTTGAATCATTGTGATATAAGGATAGAAAGAAAAAGTAAATTGCTGCAAGGCAGAGGATTTACTATAATTTCTTAAAGCCACATCAGGGCATAAGAAGGAAAGACGCCTGCTAAAGCCAGCGGTGTGGACATGCAAGTAAGAATAAGTGGTCATAATTGATGAAATCTGCAACAGGATTTCCTGATGACGGTAGGTATCTCCTATTCCCTAGTCATCTAAAGCCTTAATGGATATTCCCTTTCTAGCTTGAGATACAGATCTTCTCCGCATATCCAAGGAAAATCGGGTGTACCTTCAATCTTTATATTGCCATCCATAACAGTGGTAGGAACTGCTTTTACACCATAATGTTTCATTTTTGTCTTAATATCTTCAGTCATATTATTTAGGTCATAGACTATCTGCTTACAGCCTTCACATCTTCCAATTTCTATATCCTCTACAATATGCTTGCATAAAGGACAATTTGCGGAGAATATCTCGATTGTATGGAGATAGCAATATTGCAATTCAAGGGGAAGAAAAAATTAGAAATATCAGCTATCCATCTTTAAGGGATATTTGCCACATCTGGTCTAATCGTCTTGATAAATTAAGAAAGCAATCATTTGTTAAAATAGTAACTGAGCCTGCAATGATTGCAACAACAATTGTAGGATCCACCCCAGTCCGTTTTCCCTCCTCTCCTCCACCACCCTTGCTGCTACTCAAGCCTGGATTGACACCATTGAGTGATATTTAAGCACCTTCTTCATTCTAAGAGAGAGAAAAAAGCAATTAGTCAGTTATTCTTGCTATTATTATTAACTTTCAGCAATTTCATTGTTAAAATAACTACATAAGGTAGTGGGCAATCCTTCCTTTTCCGCCGATCCTTCTCTTTTCTTACTGCTGTTGACTCGATTAGCTTTTTCTTCTATCCGTTCACCTTCAGAAATGCATTCTTTGAGCTCTTTGTAATGATGGAATAGAACCGACATAATGTAGCATGTACTGATAAAGGCTGTGGTCACCGTCGTCACCTTGGCTATATTAAGTTCCACTTCTCCACATAAAAAAGAGGTTTGGACAGAGACGGGCAGCTAAATTACAAGCTTGAGGAGTTGAATTTACTTCTACCTAACATGCATTTGCAGTGGCTCAACACCAACGCCACATTTGCTCTAGTAGATGTTAATCCAGTAACTGGAAGCTATCATGTGCTGGCTCAGGCTAGAACCCAAGAACAGATGGTGGAAAGTGCTGCAGTTTTAGTGCGTGTGTTGAGAAGAGCGCATGCTAGTCGCTTCAAGAAATATCAAGAGAAGCTAGAGAGAGAAAAGGCAGAGAAATGATGATGATAATAATGGTTTCAAATAAGAAGCTCAATCGAGCTATGTTAATCATGGCTATGGTTCTAAACTCCTTTCTGGTTTGGATTTACTGGATTTATGCGCCAACTGTGCTAGCTCAAGAAGAAGAAGAAAAACAAAAACAGTAAGGGACATGCCAAGGATAAGATAGCACAGATTCTGTCAATGAATTGCAAGAAGATCTTATGTTTTAAATTAGTAGAAGTAACGATCATCCATTACTAAGTTTACGTCAAGGTTAGCATCTCATTTGCTTTATTGTGTCCTCTCCTATAATGTTTGAGCGTTGAGTGGTGCATTCTTGTTATTATTAGCCTCCCTTGATTGTGGAATATATCTCTCTGCATCTTAGCCTTTTTCTTGCTCAGAGTTCACAGTTGGATTCGGTTTCTGCATCGCACGTATCAGTGCCGTCCCTACCGTCAGCTTGGTCGGTGCCTGCTCTACCAACTAGAGTGTCATCACCGGCGTCTCCAACCATTCTGTCATCACCCGCGTCGCCAAACATCTGGTCATTACCATCGCCGCCAAACATCTCGTCATTACCAGCACCAGGATTGCCGAGACCAGTGTCGCCAAGCATGGTGTCATCACCAGCCTCACCATCCATGAAGTCACTATCCTCATTGCCAAGCATGAGGTCATCACCAGCGCCGCCAAACATGTTATCAGTACCAGCATCGCCTGACATGGTATCGTTATCATCGCCGCCAACCAGTATGTCATCACCAGCGCCGCCATGCATCTCGTCAAAACCAGCATCGCCTCCCATACTGTCATTACCATCGCCGCCAAACATCTGGTCATTACCATCGCCGCCTGACATGAAGTCAATACCAGGGCCGCCAAACAGTCCTCCTGTTATAACCAGTTCTCCTCTTCGAACCACGCGGTCATCACCAGCGCCGCCATCCATGGTATCATCACCATCGCCGCCAACCATCTGGTCAATACCAGCACCGCCTTCCATACTGTCATTACCAGCCTCGCCAAACATGCGGTCATCATCCTCATTGCCAAACATCTCGTCATCACCAGCCTCTCCAGCCATGCCGTCCTCACCAATGCCGCCAAACATGCGGTCATCACCAGCGCCGCCAAACATGATGTCAACACCCTCATTACCACAGATGAGGTCGTCTCCACCTAGTCCTTCTATTTCATCGTTGCCGCCAAGAGCTGCAATAACATCCCGACCTGTTGTTCCTTCTATGAAGTCTCCGCTATCCGAACCAATAATGGTGGCAGGTTCTCCTTGGCAGGTGACTAGGTCTTCCAGGATTACTGCACCTTGAGGAGGTTCTTCAAACCTTTGGCATGAAGCAGGTTCGCTGAGACTAGCCACTTGTTGCTCACACAACGCCATTGTGGTAAAGCAAACAGTAGGGGAGACGGAATCCTCAGTTACGAGACAGACTGGTCCTTCATCTGGTGGTTCTTCTTGGTCTTGTAATGCTAGATTACCTGCAGCTTGCTCTGCTTCATTTTCTACCTCTGCTTCAACTTCTTGGTCGAGGTCAAGGTCGAAAGATTGGGTATTGGTGTTTGCTTCGGTATTGTCGTCAGCAGCAGCAGAAGAAGAAGAAGATGATGGTTGGTCCATTTCTTGGTTTGAGTCTTCAGTTGCAGTGTTTGCTGCATCTTGATTATTCTCGAAGTCATCAGTATCATCGGTAGCCTCACTATCACTTTCACCGCCATCATTATCATTATCGGTATTATCGTTACCACCTAAAACCTCTGATACGATGCTGCCTGCGAGTTCCTGTTCTTCTTCACCTAATGAGGTCTCCTCTTGTTGTGCAAAAACTGATGATGGTGGCAGCAATGCTCCAGCTGCAGTAGATATAATAGCAGCACACACGAGGGCAACCATCGTTAGGTTCATTGGCGGACTTTTTGAGCCCATTCGAAGACATTGAGAGTACCAATTTATCCATTATAAGAGATTCTTAGCAAATTTAGCCAACATTTGGCGATAAGATACCTTTATTTCCTAATAAGGGGACCCTTTTCGAGAGACAGATACAATTATTATTTATTAAGACATGAGCAGAAAAACTGTTAGTTTGCAGTCACCACCGCCACCGTCACTACCAACGCCGCCATCCTAATCCTTAAAGATAAATGACAAGCCTAAAAGGTACCATAAATACCACCGCTATCATCAGGCTATTCCGCTGTTATCTTAAAGGGATGGTTGCGGGCTTGCGTTGTAAACTGTTTTACAACTGTTTTTGCAGTTTCTCCAAAGCCTGCAAGACTTTGGCTTTGTAGTCTTGACTAGGTGTGATATAGTGGTTGACCAGAACGCTTTTGCCTACTCTCCCCTGCAATAAGTCTATCATGATATCAGAAATACCGCATTGGTGAAGCCAACTAGCAAAGATCTTCCTTGCAAAACGAAGGTCGCATTTTATACCAGCTTTACGACAGGCGAGTCTCACCTGGTTATAAGTTGGGACATTGTCTAATTTCTCGACGATGCTCAACATTTCAGGAGTCACAAAACTGATATAGCATTTCTTGGTCTGTCTTTGGAATTGGTTGAACCTAAAGTGTTCCAACGCAGACCTTGAACAGTTATAGTATTTGGGGAATTCATCCGCTGAATTAATTAGCCTTACAGACTCGACCACTTCCGAAGCTCTGAGCCCGATAAGACAAGCAAACCTTATGATCTTGCTCATGAAGGGCGAAAGTAAACGCATCATTTCCTTGATCCGCAGCAACATCGTATCAAAGTCTAGACTTTCATTGAAGAACCTAGCGAAGGACTGCATAGAGTCGCCCTTACTCCACTTTAACGAGTAACGCTGTCGTATCCGAAGAAATACGTCATATCTTCCCTGGAACTTTGCAAGGTTCGCCAAAGCAGTCATTGCATGTTGTTTATTTCGTTGTGATAGAGTCAGAAGCGACGAAGCGTCACCAGTGTCTAGTACGTTACCGAAACGTTTGCTGTAGTTTATCGTCTCTTTTATTGTGACCCTAGTCTTGCCTTGACTAATAAGCCAAGAACGAAAGGAGAAGAAGTTCCACCGAGGAAGGGGACCTGCAGGATATTCTTCTTTTTGGTGGTCAGTTTCTATTACTATCTTATGCCCTTTGAGCGGCTGGTCTTCGGAACCGCAGGTCAGGGGATCGAAGCCCCTCGGGCCCGCTTGTTTTAACAGTAAGTTATTAGGACCGTTGCAGCCTTCACGCTCGTTTGCTGCAGCAGCGTTGCAGCCA
>Ga0126315_10001078_pt1 | contig 10221 bp, 11 predicted proteins | sample Plot106_FD_92534 | JGI IMG/M metagenome (GOLD analysis project Ga0126315, IMG submission 92534) | Serpentine soil microbial communities from UC McLaughlin Reserve, CA, USA - Plot106 | ecosystem: Environmental > Terrestrial > Soil > Grasslands | place: USA: UC McLaughlin Reserve, Lake County...
AGCGGCATCGATTCTCGTACCTCTCGGCACACCCTCACCTGATGCCGGCACACCCTCACCTGACTCCGCGCACCTGACCATCACGTGGCCCAGCGAGGTTGGTTCCCGGATCATCGGAGTGCCTTCCTCGCGGACGGAAACAAGGAGTCGCTTCATTGATGAAGTCGTTCCTTCCCGGTCGACAGTGGACGCGGAAATCACGCACGTCGAAGTCGAACGGTTCGTGAGCCCGCAGAGGCCTTCCGGCTGCTCGACGAAGATGACGGCCGCAACGACAGCGTCGTTCATTTCGCGTTGAGGGTCAATGGAGGTAGCCGAGCCCGAGATCACCTGTAGCGGGAGGAGCACTCTGGAAGGGGTCGCGGGATCAGGGCCGGGCGGCCAGCCGAACGCCGCCGCGCTGCAACGCAAACCCGGCCCAGCCTCACGCTACGCCGTGCGCCCTTCGCCGGCTAGTGGCCGTTTCGGCCATGGCGCGGCGAAGAGTCTGCACCGCCTCCTTGTAGCTCCCGCCTGGGAGAGCGGCGAGACACGATGCGACCAGAGCAACCTCCTCGATCGTCGCCTCGGGGTGCTCCTCGAGGTAGCGCTGCAGCCACCGGGCCGCCACCCGCGGGTACCGACTCGAATCCTTCCGGGCGATCAGCATCGTTAGCTCGAGCGCGTCGAGCAGGCTGAGCTGCGGAAGCTCTCTGGCCGCGGCCACGTCCGCGACAACATTCCTGCGCTGGAGTGCCTTCTGAAAGACGCCGTACAAATGGCCCTGCGAGGTCGACGCTCCTCCTCCCCGGGGCCGGGACGGTATGGCCCAGTCTCTAAGGCGAGACGAACTCCTTGGGGAAGGAAAGGGCGACCCGTCGGCCGCCCCGTCGATGCGCTTCCGTCCGTCTCTGCGGCCAAGGCGGCCGGTCTGCGCTGCTTCAGAATGAGGAAGGGGCGGTGACCCGCCCCTTCGCAGAACACGCTCAGCGCGACGGTTGCTCTAGGTCAGCGCCGCCACAAACACGTCGCACTCGGTAACCGGGCGAGGCCCCTTGATGCTGAGGAGCTCTGCCGAGATGAACTCGCCGGTCGCCGTATCGAACGTGACGAGCCACGTGATGCTGCCCGTGTCGACCCCGAGCGGCGGCCCATTCAACTCCGAGATCTTCGGCGACAGGCCGTTGACCGTAACAACGGCGGTGTAGGTGCCATCGCCGTTGTCGATTGGCGAGCCCGACACCGACACGCCCGCGTTTTTGAAGGTAATCGACTTGCCGCTCTCAGGGTTCGTGAGCACCGTCGTCGCCTCGCCGCCGCCGACCGAGGCTCCGCTCGCGAATTCCAAGAAGAAGCCCGAGACGGTGACGACGCCGACCACGTCGATCCCGCAGATGTTGTCCGTGAAGGGCTCGCTCGTGAAGTGGGTGTGCTCAATGAACGGCGGCGCTGCCGCAGCACTCGAGGCCGTCAGCCCCATGAGCACGAGGGCGGCAGCAATCGTGACTAGAGCGGATACTTTGCGCATTTCTATCCTTTCATTGCGAGGGTCAGCCGAGTCGGCTGAGCTCGTCGGAGGCTGGGAGGCGCGAGATCAGTCGCGACATCACCATGCATCGATACTCTGTCGCGGCGACCAGGTCGCCCAACTGCAGTACTTCGGTCAAGCCGATCTCCTTTCTTTGGGATCCCGCAGTCGGGGGCGCGAGCATCGCTCGTCGGCGTCGATGAACAAAGAACGCCGAAGCGCTACCAGCCGCCGCTGCTGATCCGCCAGCCGACCGCGTCGCGGTGGAGGCGGATGTACGACGGGTGGTGCCGCCGCCGCAGCGTGAACCACCAGTCGCCACCGCGCATGCGGTGGCTCGAGACGGTTTCGTAGTCGAACGGGCCGAAGCAGACGACGCCCCACTCGAAGAGGTCACGGCACTGCCGGTTCGTGATCTTCATCGTCCGGCGCGAGAAGAAGGAGCACGCGGTGCGGAAGTCGCCGCGGTTCGCCGCGTGAACGTACTCGCGCGCGACGGACGCCGGGCTCGCTTCCGCGGTCGTGGGGACCGCTAGGGCGAGCGCGACGAGCAGCAGCAGGCCGAGGCGCCTCAAAGCGGTCTCACCTGCGGCCGTGTCAGTGCGCCAGCGAGCAGTGCCTGCTGATCGCGACGGCGCCTTCGCATGCCCTTCATCTTTCATCTTTCCTCCCGTTGGTTGACTGGTGAGAGGATCGAACGGGCCATTACCGAGCCGCTATCGAACGGCTACCGTCCGCGAGCGTGCTTGAGTTCCGCATCCTGGGCCCGCTCGAGATCGTCACCGAGCGGGGTCCGATTCCCCCCGGGGGCCCCAAGCAGCGTGCGACGCTTTCGATCCTGCTCCTCAGCCGAAACCGGGTCGTCTCGGTCGATCGACTGGCGGACGATCTCTACGCAGGCGCTGCTCCCGTCACCGCGGTCACGCAAGTACAGCGGCAGATCTCCGAACTCCGCAAGGCGCTCGGGCCGGCCTCGGGAATCGAGACACGCTCCCCTGGCTACATCATCCGACTGTCCTCCGACCAGCTCGACCTCACCCGGTTCGAGCGGTACGCGGAGGACGGGTCGCAGGCGCTCGCAAGGGGCGAAGCGAAGCGCGCTGTCGACTTGCTGCGCGAGGGCCTTGGGCTCTGGCGAGGAACCGCCCTTGCCGATCTCGCCTATGAGTCCTTCGCCCAGAGAGCCATCGGGCGGCTCGAAGAGCTCCGGCTTACTGTGCTCGAGCAGCGGATCGAGGCCGAGCTCGTCCTCGCTCGTCACCGTGAGCTGGTCGGAGAGCTCGAACAGCTCGCCCGCGAGCATCCGCTTCGGGAGCGCCTGAGCGGGCAACTCATGCTCGCGCTCTATCGATCAGGTCGGCAGACCGAGGCGCTTCAGGTCTACGCAAGGACGCGGGAGAGGCTGGTGACGGAATTCGGGATCGAGCCCACACGTGGACTGCACGAGCTCGAGAGGGCGATCCTCGCGCAGGACGCGTCGCTTCAGCCCGAGCGTCTCGGTGGCAGTGTTTCCGACACCCGCGGCCTCGTACTCGTCCTCCCCCGAGGCGAGGGTAGGCTCGACTCGCTGCTCGCGATCGCGGAACCGCTCGCCAGGTCGGAACGAGAGCTGATCATCGCCCGCCTGATCGCTGACGAGAGCGAGCTCGAGCGGGCGGCCTCGGCCGTCAACGATCGGTGCGCGTCGCTCGCGGTCAGGGCCATGACCGCCGCCTTCACGACCCTGGAACCGGCGCGCGACGCGGTTCGCCTGGCGACGACCTACGATGCCGAGCTCGTCCTCGTGGATGCGCGATCCGATCTCGAAGCTGATCGGCTCCAGGACGACTTGGCCGTGCTTCTCGACCGTTCGCCCGCCGACGTCGGGATTGTTGCCGGAGCGGAGATCGACTGGCGGCAGGGGGCAGGGGTGTTCGTGCTCTTCGGGGGCGGCGAGCACGACTGGGCGGCGCTGGAGCTTGGATCCTGGCTGGCAGTCGCGACGGCCTCTCCGCTCCGACTCGTTGGCACGAGGGCGGATCCCGGTCGAGGGCAGCGCGATGCCAGCCGCCTCCTCGCTGATGCCTCGCTCGCCATTCAGAAGGTCGTCGGCATCGCAAGTGAGCCGCTCCTCGCCGAGGCGAGCAACGAGGGGCTACTGAGCGCAGTCGATGCCGCGACCCTGGTCGTGCTCGGCATCTCCCCCCGCTGGCGGCGAGAGGGAATCGGTGGCGCCGGCCGTGCGCTCGTCCGCGCTTCTCGCCCCATTGTGCTTGTCCACCGCGGCCCGCGGCCGGGCGGGCTCGCTCCGCGCGAGAGCCGTACCCGCTTCACCTGGTCGATCGAGAACTAGGGCACGGCCCAGAGTTCGGGGAATTGGCACTGATTCTCGTTGATAGCGGTGGCGGCCGCCAACGGCAGAGCACCCCCGCGCAAGTTCGCATCGGGAGCGGCGTCATAGTAGAGCGCGACTGCGGAGACCTGCTGCGAAGGAGGTCCTCCTTGGCCGGCGCCTTGCGCGGCGAAGATCAGGTCCCTGCCGACCCTGTACGCGTACACCCTGCCCTGCAGCGTGTTCCACTGAGACGGCTTGAATCTAGGGCCATAGGCCTTCTTCGCTTGCGCGATCGTCGAGCAGGGCCCGATCCCCTCGGCCGTCCTGTAGGCCTTGTTCCAAGTCGTGACCTCGACGGCGGTGTCCGTGAAGCCCTTGAAATAGATTGCGACCTGGCGCTTGTCGAAGGTGAGCTTGGTGTGGCCCGTATCTGGCACAAACTCACGGCGCCAGGGCCGGCCGAACAGTTTCTTGTATGCACTCGGCTTGAGACCGAGCTTGGCGCCCGCGATCGAGGACTGCGAGATCGACGAGGCCGCACCGTCCGTGCTTCCCGAGATCACGACGCCGCCGATCGCCAAGCCGGCCGCGGCGAGCACTGCGGCGGCGCCCGCAAGGAGCCGCCTCCGCCGGACCTTCCGGCGCACGAAACTCTTTCCCCGCAGCGCCGCCGAGGCGGCATCGACGAGCTCGCCGCAGGTCACGTACCTGTCGTCCGGCGACTTCGCCAGAGCGGATGCGAAGACACCGTTGAACGCGTCCGGGAGCTCGGGCCGCAGATCCGAGAGGCGAGGCGGCGGCTCGTTCAGGTGGGCGAAGACCACGGACAGCTCGCTCTCGCGCTCGAACGGACGAACGCCGGCGAGGCACTCGTACAGGACGCAGCCGAGCGAGTAGACATCGGCGCGACCGTCGATCGGGCCGCCCTCGATCTGTTCGGGCGGCACGTAGTCGATCGTCCCGATGAAGCCCCGCTCGCTGGTCAGGCTGCTGACCGATGAGACGTGCCGGGCGAGACCGAAGTCGCAGACGTACGCGTGCTCGCCCTCCGCTTCTGCGGCGATCAGGATGTTTCCCGGCTTCACATCGCGGTGGACGAGCCCGGCCGCGTGCGCGGCGTCGACGGCACCGGCAACCTGTTCGATGAGTTCGATCGCCCGCCGCGGTTCGAGCCGGCCCTCGCGTCGAAGCAGCTTCCGAAGATCGGAACCCTCGACGTAGGCCATCGCCAGATAGAGGACGCCGTTGTCGTCCCCGGCGGCGAGAGTCGGGACGATGTGCGGGTGGTCGAGACTGCCGGCGAGCTCTGACTCCCGCAGAAAGCGGCGGCGAAAGCGCTCGTCCCGCGCCAGCTCGGGTGAGAGGAGCTTGAGCGCGACGCGGCGTCCCGTCGAATCCGCGGCCAGGTAGACCGCGCCCATCGCTCCCTCGCCGATGGGCGCTTCCACGCGAAACCCGGCGAGGACGGTGCCGGTAGGCGTGGACGATTGCATCGTTGTTGACGATGACAAGGCTGTGGCGTCGTTGCAAGCGGCTCGCCGCGCCGTCTGCTGGCCGTCAGGCGTCATTCGCGAACGCTGGCCCAGGCGATGATCCTGTGACGACTAGCTAGTCAAGGGACTGGCCAAGGCGCCGCAGCGTCCAGCAAGCATGGGGACGGCCGTCATTGAACAGGCCACGCCGAACGCCAATGCGACCCACGAATGCGTTGAGCGCGAACACGATGAATCCGGCGCCCATGCCAAGGCAGCGCCCCATCATTAGAACGAAGGGAAGCCGCGCTTGCGGTTCTCTTCATCGGGCGGGTCAAGAGCTGGCCGCCGACTTTGGCGAAGCGAAGAGGCCAACGGCCGCGAAGGCGCAGCCCAACGCCAGCGCGAAAATTTCATTGAAGCCCACTCTCAGACTATCGGCCGAAGGGCCCTCATCCGCAAGCTGCCGTCGGCGAGCGCTCTAGTGACATTCCCGCACGCTGGCCCAGACCGGTTTCTGGAGCATGATTCGGCTCACCAGGACTCCTCGGCGGGCGAAGTCCTCGGCCCGGCGCAGAAGGGTGTCGGGCAGTTCGCGATCATCGTTGAGGACGTGGATGCGGTGCGCGGTGAGTTGGACGAGCAGGGAGTTCGAATGATCAGCGGGCCGGCGAATCGTCACTGGGGCATGCGCACGATCACCTTCGCCGATCCGGGCGGCTACATCTGGGAGATAGCGCAAGAGTTGCCCAGCGCCCCAGGCTCGTCTTAGCCCAGCACTCTAGCCTGGGCCAGCGTGCGGGAATGAAGCTCCTATGACCTGTCAAGCCATCAGCGGTTCCTGGTTCTGCAATAGCCGGTAGAGGCGACGGGCGAGGTAGCGCTTGAGCAGGCGGGTGGCATCGCGGCGGCTCTTGCCTTCGGCGACCCGTCGGGCGATGTAGTCCCTGGTCGCCGGGTCGTGCTGGCGGCGGTGCAGGACGATCGTGTGCAGGGCCCGGTTCAGCTGGCGGTCACCACCCCGGCTGAGCCTGTGCCGGACCGTCTGGCCGCTTGCGGCGGGCAGCGGTGCGACGCCGGCGAGGCGGGCGAAGCAGGCCTCTGAGCGCAAGCGGCCGCGGTGCGACCAGGCAACGATCAGCTGGGCGGCGACGATCGGTCCGACACCGGGCTCGTCGAGGAGTGCGGGTGCGAGTGCGCCTACCTGGGCGAGGATCTCGCGCTCGAGCTCTTCAGCTTCGGCGGTTGCCGCCTGGACGCGTCGGGCGAGGCTGCGCAGGACGACGCGTGTGGCGAGGTGGTCAGCGGTCGAGTGCGTGCGGCGGAGCCGACTGCAGCGGTCGAGCAGCTGCCCGAGCGGCAGCCTGCGTAGTTCGTCGCGGAGCGGGTCAGGGCTGGTGACGATGACCGCCCGGAGCTGGCCGAGTGCCTGCCTGCGCACGTCGACGGCACTGCGACGAGCTGCCAGCAGCAGCCGCAGCGCCTCTCGGCGTTCGCCCGCCCGCGGCAGCGCGAGCGTCTCGCTGGCCAGCGCCGCGCGTGCCGTCCGGACCGCGTCGAGCGCGTCATCCTTGCCGGCCAGCCGTCGCTCGGCTCGTGCTGTACGGCTGAGCTCGAGCACGACCTCGCCGCGCTCGGCAAGGAAGCGGGCCAGCCCGGCGCCGTAGCTGCCGGTCCCCTCGATCGCCCAGACGCGGCGGCCCGCCGCGTAGCGCTCTGCGAAGCAAAGCGCCTCCTGATAGCCGCGCCGGCTGGCGGCTACCCGGCTTCCTGCCACTACTGCGCCCGCGGGTGCGGTGACAACCGCCAGCACGTGCTCGTCGCGGTGGGTATCGACGCCGAGCAGGTAGTCCAGCTCGTCTTCAAGCATCAGACCGATCCTCCGACCTCGTTCGTAGGGTCCGGTGGTGCCGGTCTGAAGCAAGGGAAACCGCGGCGGCAGGACGGTAATGAGTCACGCCGATGAGGCGGACAGGCTCCTGATCAAGCCAGCAGCGGGTGCCAGACCGGCGCCGCCGCGCACACGCGGACGGTTCATTCCAAAGGCACGCAGAAAGCGGCCAGTCACCTGACGAGTCACGAGCGGCACGGCGAGCACCAGGCTGGCGACGGCCCCAGACAGACCGACCCGCCGAGTCTTACCGTCCCTTGAGCGGTCTACGAGGAAGGCAACGCGCGCTCGAGGGCCGCCCGGTCGGTCGGCCCGCCATGCGTGGCGAGCACATGCTCGACCGGCCGCTCGAGCAGCGGGCGTAACCCCTCGGTGACCTGCTCGCGCGTCACGTCGTCAGGTAACCACTCGGGCGGGATCTCGAGGCCCTGGCCGAAGTCGACAAGCGTGTCGCCGGCGATGACCGCGCCGCGGCTCTCGACCCAAAGCACGACGTCGTTCGGCTCCCTTCCGGGAAACGCCTCGACCCCGAAGGGGAGCTGATCACCCGCCGAGAACAGGTGCCCCTCGACCGTGTCGCTGGCTATCAGCCAGGCCACGTCCGGGCTGCCCTCGTCGGGCGGAGGCACGAATACCGGCGCGCTGAGCCGCTCCGCCAGGCTCTGCGTATCGCGCTCGTGCCACGGGCACGTCAGCACGATCGCCGCCTGGCGGTCGGCGGCAAGCTCGACGATCTCTCTCGGCGGGGCCAGCGGATCGAACAGCAGCACCTGGTCGCCGTTGTCGATCGCGTAGGACGAAACTACTCCCGTGTTACTCGGCGTCTCAGCGGTCTCGGCAAGGCGCTCGCGAAGCGCCTCGTTCTCAGGCCCCGGCCAGTCTGGGTGCGGTGCCTCCCAGTGCCACAGTCCCGATCGCAGCTCGCGCACGGGCTGATGGTATGCGACCAGAGTTGGTTCGCTGCGTGCGACGGGCGCACCCTCCTGTCTTGTTGAGGCTCGGGTGGGCCAGTGTCCGGAATGTCCCCCGAACAGCGCCCGTGGCCGTGAGGGCTACGCGGTGACGAACGTGTGCGCCGGGTAGATCTCCGGTGGGGCCTCTATGCCTACCTCTTGCAGGATCGGACCGAGCTTGTCCCCGAACTGGCGTGCGGCATCCTCCGAGTCCCACACATCGACAACACGGAAGCCGCCTTGAGCCTCCCCGGCGATGTGAGTCAAAAGTCCTTCGACGGGCCAATCCTCAGGGGAATGGACGCCCTTCCCATCACTGAGCTTTCGCACCGTTTCCTCGTAGCTCTCCCTCGTCAGACCTGCTCCCTGGATGAACCGAATCAGCAGCGACATCGTCAGGCTCCGCTGGCGTTTGCGAGACCGCGCGATTCAGGTCGTGAGCGGTGTTGATCACGCATCGGGCAACCCACGCTTCGAGCGATCCTGTTCCACGGAACGTCGCTCTGGGTCTCTGATGGCGTGAGCGAATCCGTCCTGGACCGCGTCTCGGGCTCGCTCGGGATCACCTGTCTTCGCGAGCGCGAATCGGAAGAAGTCAGCGGCGCGCTCCCGGTACAAAGACCCGATGGCTTCCAGTGATTCTCCCCGCCTCATCACGCGTACAGATGACGTTAGGCGAGCCGGCGTTGTTTAATCAGTGCCCGAGTGCGGTCGGCTGGGCCAGTGTGCGCGAATGGACGGAGCGACCCGCCGACTCTCACAGACGCCGGAGGTGCCGCGGGTCGAATCCGCGGCCAGTCTCAGCTGCCGACGAGCACAACCAAGGCCGCGAAGATGAGAAGCCCAGGTCAGTTCGGGCAACATTCCTCCTCCTATCCACACGCCCCGGTGCATCCGCTGGCGTAGGTGCGGTAGTTGCCCGTAGCGTATCCCTCGCCAAGCTCCCAGTCGCCGCCGCCGGGCCGGGGTAGTACAGCGCCGGGCTAGAGGACGCTCCAAGCGTCGTGGCCTTACCGGTGGCGACCCCGAGAGCGAGTGCCGCAACGCCCGCCCCCAGGATGTAGAGAGATCGCTTCACGCTGATCCCCTTCCTGCCGCAGATCGCTTGCCCCGATCCTCCTCCGGAACAGCGGGTGCTCGAAAGTGGCCGAAACGGACGTCACTTTCCGACGATCTGCCTGACGCGGGTCTTGCTCAGGCGCCTCCTCGTCGTCGCGTCGGGCGCCGCTCGAGAGACGCCCGCGTCCACACCAGCCGAATGGCTGGTTCGAACCAGCCACGCGAGCGATCCGTGCCGCGTGCGCCTGCGCGACACTTGGGCGACGATGCTCAAGGCTCGGCTCCAGCGCGACGAGGGACAGACCTTCGTCGAGTACGCCCTGATCCTGGCGGCGGTGGTCGTGGGCGGGCTGCTGGCCTTCACCGCGACCCCGCTCGGCATCGCGATTCAGAACGCGGTCACGTCGGTCAGTAACGCGCTCGCGCCGTAACCCCGAGCAACCCGGCCGAGCAGCCGATAGCGGGTCGTCAGTCCTCCGCCTCGGCCATCGACCGCGGCGAGGGCACGCTCTCGAAGCTGACGTTGCCCGCGGGGACCTTCCAGGTCATCACCTCGACCGCGAGCCGGCCCGCCCGCACGGCCGGGTCCTCGTTGGTGAGCCGGCGCGCCGTCTCGGGGTCGCACGTCAGGATCGAGATGCCGCGCAGGCGCTCGTCGTCCTGGTCGACGAGCGGCCCTCCGCCGATTAGGTAGCCGCGGTCGCGCAGATCGGCTCGAAAGGCGAGGTGCCGGTCCTGGAGCTCGGCCGCCTCCTCGTCCGCGAGCTCCGGTGCATCGGGCGGACGCACGAGCAGCACGAGCGTGTGCCGGTCGAACTGCATGCGGCGAATTAGACCAGGCTCGATCGGCAGCGCGCGCTAGCCCTGGACGGCGTAGTCCGTCGAGCCGCTCGGGTAATGCTCCCGATGGAAGAAGACCGTCAGCCCGGGTAGTCGCTCATGCGTCGGGCCGATCCCGACGACCTCGATCAACTCGATCGCTCGCACGACGTCCGGGTCTGCCGGGTCGACCTTCTCGCGGCACA
>Ga0126315_10001079_pt1 | contig 10219 bp, 11 predicted proteins | sample Plot106_FD_92534 | JGI IMG/M metagenome (GOLD analysis project Ga0126315, IMG submission 92534) | Serpentine soil microbial communities from UC McLaughlin Reserve, CA, USA - Plot106 | ecosystem: Environmental > Terrestrial > Soil > Grasslands | place: USA: UC McLaughlin Reserve, Lake County...
CAGCCGATGGATATCGACCTGGCGGCTGGCAGAGCGAGGGGCGACGGCCGCGACAGTGTGAGCGGCGTGGAGAACGTCTTTGCCGACAGCGCGCTCGCGGATGTCATTCGCGGCGACGCGAAGGCCAATGTCTTCTCCGCCGGGTACGGGAACGATCAGTTCGAGGGCCGTGCCGGCGACGACCGGTTCATCGCCGACGGAGGCGACGACGCGTACGCGGGTGGCTTGGGTTCGGATGAGATCGACTTCAGCCGAACGTACGGCGGCGGTGTGATCGTCAACCTGCTCAGTGAGTCGGCACGTGGCTTCGGCGTCGACTCACTTGAAAGCATCGAGAACGCAACCGGTGGCTACGGAGACGACATCCTGACCGGCACCGGCACGCCGAACGTCCTTTCCGGCGGATACGGCCAAGACACGCTTCGAGGCGCAGGAGGTGACGACACACTGCTCGGCGGCATCAGCGACCTGAGCAATTTCGATCGGGTCGATTCCCTCTCCGGGGGACCTGGTGACGACGTCATTGATGGAGGACGAGGTTACGAATGAAGTGGACTTTTCCGCGGCATCTGAGGCCGTCCATCTCGATCTCGCTGCTGGTACAGCCACCGGCGAGGGTGCGGATGTTCTCAAGGGAGTCGAAGATGTCGTCGGATCGGGCTATGCCGATGTCCTGGTAGGAGACGAGCAGCCGAACGAGATCAACGCCGGCGTCGGTCAGGACAGCGTCGACGGAGGGGCCGGAGACGACGAGATCGAGGGCGGCGGCGGCGACGACGACTACAACGGCGGTGCCGGAACCGACATCCTCGAGTTCAACTTCTCCGCGGCCCCCGTCGCCGTGAACCTCACCGTCGGAACCGCGACGGGCCAGGGCTTGGACGCGATCGAGCAGGTAGAGAACCTGCGGGGCTCCATCTATCCGGACACGCTTGCCGGAGACGACAGCCCGAACTTCATCGCGGGCAATTCGGGCGCCGACGTGATCGACGGTGCGGCCGGCAACGACGTTCTTTTCGGGCAACGAGGAGATGACGAGGTGCACGGCGGCGGCGACGACGACTTCGTCTCGGGAATGGGCGGCAACGACGCGCTCTACGGCGAAGGCGGCAACGACACCCTCCAGGCACACGCAGGCGACGATCTCCTCGACGGAGGAAGCGAGGACGACTTACTGAGCGACCACGCAGGCCAGGACTCGTTCATCGGAGGCCCCGGCGTCGACACGACCACGTTCCTGTCCCGCAGCGGGTCGGTCGTGATCGACCTGCCGGCAGGCACGATCGCGAGCGGCCAGCCGACCGAGTCGATCGCCACGGTCGAGAACATCGTTGCAACCAACTACGCAGACGACATCATCGGCGACTCCGAAAACAACCTCATCAGCGGCACCGACCGCCTCGACCGCATCTCCGGCGGAGACGGCGCTGACGTCCTCCTCGGGGGCCGCCGACCCGATGCCCTCGACGGAGGGCCGGGAAGCGACATGGTCTCCTACGAAGACAGCGGGCGCCCGGTCACCGTCGACCTCGCCGGAGGCTTCGCCGAAGGCTTCGGCTCCGACACGCTCATCGCCATCGAAGACGTCATCGGCTCGAACTTCGACGACTACATCCGCGGCGACGGCGGCCCCAACAAGCTCTACGGGATCGGCTCGGACGACACGCTCGAAGGACGAGCAGGGGACGATGCACTCGACGGCGGCAACGGCGTCGACGCGGGAGACGGCGGCGAAGGAACCGATACGTGCGCCAGCATCGAGATTCCGGCGTCGTGCTAGGGATGAAGGACTCCGAGGCGGGATCCGATCGCGGTCGAACGCGGTCGGATCCTTGTGCCCCGGGCCCGTCTAGACGGCGCGGCGGTACCGGCGCACTGCGATCGGCACGAAGACCAGCAAGATCCCGGCCACCCACGCCAAGGACTGCAGGACGTACGAGGTCGCCGGAGTCCCGAGCGTGAGGGCGCGCGCTGCCGACGCGGTGACCGAGACGGGTTGGTGCTCGGCGAACGGCTGCAGCCACCCCGGCATTGTCTCCACCGGCACGAACGCGGACGACGCGAAGACGAGCGGCGCCATGACGGGGAACGCGGCCGCCTGTGCCGACTCCGGGTTGCCCAGAAGCAGCCCGACAGTGGCGAACACCCACGACATCGAATAGCCGAAGAGCAGGACGAGCACGAGCGACGCGACCAGCTTCGCCGCATTGGTGTGGACGCTCCAGCCGACGAGGAACCCGACGCCTGCCATCAGGATGACGACGAACACGTTGCGGAAGAGATCCGCGATCGTCCGTCCGGTCAACACGGCCGATCGGGCCATCGGCAGCGAGCGGAATCGCTCCAGCAACCCGCTCTGCACGTCGGTGGCGAGCCCGATCGCCGTTGCGATCGCGCCGAAGACCGCCGTCTGCACGAAGATCCCCGGCATCAGGTAGTCGACGTAGTCGACTCCGGGAACGTGGATAGCGCCTCCGAAGACGTATCGGAACAGCACGACGAACACGACGGGCTGGATCGTGGAGAAGACGAGCAGCTGCGGGACGCGGCGGTAGGTGATGACGCCTCGCCACGCGATCGCAAGCGTGTCGGAGAAGACGATCGGCATGGCGCGCGGGCGCGCGGGGGGTGCGGGGGTCGCGATTTCGCCGGTGCTCATGCCGCCACCTCCTCGGCGTGGTGGCCGGTCAACGCGAGGAATACGTCGTCGAGGCTCGGATCGCGAACGGCCAGCGTCGCCGGGACGATCCCTTCGCCGTCGAGCGCACGAAGCGCGTCGACGAGCAGCCGTGCGCCCTCGTGCGTCGTGAGCCGGACCGTCGCGTCCTCGAGCTCCGGCGCGGACGTGCTCGTGCTCGCGAGGACGGCGTGCGCCCGCTTCGCGATCGGCTCTTCGGCGAATCCGATCTCGATCACGGTGCTGCCGAGACGCGCCTTGAGCTGCGCGGGCGGGTCGTTGGCGATCACCTGACCCTCGTCGATGACGGCCACACGCGATGCGAGCCGGTCTGCCTCTTCGAGGTACTGCGTCGTCAGCACGACCGTCGTCCCGTCGTCGACGAGTTCGCCGATCATCGCCCAGACTTCGTTCCGGCTGTGTGGATCGAGGCCTGTCGTCGGCTCGTCGAGGAAGAGAACAGGCGGCCGGTTGACGAGCGCCGCTGCGAGGTCGATGCGGCGGCGCATCCCGCCCGAGTAGGTCCGCACCGGCCGATCGGCGGCCGCGGTGAGCTGGAATCGGTCGAGCAAGGCATCGATGCGGCGGGCGGCCTCACGGCGCGGGAGATGGACCAGCCGCCCGATCAGCCGCAGATTCTCGCGACCGGTCAGATTCGGATCGACGGTCGCGTACTGACCGGCCAGCCCGATCTGCGTCCGGACCTCCTTCGCCTGACGAACCACGTCCTGGCCGAGCACCTCGGCTCGCCCTTCGTCCGGCTCGAGGATCGTCGATAGGATGCGGATCGTCGTGGTCTTGCCCGCGCCGTTCGGCCCGAGCAGGCCGAAGACTGTGCGCGCGAGGATCTCGAGGTCGATCCCGTCGAGCGCGGTCACGGTGTCGAACCGCTTCGTGAGTCCTTCGACTCGGATGCCGAGTTCGGTCATCGCTTGCCTTTCTGTCGCTTCGGGACGTAGTCGCCGAGGCCGTCGGAGAGCAGCGCGAGCGCGTTCTCGCCGCGTCGCCGAATCTGGCTGGCGAGTCGCCGTCGGTCGCTCGCTCCGGCCTCGAGTTGCTCGCGCACATACGTGATCAGTGCACGGTGGACGCCGATCAGCGCATTGGCGGCCGCATACGGTCGCAGGTCGCCGGACCTCACGCTGGTCTCCTCGGCTATCAGCGCGGCCAGTCCGTCGGTATAGCGGGCGAGGATCTGCTGCTCGCGCGCCAGCAGCGCCGGGCTGGCGGCGATCATCCGCGTCACGGACATCAGCTCGCGGGCGGCCGCGTCGTCCTTGACGGCGAGAAACCCCCGTGGCGCGAGCACGAAGTCGGCGAAGGCGCCGATGATCGTCTGGCCTGGCGGACGCTCGCGGATCGCGGTGAGCAGCTGCTCCTCGAAGGTCTCGAGGCCGCTGTAGACGAGGTCTTCCTTGCTCGGGAAGTAATTGAAGACGGTCTGCTGCGACACCTCCGCCTCGCGGGCGATCTCGGCGATGCTCACCCGCTCGAAGCCCCGCTCGCTGAACAGCCGGCGCGCCGTCTCGGACAGCAGCTGCCGTCTCCGCTGCTTCTTTCGCTCCCTCAGTCCGAGTGGCGCGCTCACGAATCCCATCCTAGCGGCATTATCTTGAGCCACACGAATTTTGAGGTGCTACAATTGATCCAAGCTTGACGCCGGCGGCGCCGGGGAGCGGGAGGGGTGGGGAAGCTCCGCACGTGGGATTGATCGTCCATTAGAGTCAGGGACGGCCGGCAGCGCGTGCTGATCGGCTTTGCGGCGCTCGGGATCTTCTGGGGCGCGTGGGGCGCTGCGCTGCCTGCGCTGCAGGAGCAGTCGGGCGCGGACAACGGCGAGCTCGGCCTGGCGCTCGTCCTGGTCGGATTCGGAGCGCTCGTGTCGATGCGTGGGACGGGCGTGCTGCTCGACCGCTTCGGGCCGGCGCTGACTCCCGTGGCGATCGCCCTGTTCGCCGCGGCCGGTGTTCTGCCTGGGCTCGCGACGACGCCGCCGGCGCTCTTCGCGTTCGCCCTGCTGCTCGGCGTGACTTCGGGCGCGATGGACGTTGCGATCAACAACGAGGCCGTGCGGGAGGAGGGGGCGTCGGGGCGGCCGCTGCTGAACCTCGCGCACGCGTGCTTCTCGGCCGCCGTCGTCGCTGGAAGCGTGGCGACCGGTCTTCTCCGGGCAGCGAGCGCCGGCCCGCTGGTCGTGTTCGCACTCGCCGCCGCGGTCGTCGGCGTGGCGGCGCTCGCCGTGCGGCCCGGCCCGGACGCTCGCCCGCCCGTCCAGCACGGGCCGCGCTTTTTCGCTCGAGTGCCGCGTTGGCTGCTCGTGCTCGGCTTCGTCGGTGCGCTCGCCTACTGGTTGGAAAATGCGTGGCAGAGCTGGAGCGCCGTTCACCTCGAGCGCACGCTGGACGCGTCGCCCGCGGTCGCGGCGCTCGGCCCTGCCGTGTTCGCGGGCTCGATGGCCGTGGGACGCCTGCTCGTCCACCGCCACGCACGGCCCGGGGCCGAGCGCGCTGTCTTGGTTGGCGGCGCCTCCGTCGCAGCGCTTGGCTCCGCGCTGGCCGCATTCGCGCCCTCCGACCTGCCGGCGTTGGCCGCGCTCGTCCTCGCCGGGGCCGGGTGCTCCGTGTGCGCCCCAACGCTCGTCAGCGTGGCAGGGCGGGCCGCCCCGGAGCCAGAGCGGGCAACCCTCGTCGGCTCCCTCACGACCCTGATGTACCTGGGTTTCCTGGTCGGGCCCGCTGCCGTGGGAGGGCTGGCCGATGCGACGACGCTGCGAGTTTCGCTCGGCGGCGTGGCCGCCGTGGGCGCGCTTCTGGCCATCCTCGCAGCGGTGATTCGGCTCCCCTCGCGAGCCTGATTACAAAGCCCGTGTCGAGCGCGCGGACGCCGCGAGTCGAGGCTTGTCCGTCCTACTCCGACGTTACTTGCGAGGGAACCGGCTCTTCGGGCTGGTCAAGGATCTTCTCCCGAATGTAGGAGCGGTTCTTGGAAAGCACTCCCGCGATGTCGCCCTTGCGGATGCCATGGAGGTAACCAATGCACCAATCGAGCTGCTGGAAGAGATCCTCTGTCGCCCTGCGGTAGCGATCCACTTCTCCATTGTTTGCCATGACTCAGCGATTCCCACGCTGCCAGTGGGCAAACCCGGAGCCTGAATCGAGGCCGGGCCGCTGCGCGGCGCCAGACGCGACACTACGAGGCGCGTGCGGTGCGATCGCGCTCGCGGAAGCGGGTCTCGACCTCTTGGTTCGGGTAGTGCACGGCTTCTCCGACGTAGGCGGCGAGTGCCCGCTGGTCGGCGTCGGTTCGCGCCTCGCCGACCAGGGTCCGGGGGTACAGCCTCTCCTCGAGAACGATGTTGAGCTGGGCCCCGAGAAGCGTGATCTGAGCCTGGAGGTAGAACCACCAGAGGATTGTGATGACGGTCGCGAAGGTCCCATACGTGTCCTGGGCGCCGTCAAGGTACTTGGAGATGATGAGTGAAGACAGCTGCTGGAGGACGAAAAAGGACACGCCGGCAAGAATCGCGCCGGGAAGTACGCTCCTGAAGGAAACGGCTCGGGTCGTAAGCAGGCGAAACGCCACGATGAACAAGCTGAGGTCGAGGGCCAACGAAACGACATATCCGCCGAGGTGACCGAACCAACCGAGGTCGACAACGGTCTGTTTGCCTGAGACGAAGCTCGAGATGATCGTCGCGAGGATCAGTCCCAGACCGATCGCCACGAGAAAGCCGAGGCTTCGACCCAGCGTCTCTCCGAAGCTCGCGCGATCCTTCCGCGGCACCTCCCACACCGAGTCGAACGCGTCCTGAGCCGTCCGAACCACCGCTGACCCGCTCCAGAGAGCGGTCAACGCACCGACGAGCAGCACCCACCACGCGCCGGAAAGGCCGTTCACGGACGAGCCATCGATGATCGGGAGGAGCTCGGCCACACGCCCGAGGATGTCGGTTCTCTGGTCTCGCGGCACCGTGTACCCGAGGATCGTGATGAACACTAGAAGAAGCGGAAAGATCGAGAAGAACGCCCAGAACGCGAGCGTGCTCGCGAGGTTGCCCGACTGATCGTCGGAATATTTCTTGACCGTCGCTGCCCCGATTGCGAGCTTCTCACGGTCTCGCTGGGCCTCGTCGATGCGCTCGAGAAACGTCACAGCAGGATTCCTACCGCCCATGAGGGGCGTCGAAACCACTCGTGACGGGCCGTCGGCGCGAAGTTTGCGGCCGATTCGCCGTTTTGTGATCGTCCCAGGTAGGTAGAGCTTCTCCATGGCACGGACCAAGACCGAACACAAGGTTCGCACCGCCGTGGCACACGTCGGCGAGACGATCACGGAGAAGGCCTGGACGGTCGGACGCGACAGGAGGGCGGAGGCCCGCAAGCGGTGGCTCTGGGGCCTCCTTCAAGCCGGCATCGGGGCAGGCTTCACGGTGTTCGCGCGCCGAGGCGCTTCGCGGGCATGGACGGTCGTGACCGGCGAGCAGTCGCCGCCCACGCAGAAGCGCTAACGCCTGGCAAAACGAGTGCGTGAGCCGTCCGCCGAGACGCGCCGTGAGTTTCCCGTCTCGAAAGGTCCCTGCGTGTGCTCGTGCGGCAGCGCCTCGGAGGGCGGTCGGCCGTTCCGGAGGTACACGAACCAGTACATGGCGCCGACCATCACCGCTCCGCCGATGATGTTCCCGATCGTCACCGGGATGAGGTTCGCGACGAGGAATCGTCCCCAGGTGAGTTCCGAGAGGTCTGGGAGCCCCTGCTGCGTCGCCGTGAAGGCGTCGTCCGTCTTCACCAGGAGCCCCACGGGAACGAAGTACATGTTCGCAACGCTGTGCTCGAAGCCCGCGGCCACGAACGCGGCGATCGGGGGCACGATGGCGAGAATCTTGTCGGCTGCCGAGCGCGCCGAATAGCACAGCCAAACCGCGAGACACACGAGCGCATTGCAGAGCGCCCCGAGCGCGATCGCCTGGACGAATCCGAAGTTCGTTTTCGCAGCGGCGATCGAGAGCGCCTGCGCGCCCACCGACCCGTCTCCGAATTCGTATTGGCGCGACGCGTAGACGATCGCGACGGTGCCGAGGGCGCCTGCGAGGTTGCCGAGGTAGACGAGCGTCCAGTTCCGAAGCAGACGGGCAGTGGAGACTCTTCGCCCAGCCCACGCCATGACGATCAGGTTGTTGCCCGTGAAGAGCTCGGCGCCGGCGACGACGACGAGGATGAGGCCGAGCGAGAAGGTGACCCCCGCGATGAGCCGTGTGGCGCCGAAGGGGAGATCTGCTGTTCCGGCCGTCGCCGTCGTCGCGAAAATCGCCCCGAGGGCGATGAAGGCTCCCGCGAGGACGGCGAGCGCAAGTGTCGCCGGCGTCGAGAGCCCAGCCTTCGTGACGCCGACGTCCTCTGCCTTCCTCGCCATGTCCTGCGGCGGAAGTGCATCGAGCCCGATCTGCGTGAACGAACCCTCCATTCCGCCAGTGAGCGTCCATCGGACGCCCTTCCGTCGCCATCCGAGGCGCGCCGGATCTGCCTGCGGCGATCTACGGAGTGAGTGAGCGGCCCTGAGCCGGCTTGTCGCGGACGACCAGGACGGAGCATGGCGGCCCTATGGGCCACGCGCTCGCTGACGCTTCCGACTGCCCGGAGGCCGTGGAGGCCGCGGCTGCCGACGACGAGCTCGGAGTCGGCTCCGAGCGCGCAGAGCGCCTCCACCGGTTCGCGGTGGTAGGCGACGGCGTCCGGCTCGGTGAGTCGAGCCGCCACGGCGTCTCCGTCGTCTCCCGCGACGACCACGCGGAGGACAGATCCGTAGCGCGCTGCGATCTCACGCCCGATGCGTGCCGCGAGCCGGCTCTCAGCCGAGGCCGCCACGCGCAGGGACGCCCGCTGGGACGTCCTAGTCGTCCGCTGACGTCTTGCGCTACCCGCCGGCGTGCGCCGTTGGCGGAACCACCAGGACGGGGACCTTGGCGACGTGGAGCAGCCGGTGCGCCACGCTTCCGAGGAGGAGGCCGCGGAGCGGGCCCTGTCCGCGCGAGCCGACGACTATGACATCGGCCCCGGCGTCGGCGGCCGCGTGCGATCACGTGCGCCGCCCCGCCCGTCGCGGTCGAGGCGACCTCGAGCTTCGTCTCGATCCCGGCCGCCTGGAGGTCCCCGGCCTGCCGTGTGATCTTGGCCTGGATCTCGTCCTCGTCGGCGTTGACGGGGTATCCGGCCGAGCGGCCGACCGTCAGCTCGTTGACGTGGACGGCGACCACACGGCGTCCTCCTCCCTCGGCGAGCCCGCGAACGTAGTCGAGCGCACAGTCGCAGTTCTCCGACCCGTCGGTTCCCCACACGACGACATCGAACATCACATACCTCCTTGGGAAAGCGGTTCGGGCGATTCTCGGCCGTCGAGCCTGCCGGTCAATGGCTGCTCTCTGGCGAGCAGCGTGCGGGTTTCCCGAACGTGGTTCGCGCTTCTCCCCGATGTGCGCGCCGCCGGCGGAAACGAGGATGGGTGTGTCCCCCTACACGGGAGGCGTACGTGGCGCTCATGAAAGAGATGCAGTTTCCGGTTGGCGTTCGCTGGCGCGGCGGGAGGCTCGCGCGCGTGGACGCACGCGAGAAGGACCCGATCGAGGTGACGACTCCGCCCGAGTTCAGGACCGGCACACGCGGGTACTGGACCCCCGAGGAGATGCTCGTCGCGTCGGCCGCGAGCTCGTTCGTGCTGACGCTTGCGGCCCTCGCGGAACGCCGCGGGATCGCGCTCCTCGACGCGACCGTCATCGCGCGGGGCCACGTGGGCCACCGCAACGACGGAACCTTCGGCTTCACGCTCGTCGAGGTCGACGCCCAGCTCGAGACGGTTGCCGGAAGCGAGGGCGACGTTCGTCGCGCGGCCGCGGACGCGGAAGCCCGGTGCCTCGTGGGGCATGCGCTCGCCGTCCCGCTCGCCGTGCATGCGCGCGTCGCCGTTCCGCAGCGGCTCGCCGTGGCCGGGTAAGGCGTCGTGGTGCCGGCCGTCGCCCAGTCGGATCACGCTCAGGCGGCGCACCACGTCCTCTTGACGCCGGCGGAGGAGGTCGCGCTCGCAAAGCGCGTGGCGCTAGGCGACGAAGGCGCCCGCCGCGCGATGGTCGAGGCGAACCTTCGGCTCGTCGTGTCGGTCGCGAAGAGGTTCCGCGGGCTCGGTCTCGACTTCGACGACCTCGTGCAGGAGGGATCGATCGGTCTGATTCGGGCGGTGGACGGCTTCGACTCGCGCCGCGGCACTCGGTTGTCCACCTATGCGATCTTCTGGATCCGCCAGGCGATCATGCGCGCGCTCGGCGAGACGTCCCAGACGATCCGCGTGCCCAGTCATGTCGGCGACCGGCAGCGCGCCCTGCGCCGAACCTCGCCCTCGACTCGCTCCGGCCCCGGAAGCGCGAGGTCGTGGAGCGTCGCTTCGGGCTCGTCGGCGAGCCGGAGACGCGTTTGGAGGTCGGCGACGAGCTGGGCATCAGCCGCGAACGCGTCCGCCAGCTCGAGGGACAGGCGCTCGCCCGTCTGGCCCGTGAAG
>Ga0126315_10001080_pt1 | contig 10218 bp, 9 predicted proteins | sample Plot106_FD_92534 | JGI IMG/M metagenome (GOLD analysis project Ga0126315, IMG submission 92534) | Serpentine soil microbial communities from UC McLaughlin Reserve, CA, USA - Plot106 | ecosystem: Environmental > Terrestrial > Soil > Grasslands | place: USA: UC McLaughlin Reserve, Lake County...
AGCGCTATACGATTGTTGCGCAGAGCACCCACTTTCGAGGCGACCGCGCCAAATACCGCTCCGTAGATCGCCGAGAGGACCAAGTGGGTGAGGCCCGCGATAGCCATTTCGGGCGCGGCTATTCCGGGCGCGCTAACCGCTCCCCCGCCGAACGTAAGTCCTTCGACCATCTCGGTCAACTCACTGAGAGGCGGACCTAGGCCCGCGGCGGCCATGATCACTTGGAAGAGGGCGAAGACCAGGCCCGCCAAGACCCCCGTCAGCGCCCCAATCCCCACCCAAGTGCCTAACCCAGAGCGAGCGGCAGACGACTCCCTACCGACACTGTTCCGCATGATGAAACTTCACCTCCTTCCCGCTTCTTCCCGACTTCCCCTTGTGCCCATGCATCGACTCTCTAGATTCATCACGCTGCACCCTGACACTACGTCAGTGAACAGGGGCGGCTCCGCGTTCCGAAACCCGGCGGCGGCGTACGCATCCAGGTCCTCTTCGAGGGTCCAGTGGAAAGTACACTGCGAGTTGATGGTTAGTTGTTCAGCTCTCATACTATTCAATGACTCCCTTCCCGTATGAGAGGTGCCCGCGCCGACGGCGGTCGGTGGTTTGCCACCACCAGCGCGGGCTCCTAGAGAAACTACTGCTGGTGCACTATGCCCATGTTAGGGACCAACCTCCTCAGGGTAGGTGACGGGAGGTCCTATGTCGTCAGGATCTGAGTAGAAGCGAGAGATCTCGACCTTGTTCTCGGTGAAGAAGCGCACCCCGTCCTTGCCTGTGGCATGCAGATCCCCATAGAAGGAGTTCTTTACGCCGTTGAACGGGAAGAACGCCATCGGAGCCGCCACTCCCACGTTTACACCCAGCATCCCGGCCTCTACATGTTCCCGCCAGTGCCTGACTGCCGCCCCATTCTCCGTGTAGATGGAGCAGGCGTTGCCGAAGGGCGAGGTATTGGTGAACTCTATGGCTTCATCGAGGCTCTCCACCCGCACCACAGAGAGCACGGGTCCGAAGATCTCCTCCCGGGCCACCCGCATCTCGCCGTTTACGTTATCCAGAATAGTCGGCCCGAAGAAGAAGCCCTCCTCTCTTGGAGGCTCACGCCCGTCTAGCACGACCTGTGCCCCCTCCTCTTCTCCTAGGTCTACGTACTCCTTGACCCTCTGGCGGTGGGAGTCCCGGATGAGGGGCGTCAGCTCGCCGTCCTCGTAACCCGGTCCCACCTTCAAGCCCTGGGCTGCCTCCCTGACCTTCTCGATGAGCGGGTCGGCGATCTCACCTACGGCCACCAGCACACTCCCGGCCAGACACCGCTCTCCGGCGTTGCCGTAGGCCGAGGCGACTATGTTCGGCACCGCTCTCTCCAGCACCGCATCGGGCATGACGATCATGGAGTTCTTGGCCCCGGCTAAAGCTTGCACCCTTTTTCCGTGGGCTGCGCCGTGCCGATAGACGTGCTCGGCCACCGGCTGAGAACCGACGAAGGAGACGGCCTTTATGCCGGGGTGCTCCAGTATGCCGTTCACCGCGTCGTGCGCCCCGTTGACGATGTTGAACACCCCTTCAGGAAGTCCGGCCTCTATAAGCAGCTCACCCAGACGCTGCGAGGTGAGCGGCGTCCTCTCTGAGGGCTTCAAGATATAAGTGTTACCTGCACTGATGGCAATTGGCAGCGTCCATAAGGGAATCATGCAAGGGAAGTTGAAGGGGGCGATGGCCGCGACGACACCAAGCGGGTAGCGGTAGCTGCGGTTGTCTATGCCGCGCGCTACGTTTCTTAACGTCTCGCCCATCAGGAGCGTCGGCATCCCGCAGGCGAACTCCACCACCTCGATGCCACGCCGGACCTCGCCGCCAGCATCCCTCGCATCCTTGCCGTTCTCCAGGGTGACAAGGTCTCTCAACCCCTCGAAGTGGTCCTCGAGAAGCATCTTGTAGCGGAAGAGCACCTGGGTGCGCCTCACGACCGGGGTAGCGGACCACTCAGGGTACGCGGCCTCGGCCGCCTTCACCGCCCTATCGACATCCTCCCTGGTGGAGAGGGGGGTCTCGGCTATGACCTCTCCGGTAGCCGGGTCATACACCGACTCGGTGGACTGGCCGTTGCGCTCCTCCCAACGGCCCCCGATGTAGTTACGCACTTCTCGCATTAGTTCTCCTCCTTACTCGAAACTGACAGACGTCCTGCGTGTGTCAACTCAGTAGCCACTCATGGTCCGGATCGTTCTTCACTCTCCATTCGCGCACGGGCCCGGCCATCACATTGAGGTAGTAGAGGTCATATCCCGGCGGCGCGGAGACTGCGTGATAACCTCTCGGGACCAGCACGGTGTCGCCGTCCCGGACGGTCAGCGTCTCGTCGAGTGAGCGGTCCTCGGTGTAGACCTTCTGTACGGCGAAGCCCTTCTCCGGCCGGACCCTGTGGTAGTAAGTCTCCTCCAGGTAGGTCTCGTTCGGGCGGTCGTCCTGATCATGCTTGTGCGGCGGGTAGCTCGACCAGTGGCCGTTCGGTGTTATGACCTCGACGACCAGCAAGCTCTCGGCGGGCTGGCCCTCCATGACGATGTTCCTCACCTCCCGCTCAGCGTTCCCCGACCCGCGTGTGCTCACCTCAACGTCCTCCGGCCGGATGAGCCGCGGCTCTACCCCCCGCTCTGCCGGGGCGGAGGTGACCGCCAGCTCCAGATCGGTGGTGGCCTCCACCCGATAGGTGGTTCCCGGGGGCAGGTAGACGGCGTATGGGGGGCCGTCGAAGGGGCTCTCGCGTTCGCCGACGTCCTCCCACTCGTCCTGCCCAGCGGAGACGCGACACCTGCCAGACAGAACCGCGAGGCATACCTCCTCTCTCCCCGTATCTCGCTCCAGGGTCTGGCCCGTCCCCAGCCGGATCACCTCAAAGCCCACGTATTCCCAGCCGGCCGACTCAGGGGTGACCCTCACGACGCTCCCATCCGTATCCGGCTCTTTCTTGCTGCTTACTATCAGATCTGCCACGTCTTTCGATGCTCCTCCCTAGAGGTGACGGCGCTCGGCCTGCCTGCCTTCGGCGTACTCCTTGCGCGCCGCCTGTACGGACTCCATCTCGGAGACCTCTGCTACCGGCACGTCCCAGAACGATTCGTAGGTCGGCACACCCTCGTAGCGGTCCACGGGAATGTGGATCACGATCGTGCGGTTCACCTCCTTCGCCTCGGCCAGAGCCCCCTTCAACTCGCCTACAGTGCTCGTCCGAATTACGTGCGCCCCGAAGCTCTCGGCGTTCGTCGCGAGGTCCACGGGTAGCACCTCGCCGGGGTCCTGCTCGGTATCCAGGCCGATCGAGCCGCCCTTGCGGTAGCGGTACTGGGTGCCGAAGCCCTGGGAGCCTACCGAGCGCGAGAGTGCGCCTATGGAGGCGAAGCCCTGGTTGTCCACTAGAACAACGGTGAGCTTGTAGCCCTCCTGGATCGAGGTGATTATCTCGGAGCTCATCATCAGGTAGGAGCCGTCGCCGACCATCACGTAGACCTCACGCTCGGGGGCGGCCAGCTTGATGCCGAGGCCACCAGCGATCTCGTATCCCATCGTCGAGTAGCCGTACTCGACGTGGTAGCCCTTGGGATCGCGCGTCCGCCACAGCTTGTGAAGGTCCCCAGGCATCGATCCCGCAGCGCACACCACCACGTCCTCGGGCGCCGAGAACGAGTTCACAGCCCCTATGACCGCGCTCTGGGCTGGCAGCGGCTCATGCTCCAGCGTGTAGAGCCGCTCGACCTCCCTGTCCCACTCCCGGTTCAGGCGCTCGCTCTGCTCCCTGTACTCGCGCTCCACCTCGTACCCGCTCAGGGCTTCGGAGAGGGCTTCGAGCGTCGTGCGAGCGTCGCCCACTAGCGCGACCCCCGCGTGCTTGTGGGCGTCGAGGTCGGCGACGTTTACGTTGACGAAGCGTACGTCAGGGTTCTGGAAGGCGGTCTTCGAAGCGGTGGTGAAGTCCGTCCAGCGGGTGCCGACTCCGATCACCACGTCCGCGTCGCGGGCGACGCGGTTGGCGGCGAATGTACCCGTCGCCCCGACGGCCCCCAAAGAGCAAGGGTGGTCGTATGGCATGGAGCCCTTGCCGGCTTGAGTCTCACCGACCGGGATCCCGGTCTGCTCGGCGAGGCGTCGCAAGGTGTCGGTGGCCTCGGAGTAGATCGTGCCTCCCCCCGAGACGATCATGGGCCGGCGAGCTTCGCGGATGAGGGCCGCGGCCCGCTCCAGCGCCGCCGGGTCGGGCAGCGGTCGGGGCACGTGCCACACCCGCTCCTCGAAAAACTCCTCCGGGTAGTCGTAGGCTTCGGCCTGCACGTCCTGGGGCAGGGCAAGGGTAACGGTGCCGGTCTCCGCCTGGTTCGTGAGGACGCGCATGGCGGCCAAAGCCGCGGGGATGAGCTGCTCGGGCCGGTTTAGGCGATCCCAGTACTTGGAGACCGCCCGGAAGCAGTCGTTGACCGAGAGGTCACCGTCGTGAGGCGCCTCGAGCTGCTGCAACACCGGGTCGGGGCGCCTCGTGGCGAAGACGTCGCCCGGCAACAGTAGCACGGGCAGGCGATTTATAGTCGCCAAAGCCGCCCCTGTGACCATGTTCGTGGCGCCGGGGCCAATGGAGGAGGTGCAGGCCAGCGTCTGAAGCCGGTTCTTCTGCCGGGCGTAGGCGGCGGCCGCATGGACCATCGCCTGCTCGTTCCTCGGCTGGTAGTAGGTGAGCTCCTTGCCGTACTGCTGGAGCGCCTGCCCCACGCCGGCTACGTTGCCGTGTCCGAAGATACCGAAGCATCCTACGAAAAGACGCTGCTCGACGCCGTCGCGCTCGACGTACTGGTTGGCCAAAAAGCGCACCAGCGCCTGGGCCATCGTCAACCTTACCGTGCCCACTAACGCACCTCCTCTAGCCTATGCGGTAGCTTTGATCCCAGAAGACAGCGGCCGTTCACCGCTTTTGACTATGGACCAGAACGGATCCGCAGATGGCCCGTGGGTCACGAACTCGATGTGGATGTCCCCGCGGCTGGCGAGCCCGGCGGCCCCGGCGCCCTCGCTCTCCTGCCCCCCGCCACAAGCTGCGGCCCCGAACAGCGTCGCACCGGCGACGCCGGCGCCTCCCCACTTCAGAAAGTCCCTTCGGCTAAGCCCTCTGTCCGTCGTCATCGAGACTCCTTCTTTTCCCTACCCGCGCCTTTGCCTTCTCGGTTCATCCTGCCCCCTTCTCTCCCCAGTCGTCGTCACCGAGCGGCTCGAGGGTGAAGGAGGCGCGAAACCTCTCGAGCGCCTGCACGTCGTCGCCCGAGGCGTACGCCTCGAGACCGACCGTCCCGGTGTAGCCGATGCGCTCCAGTGCGCGGGCGACGGCCGGATAGTAGATCTCGCCTGTGCCCGGCTCACAGCGCCCCGGCACGTCGGCTACCTGCACCTCACCGATCGCTCCATCCGCCCGCTCGACCAAGGCGACGAGGTTTCCCTCGCCGATCTGGGCGTGGTAGAGGTCGAGCATCATCCGCACGTGCGGGCTGTCGACCGCCTCGACGAGCGCCAAGGTGTCCTTGGCGCGGGCGAGCGGCACCCCGGGATGGTCGATCACCGTGTTGAGGTTCTCCAGGCAGTACGTGACCCCGGCCCGTTCGCCGAGCCCGGCCAGTTTCTCCAATGTGCGCAGGGCGGTGAGCCACATCTCGCCGCTGACCCGGAACATCGGCTTGGCGGCTTTGCCCTCAACGAGCTCGGCCGGGTGCATGACCAGGCGGGGACAGCCCAGCTCGGCAGCCACGTCCAGCGTCTGCTCGGCCGTCTTCAGAAAGGTCCTTGCGGCGTCGGGCTCAACGATGTTGCCGTGGAGGTAGCCGGCCATGGAGGAGAAAGTCGCACCCGTGGCCGCCAGCGTCTTGATGTCCTTGCCCTGCGGGAACCATATCTCCACGGCGAAGCCGAGTTCGTCGATCCTGCGCACCCGTTCCTCGAACGGCAGGTCCAGGAAAACCATCTCGGCGCAGACGGCCAGCGGGAACGCCGGCTCGGGCGACGGCGCGCGGTTTTCGGGACTACTCATCATTTCTCGACCTCCTCAGGACGTACCGGCCGGCCGCTCTTCACGGACTCGATGGCGGCCAGTGCGATCTCAAGAGCACTTCTGGCGTCCTCACCGGTGCAATCCGGGCTCATCCCGTTGCGGACGCACTCGACGAAGTGCGCCAGCTCGCTGGTGTAGGCATCATGGAACAGATCGGAGTTGCGACGGACGGTGTCGTGGACCACGCCCTCTGCGCTGTGGAAGGTCACACTCGTCCGGCGGGTGTCGCCGGCCGTTACCATGTCGGCGGACCCTTCACCGATTCCCCTCCCAACGTTCACTCGGATTCTCCGAGGCGCGCCTGCAGGAACTTCAGGCTCTTTCGGACGTCGGTGATGGGTCCTTCACCCTCCGGCGGCTCCTTCTCGACCACGATGTCCTGCTCCAACACATACCATCCCTGGTATCCCGACCGGTCGAGAAGCTCCAAGAGCTGTGCCACGTCTATGTCGCCTTCACCCAACGGGCGGAACGCCTCTCTCGAACACGCTTCCTTGAAGCTGATCTCCCTCGTGCCGAGTAGCCCCGCGACTTCCCGGTCCACATCTTTCAGGTGTACGTGCTTCACGCGGTCCGCAGCTTTTTCGGCGACCTCGAGAGGATCGCTGCCCCCGATAACGAGGTGCCCGGTATCCAGGCAGAGCCCCATGTCGCTACCTTCAAGAAAGTGCCACAGTTGCTCGTCGGTCTCGATTACGGCTCCGAAGTGGGAGTGCAACACGGCCGTGAGCCCATACCGGGCACAGATGTCCTTCACCCTGGCGAGGTTCTCAAAAAGTTCATTCCACCCCGACCGGTCTAGCTCGACGACCTCATCGAGGGTTTCTGAGCCGGTCATCGCGGCCAGTACCAGCGTGTCTGCACCCGCCGTGGCGAAGAACTCCGCCCGGCGCTCCACGAGTTCGAGACCCTCTTGCCTAACCCGCGGATCGTGCAGCACGGCGGGGACAAAGCCCCCAACGAGCCCGAGGTTGTGCTCGGCGAGAATCTCAGAAACCCTGGCGGGATCCTGTGGCAGAAACTCTTCCGGCCCCGCCTCCATCGCTGTCAAGCCGACATAGGCCGCCTCGCGTAGCAGCCTTTCGGCGGGCATCTGATACCCCCAGTTCGGTAGCTCGATGACACCCCAGGAGATCGGAGCGCCCGCGACGCTCGGCCCAGAATTCATTTCGCCACCTCTGCGTTTTCGCTGTAGAGTGCCGGCGGGTCCAGCTTCGCCACCTTCTCAGGAGACCCGGAACGCAGCGAGGCGATGCAAGCATCGGCAACTACTAGGGAGGCATATCCGTCCCACGCATCCGAACCGGTTGGGGTCCCGGTGCTGACAGACTCGATCCACTCCCGGACCTCGGTCACGTACGCCGTGCGGAACCTGTCGTACCAACCCTCCGTTATACGCTTGGAAGCAGCGTGGTCCTGGCGCACGATAGCCCCGGCCGGTAGCGCGGTCCCGACGATACCCCGCTCGCAAACAACCTCCACACCTACCTCGTAGCCGTAGTGCGAGACCACGTTCGTCTCGACCGATCCCACACGTCCACCGGTGGTGGAGAACTGGACCAACTGCACGTCCCAGACGGCCTCACCGAGCTTCGGCGCGGTATTCTTTCCGCGGACGTAGACCTCCTCGATCTCCTCCTCGATAAACCACCGAGCCGAGTCTATGTCGTGGATCATCGCGTTGATAATGACCCACTCAGAGTCTATGCCGGGGTCGAGGTCAGCGTTTCTGTGCCAGCCTTTGAACACCACGGGCGCCCCGACGGAGCCGGTGTCTACCGTTTCCTTGGCCGCGACGTGCTGCGGGTCGTAGCGGCGCATGAAGCCAACCTGCACCAGCTTCCTTCCCAACTCGGCCTCGGCTTCCACAACCTTGAGGGCAGCATCGACGCTGTCAGCCAGCGGTTTCTCGCAGAGCACGGGCTTCTTGTTCTTCAGGCACTCCAGCACCAGAGGCGCGTGCGTCGGATCCGGCGAGGCGACTACGACGGCCTCTACATTCTCGTCCCGGATCATCTCCTCGGAGTCCGTGAAAACGGAGGCACCGCTCTTCTCGGCGACCTTCTCCGCCCGTTCCGTATCCAGGTCGGCGACAGCCGCCAACCTCGCGCTCGCGACCTCAGTTTGGATGACCTCGGCGTGCATGCCACCCATGCCGCCCGTCCCGATGACGCCGACGGCGATCTGCTCGGAGTTGCCCATCTAATTCTCCTTCGGTTCGTGGATTTCAGGCGTGGTCCACTTCCGGCTCTTCACGCTCCGCTCTACTGCGTCGATCACGATCGGGCTGCGGTAGCCGTTCTCGAATTGGCCTCAAAGTGCCCATCACCCCGTTTTCGAACCGGGCCAGGACCGCAGCCCTATCGTCTACTGTCACCCTTCCTGTCATCGCGCGAATTCGATCTCTACCTTTTCGGTTCGTCCGGCACGCATCTCCTCCATAGCCGCTGGCAGCTCTTCGATGCCGACGCGATGGGTTACAAGAGGCGCGAAGTCTTCAGTATGTTGCTCCAGAAGACGAATCGCGTCCGCAAAAACTGCCTGTCCGATAAAGGCACCGACAAGCGTCAGCTCGTTGCGGGTAACGTCCTCCTGGGCGAAATCGGATCTAGCCGGACCGAGCCCGAACAAGACTATGCGGCCGGCCATGCGGACGACCTGCATCGCGACCGGCAGCTGGGATCCCACGGCATCGATCACGACGTCGGCCCCCAGGCCGTCGGTGAGATCCCGCACGGCGCCGACCGGGTCCTCCCGGGTGGGATCGATCGTGTGTGCGGCGCCCATCTCCGTGGCCAGCGAGGCGCGCTCTTCTGAGGGCTCCAACACGATGACCGTTGTGCCCGCAAACCTCAAGAGCGCCGCGTACATCAGTCCGGCAGGCCCGGCACCGATCACGACCGCGCTCTGACCCGGGAAGGGTTGAGCCAACCGAACACCGTTCACGACGGTGGACAGCGGCTCGGCCAGCGCAGCGATGTGGCTGGGCACGTCCCTGGAGATGGGGAAACAGTTCTCGGCCGGGACGCGGACGCGCGACGCCAACCCCCCGTCTCGGAATATGCCTATCGTGGTGAAGTGGTCGCAGTGATTAGGCAGACCACGTTGGCACCAGACGCACTGTCCGCAGGAGATGTTTGGTGCAACGACCACGCGGTCCCCGGGTCGAAGCCTGACGACATCCTCGCCAATCTCGGAAACCACGCCGACGATCTCGTGGCCAAGGACGACACCGAGGGTGGCCGGTTGACCGGGAGGATCGGTCAAGATATGCAGGTCGGTGCCGCAGATGCCGCACGCCTGAACGTCCAGGATCACCTCGTCCTGCCGCTCCAAAACGGGAACGTCCCGCTCCTTCACCACCAATTCCCCGATATCCGTGAAAACGGCTCCACGCATCTTTTCTGCCGTCATGATGAGTCACGTCTCCATTCCTTTGGGTGCTTCCTCACGAGATCCAGCTCCGCCTGAGCGCTTCGACCACGCCCTCCTTGCCGAGAGCGAGTGCCACCCGAGCGTCTCGAAGTGCTCCACCTAGACCCCCCCTCGTTCCAGGGTCTCGGGCCTGGTCCACACCCGACCCTCTACGCTCTGCTCTACGGCGTCAATCACAGCCTGGGTGCGGTAGCCATCTTCGAAGGTGGGCGCGGGGCTCTCGCCCACCGCTATCCCCTCCAATAGGTCCTTTATGGTGTGCACGAAGGTGTGCTCGTAGCCGATGATGTGCCCCGGCGGCCACCACCCCTCCATGTACGGATGCTCCGGCTCCGTCACCAGGATCGTGCGGAAGCCCGAGGCCTCCGGTGGATCTTCCTCGGAATAGACCTGCAGCTCGTTCATCCGCTCCAAATTGAAGAAGACGCTACCCTTGGAGCCGTTGATCTCGAAGAACTCGCGGGCCTTGCGCCCTGGGACCAGGGGGGACGTTTCAATGGTCCCTATGGCCCCGTTCTCGAACCTGGCAAGAAACGCCGCCGCTTCGTTGACCGTCACCTCACCTATCTGCGGGCTCTCGGCGTCCGTACCCGGTAGGGGACGTTCTTTGACGAAGGTCTCGGCGACCCCGACAACCTCGGTTATAGGTCCCACGAGAAAGTGCGCGAGGTCCACGAGGTGGGAGCCCAGGTCCGCAA
>Ga0126315_10001081_pt1 | contig 10217 bp, 7 predicted proteins | sample Plot106_FD_92534 | JGI IMG/M metagenome (GOLD analysis project Ga0126315, IMG submission 92534) | Serpentine soil microbial communities from UC McLaughlin Reserve, CA, USA - Plot106 | ecosystem: Environmental > Terrestrial > Soil > Grasslands | place: USA: UC McLaughlin Reserve, Lake County...
ATTTCCGCGCATCACGGTAACGGGAACGGTATCACCAGCAGTTATGAAGAAGGAGGCATCCAGCACATCTTCAGGCTCAGCTATTTTTTTTTGACCTACCTGTAAGAGAATGTCTCCGGGCTTGATTCCGGAACGAGCAGCTGGCGTGTCTTCCATGATCTGCGTCATTTGCGCGCGCGAACCCTCTACCGATTGAGTGGCCTCCGAAACATTGATGCCTACCCAGCCGTGTCTGGCCTCTCCGAAACGCATGAAATCGGCTCGAATTTTCTCGGCGGCTTCAATGGGCACAGCATAACACGCAGAGTTGTTCTCGAGACTGCTGACAACGATGCCAACGACCTCCCCTTTCATGTTTAGGAGCGGCGCGCCGGCTTCTCCGCGTTGTGTAGGCAGATTAACGCGCAGGTGAGTCGTTGAAAAATAACGGCCGAGATATTTGCGATCGAATCCTGCCAGCATCCCAAAGCTCGGTGTTTCCGGCAAATCCAAAGGAAAACCGACTGCAACCACAGGCGTCGCTACTTCCAGCTGTTCCGATTTACCGACTGGCAGCGCGGGAGTGGTCTCATCTACTTTTAACATCGCTGTCCCGCTGCGAACATCTGCCACGAGTTGCCGCGCCGGATATTTTTTTCCGTCAAACTCGATCGTGAAATTTCCCGCTTCACCTCCAACTGTGTACGCGGTGTAAAGCGTGCCTGTCGGATCGATGAAAAATCCTGTGCCGCAAATCTCGCTGTGTTCATCGACGCCATGGATCTTCACGACGGCTTTCGCGGCGCGTTCGAAGATTTCCTTAACGTGATGGCTGATTGCGGTGGCGGATCCCTCCTGCGCAAAAAGCAAGCTCCCGCCTGAGAAGAAAATCAGAGCGAGTGCGAGTACGTTACGCTTAAAACCGGAAAGTAGGCTCATAACTCACGGGGACGCTATCGAGCACGTATCGCGGCGGGGCGGCTCGGTGAGTCAGGGCGCTTTCACGAAAACTGCGAACCGGCTGCGTCCTTAGAATTTGCGCGGCGACCGGAGACGCTAGGCTCCATTCCTCTCCTCCGGCGTTCGCCGGCACCGATAAAGCCGGCGGATTCTGAAGGGCGACGCGAGCCGTCTCAGGTTGCTGATAAATCTTTAGCGAAATCACCGCAGCACAAAGCAGTACGGCCGCTACAGCAGCTGGATATGACGCCAGGGAGCGAACGTCCAGTTGCAACATGAAATTGTGAGCCCGGTCCAAGCAAATCCGCCAAAGCGGCTGACGAAGCAATTCATCACGCTGCCTGCGATGAAATTCATGAAGGAAATTTTCAAAGTAGCCGGGCGGCGGCTGCTCGTACCGCTTCAATCGAAGCAGTCTTGCAATTTCGGTATCGTCAAATTGGTCCATCTTCAGCACAGGTTAAGAAACAGGATTTTTCCGAAATTCATCCAGGTAATTTTGCAACTGCCGGTTCGCGTAGAAGAGCCTGGAACGTACTGTCCCTTCTGAAACACGCAAGATTTTACTGATCTCAGCGTGGGGCATGCCTTGAATATGGAACATGGTGACCACGGCTCTGTGTTCATCAGACAGTTTCATCATTGCCTCGTTCAATCTTCGCTGCAGTTCGGACAGATCGGCTTCGCGCACCGGACTGCTCGTCGCGGTTAACTCAAGAAATTCCTTATCGTTTTGAACACTCGCGTCCACGTCATCCAGGCTCAACTGAAAACGGCGGCCGCGCTTCTTCAGAAAGTTCAGGGTCATGTTCACCGAGATGGAATGGATCCAGGTGTAGAAAGATGATTTGCCGCGGAAGCCACGAATTGCTTTGTAAGCTTTGGCAAAAATGTCCTGCAACAGATCGTTCGTGTCCTCATGGTTCGACGTCATGTTGTACACGAGTCCATAGAGCCGCGGCGTGTATTTGATGACCAATTCGTCGAAAGCGCCGGCATCGCCTGCTTGTGTGCGCTTCACCAACTCCTGGTCTGGGTCGGTTCTTGGCTTGTCCATCGCCTCGCGCCTAGACTTAGCACGACCCTCCAGACCCGACGACAATAAATCCGAGATTCGACGAGCAGGAATTGCGATCGAAGCATTCATCTTTCGGAACCCAGTGCGGCGGATCAGCGGCGGTCGCGTATCGACAGCAGCCAAAGCAAGTTGCCCAGCGCAGCGATGAATGCCGCCACATAAGTGAGCGCTGCCGCGTTTAACACATTGTTTACACCGGCGACTTCGCGTCCGGGCTGCACGATTCCCATTTCGCGCAAAATAATTTTTGCCCTGCGAGATGCATCAAATTCCACCGGCAACGTGATCAATTGGAAAACCAGCAGGATCAAGTAGCAATAAATGCCGAGCGTGATCAGGCCGCTGATCCGGAAGAAAAGTCCGCCCATAATAATGAACGGCAGCAACTGCGACGCGACCATTGTCACGGGCACAATTGCCATCCGGGCTTTTAGCGGCGCGTACGCTCTGGCGTGCTGAATCGCGTGACCGGTTTCATGCGCCGCAATACCCAGCGCCGCTACTGAAGGCGTGTTATACACATTACTCGACAGATGCAGTTTCTTGTCCCGCGGATCGTAATGGTCCCCCAGAAAGTCGTTCGTTTCCACGACTTCCACGTCCTGTATTTGCGCGGCCTGCAAAATTTCCTGAGCGCATTCCGCGCCGGTGATGTTAGCGCTCGCCCGCACCTCACCCCATTTGCGGAACGCGCTGGTCACACGAATCTGCGCCCAAATCCCGATGATCAGCGGAACGCCGATGTAAAGCAGCCAGTGCGAACCAAAACCGAAACCATATGGATAAAACATGCCGATTCTAATTTAATGCGGCAAAGTCAATTGTCACTTTGCCGCTCGGAATTAGACGCTCAACTTCGTTGCGCGTTCATTCCTCCTCGGGTGTGCTTCCGAGCAACGCGAGGAAGCTCTAAAACTGAGCGTGCTTAAATTTCGCACCCGCCCCGGCACAAACCGCGAGAGATCCATAGCTGCGCTCAAGATTATCGCGCGTGTATGCCCGATCAGATCTCAAGGTGCTTTGGAAAGCGCGATAGAATTCTGCAGCGTTTTTTTGTAACCAACACCACGTCTTCCAAACGCACTCCGCCCAGCCCCGGATAGTAGAGGCCGGGCTCAACAGTGAGCACCTGCCGGTCCTTCAAGATCACTTTTTGTAAACGCGGATGCTCGTGAATTTCAAGCCCCAGGCCGTGCCCCGTCCCGTGGAAAAACCCAACGCGCCTGCCGCTGCGAATTTCGGTTGGAAAACCTCGGCTGGCGAAAAGTTCCTGGATCGCTTTGTGAATTGTCATTCCATCGATTCCAGCCTTGATCCTTCTCAAAGCCAGTGCCTGGCCGGCTTTCACCGCATCCCACAGTTTTCGCTGCATCTCGCTGGCGCGTCCGCGTAACACCGTCCGCGTCATATCGCCGAAATATCCGGTCTTCGCGTCGCGCGGGAAAACATCCAAAATAATCAGCGAATCTGCGTATAACGGCCCGAAGCCGCGCTCGTGTGGGTCGCAGGCTTGATCGCCACCTGCGACAATCGTGCCGTTCGGAATCCCGCCCGCGCGCAAGATCGTCGAATCGATTTCGGCCCGGAGCACTTCGGAAGTCAAGGTCCGGCCGTTCCAGCGCAATCGTTTGCCAGCGCCCGATTTAGACGCTTTCAAGACTTCAATGGCTCGTTTGAGTCCTTTTTCAGTGATGCGCAGAGCATGCGCCATCAGTTCGACTTCCTTCTCCGACTTTGCTTCCCGCTGCGGCCAGAAGAATCCGTTGGTCGCCCGCACCCGGATCTTATTAGCAGCGAGTTCTTCGGCATACTGAAGGGGAAAATTCGCGGGAACCGTCGCGGATTTTACACCGCGTTTTTTCAGAAAATGGACAAGAACTTTTTCGTACTGTGGCGCGTTTTTTGATCTTCCCTGCACTTCGCGCTCAAGCTCACTGAACACGACGAATTCATCCGCTTCCGCTTGTTTTCGGCCACGATCGATTTCCAAATCGCTCAGGACCAATGTGCGCTTGCCGTTGCGCTCGAGAAAAATGAATGGATCAGGGGCCCAAAATTTCGTGGCGTAAAGGATATTGGCATCGGTATCGCTGGCAGCGACGATCAGCCGCGCGGGTTTGTTCTGTCGTGTACTCATTCCCTGTTGTTAGCCTCATTGGCGCTGTAGGGCAACCGCACCCGGTTGCCAAACGCTCGGAGGACAGGCGAAGCGCCTCTCCCTGCAACTCCTGACGCACGACTCCGCCGAAGCACACTCTCAATTGAGAAGAGTAGTTTACCGCCTTCGCACCACTTCTAATTGTTTACGCAAAATCCAATGCAGCATCAGCAGCAGTGCAAGCGTAGATACAATCAGAACCACGGTGTTGAACGTAAACACCCCAAACGTCGTCCCGAAATATCGTTTCTGCAGGCCGAAGAACACGTTTGGCTTCTTGCCACGGCGATAATCGTTCTGTTCCATTTCTGCCTTCGAGATCAGGTCGGACACCTTCTGATTAACGTAGATTTGTTCCGCTGTGACTGGGCCTTTCGCGTCCTTAAATAACGAACGATTGAACCTCTGCTTCCCTGTCAGCACGGGGTCCACGAGCTTGATATAACGGTCGACCTCCTGCGGGGAACGCGCTTCGAGACCAGAGAGCAACGCCAGGACATCCTTTAAGTCATTGAGCCGTGCGGCCTGCTCAGGCGTGTTCGTTTTCGACGCAAGCTGCTGAATTTCGTCATTCGCGCGATCCTGTCGCCGCGTGAGCGGGTTGAGCTTGGCTTGAGCAACAACCATTTCTTCGTAGGACCAGCGCATCGCGATGAACTGACAGACCAATGGCACCTGTAGCTTGCTCTCTGTTTTGATGGTTTTTTCCTGGTTCGGGTGCTCAGAAAACCAGTGGGACAGCGAGTACATGAGCGCCAGGTTTCGGTTCATGTCCTCGTACTTGATGAGGGCGCCACCCATGATGATCTGCGGAATCAACACGAGCGGCACGATGTTGGCTGCTGTTTTCGGGTCCGCTACAAGCGAAGAGATGAGCAGGCCAAGCGCCAAACCGCTCAACGCAGTCATGAACATGATCGCCAGATCGATCCAGAACATGCCCCGGATTTGCAGGATCGAGTTACCGATGAATACAAAGAGAATGCACTGAACAAGAGCGAAAATAGCGAGCGTGAGTATTTTGGAAACGACGTAGTACGACAAACGAACTTTCAAATTGCGCTCGCGTTGCAGGACAGGCCTGTCTCGGATGATGTCATCGGCGCTGTTGGTCAGCCCGAGAAACATCGCCACAATTAAGCCGAGAAATAAGTACGTCGGAATGTGATATGCAGACGCGAAATCGTACGTGCCGTTTTCGGAGTAGCGCAGAATCGTGGCAATGAGCAGCGCCAGCACGGGCGACACGCCGATTGTGATGACGAGATTAGCGCGATTGCGCAGTTTGCTTATAAAGGAACGGCGCAGAAGCGTACGAAACTGCGTCCACTCATCGTGCCAGCGGAACGGGAGCCGCTTCTTCTGCACTGGCGCAGCGGTTAACGGCGCAACTGCTTCGGGCCGTAGCGAAACCTGTTTGACGTCCTGGATCAATCGAAACGCCTCGTACTTGTCGCGCCAGAATTCCGGCGAATAACGTCGCGCGGCGACGAGTTGGCCACGGCTGTTCTCTTCATAGATAATATCGCCGCTTAGATCGCGCAGCGGAGTTTCCAGCACGTCAAAGATGAATTCCGGCCTCGTCGTGCCGCAAGACGGACATGCGCCCAATTCCGCCCCGAACTGATGTTGATGTTCCGCCTCGGCGAAATAGCGCAGCATGTCAGAAGGCGTTCCGAAGAAGACGAGCCGACCACCTTTGTCGAGCAGGATCGCCTTGTGAAACATCTGAAAAATCTTCGAGCTAGGCTGGTGAATTGTGACAATGACGATCTTGTTGTGCGCAAGCCCGCGAATGATCTCCATCACGTGCTCGGAATCTTTTGAGGACAAGCCCGAAGTTGGTTCGTCGAACAGATAGACGTCCGACATGCCGATCATGTCGAGCCCGATGTTGAGTCGTTTCCGCTCGCCGCCGCTCAATGTTTTGCTCTCCGGGCTGCCGACCACCGCATCGCGACGCTCGCCCAATCCGAGCTCGATCAATTTCGCCTCGAGCCGTCGGCTGCGATCGCGGCGCGAGAGGTGCGGTGCGCGAATCGCCGCGGCAAACAGCAGGTTTTCGCCAATGGTAAGGTGTTCGTCAAAAGCGTCCTGCTGGGGCATGTAACTGACGTACTGCTTCAAGCCCTCGAGATTCTGATAAAGCGATTGGCCATTCAGGAACACCTCGCCGCCGGTGGGTTGGAGCTGACCAGCCAACACTCTTAGCAGCGTGCTTTTTCCCGACCCGCTCGCGCCCATGACGCATACGAGTTCGCCACGCGTAATGGAGAATGAGATTCCCTCCAGCCCGACGTCGCCTTTGCTAAAACGGTGGGTGATCTCGTTTGCTTCGAGCGTTCGAATGATATTGCGCTCTTCCTCGAGTATCCGTTCGGAAAAATTGCATCTGAGAACCTGGCCGACATCGATTCGAATCGTGTCGCCGTCCTTAAGCTGCGCGGTGGTTCGCACGGGAGTGTCGCCCACCATGATAGGACGATCCGCCTCAATCACTTCGAGGACTCCCACCCGCTGATCGTAGTCACAAAAAATCTTCAACAACACGTCGCCGCTAGTGCCAGGGGAAAGCAGAATATCGTCAGGTTCGAGACGACTCGGGTCGTTGGAAACCAGGTATTCCGATTTGGACGCTTTGAGCTGAAATCGTCCACCCAACGCACGGGCGCGCCGCCGCAGATCGCTCAAATCCAGTTCGCTGTCGTTGTGGAAGATGATCTTGTCTTCCAATGTTGCCTCAACCTGCGTGCCTGCGTTTAGCTTCACGCCATTGAGCTCGGCATTCACATCGCGCAACGCCTTCACCCGAATGTTCAGTCCAAACATGACCCGGAGTGCGCTTTCACGCGTTCGCGATCGTTCCAACTGCACTTCATCGGAGTCCTTGTTAACACGAATGAAAATCTGCGGGAGCGAGACGTTCTTCTTGGCGTTGAAATATTGCGCCAGCTCCTGATAACTGAGCACTTGATCGCCCACCAAAATACGCTGGCCAGGGTAAATTCGGCAGAACCCGCCGCGCACCAATGGCCTTCCACGCACCGAAACATTCTGGCCGCTGTAATTTTTCAGCAAAATCAGATCGTGATAACGAAACGCCATCAGGCGATCCGCTTCGGCAAGGTTCTTGAGCATGATATCAGCCTTGCCATTCGGCCCGAAAGAGAGCGATTCCAACGGTGACGCGCCATGCTGGTAAATTGATGGATCCGAGTCCTCTGACGCGTTGAGTTGGTAGACGATGTCAATGGCTTGGGCCGCCATGCCCATCTGCGACATGAACGAATAAAACGCGACTACCTGTTCCTGTTTCAAACCAGCCTGTGAAATGAGGTCGTACAGCTGGACGCCGAGCATGATTTTGCGTTCGTTGCTCAGCTGCACGCCGAGTTTTTGCGCCATCGCTGCGAGATCCTGCTGTTCGTATAGCGCTTGCCGGAACAACTGACGCAACTCCGAGTAAACCGCCTCGGGGTAATCGTAGCGCAGGAACCCGAGGCTTGAATCGATCTCTTCCTCGAGGATAACGCCGTCCGCCTTGGTAAAACTCGCCAGCACCTGGATCAACACGGGCAACATGTTCGGCCCCTCAGAAACACTGCGAGGCTTGCGCAATGCCCGCCGCATCCAGCGGCGGCCAGTCCGTCGCACTCGAAATGCAAGCGGCGTTACCCGCTGCACGGCACGATCGATCCTATCTGCGACTGAGGAGACGAGTTCTGTCATGGGACGGGCTGGGTGCGAATTTTACGCGAAACCGCCGAGCGACGCAATGCGCGGGCACGAATATAAAAGTGAAATCATGACTAAATCCGAACGGCAAAGCCAAAAGGAGTGACTAAACGGCTGATGACTAACACCAGGGCACCTGCAAGCCCGCCATTTTGCAATGCCAATCTCTTCATGGTAACTTTTTCTCGTCAGTAGATTCGTTTTTTATGGCCCAGTTCGATCGCAACTCGCAAAAAGAGAGTAAGCACCGCGGGACCGAACCAAGTTTTAATTGGCGCGGCGTCATTCTCATCGTGATCGCTTTCAGTCTGATAGCGATGGCAATGCTGTTTTACCGAGGCGGCATGCAGCCGGTCGAGGACGTGCCGTATAATCGTTTTCTGGAACTGCTGGAGAATAAACAGATTGTTAACGACAAGAATTATCCACTCCAGTTGGTGGTAGAAGACGGTCGACCAACACAAACACTGCGCGGCGCATACATCCGTCAGGGAACAGGTTCGGCGCCCGCTCAACCAATGCCGTTTCGGACCACGGTCTATTTGAATTTCACAAACGATCTGCAGAAAAAGCTCACGGACGCCGGCATGCAACCGGCGATTAAGACAGAATCAAACGTGTTGGCGCAGACCGTGATTGGCTTCCTGCCAATCGCTCTGTTCTTGCTCGTGCTTTACTTCCTCTTTCGTCAGCAAATTCGGATGGCCGGAAAAGGCGCGCTTAATTTCGGCAAATCCAAAGCGCGCATGCTAGCCCGGGATAAAAATAAGATCACATTCCGCGACGTCGCCGGCGTCGAGGAAGCCAAGGATGAGGTGCAGGAACTCGTCGAGTTTTTGCGCGATCCGAAAAAATTTCAAAAACTCGGTGGCCGTATTCCGAAGGGCGTTTTAATGGTCGGCCCTCCTGGCACTGGCAAGACGCTGTTGGCGCGCGCGATTGCAGGCGAGGCGGATGTTCCGTTCTTTTCTATCAGCGGCTCGGACTTTGTCGAAATGTTCGTCGGCGTCGGCGCCTCACGGGTGCGCGACATGTTTGAGCAGGGAAAGAAATCTGCGCCATGCATCATTTTCATTGATGAAATCGATGCCGTCGGGCGTCACCGCGGTCATGGCGTCGGCGGTGGCCATGACGAGCGCGAGCAAACATTGAATGCGTTGCTTGTTGAAATGGATGGTTTTGACACGCAAGAAGGCGTGATCATCATCGCCGCCACGAACCGGCCTGATGTCCTCGATCCCGCGTTATTGCGACCCGGGCGGTTCGATCGCCAGATCACCGTCAATTTGCCTGACGTTAAGGGACGCGAGGAAATTCTACGCGTACACGCCAAGAAAGTGAAACTGGCCGAAGGCGTTGATCTTGCGGTTGTGGCGCGCGGCACGCCCGGCTATTCCGGGGCGGAACTCGCCAATGTGATCAATGAGGCGGCGTTGCTTGCGGCGCGACGCGGCTTGAAAGGCATCACTCTTGCCGAACTCGAAGAAGCTCGCGACAAAGTTCGCTGGGGTAAAGAGCGCCGCAGCCTCGCACTGAGCGAAAAAGAAAAAGAAAACACCGCCTACCATGAGGCGGGCCACGCATTGTTGCTCGAACTTCTTCCGCACACTGAGCCGCTGCACAAGGTCACCATCATTCCGCGCGGGCCGTCACTTGGGTCCACGATGTGGTTGCCTGAGGAAGACAAATACACGAATCGTAAAAATGAGTTACTCGCAGGGCTTGGGGTTAGCATGGGCGGCCGCGTTGCCGAGGAAATCGTCTTTGGCGATATCACAAACGGCGCGCGGGGCGACATTAAGACGGCTACGGCAATCGCGCGCCGGATGGTCTGCGAGTGGGGAATGAGCGAGAAAATGGGCATGGTTGAATACGGCGACCACGAAGATTACGTGTTTCTCGGTCGGGACATTTCCCGGGCGCGCGATTACAGCGAAGCCACTGCCGAACAAATCGATCAGGAAGTGCGAAAACTACTCGACGATGCGTATCAGCTCGCCAAGACGACGCTCATTGCGAATCGCGACAAGCTCGAGGTAATTGCAAGAGCCTTGCTCGAGTACGAAACGCTCGATGGCTCGCAAATCAGAGAAATCGTCGATCACGGGCGTCTGATTAATCCGCCGCCTGGCGCGGCGCCGCCTTCGGGCAAGAAAATGCCAGAGGAAAAGCCGCCCAAGCAAGTCGTGGCCGCGCCCGACGTCACGCCGCCACTGCCCGGCGCTCTTGGTGAGGCCCCGGCGTAACTGTGCCATTCAACGTCCGGGCATAACAGGAAAGCAGGCGCCGCGGCTACTTTGGTGAACG
>Ga0126315_10001082_pt1 | contig 10217 bp, 6 predicted proteins | sample Plot106_FD_92534 | JGI IMG/M metagenome (GOLD analysis project Ga0126315, IMG submission 92534) | Serpentine soil microbial communities from UC McLaughlin Reserve, CA, USA - Plot106 | ecosystem: Environmental > Terrestrial > Soil > Grasslands | place: USA: UC McLaughlin Reserve, Lake County...
TGCGCGGCACCTCGAACATGGTTTTGCCGAGGAAGCATATTGCCAGATTGGTCGAATCATCGCTGGTCACTGCAGCAACAGCATGCACTTCACGAATGCCAGCCGCTTCCAGAATGCTGGGGTCAACAGGGTTGCCCTCATAAATCACCTCAGTGGGCAATTCCTGGTGCAAAAGTCCCAGCAGATTACGACGGTTTTCGACCATACGAACCTTGTAATTCTGATTGATCAACAAATTGGCAAGACGCGCCCCTGTGCGTCCTCCACCAACAATCAACACAAACATATTATGCCTCCGGCTTTTTGGACAAGCGCGCCGTCAAAGTCCCTATCCCCTCAAACGTAGAACTGACGTTGAGCAGATCATCTGTTTGCAGCTTCAGCCCAGCTTCAGGCAGGAAGGCGCGTCCTGCTCTCGATAAAGCAACCGGGTAGCACTGCCTGAGCGGATCCAGTAATTCGCCCAATGTGCGGCCATCCCATTCTTCAAGGATCTTTATCTCATAAACTTCCACTTCGCCGTTGCCTGCCGAATAGACCATTTTCTGCAGAGGGTTCATGAGTAACTCTTCTACGCGCTGTGCCCCCCAATACGTGGAACCGACGATCTGCAGATCAAACGCTTCAAGCACGGCACGTAGATTAGGATCATAATTACGCGCCACCACGACCGGAACATGATAGAACTCGCGTGCGGTATGAGCGACCACCGCGTTCAATGTATCTGAATTCGTGACGGCCGCAAGCCCATCTGCTTCGTGGATGCCGGCGCGTTCCAACACACTTTCTGCCAGCCCTTCCCCTTCCAGCGTGCGCCCACGAAAATCGGGATGCAGCCGGTTGAAAGCCTCCTTGTTACTATCTACAGCTACAACCTGATGCCCACGCTTGAATAAATGATGGCTTAACTCTGCCCCGACACGGCCGCATCCAACAATAATAAAATTCATAAAGCTTACTCCTTCTCTCCTTCATGTATATGGTAGGGAACGTTCATAACGACGATTCCAAGCGCAGATAATAACTCTTGGCGCAAAATGTTGCTGTCCGCATATGCAGGGCACAATACCGAGTGCTAGAATGAATTAAAGGCGGACATTGGAATATAACTAAGGTGTCTGATAGGGAACTTCCGTTATGACCACACCAGGCGTTGCAAGCAGTTCACGACGAAGCATTTCGGCGGTCTGCATATGTAGGATATTATGAACTTTTTTTCTGGGCACAAAATGCGGAACAACGATCGTAATAGTTTCGTTGGACTGTCGGGTGGACAAAATCTCTTTGATGTAGTTCAGCAACGGTTCCAGAAAGAGACGATATGGAGAATCCACGATCACAAGACGGGTACCTCTTCCCCACCGCTCCCATCTTTTACGGACCTTTTCCGTATCCTCCGGTTCCATAGAAATGTGGACGGCTGTCACGTCATCTGACAACATACGTGCATAGCGGAGCGCAGCCAGTGTGCCCTGGTGCACATTACTGACCGGGACAATCACCCGGTGGCGGGCGTTGGAGGGCGGCGGTTCACCATATCTTTCCAAAGAGAGACGGTTTGCGAGTTTGGCGTAATGCCGATGTATCCAAAGGAAAATGCTGATCATAAAAGGCGTGAGGATCAATACGATCCATGCACCATCTCTGAATTTGGTAATAACAAAGACGAACATCACCACGGCTGTACAGAGCGCGCCAAATCCATTGCTGATCATCTTGATGAGCCAGCCTTTTTCATATCGTAAATTATGGGCATGCACAGAAGTTGTATCTTCAGGGTCGAGGCGGCCCGAACGCCACCAGCGCCGCGCCATGCCGGCCTGCGCGAGCGTAAAGGACAGGAATACACCGATGGCGTAAAGCGGAATCAACCGTGACACACTTGCCTGGAAAACGATAATCAGGATGGAGGCCACCGCTCCCAGCGATACAATGCCATAGGAGTATACAAGGCGGCTGCCGCGATAGGTTAATTGACGAGGCATGAACCCATCTTTGGCAAGCATGGCGCTTAAACGCGGGAAGCCCGCAAAGGCAGTGTTCGCGGCGAGGATGAGGATAACTGTCGTTCCTACGATGACAAGCAAATAAAACAAACCTTGTCCCTCAAAAACCGTGCGCGCCAGTTGTGAGATAACTGTTTCCGTCTCAGATGGCACGGCTTTTACCTCTTTTGCGAGGAAGGAAATACCCATGAACAGGAGGCCAAGGATGACAGCCATCCAGATCAGTGTAATACCCGCATTGCGACTACGCGGTTCCTTAAAAGCTGTAATGCCATTAGAAATGGCCTCTACACCTGTCAACGCGGCAGTGCCGCTGGAGAAGGCATGCAAAAGGAGAAACGCGGTGACCCCTGATATAGCTTCACCGAAATATTCAAGTTCTGGCGGGTCAACAACGGCTCCCAATGAGCCGGTAGTTAGGCGAAACAACCCTGTTCCAATCGTAAGGAACATAATGACAATGAAGAAATAACTCGGGATAGCAAATGCCACACCCGCCTCACGGACCCCACGCAGATTGATGATTGTGATTAGGATTACACAGACTATGCAGATCAGCACACGATATTTGAATAGATCAGGATACGCCGAAACGATCTGTGCGACTCCCGATGAAATGGAAACAGATACAGTGAGGATGTAGTCTATCAGTAACGCGGCCGCGGCAACGAGGGCGGGAAAGTATCCCAGGTTGTCATAAGCCACGATGTATGCACCTCCACCATCAGGATAAGCGTGGATGATCTGCTCATAAGAAATGACTACAATGGCGAGCAATCCGACAATGACAATTGAAATAGGGAAAACATAACCGAACGCCACTGTCCCCGCCGCGGCAAGGATGGCAAGGATTTCCTGCGTGGCATACGCCGTAGATGATAGCGCGTCGGACGCGAAAACGGCCAAACCAACTGCCTTGCCAATAGTCTGGTGCGGAGCATCGGCAGTTTGAAGTGGGCGACCGATCAAATAGTGACTAATATTACGGGGTGGTTTGGACTTTGTGGAGCGATGTATGAGGGAGGTATCTTGATTATCGTTAGGATCAATCATATCAATAGAAAGATAATCCTCAATAATGAGGTTCTGTATTATACGCCGATTTGTTTTATTAAACGCGCTGAGATTCCTTCGATTGTTCAAGTGGAATTTGAAGATAGAAAATACTGCCCTTGCCCAATTCGCTTTCCACCCAAACTTTCCCACCGTGACGTTCGGCAATGGATTTAACGATGGCGAGCCCCAGCCCCGTGCCGCGTTCAGCCAGCGCTTCACGGTTCGTGCCACGATAGAATTTTTCGAACAAGCGCGGCATATCACCTTTTGGAATTCCGATGCCACTATCTTGTACTGCAAAGGTCAAAGCAGAGGCTGACGTTTGCAAATGAACAGTGACCTCTCCGCCTTCAGGCGTGTATTTGAGGGCATTCTCTACAAGATTATAAAGAGCCTGATGCAATAAGGCCTGGTCTGCTTCGATGGCATGCGGCATGTCCTTGGGAATTTCCACGCCCAATGAGATCTGCTTTTCCTTTGCCTGCATTTGCAGGGAGCCCGTCACGCGTTCGAGAACATCGAGCACCGGGCTACTTTCCACTTGCAAGCCAACACCGAAGTCAATGCGCCCGAGATCAAGAAGATTGTTGACAAGTTTCGCCATGTTATCCACGCCATGCACAATCATCTTCGCATAATTCTTTTGCTGGTCATTCAATGAGCCTGCCATTTCAAGCATCGTGGCATAACCACGCATCAATGTCAACGGGGATCGCAGATCATGGCTTACTGTTGAAACGAAGTCAGATTTCAACGTGTCAATCTCTTTGAGCTGGGTCACATCGCGCAGGATACACACACGGCCCACCATTCTCCCCTCGGCTGTCATCGCGGATGCCATTGCAAGATACGTCCTTCCATCAGGCATAGAGATTTCCGCCGAACGGCGTTCTATGGATGACGCCTGCAGAAGTTCGTTCAATGCCTGCACCTGAATCACTCTCTGAAGGTCTGGCCTCTCTCCGCGACGAACCGTAACGCCAAACACGTGACCCGCGGCCGGGTTTGCTAGAATGAGACGATTTGACGCGTCGGTGACCAGCACCGGGTCTGGTGTGGAATTAAGAATCGCTTCAAGCTGACGGCGGCTCATTTCGACCGTGAGGAACAAACGGATGTTTACAACCGCCAGCGCAGCCTGGCTCGCCAGTGTGCTGATGAAGCGGATATCTGATTCTGAAAAGACGTGTTGTTCGTTATATGCCGACCACAAAACACCGTAATAACGATTCTCATGCCGTAAAGCGACTGCGATCAAAGATTCGGGGTGTGGCAGATTGGGATCCAGGATGAGGCCGCGGGTCCGTGAAAGAGTCGCCATCACGAGTCGCTGCTGTTCTTCGGTGAGCGCGAGAATCTGCTGATCCAGATGCATGTACACATCCTGTTCGAGTCCATCTGCAAAACGCAGGGGTGTCTCAACAAGGGTCGGGAACATATCACGCACCAATATAATGCGTGCCGAACTTGCGCCGCTCGCGATGACCGCTTCAAGTACGGGTCGCAGCGCATCGCCCATCGAGAGACTCGATGCAACACCTTGGCTCGCGACTAGGAGACGGTTGAGTTCCTCAAGACGGGCTTGCAGGCTCACGCGCATCTGCTCAAAAGCGCGACGTAGTTCGCCGACTTCGTCCGCGCCATCCGTATTGAGTGGACGGTCGAGCCTGCCTGCAGCGATGTGTTTTGCTTCTGTCGCAAGAGCTTGTAACGACCTGGTAACAGCGCGCAGATTAACACTCAAAAAGATTAAAGCAACCAGTCCCAACAGGATGATCATCACTGAGATCGGTAACGCGATACCAATTGCTACCTGCTGCGTCTCCTGCGCTGGGATTATGAGCACAATTGCCCAAGGGTGGCCAGGCACCGGTTGATAATAGACCAGTTGGCGAGTTCCAAGCGATGCAGTTTCATCGAAGAAGGCGGGCTGATCGCTGCGCTGCCCGTTATACGAGGTCATGATCTGTTCCGCTTGCGGATGATAGAGGATAGTTCCCTGATCATCCAACAACAAGCCAGCCCCATTTATCTCTTGCAGGCTGTTCAAATTTTCGATAATCGAACGCATGTAAGGGTTGGCTCGCAAGTCTGTGCGGCCAACCAGCGCTCTTTGTGTTCCCGGAATGGCAGCAACAAACGAAATGCGCGCGGCTTCCCCAGGCGCAACAGGTGGAATCGCATAGACTTGATTCGACACGCCTTGTGGGACGAGCAAAAGCCCAGCTTCTTCCTGCGGTGTCAGTTGAAAAGCCGGGTCAGTTGGGTAACTTGCAACGACAGAATTAGACTGCAAATCCAGAACAATAAGCTGGTTGAAATATGGAATGGATTGAATGCGTTCAGCAAGAAACGCAGGCAAACTGGTATCGACTGTTTGGGCCAACTGCGGGTCAGAAGCAAAGCGCGAGACCAAGTTTTGACCTGCTTCAAGAAAGAATGGAACACTGCGTGCGGAGGTTTGTGCCGTACTTGCAAGACGGTCTTGCAGTAAATTTCGCGCAGCTGCGCCTGCGACGATCCAGTCCCCGATCAACAGTGTAAGCAGCAAAATCCAGATGATCGTCCCGGTGCCAGAGATAAAGCGCGTTTCGATGCTTCTTTCTGAGGGGGAAGGCTGGAGCATCCCCAGCTTGCCCCAGCGGTTCGGGAAAATACTTGCCACAATCTGCGCGGCCAGCCCTGCGATCAACATCTCGCCGCCAAATGCAACGCTTACCACGCCTGCATTGCTCAACGCATAATCCAGCCGTTCCGATACAGAAGCCGATGTGGAAATAGTAAAGAAAGCGCTCAACATAAAAAACAATAAGTGAACTAGCGTAAGGCTTAACGCGCTGACGAGTGGCTGCCTCAATAAACGAAAAAAGAAGGTACGATATCTTTGCCGCGTCACAACTGCGAATATTGCCCCCATAAATCCCAAATCAAGTATGGAGAAAAGGCTGTGTGTATCCCACACGCCTCGCAGAAGCCCACTCAACATACCCAATGCAGCCGCGGCAAATGGACCCAGCAAGCCGCCCGCCAAAGTCCACGGCACCGCGGAGAAGACCATCATGGTGGAACCGGGTGGTTCCTCAGGCAAGCCAGGTACAGGTAGAGCAGAACCGGTGGGGAACTCCAGACCCAGAAACAAAGCTGTAATAGGTGTAGAAATGAGTAGCACGATCAAAATCCCCCACAGGCGTGCATTCCATTCAGGATGATAATTCCGCCAGCTAAAAAGAGCAAAACCTAGCAGTCCTGCCAGCCCCAGCCATACAAGCCATCCTGCAAGCGGAATTGGATTAAGATAGGCAAGATGGGTCAGCAACGTTGCCAGGAATTGCATGGAGTCATTATAGCGCTAAATTACAACTGCTATTCGGCTTGACTGGATCTGTACTTTCCCCGGTACGATTCAGGAAGCAGAACTGCCAATGACTTCATGATCTGGAGCGTCCCATCTTGCATCATTTCCTGGCGATTGACCTGCTTCCCCTTGGGGAACAACACAAACGGCTTCCCCACTGAAAGTGTCACCGGCGCACGCTTCAACCTTTTCATATGACTATAAATATTTAGATTCCCAGTTCCTGTCAATGCAATTGGTACGATTGGCGCGCCCGATTTAAGTGCCAGGAATGCCGCACCTTCATTTCCATCTTCTAATCCACCGATCAGAGATTGGCGTCCTTCGGGCGCAAGCGCGACCATCCGTCCTTCGGCCAGTCCATCCAATGCAGCACGCAATGCTTTACGGTCTGGCCTGCCGCGATGTACCCAGATGACCCCATAGGCACGGAATACCGGCCCGACGAACCAGTGATCGTTCAACTCAATTTTCCCCATTGCCTCAATTGCAATTGGAAGTGATGCCATCATCAGAACGGCATCCGCATCGCCAAGATGATTGATCACGACCAGTGTCGGGCCATGTTTCGGGAAATTTTCAAGCCCGGCGACTGCGGCGCGCATCGTAAAAAACGCAAGCAGTTTTGCGGCTGCCCGGGTGAAGACGCGAAACGCTCGCCGTGCAAACGTCAAGCGCGGCAGAGCGACCAAATCCGGCCGCCAGACTTCGGTGACAGGTTTAGGTGGGGGATATAGCTGATTCTGCATACACGCCACGATATTCCTCCGGCAAAAGACCAGCCAGATAAGACATCACCAAGTCTGCATTCTTTTGCCGAGCTTCATGTTTCGCTGTGCCTTTGGCTGTGATTTCGGGCAGGTGGATGGGCTTGCCAATGTGCATTTCAAGCAGAGGTCTCTCGCCGCGCCTGGCACGTTGCCAGTAATCCTCAGTCGTCCCAATAAGGCCCACAGGCAATACCGGAACACCGGTTTGTTCGATAATATATGCAACACCGGGTTTTGCGCGTCGCATTGCAGTAATATGCGAACGCCCACCCTCGGGTGCGATGAGTAAGGGAAAACCTGATTTAATAATGCGAATGATCTTGGTGAGCAATCCGCGGTCATAATCACCGCGGTGTACAGGGATCACTCCGTATACTTTCAACAACTGACCCTGGCCGGGTTTATTAAACACATCTTCCGCGCCGATGATCTCCAAGTCTTCAGGCCAAAACGCTGCCACAAAGGGTGGGTCAAAAATCGAGACATGGTTCATCGCAACCACATATGGTTTGCCGTAAGGGATGTTCTCTCTTCCAACGATCCTTACACGCCCTAGCAGATGAAAAATGCCACGGAACAGCCTCTTTATAATCGGTCGTATGAGCTTCAATCGAAGAGGGACATGATAGGCGTTGCTTATCTGCATAAAGCCAGCACCCGTTCAAAGACTTCATCGGCGTCGAGTTTATCGGAGTCAAGCACAACAGCATCCGCCGCTGCTTTTAACGGAGCCACAGCGCGGGTCGAGTCGATGCGGTCGCGCTCAATCACTTTGGTGAGGATCTCATTGTAATCCGCCTGTACGCCGCGCGCGATGATCTCATCATAGCGTCTCCTGGCGCGTTGTTCAGCACTGGCATCGAGAAAAATTTTTAGATCCGCTTCGGGCAAAACGACAGTTCCTATATCGCGCCCAACCATGACAATATGACCGCGTTGACCGATACGTCTCTGTTGTTGACTCAATGCACTGCGCACACCGCGATAAGCGGATACGATGGAAACGTTTGCCTCCACTTCTGGAAGACGCGTTTCCCATGTAATATCTGTTCCTTCAACAAGTACGTCGCCTGCGCGTCCATCGGACCTGGAAGCTGGCGCGACATCGATTTGTGTCTTCTTAGCCAACGCAGTGATCGCAGCTTCATCGTGCATATCAATGCTACGCTGCAAGGCGAGCCATGTGACAGCACGATACATGATTCCTGTATCAAAGAAGAGATAACCAAGAGCGTTAGCGAGTTTTAGCCCCAATGTAGATTTACCAGAGGCGGCGGGGCCATCAATTGCAATGACAGAGGGCAGGTTAGAAGGCATATGATCTGGTTAGAGATGAGTCTAGCCTTAAGAATACGATGTATGAAAGATGTCTTCCTTGAGTCAGGCTTGGTAGCAGACTCGGCAAGAGCAAAATTGCTCAGGGTGCTGTTGTAGTATTTTCGCGCGCATCTGGGAACAAATCATCTCGTACCCACAGGATGATGCTTTCATTCTCTGTTGGGAGCTGACGGTAAACCAGCCAACGCAGCCAATCAGGGCCTCGGATTCCTTCCCACAGTACACGCTGTCTCCAGATAAAATCCTGCCCGCGATAGGCAGATGGGAGGCCCAGATCTTCCATGAGTGGAGTAATCACGAGTGGCGGCGCAATTTGTGAATCGAGAGTTGATACCACTTCAACTTCATGATTTCGCAGGGTCCATTCAAGGGCAGGAGATTCGATTCCCATAATAGCAACAGATTGAGACTGCGCATGACCAAGGCTAAATTCAGAGATATCATTCACGCTGGCAAGCAGCAGGTCCGCTTGCAGTGGCCCGGGATCGAGAGTCCATAATTCCACACCGTTGGGCGTGCGCAATCCGCTTGCCCCCCAGGCCGTGGCAAGGCTATACGCGCCAAGGAAGACTGTAAAGGACCAGACCATCCCAAGCCAGGCTGTGCGACTGGACCACCCGAATGCCACAAATGCAATACATAGAACAATAATAAGCGCCGCGCCCGCCAGCACCCAATAAGGCGCAGCTTGAAGCTGAACTTGCCTGCCAAAGAGCAGCGCTGTTGTGGCGCCAAACTGGCTATACGGATCAATGGCAATCTTGGCAACGTCGATCCAGATGTAAACAAGCAGAAGCAGAAGCGCTCCACTAACTACGGCGATCTCCACACGTTCTTCCGAAAAGATATTAAGACTTCGTGAAAGTTCCAATGCGGCAAGCGTCAATAAGGGAATAATGACCCAGACGAGTGAACTCGTCTGGCGATAAAAGACCGCCAGGAGAAGCGAGACACCCAGCCACAAACTTAGACGAATGGTAAGCTGGCTTTTCGTTCGATAGCCGCGAAGGATCGAAAGGATCGCAAGAAAAATGCCCAGCGGTTCATAGGCGAGAAAAGCCAAGAAGGTGCGACCAGCCGTCATAGTAGAGGGAGATGTCCATCCCTTGAGATATTCAGGCAACGACAAGAGCCACGCACTTAGTCCATTGGGTGAGAGGAAGAAAAGTGTGCCGCCGAGGAGAATTGTGACGATGAAGGCAATGATTGCCGGGCGAAATTCAATATTCGAGAGTTGGAAATTGGGGGAGTGGGGATTGTGAACGGGAGATGGGTCTGCTGTTTGATTGGCTTGAGGCGCAAGTGTGTCGAAGTCTTCTTCGTTCTCTATACTGGATTTTGCTTCCATTCCCTGAGCTAAGACCCAAGTGAGAACAAGCGCCACCAGGCCAGCCCACAGGGAAGGTCCTGAGAGAAGCGCCAAGCCAGCAAAAATTCCAGCAGGGACTGCGCGTCGGTTAACCCACATCGCCCAGGTGAAAAGCAGAAATGTGACCGCTAATATCGTTCCGCCCGCCTGGCGGGAGAGAGCGACGAGGCCGGGGTCAAAGGCAAAAAGAAAAGCTAATATTAGTGCAGGACGAGGTTTGATTTTTTCGCGAAAGAAATAGGGAATAAAGACAAGCGCGCTCCCCACAAGTGCCGGGACAAAGCGCGCCATGAAGTTCGTGCTTTCGATGATTGCAAACAAAA
>Ga0126315_10001083_pt1 | contig 10215 bp, 8 predicted proteins | sample Plot106_FD_92534 | JGI IMG/M metagenome (GOLD analysis project Ga0126315, IMG submission 92534) | Serpentine soil microbial communities from UC McLaughlin Reserve, CA, USA - Plot106 | ecosystem: Environmental > Terrestrial > Soil > Grasslands | place: USA: UC McLaughlin Reserve, Lake County...
CTCCCCGGGCTCCAACGGAACCAGGGCGTAGATCCGGTCGGCTCGGACGAGCCTCCCGTACCCGAGTGAGACCAGCCGTGGCTCGCGCTTCGTGGCCACGACACAACCCTAAACCCGCAACCGTCCGGTGCCTAGTCCGACTTCTTCGACTGGCGAACCAGCTTGGTCAGGGCCTCGTTGGCCTGGTGCTTGCAAGATGGCGCAAACGGTGGATGCGCCAGCACTCCGACCTGGCCCTTGGGCGCGGCGATAACGAAGTCGGTCCCCTTCTGCTTGTCCGCGCTCTCGACCTCGTCGACATCGTTCAGGATCTCGTCGACGCGGCAGAACGGATCGCCGTTCATCTCGTAACCACTGTTCGCTTTCTTGAGGTTCAGCGCCGAGACGATCTCCGAGTCGTCGGTCGAGTCCCCACTGACCGTGCTGCATCCAGCCCAGACAAGGGCGAAGGCGAGAACGAGCAGGGCCACGAGACCCCGGTGAACACCGGCCATTTCGCCTGCAACCTACCCGCCCCGGCCGGCGGAAATTCGCCCCGCAACGAGAGAGGGGCGGCCCGAAGGCCGCCCCTCTTACAGCGGTTGGCTCTTAGAGCCGCGCCAACGTCGCTAACGCTTCACCTTGCACTTCTGGGTCTTGTGCACGCTGGTCTTAGTCCCGTCGTTGTAGGTCCAGACGACCTTCATGTGCCATTTCTTGCTCTTGGCAGCGCAACGGGCGCTTGCATAGTTTCCCTTCTTGACCTTCGTCTTGTAGATCTCGAGCGGGAACTGCGCCGCCTGCGTGATGTGGTCGACGTCGAGCACATTGCCGTATCTCCCGGTCTTGGGCTTGTAGATGCCGGTCAGCAGGATGGTCACGTTCCCCTGCGTGTTGTGCGACGGATCCGAGCAGTCGATCGTGCTCGGGTTGGACGCCTGGACCCGCGTGAACACCTGCAGCGTCGGCTTCTTCCCCTGCGGCTTGCCGTTGAACAGCAGCACGCAACCGTCGATCTCGAAGTTGCCGTTCGCGGTCGCCGTCGCGATCCCCTTGCCGACCTTCGCCTTCTTGCAGGCCGCCATCGCCCCCGCCATCGTCTGGTTCGAGAGCTGGCTCGCGCTGCACTTCTTCGCCGCCTTCGGGTTCACCTTGAAGTTCTTGTCCAGGTAGATCTGGGTCCTCTCCACGGCCCCGCCGGGGTTGCTGTTGCCGGGGTCCGTGTAGCTGGTCTCCAGATTGGTCTTGAGTGAGCCAGCCTTGTACCTGTGCTTTGGGACCTTGCTCGGGCTCGCCTTGAACGTGAATGTCGACGTCGTCGCCGCGATCGCGATGCCCGCGACGGCGATGACCCCGGCGGCCGCCAGCGCGAGAATGACGGCATACCGTCTGGTGATCCGCATCTATCTGACTCCTTTGCAGCTCCTTCGAGGGGCATCCATCCGCGCCCGGTTCTCTCTCCGCCCAGGACGGCAAGCCTCCACCGAACTGAACTGGTGGCAACCTTAGCCGACAATTAGCGACATCGCCAGGCGAATGTCTCGGCTGATCGGCCAGTCGAGGTGCCGGGATTCGGGAAGGCCCGCCGGGTGCCAAACGCAAAGAGGGGGCCCGAAGGCCCCCTCCATGCACGGTTAGAACGGCCGCGAACGTCGTGGCGTTAGTGCTTCACCTTGCACTTCTGCGTGCCCGAGTCCGTGAGCGTCGTCCCATCGTTGTAGGTCCACTTCGTCTTCGACTTCCACTTCTTGCTCTTGGCCTTGCACCGGGCGCTGAAGTACTTGTCCTTCTTGATCTTCGTGTCGAAGAGCTCGAGGGGGAACTGCGCCGCCTGCGTGATGTGGTCGACGTCGAGCACCTTCCCGTACTTGCCGGAGGCGTTCTTCAGCACGCCGGTCAGCAGGACCGTCACATTCCCCTGCGTGTTGTGAGACGGGTCGGAGCAGCTGATGTTGCTCGGGTTGGACGCCTGGACCCGCGTGAACACCTGCAGGGTCGGCTTCCCCCCCTGCGGCTTGCCGTTGAACAGCAGCACGCAACCATTGATGATGAAGGCGCCGTTGGCGTTCGCTGTCGCGATCCCCTTGCCGACCTTCGCCTTCTTGCAGGCCGCCATCGCCCCAGCCATCGTCTGGTTCGAGAGCTGACTGGCGGAGCACTTCTTCGCTTCCTTCGGGTTGATCTTCCAGTTCTTGTCCAGGAAGATCTGGGTCCTCTCCACGGCCCCGCCCGGGTTGCTGTTGCCGGGGTTGGTGTAGCTGGTGTCCAGAACGCTCGAGAAAGCGCCGCCCTTGTACTTCTTCTTCGGCACCTTGTTAGGGGTGAATTTGAAGTCGTACGTCGATGTCGGCGCTGCGATCGCGATGCCAGCGACGGCAACGGCCCCGGCCGCCGCCAGAGCGAGTATGGCGGCATACCGCCTTCTGATGCGCATATATATCGACTCCTCCTTGCGAGGTTCGCCGGCCCGGCTCTCCATCCGCGCCGTAATTCCTTACCTACATCGGTAACCCCGTCGAGCCACTTAAGTTGCGGCGCGAGGGCAGTGCAGGCCCGTCAACCGTAGCATCCTCGGACTGCGGCGACCCGGGTAAGCGAGACTGCGCCTACGGCTCCCGTCGCACGTGCAGGTACGGGGTGAACTCCCGGAACGCCCCGATGGACTTAAAGTCGCCCTGATATTTGCACGGCGGGTGCTTGACGTTGTCGGTGCTCAGCTCGTCGTTGAAGGCATAGAGCTTGATGCGCCGGAAGAGGTCCTCGGCCTGCGCCTTCTTCTCAGCCGTCGTGCCTTCGAAGCGGTTGTAGAAATTGGGGTCGTCCGGCGAGTTCGGGTCCAGGCGGGCCGTGATGCCCTCCGAGCAGGGGGTGTTTTGGAATGACTCGAGGCCGCTGTTGAGCTTGTTGTACCCGCCCGGCTTGAGATACGGGTTGGCTCGCTCCATCTTCAAACGCTGGGGGAACGCCGCCACGCTCTGCGGGTTCAGCGGGCTGGTCGTTCGAAGTACCTTGACGAACTTAAAGTTCCGCTCCGGGGCCGGCTGACCCCAGTTCGTCGCAGCGGCGATGTTCCCCAGGAACCCGGTGATCTCGTGCTTGTACTTCTGGGCCACCTTGATGATCGGGTTGAACTCCGCCAGCCACGGAGTCCTGCCATCGACGGTACCGCCGAGACGGGCCAGCAGCGGGGGGAGATCGTCGTCGAGGAGCCTCCGAAGCGCCGGGAAGCCCTTGTGAGAGGCGGCGATAGTGCCCCGCAGACCCTCGAAGAAGCGCTGGAGATCCGGGGCCGCCCGTCCCGCCGCCTCAAGCGTCGGGCTGAGCTGCTTTACCGCCGGCCGTAGCTGCTGCACCAGCGGATCGGTCTTGATCGCGAACTGGTTGAGCCGCTCCAGCGTCAGGCGAGTCTCGCGCTGGAACGTGGGCAGAATCGTGAACGCGTCGGCGAGATCCTGGTTGCGCTGTGCGGTCGTCGAGAAGACGGTGTCGGAGTTCTGAATGAGGCCGCGCAGCTGGCCCTGGCGCTCCGACAGCGCCTGGAAGACCGTGCCGCCGCTGTGGACGAGCCTGCGCACCGCGTGGCGCTGGGTGTCCAGGATCCGCAGAGCGCGGTTTGCGGATTCCGAGAACGGCTCCAGCTCCGCGATCGCCTCACCCAGATCCGCGCCGCGCCCCCGAAGCGCCGCAGCCTGCCCCTGCATCCAGGCTTGGAACGCCTCCCGCGTCTGCCTGTTGAACGTGCGGAAGACCTCGTCGAGCTGCACCGAGTTCGCGACCTGGGCGGGCGGCAGGCTGCCGCCCTCGGGCAGCGAGGGCTGGCTCTCCGAGCCAGGCGTGAGCTCGACGTAGGTCTCCCCGAGGAGCGTCTTCGCGCGCAGGATCGCTCGGGTGTTCTCCGGGATCGGGGCGTACTGGCTGTCGAGCTCGATCACCGCGTCGGCGTAGTCGCCCTCGTTGGAGAGATTGATCGCCTTGACCTTCCCAACGGAGACCCCCGAGATGCGGACATCGGACTCGACGGCAAGCACCGTCGCTTCCGTGAACGGAACCGTGACCCGGTAGCCCTCGGGCTTCAGCGGCAGCGGGCCGCCGAATGCGATCCACAGGAACAGCGCCAGGCCGAAGCACGACAGCGCGAAGCCCAGCGCGATCAGGATGCGGGTGACTGTCGGTGGGCGTGTCTCCATTAGGGATTGCAGCCTCCGTTGTCACCGATCTCAGTGCTGGTGGGGATTCTCGAGAGGTCCGAAAGCGTCTGAAGGAAGTCGTTCTGGCTGCCGACCTGCTCCGCCAGCTGCGCCGTGCTGCAGGACAGCTGGACCAGGCCGTGTCGCAACGGGCCCGAGGCGTCCTGGGTGAAGAACACCGCGTTCGTGTTGTGGCTGAGCCATGAGGCCCAGAACAGGTAGCCCTCGTCCTTGGCTCCGGGTGGGTTGTAGGCGAGGGCATTGAGCAGGAGGTTGAGGTCCTTGAAGCCCTTTGACAGCGCGACGGTTGTCGTCCCCAGCGGCCCCGCCGCCTGCTTGATGTGCTTGAGCGGCGTCTGCACCTTGCGGGTGAACGGCCTGATCTGGTGCTCGACCGGCCCCCTGGTCTCCCGGAACAGCGGCCGTACCTGCCGGAGGGCCGGGGCGAGTGCCTGGGCCGCCGGAATCAGCTTGCGTGACGCGGGTCCCAGCACCAGCGCAAGCCGGTTGGCGCTGGTGAGCGTGCTGTGGGTCTGGCGGAGCGTGGGCGGGAACTCCTGGAGGGTCGCGCGGATCGCGTTCTGCTCCTTCGCGAACGAGCCCAGGACGGCGTTGGAGGAGCGCACGAACTGCGCCAGCTGCGTGTCGCGATGGCCGAGCTCGGTGCTGAGCTTGCCGAGGTTTGTAATGACGCGACGCAGGTTCTGACGGCGCTTGACGAGCGCGCCGTTGATTCGCGCGATGTTGCGAACGGTCGGTTCGAAGCGGCGCAGCCCGGCCGACAGCTCTCTCGAGTGCCCGTACAGGCCCTGCGAGCCGCCCTGGAGGAGCAGCTGGAGGAACGACTGGGTGTCGCCGTCCAGGCTGGCGAGGATCTGGTCCGGGTTGACGTTCGGTTGCGTGTTGGCGAGCGGCACCGTCGAGCCCTCGCTGACCTCCTTGCCGTCCTGGCCCGGATCGATCTCGATCGTCATGTCCTGAAGGCCGCTGCGAGGCCGCAAGAGGAGCGAGGCGTCGGTGTGGATGAGGTCGACGTACTTGGGGTCGATGTCCATGGTCACGACCGCGGCGCCGTTCTCCAGGTTGACCCCCTCCACGCTTCCGACCTTGATCCCGGCGATGTTCACGGTCTGTCCCTGCCCCGGCGTGATCGCCTGCGCCGAGCCGAATTCCCCCTTCAGCTCGAAGTGCTCCTGGCCCAGGATCGGCAGCCACGAAGGGAAGTTGGCCTGCTGCCTGGACAGGATCACGCCAGTGGTGACGATCGCCAACACCACGAGGACACCGATCGCCACGAAGTCGCGCAGGTGCTCGCGGATCGCGCGCCTCATGGCACCGCCTCCGGGTCGGGTGGACCCTGTGCCGCCAGCGGTCCGTTGAGATCGGGGACCGCGTTCTTATGGCACGGGACATCCGGGCGGAACGGGGGGACCTTGCCGGTGACGACCGGACGGGTGCCGATCGGCGGCGAGATGTTATGGGCCCAGATCGTCTCGTTCTGGAATCCGCCACCGGGGTTCTCCATCCGGGTCAGCGTCGGGCCACCGCCTGCCTGGAAGCGAACGAAGGAGCCGCTGCCATCGAAGAGCTGACTCTCGCCGGCGAGCTGGACCGTTCCGTAGAACAGCTCGCGAATGTTGGGCTGGCCCGTCGTGAAGTCATAACCGGGGCCGGAGTCGTTGAGCACCGTGTTGCCGGCCGGAATCAGATTGTGGGATGTGCAGCGGCTCAGCAGGTCGGTCTGCCGGAAGAGCGAGGGCGACGAGCCGACGGTCCGCCCCAACCCCGGGCCGGCCGCAGCGAGGTAGCGGGCATCGTTGCCCAGCTCGCGCTTGCGCAGCAGCCTCTTGACCTGGACGAGCCACGGAATGCCGGTCCGGATCGTCTCCGGGAGCTGACGGATGCCGGGCTCGAGCTGGATAGCCAGGGACCGGAACGGTGGGAGCGCCTGGTCCAAGTGCCGCAGCGCCGGGCGCGCCTCCTCGAGGGTCGGGGCGAGCTCGCGGATCGTGGCGGAGAGGTTCGTCGACTCGGAGGCGAGCGCGGCCGTCGTCGTGTTGAAGTTCGTGATCAGACCCTTGAGCGCGTCCTCATCCGAGGCGAGCTCGCCGAACAGGTTGCGCTGGCCGCGGATGAGGTTGGACAGGTCGTGGTTGCGCTCGCCGAGAAGCGCCTGGTTGACGATCGCGGAGCTGCGGCCGGCCTTGCCGCCGTAGCGGAAGGTCTGGTTCAGGGCCTGCGCGGCGGTCTTGCCCTTGACGGCCTGCACCTGGGTCTTGTCCTCTTCGGCAGTCGGGACGTGGGTCAGGGCATCGCCGTAGCCCTTGAGCGTTCGCTTGAGGTCACCCCGGTTGTTCTTCTGCAGCGCGGTGAGGATCTCGTCCAGCTGCACCGCCGTGGCGGTCTGGGTGGCCGGGATGTCATCCCCGCTCGAGAGGTTCGGAGCCTGCGGGCTGCCGGGCCGCAGATCGAGGAAGAAGTTCCCCTCGAGGAACAGCCGCGGTCGGATCGTCACGGTGGCGTCCTTGTGGATCGGGAGGCCCTCGTCGTCGATCGTGAAGGTGGCCTCGGCCATGTTGCCCTTCGACGTGACGTCGATGACCTTGCCGACGTTGACGCCCGCGATGCGGACCGGCGAGTCCGGCTTGAGGGTCGTGGCGTTCTCGAACGTCGCGTGAAGCTCGTAGCCGTGGCTGGTGAACGGGATCCGCTTGGTGAACGCCAGGAAGGATGCGAGGGCAAGGATTAGCACGAGGACGAGGCCGACCTTCGCCGGGCTCGGCCCACGGTAGCTGCGCCCGAAGATCCGCGGGTCCGGGGCCTCCTCCCACGGCTTGTAGCGGACCGGGCCGCGCCGCTTGCGCCGGAACAGGCTCACTTGAGCTGGTCCTTCGTCTGGTCATCGGTGACAATTCCCGAGTTGCCGGGCACATTGCCGATGACCTTCTTGCCCGCGATGTAATTCTCGTTGCCAGCTTCGCATTCGCGCGGATGCTGCCCGGGTGAAGCGGTGTTCGGGTAGGGGTTCGAATGGAGGAAGTTCGCCCTCGCATTCAGCTCCTGACCCGGGATCGTCTCGCTGCCCGTCTTGTTGGGCGGGGCCGACGATGGGCTCGTCTCGTTGTTCGGGAGCCCGCCAGGGCTGGACATCACGAGGAAGCGCTGCCCGGTACCGATACCGTCGCCGACGCTGAACAGCTGCTCAGCGTTTCGGAACAGCAGCGTGCCGTAGTTGCACACCGACTGGGCCGGAGCGACGAAATGGAGCGTCGGGGAGAGGTAATTCACGGTCTGGGTAGCTCGCGAGATCCCTGCCTGGACATCCTTGTTCGTCGCGAAGCGCTCGAGCGCGTCGGCGGTGGGCGGGAGCTGGGCGTTCAGCGATGGCGCTCCGGGCAGCACGTCGGCGCCCGTCTCCAGCGCGGACGCGATCTCCGGTGCGGTCCGATCGAGGGCCCGCACCCCCGGGCGAAGATCGGCGAACAGCGCGGCGCTGTGGCGCAGGAAAGTGCTGATCCGTGGCGAGGTGCGCGTCAGCGTGTCGAGCGTCGGCGGGGTCTCGGAGATCGTCTCCTGGATGAACGGCCTGGCGACCGATGCCAGCGCAGCGAACGTCGTGTCGAGCGAGACGAACATGTGGGCCTGGGTCTCGGCGACCGGTGCAACCTCGGCGGCCGCGGCGCCGGCCGCACGGAAGAAGCGGGCGAGCCCGGTGTTCTTCGACGCGAGGTTCCGTGCGACGGGCTCGAGCCGGCGAAGCAACGGACGAAGCTGGCCGAGCGCGGCATTCAGCTGCGGACCGCGCCCGGCGAGAACGGCGCCGAACTGGACCAGGTTCTGGCGGATCGCGGTGCGAGTCGGACCATTGAAGGTGTTCAAGACCTCGTCGAACTCGACCGGGTGGGGATGAGCGGCGCTGAGTGGGAGCTGCGAGCCCTCGGGATAGCCCCGGTCGTTGTCGGTGCGATTGATCTCGAGGTACTTGAGACCCAGCGCCGACTTTGCCCGCACCACCACCGTCGATCCCCTGGGGATCGGGTCCACGTTCTTGTCCAGCTTCAGGTCAGCCTGCGCCGTCACCCTGCCGTTCGGGTGCGACACCGGCTTGACGTCCTCGACGAATCCCACCCGGACCCCACCGATCCGCACCTCGTTGCCGGGAACGAGCGTCGCGGCGTTCGGCACCTGCACCGAGATCCGATAGCTCGGCACGAAGGGCAGCCCGTTGTTGGCGTTGTAGGCGAGGAAGACGGCCAGGATCACGATGAGGGTCGTGACCGCGCCGACCATCGTCGGGCTGGATGCGATGGCGCCGACGCCCCCGCGCCTCATGGAGCCGGCTCCTGACCGGGGGTCGTGTATTGCGCGGGAGGCGCGCCGCTGTCCTTCACATGGCCCTGCCTGCCGATGATCGTGTCGAGCAGGTCACGCGCCGCGTCGAGCGATGGCCCGTGCGGTTTCCGCCGCTCCCGTGCGCCAGACGCCGACGACGCAGCGCCGGCGAGGTCTCCCTGGGCGTCGAACGGTACGGCGCCACCGGATCCGGTCACGCCCGTCGTACTCGTGGGTTGCTTCGGGACAGCGATAGGAGGCTGAGCAGCCATCGCGAGCTTGCCCACACTGGCTGCCCAATTGCCGCCGCAGCCCGGGACGAGGTTGTCAACGAGCTGCACGCACGACGGGGTGACCTGCAGGTTGGCGCGCAGGAAGTGGCCGAACTGGTCGAAGCCGTTGATGCCGCCGTTGGTGAAGTAGAGGAGCTTCATGAGCTCCTCGTTGCCGCCGCTCTGCCGGAGGCTCGACAGGAGCTCGGAGAGGCCCCGCGCCGCCGGCGGCGCCTTCCGCGCGAGGTTGCGGACCTTCACCAGGATCGGGTCGGAGTTGACGATCGGCTGAGCGCTCTTCTGCGCGGCCTCGCCCAGGGTGACGAGCGCCGGCGTCGAGGCCTTCGCGAACGGGCCGAGGGCCTTCGTGGAGCGGGTGATACCGGGGGCGGCGTCCGCGAAGTCGGCGAAGGTGGGGCGCGCCTGGTCGGCGAAGCGCTTGAGCTGCACCATCTGGCGACGCAACGCTTCGAGGGCGGCCGGGAACTTCTCGAACCCGGCCTCGAGGTCCGCGCTGCGCTCGGCGGTTGCCTCGCCGGCGGTGTTGGCGTTCCGGATGAAGCTGGCCACCTTCTGGCGCTCCCGGGCCAGCGGTGCCAGCACGCGGTCGGAGTCGGCGGCGAGCTTTGAGAGGGTGCGGTTCTGGCGCGCGAGCTGCGCCAGCACGCGGTCGGTCTCGCGAAGCGCCGGGTTGGCTCGCTTGACGATCGCCTCCAGGTCCTTGCCGCGAGCCGCGAGCCCCGCTCCCAGGTCGTTCAGGATCAAGCGGAACCGGTCCGCGAACGGCTCCCGCATGATGTTGTTGACGAGGTCGATGTCGATCTCCTTGCCGTTGTTCTGGAGCGGCAGGAAGCGCTGTCCCGCACCGGGCTGGCCGGATTGGATGACGTCCAGAGGTGGAGGCGGCTCCGTTCCGGGGGCGTGAGGCTGGGTGGGCTGGCAGTCCACGTACTTCTCGCCCAGGAGCGAGGCCGGCCGGATGATGCACGAGGCGTCGGTGCGGAAGTCCTGGAAGCCCGGATCGGTGATGTCCATCACGACCACGGCCTTGCCAGGGTCGGGGCTGCCATCGCGGTTGGCGGACTCTCCCGGCTCGGTCACGTCGACCGACGCCACGCTGCCGACCTTGGCGCCGGCGATGCGCACGTCCTCGCCGGTCACCAGGAAGGCCCCGTTGTCGAAGATGCCGCGGACCTCGTAGCTGCCGCCCGAACCTCCGGATCCCTGCCCGAAGAACACCAGGGCCACCGCGGCGAGCAGGGCGGCTGTCGCGACGATCCTCCTCATGGGCCGGGCGGGACGTCGGAGGGATCGCACTCGCCGTTGAGGTTGCCGGCGTCGAGGAAGGGGTTGGATCCGGGGATCGGCTGCGTGGCGCCACCCGGGCACCGGGTGAACGTCCCGAAGGAGAGATCGCTGAACTGCTGGCTCAGCGGGATCGGCTC
>Ga0126315_10001084_pt1 | contig 10214 bp, 5 predicted proteins | sample Plot106_FD_92534 | JGI IMG/M metagenome (GOLD analysis project Ga0126315, IMG submission 92534) | Serpentine soil microbial communities from UC McLaughlin Reserve, CA, USA - Plot106 | ecosystem: Environmental > Terrestrial > Soil > Grasslands | place: USA: UC McLaughlin Reserve, Lake County...
AATGTAAATAATGTCACTATTGTAAGAGGCAATGCCTTGGAGCTTCCTTTTCCAAATGACTATTTTGACTTAGTTGTATGCAATGGAGTGTTGGAATGGGTTGGGATAATGAATAATACTACTAGATCTCCTCGCGAAGTTCAGTTATCCTTTCTTAGAGAAGTAAAGAGAGTTCTTTCCGATAAGGGTTGCTTATACATAGGCGCAGAAAATAGACTTGGCAGAGCGGCAAACTTTCTGGTCAGGAGGTATGGTCGCTCTGCGGCAGTATACCCTGATGATCCCTCTAGCAAAGAAAACAAAAAGGAATGGAGAGGAGGTTATCGTACATATAATACATACAGCATTAAAGGTTACAACTCATTATTGAGTGAAGCCGGATTCAAATTTAAGTCATATTGGGCCTTTCCATCATATAACAAGCCCCTGTTTTCAGCTAGACTTAACGACAGAGTTGCATTAAAGGGAGCTGTGAAATACATTGGGCCTGGATCAGTGCAATACATTGGGTCTGGGAGAGGAATGTTCGAAAGAATATTTTCAATAATCGAGAAATTTGACAGCAGAATCTTATCATTAATTGCCAATGCTATCACGCCGTGCTTTCTATTCTATTGTTACAAGAATGAAATTCAAGAATCCATTGATGATATCATCACTGATGCTGCACAGCTTATGAGCTATTGTACCACCGGGGATGGTTATAACATCAAATATTTACTATATGATGACAGAGACGGAGGAACGCCATCTAAGGTAGCCCAAGTAAGGAGGTATTCAAATAAGGTTCCACAAATCATTCCATATTTCAACAAAGAAGAAGCACCTTCAGCAAAGCAGCCGCAAGAAAGCATTTGGTTTGAGGACTGGTTGCCGGGTAGAAGATTAAATCCAGCATCATTAGAAGAGGCGATGCTAACAGTAGAATGGCTTTTTGATTTTCAGAATAAGACCAGAACAACAAAAATGACACAAGAAGATGTGTCTTTAGAGATTGCCGATATAAGAAGGGGATTATCAAACCTTCCAATATTCGATACAATAGAAGAAGATATCGAAAAGTGGCTCAATGAGTATCAGATATTATCACAGAAATTAAATATTGTAAAGTCTGCTCAACATGGGGACTTCTGGCGCGGGAACATACTTTTTGATCCAAAGACCAAACAACTATATGTAATCGATTGGGAGCTCTACAAGGAGAATTCAAATCCTCTCTATGACTTTGTATATTTTGTAGCAATGGCGATGGGGTTACCTAACGGTTCTGCTGATGACTTTAGAAATAACCTGTCGGGCCGAGGTATATTCAGTCCAGCCTTAAAAGCCCTAATTGCTAGAGCTAAAGAACATTTCGGCGCTGAATTTGATTTGAACATCCTTATACCTTATGCATTTTTACGATATGTTTCGATAATATTATTACTGTACATTTCGCCAAAATCTTTGGAACGAAGGCTGCTCTTGCAAGAGCATAACATCATCCTACACGAGGAGCCATGGCTTGAGAACATGGCGAAGCTCCTTATGGTATTGTCGTGAGTGTCGTAATTGTCGTCCTCATGACAGAGCTTGATAAAATCATGACAGCTTCAGAACTATCTTCCAACTCATACCCTAAACCATGTACTTCCCTATTAGGCATTATCTATAGTATCGACTAAGGAAATATACCAGTCATTCCGGTTACAATAAGGTTAGGACTAGTTCTCGTCCTCCTCCTATCTCTCTAAACTTGAAAGCTTGCATGTCACGCCTTGTGGTGGGCCTTTTTTCATTACAATTTAAGACTCAGCATTAACGCGATAGTGTATAAGACTTTTCTACATATACAAAGCTAAACTATATATTTTAAATTTCAAATTCTAATGAAAAAAGGCTCTCCCTTTATGTATATGATGATTACGGCCAGATTCTGCATTACCATCTTCTGCCTTATCCTACGCTCTAGAGAGATATCCTTCTTTTCAGCCTGCAACACAAAGTATTTTTACCGTTGAACTTTGCAAGATATGAGATGAGCGATATATTTGTAAAATCAGATCAAATTTTCTATAATAACCTAAAGTGGCTACTTTACTCTGGTATAAGAATAGGAAAAGGGCCCGATGCGGGAGCAATATATGGTTGGAAAGATCTGAATCCCCCATCGTATCCCTTCATTTACAGTGAAGCTACTGGTTATGCAACAACTTTGCTCTCATGGGCTTATGCAGAATTGAAGGAACCAGCGGCTCTACAGGCTGCTAAAGAGGCTTCGCAGTGGATACTAAAAAACATGTATAACCATCTTCTTACTGCCGGCCGTGCAAGGATAGATAATTTTAATAAAAAAAAGGACTTATCAAGTCGCATCTATGCATTTGATAACGGCATGATAATAACAGGACTATTGAATTTATACAAGATCACAGGAGATCCGAATCTTTTGATCACAGCTGAGAATATGGCAAAAGCATTAATTGATCGATTTTTTGATGGTTCGAGACTAATTGCAGTATTGGATAAGTCAAATAAGCCCGTAACTGATACTGAGGATGACGGCACCGTTAAATGGTCAACTATTTCTGGCCCCTATCATTCTAAATTGTCTTTATGCCTGCTGGATTTGTCAAGATCAACAAACAATCCATACTATAGTCAAGTTTCAGATTCTATCTGCGACTATGCAAGAACATTACAAGAGCCCAATGGTAGATTCATAACCAATCCTGATCTTAATTTCACTTACCTTCATCCACACCTTTATGCCTGCGAAGGTCTTGTATATGCAGGAATCAAGCAATCCAATGAGAAATATTCTATGGCAGGATTAAAAGGTATTATTTGGGCCATAGAACAAATAAATTCAGCCACCGGCGGCCTGCCAAATAACTCAAGTCAAAACGGTGTAGAACAGTCAGATTGCAGCGCCCAATTATTACGCCTAATGATACTATGCCGTTCACAATTACAAAAATACTTCGAAGACTCTGTGTTAGATTCTATTATTGACAGACTTCATTTGCGGCTTTTAGATTTTTGCATTTCAGCTGGTAAAGATAAAGGAGCAATGAAATATCAGCTAGCTATGGAATCGGCATGCAGTTGGTGCACTATCTTTTCTACCCAGGCCTTCAGGTTTTGGAATAAAACGAGGAAGCTGCAAAAGACAGTTTCAATGGAATACTATGCCTAAATCTTTGATGTTTCTTCAATACTATGACTTTATTATTATTATTGCAAAAAAATTATGACCAACTTTATTTTTAGCTAGTCAATCAGCTTGGAGAATCTTTTTTCCCTTTCATCTCCTTCTTTAGTGCATCCTGAAAGTTCCAAGCTAATGTATCCAGTGAAAATATTTGTAAAGTTTTTTTACAGTTGTTTTCCATTGTATGTATCAAAGTTGGTGAATTTTTAAGGTCTTTAATTATGGAGGCAAGTTTGTCTATATCGCCTGGCTTTGCAGTACGACCTATATTATTTGAATTAATTATGTCTGCAGGTTCACCTCCGCATACACCTATTATTGGTTTGCCACAGGCAAGATACTCGTAAAATTTTGTGGGCACATCTACACCATAAATGGGATCATAAGGAAGTGCTACTGCACATGCATCCGCGGCCGAAATAATAGTTGGCATAGTATCTCGAGGCTGAAATGGCAGTAGGTAAAAGTTGCTCAAGTTTCTTTCAATTTTTAATCTCTCTAGATTTTCTTTTGCCTCACCTTCTCCAACTATTAAGAATACAATTTCTTTGTCTTCATCACTCTTTAATTTATCAGCCGCAAAAGCAAGGTTTTCAACCTCTGTTCCACTCGAAATTAAGCCAGAGTACAATATAATGAACTTATTATTTAACTCATCAGGCAGTATATTCTTCTCTATAAGTTCAGTTCTTGAATTATGTTTTGAAAGTATTGGAAATTTATTGAGGTCGACACCTATTGGAAGAGGATAAACATGTGCTTTCGGTTTGTATTCTGCACACACGTGTTCAGCAGCAAGCTTACTTATTGCAACTATGATATCAGGAACCATATAGGATAATTTGGCGGCAGTTTTTCCAATACGCATTACTATAGGCGTAAAGCGAGTTTGGAATACTACAAGTTCTTCCGGCCACAAATCTGACACCTCGTATACAAAAAACGATCTTGTAAATTTTGAGTAAATAAATCCGATATATGATGAGAATATTATTGGCGCTATAGAATAAATGAGACCTATTCGCCCAGTAATTCTCAAAATTTTTGGCATATATAACAAAGTCAAGAATATAAAACTTGAGAATATCATAAAACGCTTTACAAATCCAGAGTATTCAAGGGGAAGTAGTCTTAGACGGATCACTGTAAAGGGCCCGAGGTTCTCAATGTAAAAGAATTTACCCTTGTATTTTGGATCTGATACCCTGCCGCTTGGATATGAGGGAAAAGAGCTGAGAATAAACACTGAATATCCTATTTTGTGAAGAATTACAGCTCTGTTCCAAGCAGCACCTGCGCCACCGCCGGGTTCGGGAGGAAAGTAGATGCTTATTAATAATGCTATAGAACTAAAATCAAAAAGCTTGGCCGGCCTATTATTGTCTAATGTCCTCTTATGGCTCATAGCATAAAAGAGATAGTTTGTAAATTTTATAACGCTTACTTCTTTAGAGTTATATATGTACTCACCTATAATATTAGAATATGTAATGTCTTTGTAGAGCATTTTTTCCACATATACAAACTAGAACTAGCGATTCCCTGCTTGTTAGAGTTATTCTGGGTTTGTGAACGGCTTCACTTTTTATAGTAGCGAATGTTGCATTGCATAAAAATGGTTTTTTGATATGTCAGATCAGGAGCATGATGATCTAAAAGACTAAGACTCAACAACAAATGCAATTCTTTTTTGGCTACCCATGTCCCAAGGCTAATGCTCTCATTATTTAATAACCGATGATTAGACAACGGTATAGAGGACTATTAATCCTAAAAGAGTACTCAATTGGTATCACTCTACTTTGAAGCAAAGTATTTTACCTTTACTATTGTTTAAAAGTGCCGTTGGCCTTTTCGTTTATATCACAATATCTTCAATGGATCGTTTTGCACCTCTGTCATAGCAGTATTATTCTTTTTCGGATTGTAAATGAGGAGATGAGCGGATAAACTTGACAGATATAGTAATAATATCATCTGACTCTGTAATGTATGACCCGCGGACCACAAAGATCGCCAAGTCTTTGAACAAAAAGTATTCGATTCTCATCTTAGGATGGAATCGTGAAGGAATTCCCTCAGAGAAAATTGATAGCTATACACTAGATCTTAATCTGTTTAATTTGAAAGCACCATATGGTAAGCCATCCTTGCTAGTATATCTTCCAATTTTTTGGACATGGGTTCTTCTTAAGTTGCTTCAGTTTAGACCCAAGGTTGTTCATGCATGTGATTTTGACACTCTACTACCATCTTATCTATACAAAATAATATTCCGAAGGAAGTTAGTGTTTGATGTATTTGACAGGTATTCAGGTTTAATTCCTCTGAAAAATAAAATGTTATATTCACTAGTTAATTCTGTTGAGGAACGAATTGCCAAAAATGCAGACGTATTAATAACTGTCTCAGAAAAAGTTCTAAATACATTCAGAAACAAACCAAAACGTTGTGCCATAATTATGAACTGCTCTGAAGATCATGCTATTGAAAAAGGAAAAAAGGAAGATCATATGTTGAAGCTTGTTTATGCAGGAGCGATTCGAAGAAATTTTGGCTTGGAAAGAATAACTGCTGCAATAAAGGATCTAGATAACGTTGAACTTATTCTTGCTGGCAGAATCAGAGATAAAGATCTATTGGATCAGCTCCTAGAATTACCTAACGTAAAGTATAAGGGCCTTATCCCAGTCAGTGACGCCTTGACCTTAGAAGCGAATTCTGATGTTATGGTTGTATTGTATAATCTAGAGTATCGTTATAATCAATTATCAAGTCCGAACAAGATTTTTGAAGCAATGATGCTTGGACTGCCAGTTATTACTAACATGGAACCAAGATTAGTTAATGAGGAGGTTGGGTGCGGTATTGTAGTGGATTACAATAACATTGATCAAATAAAAGCCGCAGTAGTTTCTCTAAGAGATAATACGGAATTACGCAGAAGGTGGGGAATGAATGGTCGAAAAGCATTTTTACATAAATATAATTGGACGAATATGGAGCAGTCATTATACAAGATTTACGATGAATTGCTAATGCGATGAAATATCAGGGTTTTTAGTTACCTAATTTTAAATTATAGCTCTCTTATGCGTCCTTTCACTATACGTATCCCAAGAATGTGTCTATATGTATAAAGACCAGTCAATTAGATCAAATTCATCAAAAAAATTTATTTAAACAAAATGTTTCTCTGCACAAAATATATAATGGTGGTTCTGTAACTTTTCAGAGCTAAGAATTGGCTAGTAGCCAGAGAGTTACCTATAAAGCGACACGTGTAACGAAAGCTAGTCTTGTATCACAGGCTATAAAGGCGTACAAGAGGGAAGGTCTTTATTATGTCATTCGTGTTAGTGCTGTAAATATTTTTGGGTATCTTTTAGTTCCATATTATAGAAAATTCAGATCATCAGAAAGCTTTGAATTTCAAGGAAATACTTACCGTTATTTCTTTCATCCATATGGTACTACGTGGAGAAATGAGAGAGCTCCTGTAATTCCTATTATCTGGGATATTGTGAAAAAAAGTCGTGAGGAAGGGAAAAGAATCCTTGAGGTAGGCAATATGCTTTCTTATTATTTCAAAGTAGACTATGATATATTAGACAAATATGAAATCGTCGATGGGGTAATTAACGAAGATGTAGTTGATTTTAACCCTTCAAAGCGATATGATTTAATTGTAAGTCCTTTAAGCCTGATGAGTGTTGGGTGGGACGAAGACCCCCAAGATCCTAACAAAGTTTTATACGCTATCAATAATTTGAAGGGACTGCTTACCCCAGGTGGGCAAATAGTTGTTGCTCTTGGTTTGGGACACAATCTTGGTATGGATAATCTGCTGAAAAGTGGCGAATTGCGATTTGATAAGCACTACTACTTAAAACGAATCTCTGGCTACAGGTGGAAGGAAGTTCATGGACTGGATCTCGATAAGGTAAAATTTGACGATCATATTCCAACGGCTAATGAAGTGATTATTGGTGTAATTGACAAAAGCTAAATCTAAATTATATAGAGGAATTTGTTACATAACATAGAGTGAGGGTACATTATAGGTATCTGAATATGATCAAAGAAGTCTTTCTCAAGATTGTTCTTCAACTAATAAAACCAGTTCGATTTCCTATCTATCATTTTCAATATGCTAGTTACCTGATCCGAAATGCTGTTAGGAAGGATGTTTACTGCATCTCGTATATCGGTTCTCTTCAAGATTCGAAGTCTTAATAATGAAATATAAGAGATGACAAGAGTAGCAGCAATTCCTACAATAAAATTTACATGCAGGAGATCTAAACCAAATGCAATTCCTGTTGGTATTATCAAGATGTAGCCAAGGTCTTTCCAAGACATTTGCATCTTAATTTTGTTGGCTATGGCAACTGATACAGCGAATCCCACGATAGCCCCTATAGTATAACTCATTGCAGCTCCTGTATTTCCATAAACTGGCACAAGAGCAAAATAAAGAGTGGTACGAGGAATGCTGGTGGCAAGGCCAATTGCTAAAACCTGCTTATAATTGCCATACGAATAAACCAATACAGTCACACCTGTAAACACAGTAGTAGGAAGCATTGATAATAGCAGAATTTCTAAAGACAATGAAGCTTCAATGTAAGTTTGACCGACTAGCTGCATAATTTCTCTTGAATAAAAAATAAGCGCAGAGGAGAAAGGCACTGAGATAAGTGCGCTTAATCTTATTGCATGCCATGTAAATCTCTTTCGACCATCTTGCATAGCACTTAAAGCTGGTAAGGCAACTGTAAACAACGAGTACATAGCGTATGTTATTCCATTAACTATTATAAGTGCTATAAAATACATGCCAGCTTGATCTGAGCCTTGAAAACCAAATATCACAATTGTTCCCAATTGAGAACCGATTGTTGTAATTATATGTGGAATCCAACGTGCTACACCAGCAGTAACAATATTTCTGCAAGCATGACTGAAATTGGCTACTGCAGTTCTTATCTGATTACTATTATTATTCTTGTTAGATAATGCAAAAGTAGTTAGAATGACAATAGCTAAAAGAATGGATGATATGATGTGGCTAAGAGTATAACCTATTGTTAAACCGAGTACACCAGCACCCATTAAAATCAATATAACTGCTACAAGGAGCTTAGCAGTGGAAGAAACTATCATTATTTTAGGCAGAACTTTAGTCTTTAGGGACGCAGTTACCACAGAGTACAATAGCAGTTGGATAGCGTTTGAGCCTACAAGGATAATGGCTACAATGACTAAACTAAAATCAATTCCATAAACATCATGAATCCAACTGCTAATAAGCAAAATTGCGATGCTAGATGCCAAAATACCTACAGATACAAGAAATAAAGATGCCTTCACATACGATTTAACGTCGTCTATCTTTCCCTCAGAAAAACTCTTTCCCAAAAAACGTTGGTTCCCCTCATCAATACCAATAACTGCAACTACTGCAAAAATGTTCGTGAGGGAAATTAATGCAGAAGAAGCGCCAATTACTTCTGCTGAAGTAATCTGAGATAGAATAATCCAAAAGATATAACCAATGATCATCGCAAAAATAGACTCAATATACAGGTACGCTGCACTCTTACCGACTATGCTGGATTTTCTCACGCTCAGTTATACCAAATGATCCGGATCAGGGGGACTATTTATTGTTCTCAATGGCCTACAAAGTTTCATGTTATCGTCGTTAAATATGATAATTGATAATGCTGTTTTTAGTTATTAGCGAGTATTTTAATATTGGCCTCTTGCTTTCTCTCTTGATATATAAGTACTAGTAGCATAATACATTATATTATTAGCTCTGGGCGGAAAAATTAATGTAAAGCGTATTATCGAAATGCGAAAAATATGCAGCTAATTTTAGCCGGGCGCATATGGGAAAGCAATATTGTGATCTGTACTGCCGACTGATTAATTATTAAATTAATAATCTGTTAGTGTAGCAAAATCGGATCATGCACAGAAGTACATTTGAGGCACTAATGATCATATTGCCTATTGGTTTTAAAGGGCGATCAATCTCTTTTAAGCATTCCTTTGGCTTTGGCAGTTATTATCGCTATTTCTGCAGGCTGTAAGAAACGTTCTCAATCTATCGCTAGATTTTAGTGCCGACTGATGGACGTTCTTGTAGAGACACATACACCACATTCTCTAATTATCAAGAATGCATTCAGTGATACTGTTAGTAGCTATATTTTAGTTAGTAGCTATATTTAGCTAAAGATAGCAAAATTTAGCTAAAAGTAGCTATAGTTTAGCTAGTAGCTATATTTAGCTAAAAATAGCTGTAGTTTAGCTAGTAGCTATAGCTTAGCTAAAAGTTGCTGAAAGTAGCTATGGTATAGCTAGTAGCTATATTTTATATACTAGTCCCTTATTTGAGACAATAACGTCATCAATTCATGAGAAGAAGCAACATAGCCAAGAAAGGCTCTCTTGCCCTAGGTGTAAGACTTCCCTAAATCCGGGAATTAATTCCTATGACTGCAGGCATTGTCATAAATCCTATCTAATACATGACGGATATGTTGATTTTTTAGGACAAGCCGTCGACTTCTATGCAGGAGAGTTATCACAAAATGATATGAGAGGATTAATCAAGGAAATAGACTCATTAGGATATAGTGAGGCACTAAAGCGTCTTTCTCTCAAAGAACCATATTTGAAAATCTACATTGAAGATAAAAGAAGAGGAGATTGGATCTGTCATTGTTTTGGAGGTAGGAATAATAACAACAACAGACGCTGTCTGGATATAGGTAGCGGACTTGGGAACCTCAGCGAAATGCTATCGCACTATTATGATGAGGTATACTCACTTGAAGCGGTTCGTGAGAGAATCGAGTTTCAAAAACGACGATTCAAGAATTCAAATGTAAATAATGTCACTATTGTAAGAGGCAATGCCTTGGAGCTTCCTTTTCCAAATGACTATTTTGACTTAGTTGTATGCAATGGAGTGTTGGAATGGGTTGGGATAATGAATAATACTACT
>Ga0126315_10001085_pt1 | contig 10205 bp, 11 predicted proteins | sample Plot106_FD_92534 | JGI IMG/M metagenome (GOLD analysis project Ga0126315, IMG submission 92534) | Serpentine soil microbial communities from UC McLaughlin Reserve, CA, USA - Plot106 | ecosystem: Environmental > Terrestrial > Soil > Grasslands | place: USA: UC McLaughlin Reserve, Lake County...
ACCCAACCATAATCTGCGCCGTCCTCGCCGGCGCCGTTTGCCTCACCGCCCCACGACTCCTCTCCCAGCGTCTGTAGCGCCAGCGTTCGTCGACGAAGGGACGCCGCAGGACTCTCGAAAGGGCGTGCGCCTGCCGGGGTCGGCGAGGTCGAACCGTGACGGTGGCCGTATTCCAGGCGGTTTACCGTGGCGTGCTCCACTCCGGTAGGGGTTCCCCATTTGACACGGTTTTCCGTTATGATAAGAAGTATATGCTTCGGTAATGCCTTAGGGAAGGGTGTGAGAAGTCATGAATGATAGTCTTCGTCGGTACGGGATCTGGGTCGTCGTCGCCCTCGTTGGGGCGCTCTGCTGGGGGATGCTGGCCCTAGCACGAGGGGAGACGATCAACGCCGGATGGCTGCTCTTTGCGGCACTGGCATCTTACGCCATCGCCTACCGGTTCTACGCGCGCTTTATCCGGGATAGGGTATTGGGAGCCGACGATTCACGGGCGACGCCCGGGGAGCGGCTCAACAACGGTCGGGATTTCGAACCGATGGACCGGAGGGTGCTCTTCGGGCACCACTTCGCGGCGATAGCCGGGGCGGGTCCGCTCGTCGGGCCGGTCCTGGCGGCCCAGATGGGCTTCTTGCCAGGCACGATCTGGATCATTGTCGGCGTCATCCTCGCCGGCGCCGTGCAGGACATGACAACGCTCTTCTTCTCCATGCGACGGGATGGTAAGTCCCTCGGGCAGATGGCGAGGGAGGAGATCGGACCCGTAGGAGGGGCGGCGGCGCTCATCGCCGTACTCTCGATCATGGTGATCCTGCTCGCCGTCCTCGCCCTCGTCGTGGTCAACGCCTTGGCAGCTTCCCCATGGGGCTCATTCTCGCTCGCGATGACCATCCCCATCGCCGTGCTGATGGGAGTTTATCTGCGCTTCTTGCGTCCCGGACGGGTACTCGAGGTCACGATCATCGGCGTGGCGCTCCTGATACTCGCCATCATCGGGGGAGGTTGGATCGCCGAGAGCTCCCCCTACGCCGCGGCGTGGACGTTCACCCCGAACCAGCTCACCCTGGCCCTTATAGTCTACGGCTTCGTGGCCTCGGTCTTGCCTGTGTGGGTACTTCTGGCCCCACGCGACTATCTCTCGACCTTCATGAAGATCGGGACCATAGCCCTGCTCGCCATCGGGATAGCGATCACGCTCCCCCCGATGCACATGCCCCGCTTCACGGAGTTCGCCTTCAACGGTCAGGGGCCGGTCTTCGCCGGCTCGCTGTTCCCGTTCGTGTTCATAATCATCGCATGTGGGGCGCTCTCGGGCTTCCACTCGCTCGTCGCGTCGGGAACCACGCCCAAGCTGATCCAGAAAGAGTCGCAGGTGCGCCCGATCGGCTACGGCGCGATGCTCACTGAGTCTTTTGTTGCGGTGATGGCGATGATCGCGGCGACAACTCTCGATCCCGGCGTGTACTTCGCGATGAACGCCAACCCGGCGCTCCTCGGGGATACTGTCCAGTCGGCCTCCCAGGCCGTCAACAGTTTCGGCTTCTCCGTGAGCCCCGATACGCTCCAGAGCACGGCCAACGCCGTCGGTGAGGAGTCCATCGTCGGCAGGACCGGCGGCGCGCCGACGCTCGCTGTCGGGATTTCCGCGATCTTCGCCGGGGTTACCGGCATCTTCGGCGCAGCACTGCAGGCGTTCTGGTACCACTTCGCCATCATGTTCGAAGCCCTGTTCATCCTGACGACCGTGGACGCGGGAACGCGGGTCGGGCGGTTCATGATCCAGGACCTCGTAGGCAACGTCTGGAGGCCCTTCGCCCGCACCTCCTGGTTGCCGGGCAACATCATAGCCAGCGCCCTCATAGTCGCCGGCTGGGGCTATTTCCTCTGGGCCGGCGTGAACGATCCATTGGGGGGCATCAACCAGCTCTTCCCCCTGTTCGGCATCGCGAACCAGCTCCTGGCGGCCGTCGCCCTGACGGTCGGTACCACCATCCTCATAAAGATGGGCAAGCTTCGCTACGCTTGGGTTACGGCGTTGCCACTCGCGTGGGACGCGGCCGTGACGCTCACAGCGAGCTGGCAGAAGATCTTCTCCACCGACCCCGCCATCGGCTTCTTCGCCCAGAGAGCGGCGGCCCAGCAGTCTATACAGGCCGGCAAGCTGAACGACACCATGGCAGCATTGGGCGCCGCGAGCGTCGATGACGCGCGTCAGATCCTGGTGAACACGACGGTGGACGGGGTGCTCTCCATATTGTTCGCGGTCATGATCATCATCGTGATCGCGGACGCAGCCCGCGTATGGTTCGGCATCGTAGGCGGCAGCAAGGAGCCGGAGATGAGCGAGGTTCCCTGGCAGGAATCCCACCTCGACTCGGAAGGCAACGAGATAGAACGCGAACCCGTGGGGGCCAGATAGGGAAGGATGAAGGAGCACCTTCGCGCCATCTGGGAGTATCTGAAGGAGATCTCCGGCGATAACGCGTACGACCGCTACCTGGCGGTCCACGCCGCCACACATCCCGGCAAAAAGGCCATGAGCCGGGGCGAGTTCTACCGCTGGCGCCAGGATGAGAAATACAACACCCCTGGCAGCCGATGTCCGTGATGACGCCTTGCCGGCCGGTCGGCCGGCAAGGCGAATCAGGCTTCAGGCCACAGACTTCAGCCGTCAGCAAAGAGCTGATACCTGAGGCCTGTAGCCTGACACCTCTTTAGCCGCTCCGCTTGAGCTTCCCGGTCCGCTTGGCGTAGCTCTCACCGAGGTGGAAGACGAGTAGTCCCATCGGCACGAAGACCGCGCCCATTATGAGGAGCGGCCAGATGCTGTCCCACAGTTGCGGGAGACCGACGCCGCCCTGAAGCGCCGCGCGGGATCCTTCGAGCGCGTACGTTACCGGCGAGAACTGTGCTATCACCTGCATCCATTCGGGGAGCACCTTGATGGGGTAGTAGACGCCCGAGACGAGGAGCAATAGGGCCGAGATGATGTACGTCACCTGCTGGCCCTTCTCCGGGGAAAGCAGCGGCATTACGGCGGCGACCACCCCGAAACCAACCAGCGAGATGCTGCACACGGCGAGGACGACCAGGGCGGCCCAGAAGTTGGCCTTCGAGAGCTCGAGATCGAACGCGAGCATGGCGACACCGAGAACGACCGCGGTGCGGATGATGCCGTAAACGACGGCGTAAACGCCCATTCCGAGAAGATGGGTGATCCGGCTCGTCGGGCTCATGAACGTGTACTCAATGGTTCCCTCCCATCGCTCCCACTGCACTGTCTCGGAGAGCACGTCGAAGATCATCGACAGGTAGCTCCAGATTAGCGCGCCGATCAGCAAGAAGGTCATGAGGTACGGGACGTCTATCCCCTCACCGCCACGGACTAGCCCGGCCCCCGCCCCTATGAAGGTGATGGACATGGCGTTGACGGTGGTGAACGTCAACCACACCAGCTCCCACATAAAGTAGCGTTTGGTCAAGAAGTAATTTCGTTGCACGTAACCCCAGACGGCCACTATCTCAGTAAGCCAGAGGGGCTTTACGGTGCCTCTCATCTCTCTACTCCTCCTCCGCGCTTGCTTCCTCGAGGGAGTAGCCCGTCGCGGCCATGAACGTCTCCTCCATCGTGGGCACCCTCCCGTTCGTGGCGAAGGTGCGCTTGAGCTCTTCGGACTCATCGAGGGCGAGTATCTTCCCGTCCATCATGATGCCGACGCGGTCGCATAGTTCCTCGGCCTCGCCCATGTCGTGGGTGCACAGCAGTATCGAAGAGTCATAGGCGTCGCGTATCCTGCGGATGAACGCCTGAACGTCTTTCTTGCTCCTCGGGTCGAGGCCCGTCGTCGGCTCGTCGAGGAGCATAAGTACGGGGCTCGTGAGCAGCGCCCGTGCCAGCGCGATCTTCTGCTGCATCCCACGGCTCAAGTGCTCCATCGGTTCGGTGGCGCGCTTGCGGGCGAATCCTATGTTCTCGAGGATCTCCTTTATCCTCGGTCGCGCCTCGGCGCTGGTCACCCCGTAGAGCTTGGCCCCGTAGAGCAGATTCTCCATCGCCGAAAGCTTCTTGAAGAAGCTGGCCTCGACGCTGACCCGGTTCATGCTGCGCTGTACCTGCTTGGGGTGGCGTGTGGCGTCGATACCGAAGACCTCGACCTCTCCGCTGTCAGGGAGGACGAGCGTGGAGATAACACGCACAAGCGTGCTCTTCCCGCTCCCGTTAGGCCCGAGGATGCCGACGACCTCCCCTTTCCCGACCGAGAGCGAGACCGAGTCGAGGGCGCGTACCACCTCCCCCCGCCTCTTCTTGAAACGCTTCTCTACCGCCCTCAACTTAAGAGCCTTCACAAGAACCTCCTAAAGAAATTCCGCCAGGGGGCGCCCGCACTACAGGCGCCCCCTGGCCTCCAACCTCTCCCAGACAACGCGCCAGGTCTCCTCACGCTCGGCGGCCACCGCCAGATCGAAGAGCCTGCGTGCCACCCTACCCCGTAGGGAGAGCTGTCCTGGGGACCGTGCGTATCGCCGGCGCTCGGCCCTCCGCTCGGCGAACTCCTGCTCGCGGGCCATCCGGTCCTGTGCCAACATGTAGTGCAAGTCGTTCAACATGACTTTCGGTCTCCTCTACTCTCGTCTCTTGGTCGCGCCCTGGACGGGCCGATACAGTCCGTATCGGGATCGGAGTCGGAGACCATCGCCAGCTCTTATGGAGCAAAGCTATAGGCCCCCGGTCCGCTCGGTCCGGAGGCCTCTTCTGAGAAGTTTGGTCGAGCTAGAAGCTCACGTTCTCATCGCGACCTCGCGGACCTCGGGACGCACCTCTCCCCCGAACACCGGAATCCCTATGTTCGTGAGACGGATGTGCATCAACCTTTGAGTCCTTTGCGCGACAACAACATCGCTAGCACTCTACCCTCCCACCGAGAACTTGTCAACGAACTCAAATAGTTTTGCAAGCTAGTCAGCATTTCAGCTGGTCAGCTTGTAGCGCGTGCCGGCTGTTGGTTGGTGCCGACGAGACCTGAGAGAATAGAGGTCCTGATGCGAATGATGATTTTGGAGAAGGTTTTCTAATGACCGAGATGAAAGCAACACCAGAGGATCAGATCGCCCACGTTACGGTGCGCGCCGAAGCGAATTTCTTGACTCCCCTAGTCTCCTTCGTGGGGCACACGGCGGAAAGGCTCGGACTCGGAGGAAAGGAAGCCGGGCATCTGAAGCAGGCTGTTGAGAAGGTTTGTCGGAACGTCATCGAGAACGCATTCGGGCCGGACGATGACGGGCGCTACGACGTTCACGTACTCAGGCGGCCAGGCAAGCTCGTCCTTGCGGTCGAAGATCAGGGGCTACCTTTCGACTACACTCCCCTGCGGGACGCCGAGGACCATGCCCTGGTGGAGACGTTGCACGGGTCCTTCGCCGACGAAGTCCGCTTCGTGAACCTCGGGCGGCGGGGTAATCGGGTGGAGCTTGTCAAGCACCTGCCACACGCCGACGTCAGAGAGCACCTGACTGAGGACGAGCACCACGCGACCCTGAACGCGCCCGCCGCGCCCAAGGACGTACCGATCGAGATTCGCATGATGCGTCCTGAGGAATCCTTCGAGCTTTCGCGTTGCGTCTACCGCTCCTACGGATATAGCTACGACTGGGACTACATCTACTATCCTGAGAGAATCAGGGAGCTGCAGGAGAAAGGTCTTATGCGCTCCTGCGTCGCGGTAACGCCGGAGGGCGAGTTCGTGGGTCATCTGGCCATCACACTCGAACATCCTGACTCACCTGTGGGAGAGTCAGGCCAGGCGGTCGTGGACCCGCGGTTTCGTGGGCACCATCTCTTCCCGAAAATGAAGACTTTCATGGCAGAGTGGGCCGCTGACGCCGGCATGTACGGGCTCTACAGCGAGGCGACCGCCGTCCATCCTTACAGCCAGAGGGGCAACCTTCATCTCGGCGCGAGGGAGACGGGGTTCTTGCTTGGCTATATCCCGGCCTCCGTCTCCTACAAGCAGATCGGCGAGGAAAGAGAGGGTCGTCGCGGGTCCGTCGCCCTGTTCTACATGCGCGTCAAGGACGAACCGGAGCGTGAGATCTACCCCCCCACGCCTTATCTGGAAGAGGTCAGACGCGTCGTCGAGCACAACGGATTGCGGCGTGTGATCGGCGAGGTTCCCGATCCTGCGCTACAGCCTTCCCGGTTGAGCGTCGAGGCGCGTCAAGACCACAACCTCGCCTTCGTGCGGGTCGAGGAACCTGGGGCTGACCTGGAGGAGCTGGTCAAGGGCCATTTGCGAGATCTCAGCCTGCACCGCATGGACTGTGTCTACGTGGATCTTCCTCTCTCCCATCCCGCGACGCCGACCGCCGCGGCCGGGCTGAAGGACCTCGGGGTGTTCTTCGGTGGGATCATCCCCGAAGCCCACCCGGGAGGAGGAGATGTGCTACGTCTGCAGTACCTGAACAACGTCGAGATCCAGGCCGGCGACGTTAGCACCGCCTCGGACTTCGGAGAGGAGCTCCTGAACCGGATCTTTCGGCAGAACACCCTTCCGTAAGCCTACAGGCGCTTGGCCTGCGGAGTGGGATCAGATGACCCTGAGGTCCAATTCGCTTGAGATCTCGATGCTCCCCTTGACCGAAGCCGCCACCGGACAGCTATCCTCGTAGACCTCGAGGACCTTCTCTATAGTCTCGCGGTCCCGCCCATCCGCGGTGAGATGGAAGACCTGTTTGATCCTCTTGATCACGAGCACTTTGCGCTCGACCTCGATCTCTCCGACCGTCTCTGCGTAGAGGTTCTCGAACGATACCTGACGCGCTGCCAGCGCGCCCGAAAAGGTGCCGAGCAAGCCACCCGTAGCAGCGACCACGTAATCGAGCGTGGTGTCGTAGGGTTCTACGTTCTCCGGTGAGACGCTGTAGTGCTCGGCGACCTCGCTGTGGACGCCGAACAGTATTGGATCTTCCTGAACCGGGAGATACGCGCGGCGGATCTTACCCTCCACCGGCTCCACCTTCACCTTCGAGACGTACTTTACTTCAGGCACGCTCTTCTCCTCTCAGCTGTGAGCCCGCAGTATACAGGCGTCGGTCCCGCTTTATTGCGCTCCGGGCGGTGCCCGTCCACCGCGCAGGGAGGCGAAGATTCCCCAGAGGCTCACAAGGGCCCAGGTGCCTTCCAGGAGTAGGAAGCCGAGTTGCCTGTCTACGAGGGCCACCACCGTAAGCACGGCCGAGCCCAAAAAGTTGGCTACCGAATACCAGAGGTTGGAGGGACGTATCCAGCCGAACAGGTTGGCGGCAAAGGCGCCGAGGATGGCCAGCGCACCGAGAACCGAGATCATCTGCAGCACGGACGGGTGCCTTTCGAAGCTCTATCTGGCCAGCGCGTGGTACTCCTCGTTGGGGATCATGCCGCAAGCCAGCGACATACGGTTGGTGAAGTTATACATGCTGGCGATCTCGACCACGTCCCAGACCTCCTCTTCGGTCAGCCCGAATCCCTTGAGGCGTTCGAGGTCTTCCGGGTCGCAATCCAGGGGTCGCCCGGTGATCTTGACGGCGAAGTCCAGAATGGCCGTGCGGCGCTCGTCGAGGCCGGCCCGTCTGTGATCTAGCGTGATGCGGTCGGCGAGGATGGGGTCGCCCAGTGCCTCGCGCAGGGCGGCGCCGTGGGCGACCAGACAGTAGAGGCAGCCGTTCTCCATGGAGACGACCACGGCTATCATCTCCCTCTCCGCCGCGTCCAGGTTTGCGGTTGGCTCGTGTAGCTGGCGGTAGTGGGCGAACCAGGCGGAGAGCCGCTCGGGACGGTAGCTGTAAGCCCTGAAGACGTTGGGGACGAACCCGAGCTGCTCGCGCGCCTTCCGAAAAAGCCCCTGCAAGTTCTCCGGCAACTCGGACTCTTCGGGGACGGGGAACCAGCTTATGGGCACGCCCGTGCCCTTGCGCGAGATGTGCTCGACGTCGGTCATGTGGTCCTCCTAGCGGCCTACGGCCCTCATCTGCTCTTCGGCATAGCGCTCGCCGGCGGCCGACCCGCGAGGCATGACCTCCTCGATGCGGGCGAGGTCGTCTTCGGTGAGCCTTACACCGGCGGCACCGGCGTTCTCTTCGAGGTACTCGCGGCGCTTGGTACCAGGGATGGGGACGATGTCATCGCCCTGGGCGAGCAGCCACGCGAGGGCGAGTTGCCCCGGGGTGATGCCCTTGCTGTCGGCGACCTCGCGCACCCTGTCCGCCAGCTCCACATTCTTCTTGAAGTTCTCCTCCGCGAAGCGTGGGAAGCGGGCGCTGCGGGTATCGTTCTCGGGCATGTCCTCGATGCTCCTCCAGCGTCCGGTGAGGAAGCCCCGCCCGAGCGGGCTGTAGGCGACGAACCCGATGCCCAGTTCGCGTACGGTCGGCAGGACCGCATCCTCTACGTCGCGGGTAAAGAGCGAATACTCCGACTGGAGGGCGCTGATAGGATGCACGGCATGTGCCTTCCTGATGCTCCCGGTACCCGCCTCGGAGAGCCCGAGATACCTGACCTTGCCTGCCTCCACAAGCTCCTTCATCGCGCCGACCGTCTCCTCGATCGGCGTATCGGGGTCCACGCGGTGCTGGTAGTAGAGGTCTATGTGGTCGACCCCGAGGCGCGAGAGCGAGGCGTCGCAGGCCTTTTTCACGTAGTCAGGCTCGCCGCTCACGCCACGGAAGCTCCCGTCTTCGCCGCGCACGTTACCGAACTTGGTAGCAAGCACTACCTTATCCCTGCGGTCGGATATGGCTTTGCTGACCAGCTTCTCGTTGGTGAACGGGCCGTACATATCGGCGGTGTCGAGGAAGGTGATGCCGAGCTCTATGGAGCGGTGGATGGTGGCTATGGACTCCTCCTCGTCGCCCGTGCCGTAGAATTCGCTCATCCCCATGCACCCGAGGCCGAGCTCCGATACGATGAGCCCTTCGCTACCCAGATTTCGCTGATTCACAGATCTCTCCTCTAGCCTGGCGTTCTCTGATACCACCGGTCGAGTTTAATACACAATGGTCTGTATTAGCATTTCAGCTTGTCAGCGCTTCAGCTAGTCAGCTTTCGTGTGAGAATAGAGGTCTCGTGCGGAGATACGTGGTCAGAGAATGGCGTTGGCACCGCGTTGGTGAACGCTTGCCTGGACCTCGCTTTCGGACTCCGGTCTCTTACGTACTGCTCGTAGAAGATGTGCCGGTCGGCCTATGCCCTGCGCCGATTGAATACGCTACAGTGCGATACGGAATGAGCCTGGCGTACTTCAGGCTGGTTCTGAAATGGGACCGGACACCTGGAAGTGCCCATCCTCCCGGTGTCCGGCCTTCACTGTTCTACTGCTCTCGTTCATCCGCACCCTGCGCCTCGCCCCCACATAGGCCTCCCTTTGCCGCAACGTGCGCGGCTTCCAGACGGTAACGCAGGGTGGTGCGTCCCGAGTCCGTTGGTCGCGCGTTTGCCTCGACCGTGGCCAGGGTGTTCATCACATAAACGTGGGCTTGCCCTATGAGACATTGCAACTTCATGAAAGCTTACTTCCAAACAGACAAGCTGAAGCCGTAGGGCGAGGGATGAAAGAGAGTGAGGCCGCCTACCTGTTCGGGGTGAGCTTCTCCTCCGTCAAACGCGCTACGCTGGGGGATGGTCCCCTCCAGCCTCAACTCAGGGCAAGCACAACCGACGTGTAGAGATGATGGTTGTTGTGCTCCTCTACCGGGCCGATCTCCCCTGCACAGTAATAACCCGCCCATGGCACGTCCGGGTCAACGGATCGCCGAAAGTGCCTGAGAAGCTGCAACTTCTCCTGCTCGCGGAGCATGTCCTTGCCTCGGGTGGCACACTCGAACTGAAAGACGAGTTTGGGTTGTTCGCCTTCGAGTTGCTCTTTGATCCGAGCTGCCATCCGATCGAGCCCTGTTGCGAGTTTCTCCTTGTCTCGACTTGAGAACCAGATACTCGTGCCCTCTTGTACGTCTGTTTGTACGATAATGGACCCGTCGGCCATCTTCACTGCAGGTACGCCTCTAACGACGTACTCCTCGTCTTTCATGTAGCTAGGGGCTCTGAAACAGAGCGCAAGCGAATTAGCGTAATCCATCCAGTTGCGATCGTCGGCTAGGGCATGCTCTGGTAGATACTCCTTGAGCACTTCTACGGCAGGTTTACCGTCTATCTCGTGGATTACGTTTCCTTTCGA
>Ga0126315_10001086_pt1 | contig 10200 bp, 14 predicted proteins | sample Plot106_FD_92534 | JGI IMG/M metagenome (GOLD analysis project Ga0126315, IMG submission 92534) | Serpentine soil microbial communities from UC McLaughlin Reserve, CA, USA - Plot106 | ecosystem: Environmental > Terrestrial > Soil > Grasslands | place: USA: UC McLaughlin Reserve, Lake County...
CGAGATCGCCTCGTCGAGGCGAGTGGGCTGGTGGTACTCGAACCCGGCCGGTCGCATCGTGTACATCACGCCTCCCCTCCTTTCGCCTCGCGCATCGCCCGCCACACGCGTTCCGGCGTGAGCGGCATGTCGAGGTGGCGGATCCCGAGCGGCGCGACCGCGTCCATGACCGCATTCACGACCGCGGCCGTCGAGGCGATCGTCCCCGTCTCTCCGGCCCCCTTGACGCCCATCGGATTGACGTCGGTCGGCGTCTCCGTCCGTTCGACCTCGAACGAGGGGAAGAAGTCGGCCTTCGGGACGGCGTAGTCCATCAGGCTCGACGTCGTCAGCTGGCCGCTCTCGTCGTAGGCCCCGTACTCCCACAGCGCCTGCGCGATGCCCTGCGCGATCCCGCCGTGCACCTGGCCGTCGACGATCATCGGGTTGATCACCTTGCCGACGTCGTCGACCGCGATGTAGCGCTCGAGCGTCACCTCGCCGGTCTCGCCGTCGATCTCGACCACCGCGATGTGCGTGCCGAACGGGAAGGTGCAGTTGGGCGGGTCGTAGTAGGTCGTGTCGTCGAGGAACGGCTCCTCGCCATCGGGCAGGTCGTATGCGAGCGCGGCGGCGCCGGCGATCTCCTGGATCGTCTTGGCGTTGTCGGGCACGCCCTTGACGAAGGCCTTACCGTCCTCGAAAACGACGTCGTCGGCGTCTGCCTCGAGCATGTGAGCGGCGATCCGCCGTGCCTTCGCCTTGACCTTCTGAAGGCTGTTGTAGACGGCAACCGCGCCGACGGCGGCGCTACGGCTCGCGTACGTCCCGTAGCCGAACGGTGTGTTAAGGGTGTCGCCGATCTCGACCGTCACGTCTTCGATCGGGATCCCGAGCTCGGATGCGACCACCTGCGAGACCGTGGTTGCATGTCCCTGGCCTTGGGGTTGCGTGCCGATCGTGACGGCGACCTTGCCGGTCAGGTGCACGCGGATGTTCGCGCTCTCCCACATGGAAGCGCCCCAGCCCTCGCCGACCGTCCCGATCCAGGCGGAGGGCGCTGCACCGCAGATCTCGACGTAGGTCGAGAAGCCGATCCCGCGGTAGCGGCCCTGCTTCCGGGCTTCCTCCTGCTCGCGACGGAAGCCCTCGTAGTCGACGATTTCGAGCGCTCGGTCAAGCGTCTTCTCGTAGTCGCCGGTGTCGTACTTGAGGCCCCTGAGGATGCCTACGGGGTCGTAGGGGAACGCGTCGGCGGGAATGAAGTTCCGGCGGCGCACCTCGACCGGGTCGAGCTCGAGCTCGCGCGCGACGAGGTCGACGGCGCGCTCGACGACGTAGGTCGCCTCCGGGCGGCCGGCGCCGCGGTAGGCGTCGACCATGCCGGTGTTCGTGTAGACGCCGAGCACCTGGCAGTAGATGTTCGGGATCCGGTAGGCCCCTGAGAGCATCCGTCCGTACAGCGTCGTCGGGATTCCGGGTGCGATCGTCGACAAGACCCCACCGAGGTTCGCGTAGGTCTTCGTCTTCAGCGCCGTGATGGTGCCGTCGCGCTTCGCTCCCACCCCGAGGTAGGCGACGTGGTCGCGGCCGTGCGTCGTCGCGGCGTAGTTCTCGCTCCTCGTCTCCATCCACTTGACCGGCCGGCCGACCTTCTCGGCGAGAGCCGCCATGAGCACGTACTCGTGGTAGAGGAAGATCTTCGTCCCGAAGCCGCCGCCGACGTGAAGCGCGATGCAGCCGCATCTTCGTCTCCGGGATCCCGAACACGAACGCCGTCATCAGCAGGCGCATGATGTGCGGGTCCTGCGAGGTCATCCAGACCGTGTACTGGCCCGTCGCCGGCTCGTAGGTGGCCGCCGCGCCGCGAACCTCAATCGGGGTCGGGATCAGCCGCTGGTTGACGAGCCGCTGCTCGACCACGACCTCCGCCTCGCCGAGTGCCTGATCGGTCGAGTCCGCGTCGCCTACCGACCAATCCATGACGATGTTGCCGGGTGCGTTCTCGTGCAGCTGGATCGCACCCTCGGCAACCGCCTCTTCGACGTCGACGACGACGTCGAGCGGCTCCCAGTCGACTTCGATCAGCTCGAGCGCATCCTCGGCCGCGTACTTGCTCTCGGCCACGACCGCGGCGACACCGGCGCCGGTGAAGGTGACGCGATCGATCTCGAGCGCCCGCGGCGTGTTGACGAAGTTCTCGACACCCCCCGCTTGCCACGCGCACGGCAGCGCAGGCAGGTGCTCGAAGTCCTTTCCGGTGAAGACGGCGACGACACCCGGAGCGGCGGCGGCCTTCGTCGTGTCGATGCTCTTGATCCGGGCATGCGCGTACGGGGAGCGGAGGATCGCCACCTGGGTCATCCCCGGCAGCTTGAGATCGTCGAGGTACTTCGCGGCGCCGGTGATCAGGCTCGCGTCCTCGACACGCCTGACGGGCTCGCCGACGAGCTTGGTGGGTGCTTCCGCAGTCGTCGTCATCGCGCTACCTCCGCGGCCTCATGGACGGCTCGAACGATGTTCTCGTAGCCGGTGCACCGGCACAGGTTCCCCTCCAGCCCGTGCCGGATCTCCTCGTCGCTCGGGTGCGGGCTCGTGGCGAGCAGATCGACGGCGGCCATGATCATCCCCGGGGTGCAGAAGCCGCACTGGAGCCCGTGCGTCTCGTGGAAGGCCTCCTGCACGGCGTGCAGCGCCCCGTTGGAGGCCAGGCCCTCGATCGTGGTGACGGCTACCCCGTCGGCCTGAACTGCCAGCACGGTGCATGACTTCACGGCTTTGCCGTCGAGCTGAACCGTGCACGACCCGCACTGGGAGGTGTCGCAGGCGATCTTGGTGCCGGTGAGCCCGACGTGGTCCCGGATGAAATCCACCAGTAAGGTCCGCGGCTCCACCTCGGCCTCCCGCCGGGAGCCGTTGACGGTGATCGCGACCTGCATCTCGGCCCTCCTTCAGTCGATCCGGCGCGCCTCCCCCCGGCGCTGGGGGCGACTCTACGCCTCGGCCGCGGCTTTTTCCACGGCCATCCGTGACGTAACGTGGGCCCTGATCGCAGACCCGGCCACGGCTGGCATCCTGGGGCGATGACGCCTGAGCTCGCGATCCGCCTGCGTGGCGCCGTCAAGCGCTACGGGCCGATCACGGCGGTCGACCACCTCGACCTCGACGTGCCGGTCGGGACGTGCGTCGGTCTCCTCGGGCCCAACGGCGCCGGAAAATCCACGACGATGCGGCTCCTCACCGCGCAGGCGATCGCGGACGAGGGTGAGCTCGACGTGCTCGGCTTCAAGCTGCCGGAGGAGTCGAAGATGGCTCGCGCCCAGTGCGGCGTCTCGCCGCAGCTGGACAACCTGGACACGACGTTGACGGTCGAGCAGAACCTGCTCGTTTTTGCGCACCTGTACCGGATCGGCCGCGCCGACCGGAAAGCCGCGATCGAGCAAGCGCTGGAGATGGCATTGCTCACCGACCGCCGTGACACGCGCATCGACAAGCTCTCCGGAGGGATGAGAAGGCGGCTGCTGATCGCGCGCGCGCTCATCCATCGCCCCCGCCTCGTCCTCCTCGACGAGCCGACCGTGGGGCTCGACCCGCAGGTGCGCCAAGGCATGTGGGCGCTCATCGACCAGCTGCGCTCGGAGGGGACGACCATCCTGATGTCCACCCACTACATCGAGGAGGCCCAGCGCCTGGCGGACACGGTGCTGATCATGTCCCACGGCAAGGCGGTCGCGGCCGGACCCCCGCCCGAGCTCGTCCTCGAGTACGCGGGACGGCAAGCGCTAGAGGTGTACGGGCCGCCCGCGAGGCTGGCAGAGGTCGAGGCGGAGGCCGGAGCAGCCGGCCTGCGGACGAGGAGGACGGGGACGAGCGTCTCGATCCTCAACGTCGACGGCTTCCGCGGCTTGCCGGAGGGCGAGCGGCGGCCGGCCAACCTCGAGGACGTGTTCGTTCTTCTCACCGGCGAGGAGATCACCTGATGGCCGCAATCGCCGAACCACGCCCCGCTCGGCTCGGCCGGCTCGAGCGTCCGGCACTCACGGGCGTGCTCGTCCGCGAGGTCGTGAACTACTCGTCCTACTGGCGGTCGAGCACGTTCTCCTCCACGGTCGAGCCGACGATCTACCTCCTGGCCTTCGGCTTCGGATTCGGCTCGATCGTCAGCACGATCGGCGGCCTCGACTACGTCGATTTCGTCGGCACCGGGACGGTCGCGACCGCCGTGCTCTTCTCGAGCGCCTTCCCGGCCATGTTCGGGACGTTCGTCAAGTACCAGTTCCAGCGCACGTACGACGCGATCCTGGCCGCGCCCGTCGACACCGAGGAGCTCGTCACCGCCGAGGCGCTGTGGATCGCGACGCGCGCCGGCGTCTATGGGTGCGTTCCGCTGCTCGTGGCGATGGTGTTCGGGCTCGACCCGGCTTGGGGGATGCTCCTCGTTCCCTTCATCGCCTGGGTCGCCGGGTTCGGGTGGGCGTGCTTCGGGATCTCGGTGGCCGGCTTCTCGAAGTCGTTCGAGAACTTCAACTACGTCGTCAGCGCCGTGCTCACGCCGCTGTTCCTGCTGGCGGGGTCGTTCTTTCCGCTGGACGAGTTTCCGGAGTGGGCGCAGGTCCTCGCGCAGCTCAATCCACTCCATCACCTCGTCGTGCTGGTGCGCCATGCAGTGTTCGGCTGGGCGGGGTGGACGGATCTCGTGCGGTTCGGAGCACTGATCGTCTTCGGCCTCGTCCTGTGGCGGATCGCGATTCGGGCGATGACGCAGAAGCTGATCGACTGATGAGCGCGGAGGAGCGCTTCGCGCAGCTTGCGGCCGCCTTCCTCGGCGATCCCGAAGTGACCGAGGGAACGGGCTTCGGCTCGGCTCCTGGCCTACGGATCAAGGGCAAGATCTTCGCCATGCTCGTCAAAGACCAGCTGGTCGTGAAGCTCCCGAAGGATCGGGTCGACGAGCTCGTGTCCGCGGGGGCGGGGGCGCAGTTCGACCCGGGTCACGGGCGTTTGATGAAGGAGTGGGCGTCGGTGGCCCCCGACAGCTCGGAGGACTGGGAACGGCTCGCCGGCGAAGCACTGAAGTTCGTCGGCTCGCGCTAAACAGGGCGCTGCTCGAGCGGCAGCTCCTGCTCGGCCGCGTCGACGTGCCCGTCGGGGACGCCGTCGAGCACCTCGTCGGGCTACAGGCCCAGGCGCCGATGCCTCCGTACTACGGGCTCTGGTCACGTCTCGAGGGGTTCGATCCGAACGAGCTGGGGCGGATGCTCACGGAGCGAGAGGCTGTCCGTCTGACGCTGATGCGCGGGACCGTCCACCTCGTCACCGCTCGCGACGCCCTCCTGCTTCGGCCGCTCGTGCAGATCGTGATCGAACGCGCGCACAACGGCGCCTTCGGCCGGCGGATGGGCGGAGTCGATCTCGAAGAGCTCGGGAAGGCGGTTCGCGAGCTGCTCGCCGAGGGCCCGCTCGGAGCGCGCCAGCTCGGCCGGCGGCTTGTTGAACGCGGCATCGGTAACGACGCCGAGGCGATCGGATACGCCTCTCGGGTCTACGTCCCGCTCGTGCAGGTGACGCCGCGGGGGGTGTGGGGAGCCGGCGGGCAGGCGAGGTACACGACGATCGAGTCGTGGACCGGCCGCATGCTGGAGCGGCGGCCGTCGATCACCGATGTCGTCCTTCGCTACCTCGGCGCGTTCGGCCCGGCCTCGGTGCTGGACGTACAGAAGTGGTCGGGTCTGACCAGGCTCAATGCGGTCTTCGAGGAGCTCCGACCTCGACTCGTGATCTTCCACGACGAGGACGGTGCGGAGCTGTTCGACCTACCCGAAGCCCCGCGACCGGATGCCGACGTCCCGGCGCCGGTGCGCTTTCTGGGCGAGTACGACAATGTGCTGCTCAGCCACGCAGACCGGCGCCGGATCATCCCCGAGGACTTCCCGTGGGAGGCGATGCTGGCCCCCGGCCGCTTCGTCAACAACCTGCTCGTCGACGGGATGCTGCGCGCGACGTGGTGGACCGAGCGGGACGGCAAGCGCCGCGCGACCCTCGCGATCCGCCCCTTCGGGAAGCTCTCCAAACGCGAGCAGTACGAGGTGGCCGCCGAGGGTCAGCGCCTGATCGACTTGGCCGCCGCCGACGTCGAGGCTCGCGACGTGCGCTTCGAGGAGGCCGTCGGCTAGCCGGCGGGTGTCGCGCTCGGTAGGCGCTCGTCGACGAGAACGTCGTAGCGATCGACGCTGATCCGTCGACCCGAGAACTGCTGCATCAGGTCTCCGAGTGCCCGGGGCATCTCCTCGTCGAAGATCGGCTCCGCTGCGACCGCGTTCTCCTCGGTGTCGAAGAAGGCGATCGAGAGCGACTTGCCGGAGCTGCGGTCGGCGAGCTCCATGTAACCCTCGATGCCGGTCATGCCGCGAATGATCGGCTCGACGATCTTTGCTGCCTGCTCCATGAGCTTCTCGTCGGCGGCGGGATCCGTGCTATCGAAGGTGGCGATGCGTGCGTACATGAATCCTCCTTCGGTTGGCTCGCACTTCACCCTAGCGGCGTACGCTTCGCACGTGGGCGAACGACGACCCAAGCATCTGGTTCTCATCATCGCCCGTGAGTTCGCGTCGAACCTCGCCACGCCGACGCTGATCGCGGACGACCAGGGCCGGATCGTCTTCTACAACGAGGCGGCGGAGGAGGTCATCGGCACCACCTTCGCAGAATCCGGTGAGCTGCCGCTGGACGAATACAGCGCGTCGTTCGCACCCCGGACACGTGATTCGGAGGAGCCGTTGCCGGTCGAAAGCCTGCCGGCAAGAATCGCCCTCGACGAGCGGCGGGCCGTGCACACGCAGCTACGGGCCACGAGCCGCGACGGCGTCGATCGTGACGTCGCCGTGACCGCGTTCCCGCTCTTTGCGCATGCCGACGAGTTCGTCGGCATCGTGGCGATCTTCTGGCGCGAGTAGCGTTGGTGTTGCTGTGCGCCTGAAGATCTGGGGCTGCCGTGGTTCGGTTCCGACGCCGGGACCGGCCACCGTTCGCTGCGGCGGGAACACGTCCTGCGTCGAGGTCTGCCTCGATGACGAGACCACCCTCGTGTTCGACGCGGGCACCGGCATCAGAGACCTCGGCTTCGAGCTCATGGAGCGCGGCACTCGGCGCATTCACCTCCTTCTCACCCACCTGCACCTCGACCACCTCGAGGGTCTCCGCTTCTTCGCCCCGATGTGGGACGAGCGGGTGACGCTGGACATCTGGGGACCGCCGTCGCCGGTGGTGAGCCTCCAGGAGCGCATCTCGCGCTCCTTCTCGCCGCCGCTGTTTCCGGTCGACCTCCGTGAGGTCCCGGCTCGGGTGACGTTCCACGACGTCCCGCGAAAGCGATGGACGGTCGGAGGCGTATCGCTGAGGGCGAGACTCGTCATGCACCCCGGGCCGACGGTTGGCTTCCGGATCGAGGCCGACGGAGCGCGCGTCGCGTACATACCGGATCACGAGCCGGCGCTGACAGGAATTGCAGGCAGGTCGCGGGACTGGATCTCAGGCGCGTCGATCGCTCGTGGGGTCGACCTGCTCCTGCACGATGCGCAGTACTTCGAGGACGAGTACGAAGATCGGATCGGCTGGGGTCACTCGAGCGTCGCGGATGCGGTTGCGTTCGCACAGGCTGTCGGAGCCCGAGGCCTCATGCTCTTTCACCACGAGCCCCGTCATGCCGACGATTCGCTGGAGCGGCTTGAAGATCGCGCGCGTGCGCTCGTCGGTCGGAATGGGAATCAGCCCACGCTGGCGCGCGAGGGCATGGTCGTCGAGGTGCCCTAGGTCGAGGCTAGCGACGGCCGACGGCGAGGATCAGCTCACCCGGCAAGCTCACCGAATCGTCGGCGGCAGCATGGGCCTCTGCCGCTCGGGCGATCGCGCTCCACATCTCTTCTTGCCGCTCTCTCGGCTCGTCCGCGAGCAGCTTGTTGAGCGGCGCTGAGACAGCGCGCATGAACTGCGCGTACGCGGTGGCCGACGCGAACTCGACGTCGACCGTCATCCGCTCGCCGCGCACGTCTGCGAATCCGGCTTCGCGCACCGCCCCTCGAGAATGTCCTCGTCCCCGAGGCTCAGCGGCCCCGGAGTCCCCGGCGCCGGTGGCGGCAGCTTCAGCTCCCTCATCACCGTGGTGACCGCCAGCGTCACGAACGGCGTCTGCTCCGATCGTGCCCATACGGCAGCGGCGAGCCAGCCGTCCGCGACGAGCGCGGCGCGGATGCGCTCGAGCGCTGCGCCCGGATCGGCGAGGAACTGGAGCCCGTTGCGGCACAGGATTGCTTCGAACCGCTCGCCGTGCAGCTCGAGTGCCTCGGCATCCGCCTCCCGGAACTCGACGTTGTCGAGCCCGAGCTCGACGGCCCGCTCCCTCCCGATCTCGAGCATCCGGGGCGCGATGTCGGTTGCGAGGACCCGGCCCTCAGGCCCGACGCATCGTGCCGCCGTCACCGCGGGCTCGCCGATGCCCGTGGCGATGTCGAGGACCCGGTCGCCCGGTTCGACCTCTGCGAGCTCGACGAGCCGCTCGCTCAGCGGTCCCAATCCGGCCTCGATCGTCTGCCACCACTGCCGCCATCCCGAAGCAGCGTCGCTCCACCCCTTCCGCTGTTGCGCCTTGTACTGGTCGGGGTCGAACGTCGGTGTGGTCATGAAGCTCACTCTCCCGGAAGATCGAACGCCGGGTTGTTCGCTTCATTTTGGCTCAGGCGGATACGACGCGCCGCGCGCCGATGAGCTGGTCGCCGAAGTACGAGCGCAGGCTGACGACCTCGACCGTGCGCCCGGCGCGCGGCGCGTGCACCATCTGCCCGCGGCCGAGGTAGACGCCGACGTGCCCCAGTCCGAAGAAGAAGAGCAGGTCCCCGGCTTTCAGCCGGGAGCGCGACACGCGGCGCCCGCGGTCATAGAGCGCGTATGAGCTGTGCGGTAGCTCGACGCCGAGGTGCCGGTAGGCCCAGTAGACAAGCCCGGAGCAGTCGAACCCGGCAGTGGGGGAGGCGCCGCCCCACTGGTACGGCGCGCCGACGGCCTCGAGGGCGATTCGCGCCGCACGCTCACCGAGGCTGGGCCGCGGCTTCGGCTTCCGCTTCCGCTTCGGCTTCGGAGCTGGGCGCCTGGGCGTGTGGTGCGTCGGCTTGGCCTGATCCTTGGGTTGAGCCCGGTCGCGGGGGGCCGGCTCTCGGCCGGTCATCCCGTCCGGCGCCGTTGTGCAACCGAAGACCAACACGGCGAGTGCGAACGCGAGCAGGAGGCTGCGGAGGGATGCCGGCATAGAGGAAACGGGAACGACGGGCCGCGAAATGTGCGAAAGCGCAGCCCTGGCCTGTTCGTCGGCGGGGCATCCTAGTCAGAGAGGCCGGCATGTCTATCCCCCAAACGGGTCAAGCGCTCGCGAGCTCCGCGAGCTTCGTCACCGTTCTCCAGTTCCGCGTGGTTGCTCTCACGTCCAGCTGCTTCTCGAAGTACGCATTGGACAGCTTCGACCGGCCATAGCCGTTCGGGAGGTGCATGTAGACCTCTTGTCCGATGACGCGGAACTCGTCGGGCTCGGCGAGCGTCGGGTCGAGCTTCCGGATGCGCGCGCGGTCCGGCTTGTCGGCCAGGAACGTCACGTGGAGCTTCGTCGGATCGTCCGCGTCGTCGGCGTACGGGTTGGCGGTGAGGACCTTGGCCAGCTGCGGCTGCGTGCGCAGCAGGACGGTGACGTCGAGTCCCAGGTCGCGGCGGATTCGTTTCTCGATTGCTTCGGTCAGCTTCCCCGGGCTGTCGGAGCTCCTGAAGACGACGTTGCCGCTCTGCACGTAGGTCGCGACGTCCTCGGCTCCGAGGTTGGCGAAAAGCGCTCGCAGGTCCGCCATCGAAACCTTGTTGTGCGAACCGAGGTTGATCCCGCGCAACAACGCGACGTACGTCTTCAGGCTGCTTCCTGCTTTGCTCGCGCGCGGCATCGCGTCATTGTCGGGTTATTCGAAGTCATAGTCGAGGCTGAACGACCAAGACTCTTTGGCGCCTGTCGCGCTTCCAAGCGAGTGGCCGGCGGGCGCGGAAAGTGAGCAGAAGCGATCCAGTGAGTCCGAGCACGGCCGCGGCGAGCGCCGCGCTAGTCAGCAGGAGCCCGGACCCAAGCGCGAAGTTGACCGCGTCACCCTTCGAAACGCCGAGCGCGAACAGCACCCCGGCCGTCGTCCCCATGCC
>Ga0126315_10001088_pt1 | contig 10194 bp, 12 predicted proteins | sample Plot106_FD_92534 | JGI IMG/M metagenome (GOLD analysis project Ga0126315, IMG submission 92534) | Serpentine soil microbial communities from UC McLaughlin Reserve, CA, USA - Plot106 | ecosystem: Environmental > Terrestrial > Soil > Grasslands | place: USA: UC McLaughlin Reserve, Lake County...
GCGCGCGCGATCGCGGCCCTTTCGCACCCCAACATCGCCGCGGTCTACGACGTCGGCGAGGCCGAGAGGCGGCCGTACATCGTGCTCGAGTACCTCCCGGGCGGAAGCCTCGAGGACCGGCTTTCGCCCGACGCCCCGCTCGCCGACTGGCAAACCGAGCGCGTGGCCCGGCAGATCGCAGCCGGACTCACGCACGCCCACACGGCCGGCGTCGTCCATCGCGACCTGAAGCCCTCGAACGTCCTCTTCGACGCGGAGGCACGGGCGAAGCTCGCCGACTTCGGGATCGCGCGTGCAGCCGGGCAGGCGACGATCACGGAGGCCGGAACCGTCATGGGGACGGCGGCCTACCTCGCGCCCGAGCAGGCGGCCGGCGAGGACGTTGGGCCGCCCGCAGACGTCTACTCGTTCGGCATCATCCTCTTCCGGCTCCTGACCGGAAGGCTCCCGTTCACGGGCACGACGCCGCTCGAAGTGGCCCTCAAGCACCGGCAGGAACGCACCCCAGCGGTCGCCAGTCTCCGGAGCGACGCGCCGCCCGCGCTCGCCACGCTGGCGGAACGGGCGCTCGCCAAGACCCCGGAGGCGAGACCGCGGGACGGGCGCGAGCTCTCCGCCCTCCTGGACGACCCGACGGGGGCCACCGTTGCCCTCACGGCGACCGGCGCGACCGTCGCCCTCCCACGAGACGCGCCGGCCCCCCCTCCGACGACACCGATCCAGCCGGCGGGCCAGGAGCCACCCCCGCGCACGAACCGCGGACGGCTTGCACTCGTCCTGCTCCTCCTTGCGCTCCTGGCCGCCGGTGGCATCGCAGCCGCCGTCCTCCTCACCGGCGGCGGCGACACACCGGCCGATACGTCGCCCAAAGTGACGACAACCGAGACGCAGACCCAAACGACAACGGAGCCCCCGCAGCAGACGACGACCGAGGCGCCACCTCAGACCACAACGGACACCCCACCGACGACGAACACCGATACGACGGCGACCACGGGGATCACGGCGACGGCGACCACGGACAACAACGTCACCGAGACCGGCGCAACGACCGACGACAACTCCGGGCCGGGGCCCTAGACCGGGACAGCGTCGGAGAGCAGGTAGGCCGAAAGACCGAGGGCAAGCCAGCGGGCCGCGCGGTCCTCCTCCAGGGCTGCGAGCGGAACCGCCCAAACCGCGTACCACGGCACGAGCCAACTCGCGCAGACGAGGAGGAGCCCGCCCGCGAGACCAAGCCGCGCCCGCCCGCGCCATGCCTCGCGCAGAAGCCAGACGTACGCCAGCGCGAAGACGCCGAGCATGAGGCCGGCGGCAACGTCCTCCGGAAGCGAGAAGAGCTGGACGAGACGGTTCGGGATCGAGTAGCGGGCCTGGTCGCGAAGGTTCCCGGCGAGCGGGCCGAACGCCTCGATCCAGCCTGCGCCGTAGCGCCAGGTCGCGGCGCCCGCGATGAGTGCGGCCGCGAGGAAGAAGCCCACCACCGTCGCGCGCACCGGTCGCCGCCGCGCATGGGCCTCGAGCGCCCGGAGCGGCACCCAGACGAGCGGCACCCACTTCACCGCGATTGCTACCGCCCAGGCCGCACCCGCGAGCCCTTGGCGGCCCGACGCGGCAAGCGCGATCCCGCCGAGCACGAAGGCCATCATGAGCGCGTCGTTGTGTCCTCCGCCGGCGAAATGCACCGCCAAGAGCGGATTCCAGCCGACGAAGGCGGCAGCGAACGCCGGTCGCGGTCCGAGCCGCGCCGCGAGGAGCACGAGCGCGACCATCGAGAGCGCCGCGACGACCTTGTACGTCCACGCGGTCGCGCGGCTCGACTCGCCCGCCGCGACGGCAGCGCCCTCCGACCCAAGCGTGAAGGCAGGGCCGTAGACGGTCGTCGTGTCGTACCAGCGCGATCCCATGAGCCCGAATGCGGGGTCTTGCGGGAACTCGCTCGGGGTGTCGCGGTACGCGTTCCCGTCGTGGGCGACGGAGATTCGCGCGTAGTCCCAGTACGTGTAGACGTCGGTCGAGATGACGACCGGTGCCGCGAGCGGCGCGAGCTGGATCGCGGCCGCGATGGCGACGACGACGCCGACCCTCGCGGGCGCGGCTCGCTCCAGGGCCACGATTCCTGCCAGGTAGGCGACGAATGCCGCCGTGAGGGCTCCGAGGTACGTCCAGGCGAGCGAGGTCGCCCCGCCCGCATGCTCCGGCGCGAGCGGCGACCGCTCCGGGATCGCGGCCGCGACGGCGAGCCCGACGAAGACGAGGCACGCCGCGCCGGGAACCCACGCGGGGATCCGCGCGAGCCTCATCACGTCGTCAGTGGTCGCCGGTCGTGGCCACCGGCTCCGCGGCCGTTGACGTTCCGCCGGTCGCCCCCTGGCCGGCCGCCCGGTCGCCACGGTCGTCCTCGTGGTGCCCTCGCGATGGCGGGGCCGCACGGAACGCGTATTGCCCGTCGAAGCGCGTCCAGGTCACAGGTCGGCGCGGCGCCGGGAAGTCCCTCGGCGCGCTCCCGGCGAGGGCGCGAGCGACGAAGTCGTGCCAGATCATCGCGGGGAACGATCCGCCGGTGACGGAGATCCCGTGGACGTTCCGCATCTCGACGCGGGCGGCGGGATAGCCGACCCAGACGGCCGTCGCGAGGTCGGGCGTGTACCCACAGAGCCACGCGTCGGCGAAGTCGTCGGTCGTGCCGGTTTTCCCCGCGGCAGGCCGCCCCGGATATGCGGCCACCGCCGCCCCGGACCGCATGTTGTCCTCGAGGATCCGCGTCACCTCGTGGGCCACGCCGTCCGGGACGACGCGCTCCTACCGCGGGTCGCCCCAGGCCGGGTCGCCTTCCCGCCCGGAAGCGTCACACGCCGGATCGCGGTCGGGTCGCACCGGATCCCGCCGGACGCGAGGGTCGCATACGCAGAGGCCATCTCGAGCACCGAGACCGCGTTCGAGCCGAGGCCGACGGACGCAACCGGCTTGAGCTCCGTCTGGACGCCGAGCTCGCGGGCGGCGGCGGTCACCTTCTCGGGCCCGAGGTCGAGGGTGAGTCGCGCGTACACGGTGTTATCGGAGCGGAGCGTCGCCTGCACGATGGTCGAGACCCCGTGGTAAGAGCCGTCGAATGTGCGGACCTTCCAAGGGTGGGAGGGTGGATCGGGCTGCCACGTGAACGGGGCGGACGTGTATCGGATCGTGTAGGGGTTGACCCCCTCCTTGATCGCCTCGGTGACGACAAACGTCTTGAATGCGGAGCCTGCCTGGCGGCGGCCCTGGGCCGCGAGGTTGAACTGGAGTCCCGACCGTCCCGGTTCGACGGCGGTCATGGCCCGGATCGCGCCCGAAGCGGGATCGACGGAGACGAGCGCGGACGCGGGGTCGTTCCCACGCTCCAGGTTCTTCTCGATCGCGCGCGTCGCGAGCCGCTGGTAGCGCGGGTCGATCGTCGTGTAGACCTTGAGCCCGCCGCTTCGGACGACCGGCTCGCCGTATCGCTTCACGAGCAGGTCCCGGACGTAGCCGAAGGAAAACGGCTCGCGGACCCGCGTGTAGATCTCGTCGCGGCGTAGTCGGAGCTTCTGTCTGACCGCCCGGACGTAGGCCCTCGGGCCGATGTCGCCGTTCGTCAGCATCGCCTCGAGCACATCGTCGCGACGCGAGAGCGCTGCCTCCGGGTGCACGAACGGATCGTAGGCCGACGGCGCCTGCGGAAGGCCGGCGATGAGCGCGGACTCGGCCAGCGTGAGATCGCGTGCGTGCTTCGAGTAGTACGTCTGCGCGGCCGCCTCGACCCCGAAGGCCCGGTTTCCGTACGGAACCTGGTTCATGTACGTCTGCAGGATGCGCGCCTTCGTCCAGGCGTCGTAAGCTACGCCGGAACGCGGACGCTCCTCTGAGAGCAGCCGCGCCCAGGCCCGCGAGGACCGCGACGACGCCGAGGAGGAGCATGAGGACGATCACGCGCCGGCGGGTCGCGTGCGCGCGTCGGCGCCTGGTGCGGTCGCGGCGACGATGGTTCGCGTAGGCGGCCGCGTGCCGGGGGGTCGGGCCCGTGCGGCGGCCGGGACGCTCGGGGCCTCCCATCCCGTTCCCGCTCTTCGGCGGCACTAGAAGACGCCTTCGGCCCGAAGCCGACGGTGGGCAGCGCAGCGCAAGGCGGACTCGACGTCCCCCACGCGTCCCGGGCGCGCCCAGGCGGCGACCGTGATGATCGCGCGCTCGGCTTCGAGGTCTTTCACAACGACATGCACGTCCTTCCCCTCCGCCGTTTCTTCGACCGATTCCGCCTCTTCCTGAAGGGCAGAGAGAACGCGGTCGAGGTCCGCGTCGAGCGGCACATGCACGTCGACCGAGACGCGGTGCCCCGACCGCGCGATGGTCGAGTTCGTGATCGTGTCCGACGCAAGCTTCTCGTTCGGGATGTAGAGGCGCTCGCCCGTGGCGAGCGCGAGGATCGTGTACGTAAGGGCGATCTCGTGGACGGTTCCGGACTGACCGCCGATCTCGACGTCGTCGCCGAGCCGGAGCGGCTGTGTGAACGCGATGAAGAGGCCCGCGATGAAGTTCCCGAGCGTCGTCCGGGCGGCGATGCCGAAGATGAGGCCGATGACCGCCGACGAGGCGAGGATCCCGCCGGCGACGGCCCTCACGTCGGGGATCACGAGCAGCGCCGACAGCAGCCCGACCGCCACGATCGCGACGACGAGCGTCCGGCGCAGGATGCGGTAGCGGGTCAGTGACTCGGGTTCGAGGCGGAGGCGACGGGCGATCGCCCGGTCCGCGAGCCGCGCGACGACGATCGCCACGAGAAGGACACCCCCGGCGATGAGGGCACGACGAAGCCAGTCGTTGTCCACGCGCCCCAGTTCTCTAGAAGGGGAGCGGCTTCCTGCCTGCGAACCCCCCGTCGAGCGTGTGCCAGTGCGCGACCGAATCCTCGCCGACGCGCCAGCAGAGAAGCACGTCCGGCCCGTCGGGATGCCTCGCCGGGAAGTCGAGGAGCCCCGAGTCGGGATCCTTCACCTGGACGCCGAGCGCGGTCAGGTCATGCAGGAGATCGACGACCTTCGCGGCCGCTTCCGCTGCCGAATCGTGGAGGTCGCCTACGCGTTCCGGGTCGAGACCGCCGCCGTTCCCCCGGACGCGCTCCCGCACAGCCTCGAGCCGAGTCTCGAGCGCCGCCGACTCACGGCGCGCCTCGACGAGCTGCTCGGCGAGCGGGCGGACGCGCCTGAGCGCATCGTTCGCTTCGGCAGGCGTGAAGAACCGCACGGCCGGGATACTCCACTATCCCGTGTGTCTGAGGCTCCTTTTCCCCCTGCTCGCGATTGCGATCGTCGCGGCGGGCTGCGGCCAGCGCGCCGAGCCGGTCGGCCCGTTGGCGCAGAGCTACCCCGTGACCGTCCACGGCAACTCGGACGAGCCGACCGTCCTCGACCGCCAGCCGCGGCGGATCGTCGCGCTCTCGGCGGGCGCAGCCGAGCTCGTCGCCCGGCTCGGCGCGGGGAAACAGATCGTCGGAGCGCCCCCGAACGCGAGAGACGTTCCCGCCAATGTCGCAGACGTCGTGACGCGAAGCGGCCAGGTGCTGAGCGACGAGATCGAACGTGTCCACCCCGATCTCATCGTTGCCGGCGCCGAGACGGACACGGTCAGCCTCTCCCAGACCGTCGACCGGACCGGAGCGCCGGTCTACCGCGCCCCAGGGAGCTCGGTTCCCGACGTTCGCCGCGCCGCCCTCGAGCTGGGCACGCTCGTCGGAGCGCCGGCTGCGGGCCGGCAGCTCTCGGGCCAGATCGACCGCGACGTCGCCCGAATCGAACGCCGGATCGCCGACGAGCCTACGACGACGGTGTTCGTCGACACCGGGTTCTTCGTCACCGTCTCTCCACGATCGCTCCTCGGTGACCTCGTCCGCCGGGCCGGCGGGCGGAATGTCGCGGGGCCGAACCCGGGCCTCGAGCCGGTGCCGATCGGTCGTCTGCTCCGCCGCGACCCGGAGGTCTACCTCGCCACCTCCGACTCGGGCGCGACGCTCGCGCGCCTTCGTCGCGAGCGGCGCACCCGGCGGTTGACCGCGGTCCGCGAGGGAAGGGTCGTCAGGGTGCCGGCCGAGCTCGTCGCATCGGCCAACCCGCGCGTGGCGCAAGGGCTCGAGAGGATCGCCCGCGCTCTGCACCCGGATGCCTTCGGCTAGCGAGCTCGACGCGGTCACGATCGACGCGTTCGGGACGCTCGTCGAGCTCCACGATCCCGTCGCCGCGCTCAGCGGAGCACTCGGGCGCCACGGGGTCGAGCGGCCGCCCGAGACGGTCGCGCGCGCATTCCGCGCCGAGATCGCCTACTACCTGCCGCACTCGCACGAAGGCAGGGCCGGGGAGGGCCTGCTGGCCCTCCGGATCGAGTGCGCACGGGTTTTTCTCGAGACGGCGGACGCTCCGGTCGAGCCGGCCGACTTCGTCGACGACTTCGTCGGCTCGCTCGCGTTCCGTCCGCTCCCCGGCGCGGCAGAGGCGCTCGCGCGGCTTCGAGCCGCCGGCCTCACCCTCGCCTGCGTCGCGAACTGGGACGCATCGCTCGCCGAGTTCCTTGCCGGCGCAGAGCTCGCCTGGCGGTTCGACGCGGTCGTGAGCGCGGCCGAAGTCGGGGCGCAGAAGCCTGACCCCCGGATCTTCACCCACGCTCTGGCGGTCCTCGGCGTGAGCGCCGCTCGCGCGCTCCACATCGGCGACTTGGACGCCGACCGCAAGGGAGCCGCCGCCGCCGGGCTCGCGTTCGAGCCCGTGCCGCTGGCGACGCTCCCGCGTCGTCTGGGTCTCGGCGGTCCATAGGCTCCGGACAATGAACGCGTCGACCGAGGCGACCGAGCGGATGCCGATCCGGGCCACCGGCCCGCTCATCGCCTGGGCCGTCCTGGCCGCGCTCCAGGCCACGCTCGCCCTCGTCAGCTACTTCGCGCTCGAGGACACCGGAATCGACGACCCGCTGTTCACCTGGACGTTCGCCGTCGGGGCCCTCATCCAGTTCGGGATCCTCATCGGCTTTACGCTTGCGATCGCCAACGCATATCCGGACGACCTCGGCGACACGCTCGGCTTTCGGCCGTTCGCCCCGCGGTGGATCGCGCTCGCCGCAGGCGTCATTCTCGTCTCGCTCGTGCTCTCGGGCGTCATGGAGATCTTCACCGACGCTGCGGAGGAGCAGGGGCTGACGCCGCAGGAGTGGCACTCCGACAGGATCGGGCAGTTCGCCGCGAGCGCAGTGATGGTCGTGCTGCTCGGGCCGCTGGCCGAGGAGCTCTTCTTCCGCGGGCTCGGTGTTCGCCTGCTCGCGTTCGCCGGTCCGGCCGTCGCGATCGTCGTGACCGCAACCGCCTTCGCGCTCGCGCACGGTGTTCCAGGGACGTTCCCGCCGCTCGTCGTCTTCGGCGCCGGCCTCGCCTGGGTCCGCCTGCGGGCCGACAGCGTCTGGCCGACGTATGTCGCCCACGCCGCATACAACGCGGCGGCGCTCGCCCTGGCCGCAGCTTCCTTCTGACCGCCGCGCGCTATACAGTCCCGCGCTGTGCGCCGCGCGGTAGCGCTGCTCGGGGTGGTCGGGGTCGCGTTCATGGTCCCGGCTGCCGCGCGCGCGACGAGCAACGCCACGGTGGTGTTCGGCGTCGACCGGCACGTCGTGCGCTTCGGACACGAGGTGACGTTCGGCGGGCAGGTGGCGGACGCCGACTCGGTGCAGCAGGTGGACGTCATCCGCCGGGTCGAGAACCGCAAGCGGCTGGTCATCAGCGACGTCACGGTGAGAGCCGACGGCACCTTCACGAAGGCGATCCCGGTGCGCACGCCGGGCGCCTTCTTCGCACGCGCGCGGGTAACCGACAACGGCGACCAGAAGACGATCGCGTCAGCCGAGCGGACGGTCGCAGTTCGCCCCATCCTCAAGACGCGCTGGCGCGGTTCGCGAACGCTCGGCAGGACGGCGGTCATTCGCGGCCGCGTGGTTCCTCGCGCCGCGGGCACCCTGAAACGCACCGCCCGCGGACGGACGAGGACGATCCGGCTCAGCGCGCGCGGCTACTTCCGCACATCGTTCCGTCTCGACAGGCCGAGAGACCTCAGTGTGCGTCTCGCCGTCGTTCCGAGAGCAAGATATCGCGGCACCACACGGCGGATGCACAGAGACGTTGTTCTCCCGTACCTGGGCTACGGATCGCACGGGCGGGCTGTCCGCATCCTCGAGCGCTATCTCGCGCACCGGCAGTACGCCCTGCCGCGCGTAAACCGGTCCTACACGCTCACCACGGTTCAGGCGGTGTGGGCGTTCCAGAAGGTGCACGGGCTGGCACGAACCGGGCGCGTAGGCCCGAGACTCTGGCGCAAGATCGGCCGCTCGCATCGCCCGCGCGCAATCCTGGCGCGGGGCTCCCATATCGAGATCTCGAAGTCGCGCCAGGTCATCTTCGAGGTCCGCCGGGGGAAGGTCGTGAACGTCCTTCACACGTCGACCGGCGCCACGGGAAACACGCCGGTCGGGAAGTTCCACGTCTACTGGAAGAGCCCGGGTTACAACGCGCTGGGGATGTACTACTCGATGTACTTCCTCCGCGGCTTTGCGGTCCACGGGTACCACTCGGTCCCGCCCTACCCAGCGAGCCACGGTTGCGCACGCATCCCCATCTGGGCCGCACGGGGGCTCTACTACCGCTGGGGCGTGGGGACGACCGTCCGGGTTTTCGGCTAGCGCCGGCTCACGACTATCCTGCGCGCATGGATCCGGCGAGCAGCGACCCGGTCGTCCGACAGATCCGGGAGCAGATCTCGGACAACGACCGTGCGATCGTCGAGGCGCTCAACAAGCGGCTGAAGCTCGTCGCGCGGCTCTGGGACTACAAGACCTCACGGGGCTACGAGGTCCTGAACCCCGAGCGGGAGGACTGGATGCTCCAGTACCTCCAGCGCGCGAATCGCGGCCCGCTCTCTGCCGACGGTCTCGCGGAGCTCTACGCGACCGTGCTCGAGCTGACGAAGCGCGAGGTCAGCGCCCGGGATGCGGGCACCGCGGAGACCGAGACCGAAGCAGCCGGCTAGCTCTCTGCAGAGAAGTCCTCAGGCTTCACGTCGTCGAGGAAGCGCTTGAACTCCTCGACGACTTCTTCCTCGTTCACGTCCTCGTGCTCGAACTCGATGCCGCTCTCCTCGATCACCGACTCCGCGGCGAAGATCGGCGCGCCCGAGCGGACGGCGAGCGCGATCGCGTCGCTCGGCCTCGAGTCGATCTCGATCTCCGATCCGTCGAGGGAGACGGTGATGAGCGCGTAGAACGTGTTGTCCTGGAGCTCGGTGACGGTGATCCGCGCGACGCGCGCGTCGAGCTTCTCGAGCAAGTCCGTGACGAGGTCGTGCGTCATGGGGCGCGGCGTGTTCGCGCCTTGGAGCTTCATGAGGATCGCGGCCGCCTCAGGATGGCCGATCCAGATCGGGAGGAAGGTATTGCCGTCCGTCGTCTTCAGGAGCACGATCGGCTGCTTCCCGACCATGTCGAAGCTGACCCCATAGATGACCATCTCCTGCATCAGGCGTCCCGACTCGGATGATACTGACGGTCCCGCGCCGCGGAACGCACCCGCTACGGGGCCTGGTTCGCCGAGTCTTAAGGTCGGGCCGGAGGAAGCTTTGCTTCCGCCCTTCCCGCACCGAAGATCGCGCTCCCTAGCGTCCTCGGAGTCAACGACGAGGGAGGACGGGATGGGCAAGCGAACGATGATTCTGATCGCTGCGGCGGTCGCGGCCTTGACGCTGGTCGTCACTCCGGGCGCGCTCGCGAGCGGCGGGGCCGACGTCATCAAGCGGGGCAACTGCACCGGCGCGGCCGACTGGAAGCTGAAGCTCGGCCGGGACGACGGCCGCATCGAGGTCGAGTTCGAAGTCGACCAGAACAGGGTCGGCAAGCGCTGGCACGTGGTCCTGCGCCACGACGGTGACAAGTTCTTCGACGGCTTCCGGCGCACGCAGGCCCCGAGCGGCTCGTTCGAGATCCGCAAGCTCGAGGCCAACCAGGCCGGCCAGGACGTCCTGAGGGCCCGCGCCCTCAACCCGGCCACCGGCGAGACCTGCCAGGGCCAGGTCACGGCCGACCTGTAGATCACAACAGCGCCACCGCTGACACGAGGGCCTCCCTCTTCGGGAGGCCCTCGTGCTCGTCCGGCTCTCC
>Ga0126315_10001089_pt1 | contig 10193 bp, 6 predicted proteins | sample Plot106_FD_92534 | JGI IMG/M metagenome (GOLD analysis project Ga0126315, IMG submission 92534) | Serpentine soil microbial communities from UC McLaughlin Reserve, CA, USA - Plot106 | ecosystem: Environmental > Terrestrial > Soil > Grasslands | place: USA: UC McLaughlin Reserve, Lake County...
CCCGCGCGACGGTAGGAGACGAGACCGTCGTAGATCAGCGACCCGAGGTGCGACGTCGGCCAGTTGTAGCCGCCTTCGGAGAGCCAGTCGATCGGGACCGCGTCGGGTGTGATGCCGGTGAGCTCGACCCGGAGCGTGCCGCCCCGATGTGCCGCGGGTGGCGCCGCGGCCGCCGCCCAGACGTCGTCGCCGGCGACGGCCACGACCGAGGGGCTGCTTCCGGTACGGATCCGGTCGAGCACCCGCAGTTGCTCGTCCGGCGCGACGCGCACCACGACTCCATCGGCACCCCCGGCAACCCAGACGTGTCCGGCTCCCGCCGCCACCGCCGCCGGATCGCTCCCGACGCTCACGAGCCCCGTCACCGCGCTCCTCGCCGGATCGATCCGCGCCAGCGTGCCGTCGGCGCGGTTGAGGACCCAGACCGCATGCTCGCCGACCGCGATCGCGCTCGGCCCGTTGCCGACGTGGAATCCCTCTCGCACCGTGTTCGACGCCGGCTCGATCCGCGTCACGGTGCCGGCCTCCTCGCTGACCGCCCATACCGCACCGGCGCCCGCGGCCAGCGCGGTGGCGTTGCTGCCGAGCCGGAGCTTGTGCGCCACCCGCCCGCGGCCGAGGTCGATTCGGTCGACCGTGCCCTCGAGCCCGGACGCCACCCAGAGCGCGCCGTCCGCGACGGCCAGGGCACGGGGGGCGTTGCCGACCGCGATCTGATTCACGACGCGGTTGGACTCGGGGTCGACCTGCAGGACGCGCCGCGCGTCACCGTCGGCGACCCACAGCGAGCCGTTGCCGAACGCGAGCGCCTCCGGGCTGCCGCCGACGGCGATCTTCACGACTTCGTCGCCGTCGTGGTCGACGCGCGAGATCGTCCCGTCCTGCGGGCTCGCGATCCACGCCGAGCCGGCGCCGAGCGCGATCGCGGCCGGCGAGCGCCCCACGGGCAGCTGCCGCCGGACCGCTCCGGAGCCGGGATCCAGCAGCGCCACAGTGTCCTCGCGGATGTGCACCGGCTTGCCGTCGCCACCGACCCGGCTGATCCCGAACGCGACCAGCCCGAGGGCGAGCAGCGCGCCCGCGAGCAGGGCGACGACCGGGACGTGCCGGCGGTCGTCGGTCTCCGGGGGCGGGCCGCGTGCGGGCGGCGCGCCGGCGAAGGGCAGCTCGAGCGCCGGGTCCTGGGCGAGGATCGCCTCGTGCAGCCGCCGAAGCTCGGGACCGGGCTCGACGCCGATCTCCTCGACGAGCGTGGCGCGTGCGCCGCGGTACGCGGCAAGGGCGTCCGCCTGGCGGCCGGAGCGGTACAGGGCGAGCATGCGCTGGGCGTGCAAGCGCTCGCGCAGGGGATGCTCGGCGACGAGCTCGTCGATTCGCGCCAGCACCTCGCGGTGGCGCCCGGCCGCGAGCTGCTCGTCGACCGCCGCCTCGAGCGCGCGGGCGCGCAGCTTCTCCAGCCGCCGGATCTCGGCGGGCGCGAACGGCTCGCTCCGGAGGTCCGACAGCGGGTCGTCGTGCCACAGGGCGAGCGCCTCGTCCGCCTTCCCTTCGTCCACGAGCCGCTCGAAGCGGACGGCGTCGACGCGATCGTCCGCGAGCTCGAGCGCGTAGCCGCGACCGTGGGTGGCGATCGCGGCGCCGTCGCCCTCGATCGCCCGCCGCAGGTGGGAGATGTAGAGCTGCACCATCTTCGGCGCGCTCGCCGGTGGATGCTCGCCCCACAGCCCCTCGGCGAGCTCGTCGACCGACACCGTGTGCCCCGGCCTGACCGCGAGCATCGCCAACACGGCGCGCTGTTTGGGCGGGCCGAGCGGCAACGTGCGTCCGTCGAGGTGAGCCTCGACGGGCCCGAGGAGACGGAGGTGCATGCCAGATGAGGGCCGGGGGTGGCTGTGCCGACCCTACTGGCGGTGGAGAGGCGCGTAAACCCGGTGCAGACCGCGCCTCTACCGTCGGCGCGAAGGCTGCGGCCATGACCGTCCCCCACATCACCCGTCTCACCGCCGTCGTCCTCGCCGCCGGCGCCCTCGCGGCCCCGGCGGCGGTCGCCCGCCCGGCCGTCGACCAGGGCAGCTTCACCGCCGACAACGCGGCCGCCGTCGACCGGGCCGTCGCCGTCGAGCCGGACGGCGCCGCGGCCTCGGCCCCGGTCGACGAGCAGATCGACACCGGGATCGACTGGGGCTCCGTCGCCCTCGGCGCCGGCATCGGCGGCATGGTCGTGCTGCTCGCCTCCGCCGGCGGGACGACCTACCGACGCCGTCACCACCACGTGCCGCTGGCACCGTGACGCAGGGTGGCCGCCGGCCGGGGTGCGTCCCGGCCGGCGGCCACCGCTTGCACGCAACCCGCAGGCCCCATGACCGTTAGTGCTTCCGAACCGGACAGCGGCACGCGGAGGCGTCTCGACCGGAAGGAATCCCATGTTCCGTAGTCGCGCCGCGATCGCCACCGGGCTCGCAGCCGCCGCGATCGGCATCCCCACGGCCGCCTCGGCCGATCCGCCGCCCCCGGGCAGCAGCCCGCCGAACTGCGAGAACGGCCAGTCGCACGCCTGGGCCAACGACCCGCAGGGCGACCTGTCCCACGGCGGCCAGCTGTTCGCCTGCTTCATCGGCGAGCCGCCCGCGAGCGAGCCCGTCGACACCCCGCCGCGCTGCGAGAACGGTCAGGCCAACGCGTGGGCCAACGACCCGCAGGGCGACCTGTCCCACGGCGGCCAGCTGTTCGCCTGCTTCATCGGCGAGCCGCCCGGCAGCGGGGCATAGGGCCCTACGCCGCCCGAGCGGTGGTCGGCTCGTACTCGTCGTGCTCGGTCACGTGGCGGTAGCTCCAGCGTGGGCCGGAGTCGGCGATCGCTCGCAGCGCATCGCCCAGGCGATCGATGTCCGCCGGCGTCGTGCCGAGCCCGATGCTGGCGCGCACGGCGCCCGGCAGCGCCGGGCGCCGTCCCGCGCGCAGCTCGCCGCGCAGGCGGGCGACCTCGTCGGCGGGAATCTCGAGCAACTCCGTGATCAGGGGATGCGCGCAGAAGCAGCCGTGGCGGACGCCGACCGCGTGCTCGGCGCTGAGGATCGCGGCGAGCCGTGAGTGCGGATGGCCCTCGACCGTGAACGCCGCCAGGCCGACGCGGTCGACCGCCTCCCACGGCCACAGGCGGAGCACCTGGACCCCGGCGACGGCGGCCAGGGCGCGCCAGAGCTGCTCGGCCAGCGCCCGCTCGTGCGCCGCGATCGCCTCCATCCCGTACTCGCGCAGCCGCCGGCAGGCGGCGGCCAGCGCCACCACGCCGACGACGTTCGGCGAGCCCGCCTCGTGGCGCTCCGGGCCGTCCGCCCACAGGACCGCGTCGAGCGTGACGAGCTTGACGACGCCGCCGCCCTGCAGCAGCGGCGCCCCGGCGCGCAGCCGCCGCGGGCCGGCGACCAGGACGCCGGCCCCGAACGGCGCGTAGAGCTTGTGACCGGACAGCGCGAGGTGATCGACACCGGCCCCGGCCATGTCGATCGGGCGGTGCGCCGCGAGCTGGGCGGCGTCGGCGAACAGCTCGGCGCCGTGGCGGTGCGCGACCTCGGCCAGCTCCGCGAGCGGCCAGACCTCGCCGGTCACGTTCGACGCCCCGGTCACCGCCAGCAGGTCGACCCGCACGTGGCGCAGCGCGCGCTCGCACGCGTCGAGCAGCTCCTCCGGCGACCGCGTGAACGGCAGCAACCGCACGTCGTGGCGGCGCCAGGGAAGCATGTTGGCGTGAGGCTCGACCGGGGTGGTTAGCACGCGCGAGCCCGCGGGCAGCGCGGCGGCGAGCACGTTGATCGCCTCGGTCGTGTTGCGGACGAACACGACCTCGTCGTCATCGCGCGCGCCGACGAACGCCTTGACATCGTCGCGCGCATCCTCGAACGCGGCCGTGGACACCTGCGACTTGACGCCGGTCCCGCGGTGCACGCTGCTGTACCAGGGGACGAACGCTTCAACGGCCGCCCATACGTCCGCCATCACGGGCGTGCTGGCCGCGTAGTCGAGGTTCACGTAGCGCCGCTTGCGCCCGTCGACGCACGGGACCTCGACGTCGTTGCCGACGAGTGCGGGAAGCTCGGCCACACATGGAGGAGCACCGGCCGTGCGGTCGTGATACGTGCGCGGTAGCTTCCAGGGCACGATGCGACTGCAGCCTTCCGCCTCCTACTCCTTCACGATGCGCCTGCGGCTCCCGCAGCAGGGCAACGCGTTCGCGGCCGTAGCGCACGCGATCGCGGAGACGGGCGGCATGCTCGGGGCGATCGACCTCGTGCGCGTCGAGCGCGACGCCGTCATCCGCGACCTCACCGTCGCCTGCGGGGACGCCGACCACGCCGAGGACGTCGTCCGGGCCGTGCGGGTGGTCGGCGGCGTCAGCGTCGACAGCGTCTCCGACCGCACGTTCCTGCTGCACAAGGGCGGCAAGATCGAGGTCACGCCGAAGATCCCGATCCGCACGCGCGACGACCTGTCGATGGCCTACACGCCCGGTGTCGGGCGCGTGAGCACCGCGATCCACGAGGACCCGTCGAAGGCGTGGGCGCTGACGATCAAGGGCAACGCCGTCGCGGTCATCTCCGACGGCACCGCCGTGCTCGGGCTCGGCGACATCGGGCCCGCCGCCGCGATGCCCGTGATGGAGGGCAAGTCGATGCTCTTCAAGGAGTTCGCCGGCATCGACGCCGTGCCGCTGTGCGTCGACACCACCGACACCGACGAGATCGTCACCTTCGTCAAGCACGCCGCGCCAGCGTTCGGCGGGATCAACCTCGAGGACATCGCGGCGCCGCGCTGCTTCGAGATCGAGCGCCGGCTGCGCGCCGAGCTCGACATCCCCGTCTTCCACGATGACCAGCACGGCACGGCGATCGTCGTGCTCGCCGCCCTGCTCGGCTCGCTGCGGATCGTCGGCAAGCGCGTCGAGGACATCACGGTCGTTGTCGTCGGCGCGGGCGCGGCCGGCGTCGCCTGCACGGAGATCATGCTCGCCCAGGGCGTCGGCGACGTGATCGTCTGCGACCGCGAGGGCGCACTGGTGCAGGGCGACCCGGGTCTGGGCGCCTCCCACGCCGCGCTCGCCGCGCGCACGAACAGGCACCGGCGCCGCGGGATGGCCGACGACCTGCTGGCCGGCGCCGACGTCCTGCTCGGCGTCTCCGGCCCCGGCGCGGTCAGCGCGGCGGCGATCCGCACGATGGGGCCCGACGCGATCGTGTTCGCGATGGCCAACCCCGTGCCCGAGGTCCAGCCGGAGGAGGTCCGCGACGACGTCGCGATCATGGCCACCGGGCGCTCGGACTACCCGAACCAGATCAACAACGTGCTCGCCTTCCCGGGCGTGTTCCGCGGGGCCTTGGACGTCCGCGCGCGCACGATCGACGAGGCGATGAAGCTCGCCGCCGCCAACGCGATCGCGTGCGTCATCCCGCAGGACGAGCTGCACGCGGACTACATCATCCCCAGCGTCTTCGACCGCCGGGTCGTCAAGGCCGTGGCGGCGGCGGTGGCCGAGGCCGCGATCGCGTCCGGCGTCGCGCGCCGGCGCGGCGGCGCCCAGGCCGAGGCGATCACGCCGCTCGAGTCGCTCGGCTGAAGATCGGGTGGGGAGATCGGGCGTTCGCCCGATGTGCGCGCGAGCACGCGCGCCTAGCGTCGGGGCTCGACCCTCTCCCCGGCCCCCGGAGGTGCTCCATGAGCGGAGTCACCAGGCGCCAGCTGCTGCTGCGCGGCGGCGGCGTCACCATCGTCCTGTTCGCCGCCGGCGCCGGCCCCGTGCTGGCCCAGGAGCTCGCCGCCGATCCGGCGACCCTGACCGCCGCGCGCCGCGCCACCGCGCTGTCACTGCTCGCGGGGATCGCCGCCGACCCCGGCAGCGACCTCACGCCAGGTGCCGTCGAGCTCGTCGCCGTCGACTTCGCCGACGGCTACGCCGCCGCGCCGGCCGACATGCGCGCGTTCGCCGACGCCACGCTCGACCGCCTCGATTCCGAGGCCGGCTTCGCGGCGCTCTCCCCGGACGACTCGCTCGCCGTGCTGCGCACCTGGTCGGTGGCCGGGCGGCCCGACGGCACGACCGGCGACCCCCGCCGCACCCTCGCCGCCTCCGCGCTCACGCTCGCCGGCCTCGCCGCCGGCGAGGACGAGCTGCGCCAGGTCGGCTACACCCTCCAACCCGCGTGAGGCAGCCATGAGCACCGTGCTGCAGAAGTGCCTCGACATCACGCCCAACGGCGTGATCCGGCCCTGGAGCCTCCAGGACTACCGGCTGATCCGCGTACAGCCGTGGTGGCCCGAGCTGCGCGCCACCACGAGCTGGCTGCGGCTGTGGGCCGACTGGCCGACGCTGCAGCCGCAGCGCGAATATGCGCCCGACGACCCGCGCAGCGGGGGCTACGGCAACCTGCTCGCCTTCGACGAGCAGATCAAGCTCGCGGTCGCCGACGGCCTGAACGTGATCCTGCTGCCCTACCGCTATCCGCTCTGGGCCAACGGCACCGACAAGCTGTCGTTCAACAGCGACGCGAACCTCTTCTACCTGCCGCAGGATCGGGTGAGCTTCGCCACGTTCCAGCGCTATCTCAACGCCATCGGGACGCCGCGGGAGGCCGCGGAGAAGGAGCGCGTTCGCGGAGCCGAGAAGTCCCGGGAGTACAACACGCCCGCGAGCCACGGCGAAGACAGCCTGTGGGCCGGCTACGTCGACTTCCTCTGGCAGCGCTACGTCGTACAGGCGCCCGAGCACGGCGAGGTCGCGGCGTTCGAGGTCGTCAACGAGCCCAACGGCCAGCTCTGGCCCCAACGCGGGCCGTCGGGCGACCAATCGTCGTGGGCGGGCCGCTTCAGCCCCGTGGGCAGCGATCTCGTCATCCACAAGGTCGTGGCCGAGATGATGGCCACGCTCGACGCGATCGCCGACCACCACGGGCAGACGATGCTGTGCCTGGCGCCGTCGACCTCCGACGCCGACAGCGCGCAGCCGCGCATCACCTCGAACATCACGCCGACGTCGTACTCCGCCAACCCGGGCACGTTCGTGGACGAGCTGCTCGACGAGCTCGACCGGATCGGCTTCCGCGGCGGGCCGCGCTGGGCGTGGTCGTTTCACAACTACAACGACTACGAGCTCAACCAGCACCGCGTCGAGTTCCTGCAGGACCACATCGGCAAGCGCTGGGGCGGGCGGCGGCTGAACGGCGTCGCGGAGCTCTGGTGCACTGAGGGCGGGTGCCGGCTGACCCGCGTGCGGCAGCGCTTCGGACAGAACCTCAGCGACGAGCAGGTGCTCAACCAGCAGGCCGAGGTGATCAAGGAGGCGTTGCACCGCCACCACTGGCCGGGGGGCGAGGGCGCGGGCGTCACGATGCTCACGCAGTACACGCTCGCCGCAGACCCGAGATTCGACGCCGGCCTGCTCGACCCGGGCTACGCCCACCGGCCGGCGTTCGACGCCTGGTGCGGCGTCCGCGAGCGGGGCGCGCAGGGCGAGAACGACCCGGTGGAGATGCCGGCGCCTCAGTGACCTGAGCAGTCTGTCAGCGCGCTGACGACACGGAGGCTCGTGTTCCGGTCTACTCGCACATGTGCAGACCCGCCAGGTCTCGGGCCGGGCGATCGTCGGCCGCGACGCCGCGCTGGCCACGCTCGGCCGTGTGCTCGAGGACGCTGCCGGCGGCGCGCCGCGGCTGGCGCTGATCTCGGGCGAGCCGGGGGTCGGCAAGACCCGCCTCGTCGGCGCGCTCGAGGCCCGCGGCCGGGAGCTCGGCTTCGAGGTCCTGCACGGCGAGAGCCTCGAGTTCGGCGGCGAGGAGTTCCCGTATGCGCCGGTCGTCGCGGCGCTGCGCGCGCCGGCGCTCGAGGACGAGCTCGCCGAGCTCGACGACGACGCGCGCGGGTCGCTCGCCGCACTGCTGCCGCGCCTGCGCCTCGGCGGCGGCGGGCCGCGCTTCTCCGATCGCTTCGGCCAGGGCAGGCTGTACGAGCTGATGCTCGACCTGCTCGGCCGGGCGGCGGCGCGCCGGCCGCTGCTGATGGTGCTCGAGGACGTCCACTGGGCCGACCCGTCGACGCGAGACTTCGTGTCGTTCCTGGCCCGCAACCTGCATGACGAGCGGATCGCGCTCGCGCTCACCTACCGCACCGGCGAGCTGGCGCTCGAGCACCCCACCCGGCGGCTCGTGGCGGAGCTGGCCCGCCGGCCGCTCGTCGCGCGGCTGGACCTGGAGCCGCTCGACCGCGACGGCGTGGCCCGCCAGCTCGAGGCGATCGCCGGCGAGGCCGTGCCCGCGGCGCTCGCCGACGCGCTGCACGCCCGCGCGGGCGGCAACCCGTTCTTCGTGGAGGAGCTGTTCGCCGCCTGTCGCGAAGGCCGCGCCGAGGCGCCCTCGACGGTCGCCGAAGCCGTCGGCATGCGCATCACCGGGCTGTCGGCGCCCACGCGCGAGCTGCTCGCGGTCGTCGCCGCCGCCGGCGGTCAGGTCACGCACGCCGTCCTCGACCGCTGCGCGCCGGCATCCGGGCCGGCCCTGCGCGAGGCGCTGGACGCCGGCCTGCTGGTGCGCGACTGCGGCGACGAGGGGATCGCGCTGCGGCACGGGCTGATCGGCGAGGTGATCTACGCGGCGCTCGTGCCTGGCGAGCGGACCGCGCTCCACGAGGCGATCGCGGCGGCCATGCGCGAGACGGGCGCCGAGCCGGCCCGGCTCGCCGACCAGTGGCAGCGTGCCGGCGCGCACGGCGACGCGCTCGCCGCATCGCTGGAGGCGGGCGCGCAAGCGGCCCGCGATTACGCGTTCGCCGAGGCGAGCGCGCACTACGAGCGCGCGCTGACGCTCTGGGACGTCGCCCCGCCCGCGCAGGGCGACCGCGTCGGGCTGCTCTCCGCCGCGGCGCAGGCGGCCCGCTACAGCGGCGACCAGCCGCGCGCGATGGCGCTCGGGCGGGCCGCGCTCGACGCCCACGACCACACGGCGGACCCCGAACGCGCCGCGCGCCTGTACGAGCGCCTCGGCGAGTACCACTCCTGGGACGACGCCGCGGCGCTCGAGTGCTACGCCGAGGCGCTGCGCCTGCTCGGGGACGATCCGACGCCGCTGCGGGCCCGCCTGCTCACCGCCGAGGGGCATGCGCTGATGGGGCTGCGGCGCTGGGCGGAGTCGCGCGAGCGCTGCGAGCGCGCGCTGGCGATCGCTGGCGAGGACGCCCAGGCGGCGGCCGCGCGCACCACGCTCGGGATCACGCTCGCCTTCCTCGGCGACCCGGACGGTGGTGAGCGCCACCTGCGCGCGGCGCTCGCCACCGCGCGTGGCGAGGACGAGGTGCGTGCCTACGTGCACCTCGGCGAGCTGCTGCGCCTGCGCGGCGACCATCTCCGCGCCCTGGAGACGATGGAGAGCGGCGAGCGCGCTGCGGCGCGGCTCGGCATGCGGGGCTCGTTCGGCTGCTTCATGTACGTCAACGCGATCGACGACCTGCTGCGCCTCGGCCGCTGGGACGAGGCGGTGGCACGCCTGCAGGCGGCCGAGCGGATGGACCTCTCCGTGACGGCCGGCGCGATGCACGGTGCGAGCGCCGCGCAGGTGCACGCCCTGCGCGGCGAAGGCGCAGCGGCGCGGGCGCAGCTGGAGCGGGCCCGCGCCTGTCTGGACCACGGGTTACCCGGCGAGTTCGAGACGCCGGTCCGCAGCGCCGCCGCGATGCTCGCGCTCGGGGAGCGCGACGTCGCCGCGGCGCGCGAGCACGCCGCCACCGCGCTCACCGGCCCGGCCGAGCCGCTGTACGTTCCTGTGCTGCTGTGGCTCGGCGTCCGCGCCGAAGCCGACGCCGCCGAGGCCGCCCGCGCGCGCCGGCGCCCCGTCGATCTCGCGCGCGCCGGCAAGCTGCTCGCGGCATTTCCAACCGGCGGCGCCGACGCGCTGGCCTACGGCGCGCTCGCGCAGGCCGAGCACGAGCGCGCCGCGGGAGCGTCCGCCGCCGGTCCGTGGCGCGCGGCGGCGGACCGCTTCGACGCGCTCGCGGAGCCGTACCCGGCCGCCTATGCCCGGCTGCGCGAGGCGGAGGCGGTGCTCACCGGTGGCGGCGACCGGCCGGCAGCGGCCGAGCGGCTGGCCGCGGCCCATGCGACCGCGGTCGCGCTCGCCGCTCATCCGCTGCGTGAGGACATCGAGGCGCTCGCCCGC
>Ga0126315_10001092_pt1 | contig 10182 bp, 7 predicted proteins | sample Plot106_FD_92534 | JGI IMG/M metagenome (GOLD analysis project Ga0126315, IMG submission 92534) | Serpentine soil microbial communities from UC McLaughlin Reserve, CA, USA - Plot106 | ecosystem: Environmental > Terrestrial > Soil > Grasslands | place: USA: UC McLaughlin Reserve, Lake County...
ACCGCCGGCAGTTTTCGTCGTAGGGAACCAACCCTCCGGCTCCAACACTGGCGGCTTCGATAAGAAGAACGGGTCGGATCTGCCACCTCCAACTTCGGCAATGGTGGCGGCCTGGACAAACACGAGAAGCACAAGAAGGGCAAAAAGAGTAAGAGGATCAGGGGTTGGCTTTCTGCAGGAGGTGTCTTCAAAGCGATAGTCCACGACCTCTGCGCGCGCTTTTGCGCTTTGGGGCCGGGGCAGAAGAGCATCCGAGCGCCTATGGCGGCCGGCCATTCCCGACTCTGCCACGCTCTGCGGTACCCCCGAGAGCGGGGCGAGCCGGATCCTACACAGGCGAGCGCAAGAAAGGCTCGAAGGTGCATATGCCGCGGTGGATACTTTAGGCTGTCTTTGCTCGGCTCTTTCTCTGTTAGGCAATGCCTGCCCCCGGCGCGAGTCCGTAACACCCTCTAGAGAAAGGACCCCGGCCCTTAGCCTTCTCCCTAGGCGCGAGCTTTGATTAATCGTCGCTTTCGGGTTCGCAGTAAGCTTCCAGCTCGCACGCCATCGATACCATGTCCGCCGCGCTGCGCACCGCTTCGGCCACCGCTCTGTACTCGGGGCGCTCGCGCGCGAGCCCGCTCGCCACTTCCCGCGCGTCCTCCATGTGCCCCAGCAACTCGCCCAGCATGCTCCGTCGTCGCTCCCTGCCCGTATCTTCCATCGCGTAGCCCCCGAAACTCGGCGCCAACACCAAAAAACAAAACCGGCCACCGGATCTCGGATCGATCCGCGAGCAGCCGGTTGCACCACTGGCTCCCCCTACTCCCGGGTGCCCAGAACTACGGGACGGGTTCTTAGCCTCTACTGCGACGGGCGGGTTTTTGTTCTCGTCCCTTACATACTATTCGAAAGCGAAATGCGAAGCAACCTGCGGGGGCCGAAGTCCCTCTACTCCGCGTGTGACCTTTCTACCGGGGGATTGTAAGCAGAGCGGTTTCGGAAAAGAGCCGCACGGCTCTCCCCTCCTAGTAATCCTGGGTTGCCGAGTATCAATGCTCAGCAACCCGTCTAGGTTTTTTATTCACCCAGTTGCCTCGTCCGAGTTTTCTCGGAAACGCAGCGGGCTACTAGATAGAAAATTGAAGCGGCCCATTACTGGTTGCGCTGGGGGCCAGAACCTTTCTGTTCCCGGCCTCGCTCTCCCCGTACCACCACCCCAACCCGGGGCTCCAACACCACCACTCCCAGGCCCCATTCTCATTAAAGCGGTAGTCCCAGTACCAGGCACAACCCTCCTGCTGCCCCGTAGCGGAGTCATATGATCCATCTGAGGCATACTGCCCGGAGTACTCCTGAGCATTACCTACCAAGGAACTTACCGCGAGCATCGTTGCTGCGAATACCACTACCGTGGCCGACAAGATGATGCGCTTCAAGACTCCCCTCCATTAGTAGCCGCACCATTAACCAATCATCGTATTCGAAAAAATATACGCCCCTAAAAAGCAAAGCGCCACTCCGAGCAGGCTCCCTTTGTCCGATTCACAATATGTAGTACCATTCACGCGAGCTTACGCACTTAGAGCGTCAGAGGTCTGCGGTTAGCTTATTCACGAACTGCCTAGAAGAAACCTTCCCAGAAGTTCGGTTGCCGCTTCTAAGAACTTCTCGGAAACTCAGCTAACGCATATGGTTCATGCAGGTGCCAATACCGGCTCAGCATACGTTGGGTCCGCCACCTACCGTGCACACACGCCAGCCGGCGGACGACAAAGGCCACCGCCGTCCAGGGGGTCATGGAGGAGGGCGCCCGCCAGGCATTTGGACTATGAGTTGAAGAGGTGTTGTCCCATCTGAATGATGCCTCGACGGTATTCTATAGTACGCACCACGTCCGCGTAGCGGATCCATCGTGAGCCCGAAGGCTTCGGAGGGAGGCGTATTGGCTACAGTCAGCGTGTTGATTCCGACCTACGAGCGAGCCGCATCCCTGGTCATGACGCTCTCGGGGGTGGCGGCACAGACCGTGACAGATCTTCAAGTAGTAGTATCGAGCCAGGGCCGGCATAAGGCGGAGGACTCGCCGGTGGCGCGGGCTTTAGGGCGCGTGATCGAGGCCCGCGGCGGGTCTATCGAGTGGCACCATCGTGAGCCGCGCGGCATCGCCGAGCAGCGTCACTTCCTACTCGGGCGCGCGGAGGCCGATCCCGTCCTTTTTCTCGACGACGACGTCTTCATAGAGCCGTTCGTGATCGAACGACTCCTCTCCGTGCTCGAAGCCGAAGGGTGCGGCTTCGTCGGCGCCTTCCCGGTCGGCCTCACCTTCGTGGACGACGTGCGCCCGGAGCAGCAGAAGATCGAGTACTGGAAAGGGCCCGTGCAGCCCGAGGCCATCGAGAAAGACGGACCCGGCTGGGAGCGGTGGCAGCTGCACCGGGCGGCGAACCTGTACCACCTGGCTCAGAAGCTCGCCCTCCCGCCTGGGGAGTTTTTGCGCTACAAGGTCGCCTGGATCGCCGCGTGCGTCCTCTACAGCCGAAAGAAGCTACTCGAAATCGGGGGCTTCTCGTTCTGGGAGAGGCTGCCACGCTACCACAAAGCCGAGGATATCGTAGTCCAGAACCTCCTCATGCGTCGCTACGGCGGTTGCGGCGTCGTACCCTCGGGCACCTACCACTCCCAGGTTGAGACGACCACCTTCTCCCCGGAAGGAACCGTGGACGCCGACGCCGTGGACCTTTTGCCCGAGCTCGTCGAACGGTACGTACCTCGAATCGGTTAACCTATCCTCCCGCCAGCGAGAGCGGACGTACCCGAACCATACGGCGGACGCGAACACCCCACAACGACAACGGCTACATTCCCCGCCGCCCTCCGGCCGAAGACTGAGGGGCTATGAGGGTTTACGCGCCACGAGCCTCTCGACGATGCCCCACCTCAAACGTTCGAGCCGTTCTACCAAGAGGCCCGCGTCTTCGATGTGGTGGAGAGGCTCGCGCAGGAGGTGGTCGTGTTCGAGGAAGACGAAGAGCGGGTTGAGGATGCCCTGCAGCAGCCGCACGGGCAAAAGGGGACTTCGGACGTGCTCTAGCAGGAGCAAACGCCCGCCGGGGCGCAAGATCCTCGCGGCCTCCGCCACGGCCCGACCATCGTCGGGGATGGTGCAGAGCGCGAGCGTCGCGACCACCGTGTCGAACGAGGCGTCCGGGAACGGGAGGTTCTGGGCGTCGCCAGCGCGCAGATCGGCTTCGATGTCCAGCTCTCGCGCCCGTTGACGGGCGATCGCGAGCATCTTGGGGCTCAGCTCGATGCCGGTGAGGCGCGCGTCTTTAGGGTAGAAGGGGAGGTTGCGGCCGGTGCCGACCGCGATCTCTAAAATCTCCCCACTGGCGCGCGAGCAGACCCACCCCCGGCCGTCTCCGAAAAACGCCTTCTCGACCAGGCCAATGAGCCGATCGTAGCTTTCTGCCCTCCGGTCGTAGTGCCGCCGGACGCTTTCCGCGGAACTCATACGAGCGGTGCGCGCCATTCCCAACTCCTTAAAGAACTTGGACTCCGCGATTAGAGTACAGCATCGTTGCCAGCCGGGGTGCTGGCAGGCTGACCAGCTATTCCAGCGTCACCGCGACGCGGATGGGGTTCTCGATCTTTTCGTGCAGGTACTCGAGCGCCGTGTTCACCTCGCTCAAGGGGAAGGTGTGGGTGATGGAGGCTTCCAGGTCCAGCCGCCCGGCGGCAGCCAGTTGCACCAGCCGCTCGATGGTGCGCTTCGTAAAGGCGTAGGAGCCCAGAAGCGAGACCTGGTCCCGCACGAAGATCGTCGGGGGAACTATGTTGATCGGGTCCGACCCCAGTCTCACAACGACGACCCTGCCTCCCGGCACCACGGACTCGACGCACTGCGAGATCGTCTCCTGCAGGCCCACGAACTCCGCCGCCACGTCCACCCCCAGGCCGTCGGTCGCCTCCATGATCGCCTCCACCGGCGATGTTTCCTGCGGATCGATGGTAAGGTCCGCGCCCATCTCTCTGGCCCTTTCGAGCTGCCCCTCGCGGGGATCGACGACGATGATCTTCTGCGCCCCGAGGAGGTGTGAGATCTGGACGGCGTGCAACCCGAGACCACCCGTGCCGAACACCGCCACGATCTCCCCCGCCGTCAGGGTCGCCCGCTCGGCGAGGGCATAAAAGGGTGTCGCGACCGCGTCGGTGATGATCGCACCAACCGCGAACGGCACGCTATCGGGGAGCCGCACCAGGTTCTTCGCCGGCACCGCCAGGTACTCGGCCAGAGCCCCCTCCGCCTGGATGCCCACCATCTTGCGCTTCAAACAGATGTTGGTGTAACCGGCGATGCAGTTCCGGCACGAAGAACAGAAGAGCAGCGGTGTCACCGCCACTCGGTCGCCCTCTTCCCAGTCCTCGACCCTCTCGCCCGTCGCCGCCACCACGCCCGCGGGCTCGTGGCCCAACGTTATGGGTTTGAAGGCGGTCGGCGTCACCCCCTCGAAGACAATGTGTATGTCCGAGCCGCAGAGCCCGGCGGCCTTTACCTGGACGAGCGCCTCGTCCTCCCGGATCTCGGGGACGGATACCTCTTCCAGTTGCAGCGGCTCGTTCACCTCGTGAAACCGGGCCGCCGTCATGCTCGTCGGCGTCATCTCTAGTACCTCCTGAGAATCTCACAGCAAGAGGGCCGATGCGCCCACCGGCCCTCTCGCCTTGCTCCGAAAAGGTTTCGACTTGCCCTAGCGTCCGGTAAAGTCGGGCTCGCGTTTCTCGAAGAACGCCGCAACGCCCTCCTTGTGGTCCTGCGTATAGCCGCACAACGTCTGGTTCGCGGCCTCCTTTTCGAGGGCGGTTGCGAGATCGGTCTCGAAGCTCGCGTAGAGGGTCTGCTTGATCCTACCCAGAGCTATCGTCGGCATCGCCGCGAGCCGCCCGGCGAGGGCCGTGGTCTCTTCTTCGAGCTTCTCGTCGGGGACGACCCTGTTTACGAGCCCTATCCGGCACGCCTCTTCGGCGTCCACGCCGTCGCCGAGCATGCTCATCTCCATCGCTCTGCCCAAGCCCACGACCCTGGGCAAAAGGAACGTGACCCCGGCATCGGGTATCAGCCCGATCCTGACGAACGCTACGGAGAACGTCGCGCTCTCGTCTGCCACCCTGAGGTCCGAGGCCAGGGCGAGCCCTACCCCCGCCCCGTAGACCGGACCGTGCAGCGACGCGATTATCGGCTTCTCCATGTCCACCATACGCGTTATCAGGCGGGCGTAAGTCTGCCGCAGGTACTCCCCAAGGTCGGGGTTCCCGCCATCGCGCTCGGTAAGCTCGGAAAGATCCGCCCCCGCCGAGAAGCCCCGACCCTCGCTCCTCAGGACGATGCAACGTACCTCTTCGTCCTCGGCGGCATCACTCAGGGCTTCGTGGAGCTCGGCGTGCAGCCTGTCGTTGAAGGCGTTCAATGCCTCCGGGCGGTTCAGCGATATGGTAGCCACCCCGCCGTCTTTCTCGAAGAGGATGGTCTCGTACACGTCCGATCTCCTTTCAGCCCAGGCAAGGTGCCTTCCTAAGACCCACTAGGGAGGGGCCACTGTAATCTTCGTGGGCTTTTTTCAGCCCGTTGGTTGGCCTCCCGGGGCGGGCGACTGCTCTCCAACCTCTTCTTCTATATCGCGTTGATAGGTCTCCGCGCCGGCGTAGATGGCGATAAAGGAGAGCACGCACACCGCCGCCATGTAGACGGCGATGTAGATCGCATTGCCGGTTTGCTGCAGAATAAAGGTGGCGACGATCGGGGCAGCACCGCCGGCGATGGCAGTCCCGAGCTGGTAGCCGACCGTGGCCCCCGTGTAGCGCACCCGCGTGTCGAAGAGCTCCACGAAGAACGCCGCTATGGGGCCGAGGCCCATGCTCTGGAAGACGGTGAGCGCCAGGTGGCCCAGGAGCATGAGCACGTAGGTCCTGGTGTCCAGGAGTGGGAACATGACGAAGGCGAAGACGCCCATGCCCGCCGTGCCGGCCAGAAGCAGGGGTTTGCGGCCCACACGGTCCGACAGCAAAGCGAAGGTTGGGAGCAAAAAGAAGCTTATGGTGCTCGAGATCACGACTATGCTAATCATAACGGGGCGCGCCAGGCCCAGCTGGCTCTGGCCGTACTCGAGGGTAAAGGAGATCAGGATGTAGAAGGTGACGTTCTGCGCGAGGTACGCCCCGGCGACGACGAGTACCTGCCTCCAGTGGTCCCTGAAGACCTCGACCAGCGGCACCTGAGAAGTGCTGCCCGACTCCTGTATGCCCTGGAAGGCCGGGCTCTCGAGTATGTTCAGGCGTACGTACAGGCCCACGGCGACGAGCACGATGCTCAAGAGGAACGGGACCCGCCAGCCCCAGGAGAGGAACTGCTCCTCGGGGAGCAACGAGACGACCAGGAAGGCCAGGGACGACAAGATGACGCCGGCGGGGATACCCATCTGGGGGAAGCTACCGAAGAAGCCGCGCCGGCCCTCCGGGGAGTGCTCGACGGACATGAGCGCGGCCCCGCCCCACTCCCCGCCCAGGCCCAACCCCTGAAGAAAGCGTAACAAGATGAGGATCAGCGGCGCCGCGACCCCGATCTGTGCGTATGTCGGCAGGCACCCTATGGCGGCCGTGGCGATCCCCATCAAGAGTAGCGTCGCGACCAACATGGACTTGCGACCGATGCGGTCCCCAAAGTGCCCGAAGACCGCCCCGCCTATGGGCCGGGCAACGAACGCGACCGCGTTCGTCGAGTAGCCGAGCAGCGTGCCCACGAGCGGCTCGAACTCCGGGAAGAACACCCTGTTGAAGACGAGCGGCACGGCCGTAACGTACAGAAAGAAGTCGTACCACTCTATGGTTGTGCCTAGCAGGCTGGCCCCCGCGACCTGCTTGATAGAGGTTGTCTGCCCTCTATCTTCCCCACCGAGTCTCTCCATGCGTAGCCTCCTTCTATCGCTTTGCCCGCAGGCCCGTGAACGTCTCCCTCGCTATGGCTTCAAGACGCTATCCGTATCTCTGTTTCCTGTCTGGCTCCCTCTCCTCGCTGATCCCCAATCTCAGGGTAATGCATCCCCATTTTTGCGTCAACGGTTGTTCTTCGGTCAGCTCACCGATGATTCTTACGGGAGGAACATCGTGCTGCGAGACAGGAATTAGAAAAGGTTGCAAGGATGGGGGACCATGGAAGAAGCGAAGGGCGGATAATAAGCAGCAACGCTCGAATGACCCGCTCCCGGTAGCCGCGCAGGCCGCCCTCGGTCGTTTGCCCGGTAGCGCCAGCCTTGGCACAGTGCGACGTGCGACCAAGGAGCAAGGAGGTTTTGGATCAATGCAACCGGTTGGCAGCCGGATCGCCATCGTTGACCGGCTATAGGCGCGGTATTGGCCGAGAGTTTCCTCTCCGACTGGCCCGCGAGGGCGCGGGCATCGCCCTGGCGGCCAAACCGGAGGAATCGACCGAGGACCTGCCCGGCAGAGCATCTACACGGTCGCGGAGGAGGTCGAGGCCAGGGGCCGCCGGGTTTTCAGCGGTAAGGTCGACGTTCGCTCCGAGGAGGACGTCGAAAACACAGTTGATCGGACGGTAGAGGCCTTCGGCCGCCTCGACCTAGCTTCACACATAGGAATAACCATCAACTCGTGCTCGGCCCTTCAGCCCCCGTACCTTTCGGCAAGCTCGACGAAGGTGTCCAAAGAGCCGGGGTTGCTCAAGGAATCTTTGCTGGCCGCTTCTTCGGGCGGCGTGCCCGAGAGGATCTTCTTCACCGGCACCTCGAGCTTCTTGCCGTTCAAAGTGTAGGGTACGTCGGGGACGGCCACGACCTCGTCCGGCACGTGGCGCGGCGAGGTGGTCTCGCGGATGCTCTTTTTGATCTTGTCTACGAGATCTTCGTCGAGCTCGGCGCCTTCTTCGAGGACCACGAAGAGCGGCATATAGTCTTCCCCGTCCTTCTGGGTGTCCATGACTAAGCTGTCCTGAACCTCCTCGACCTTATTTATGGCTCGGTATATCTCGGCGGTCCCCATCCTGACGCCGCCCCGGTTTATGACGGCGTCGGAACGGCCGTAGATGACGGCGCTGCCCTCGGGCTTTATCCTGATCCAATCCCCATGCTTCCACACGCTCGGGTACTTGTCGAAGTAGCTGTCCCGGTAGCGCTCGCCGTCTTCGTCTCCCCACAGGTACAGCGGCATCGAGGGCATCGGCTCGGTGATCACCAGCTCCCCGACCTCGTCTATTAGGGGGTTCCCCTCCTCGTCGTACGCTTCGACCTTGGCCCCCAAGGCGCGGCACTGCAGCTCCCCACTGCGCACCGGCTTTAGGGGACAGCCACCCACGAACGCCGTGCACAAGTCGGTACCGCCGCTCGTCGAGAAGAGCCAAACGTCCTCTTTGACGTGCTCATAGACCCAGTCGAAGCCCTCTGGAGGCAGAGGCGAGCCCGTAGAGCCTATGCTCTTGAGTGCCGCGAGATCGAAGTCGCGCCCGGGCTCAATCCCAGCGTGCATGCACGAGGTGATGTACCCCGCGCTGGTACCGAAGCAGGTCATGCCGGTCTCTTGGGCGAACTCCCAGAGGACGTTCATGTCTGGGTAGCCGGGGTTGCCGTCGTAGGTGAGGATGGTCGAGCCGCAGAGCAGGCCGCTCACGAGGAAGTTCCACATCATCCAGCCCGTGGTGGTGAACCAGAAGAACTTGTCCTCGGCCCCGAGGTCCACGTGCAGGTGAAGTTTCTTGAGGTGCTCTAAGAGGATGCCGCCATGACCGTGTACGATGGCCTTCGGCAATCCCGTCGTCCCGGAGGAGTACAGCACCCACAACGGGTGGTCGAACGGCACTTGCTCGAAGGAGAGTTCTGCGCCCTCGTTCCCGGAGAGCAACTCGTCCCACAAAACCACGTTGTCGAGGGCGCTCGTGTCCGGCTCTTCCGTAAGGTACGGCAAGACGACGGTCTTCTCCAGGGTCGTGAACTCCTCCTGCAGCCTCGCCACGACATCGGTAACGTCGTAGTCCTTGCCACCGTAGCGGTAGCCGTCAACCGCGACGAGGACCTTCGGCTCTATCTGCGCGAAACGGTCAACCACGGCGCCCAAGCCGAAGTCCGGCGAGCAGCTCGACCAGATGGCGCCGATGGACGCGCAAGCGAGGAAGGCGATCAAAGCCTCCGGTATGTTGGGCACGTAGGCGGCGACCCGATCCCCGCGCCCGACCCCCAGCTCCTTGAAGCCCTCAGCCAAAGGGCCGACCTTCTCCTCGAGTTCTCGCCAGGTCATCTCGCCCAAGGGTCGTAGCTCGGATTGGTGCAGCACCGCCGGCTCGTCGGGACGCGCCTTGCGGAAGACGTGCTCGGCGTAGTTGAGCTCGGCGCCCACGAACCACTCCGCCTCGGCCCCCGGCATCTCGCGGTTGGGGAGCACCTTTTCGTAGGGCTTCGAGGCCTTCACGTCGAAGTACTCCCAGATGGAGGCCCAGAACTCCTCAAGCTCCGTCACCGACCAGTCCCAGAGTTCGTCGTAGTCCTCGAAGGAGCGCCCCTTCTCCTCCTCCAGCCACCGCATGTAGCGGGCGACATTGCTGTTCTCCTTAAACTCTTCGGAGGGCTCCCAGAGCAGGGTCCCCTCGGCTGCCTCGGTCATGCTTGCCCCTTTCCTTCTTTTCCACCGCTCCCCGAAATACGTTCGCTCAACGCGCCGTCCACCCTCCGTCCATGGTCAGGGATGCTCCGTTGATAAACGAGGCCTCGGGCGCGCAGAGGAAGGCGGCGAGCTCGGCGACCTCCTCGGGTTCGACGAGGCGTTTGATGGCGGGTTGTTGGAGCATGATCTTTTCGATCACCTCGTCCTCGAGGATCCCGCGGGTTTTGGCTTGGTCGGCGATCTGGCCCTCTACGAGCGGCGTCCTCACGAAGGCCGGGGAGATGCAGTTCGACGTTACCCCGTTCGGTCCCCCTTCCAGAGCGATAACCTTCGAGAGGCCTTCCAAGCCGTGCTTGGCGGAGACGTAGGCCGCCTTGAACGGCGAGGCCCTGAGGCCGTGCACGCTGGAGATGTTGATCACACGTCCCCACCCCTTCTCGTACATGCCCGGCAGCGCCGCGCGTACGATCCTAAAGGGCGCCTCCAACATGACCCGCAGTATCGTGGAGAAACGCTCGGGTGGGAAATCCTGCATGG
>Ga0126315_10001094_pt1 | contig 10179 bp, 12 predicted proteins | sample Plot106_FD_92534 | JGI IMG/M metagenome (GOLD analysis project Ga0126315, IMG submission 92534) | Serpentine soil microbial communities from UC McLaughlin Reserve, CA, USA - Plot106 | ecosystem: Environmental > Terrestrial > Soil > Grasslands | place: USA: UC McLaughlin Reserve, Lake County...
ATCGACCAGTGGCCTGCACCCGGATCGAGAAGCCGGGAGAAGATCGCGTCGCTGTCGTAGCGCGGCAGGCACAACCAGTCCACCGACCCGTAGCGGTCCACCAGCGCGGCCGAGTTGCAGTCGGCGAGCAGACCGTAGTCGGCCACGGGGCGGAAGTCCGCCGTCGTGTCGCCGTTTGCCGAGGCGGGGCCGGGCGTGATGGTCGTAGTCTCGCTCATGCGCTGCTCCTCCGGTTCCGGGCTGACTGGGCCCTAAGTCCCGCGGGGGAGATTCCCGTTACAGGCCCGTAACGACAGGGGTGCGCCACTGGACTAGTCCTCATGAGCGCGGGGTCGCCGGAGGACATGAGCTGCAGGGAGCTCGTAGAGGTCATCACCGACTATCTCGAGGGCGCCATGCCCGCGAGCGATCGCGCCCGCTTCGAGGCGCACCTGGATGTGTGCCCCTACTGCGTCACCTACCTGGAGCATATGCGGGAGACGATCGACACGCTCGGCGAGCTGCGCGAGGACTCGCTGTCCGAGGAGGCGCGCGACCAGCTCCTGCAAGCCTTCCGCGGCTGGGCCGCGGCGCGGTAGGCCGGCCATGGACCTCTCGCCCGGGACACGGTTGCCAGACCTCGACTTGCCGGACCACACGGGCCGGGCCCGCCGCCTGTCCGAGCTGGTCGGTGGCGACCCGACCGTCCTGCTGAGCTCGCGCGGCTGGTGGTGCCCGAAGGAGCAGCGCTACATGCGCGAGCTCTGCCGGCTCCAGGACGAGTTCGAGGTCGCGTACTCCCGGATCGTCGTCCTCAGCATCGACCCGCCCGAGGTGCAGGCCGCCTTCCGCGCCGGTCTGGGCGCGCGGTTCACCTTTCTCTCCGACCACGAGCGCCGCTGGCTGGGCGAGCTCGATCTGTGTGAGGGCACCGACACCCTCCACGAGCCTTACCGACCGGCGGGGTTCACCCTTTTCCCGGACCTGACGATCCACCGCACCTACAACGGCTACTGGTACTGGGGCCGGCCGCGGATGGAGGAGCTGCGGCGCGATATGCGCGAGATCTCCGAGGCCGTTCGCGCGGATTGGGAGGTGCCGGCATGAGGCCGTTCGCCTTCGTGGTCTTCGACGGGAAGCGCCTGAGCGCCGACCCGCACGCGGACGGGCGGCGGCTGAGGGTCGACGCGCGCTGCCTGGCCGGCACTCCCGTCGAGGGCGCCTTCGCCCACGTGTGTGCGCTGCCCCAGCGCGAGGCGGCCGTCCGCTACGACGAGCCGGAGGTGCAGCAGGCCAGGCGCGACGCCCTCGAATGGTGGATACCGATGCTCGGCGATCGGCTCGTCTGCCTCTCGACGTTCGCCGTCGACGCGAGCCTCTGCGGAGGCGCCGTGACGGTGGCTCGGGATGCGGCCCTGTTCGAGTACGACCCGTTCGCACGCCTGTTCCCGGGGACGGTGGTCGCGACCGACGACTTCTGCGAGGTACCACCCCCACCCGGACCTGTAATCGAGCGCTACGCCGGCTCGCCATGGCCGGGAGGAGGGTTTAACTGATGGGCTCGACCGCACGCACCCCAAGTGTTCTCGGCGTGGCCGGGCGCCTGTTGCTCGGCCTCGTCGCCGTGGCTGTCCTGGTGCTCGGCATCTGGCTCGCCGGAGGCGTCCTGACCAACGACTTCACGGCGAGCCTCATCCTCACCGCCGCCTGGATGGGAGCGGCCGGGCTTGCCTGTCTTGTCGTGGCGCTTCGCCGCCGGGAGCTCCGGCTGCCGCTGCTCGGCGCCTACACGCTCGTCGCGATCGCGGCGACGGTCTGGCTCGGCCGGGCGGAGTTCTTCGACAAGACGGTCAACGAGAACGTCGTCAAGGCGGAGCCCGCTCCGGCCGGGTCGCGCGGAACCAAGGCACAGCCAGTCCGGAACGAGCTGCTCGCCCGCGGCAGCTTCGAATCGCTGGAGCACGACTCCAGCGGCGTGGCGAGCCTGATCCGCACCACGAACGGGAAGCGCATGTTGACGCTCATCCGTTTCAGCACGTCCAATGGACCCGACCTGCGCGTCTACCTCGTGGCCGGTCCGGTGAACGATGCCGGTGACGTGCACGACTTCGCGGACCTCGGGGGACTCAAGGGGAACAAGGGCGATCAGCAGTACGAGCTGAAGGGCAAGGCCCTCGACTCGCGCTACCGCACCGTCGTCATCTGGTGCCGGGCCTTCTCAGTGGGCTTCGCCCGAGCTCGGCTGTCGCGGGAGTGAACTCGCGCTAGGAGGCGCTACATCGTCGCGCGCCTGATCGCGGACCTCGCTCGAGCGTTTCAGCCCGGCGAGTAGCTCGTCCACTGTGCTCGTGAAGCGGCGGCGCATGATCAGGGCGTTCATCAGCGAGAAGAGCGGATTGCGCGGGGTGTAGTACGTGTCGGTGCGGGCGATCGAGGCGTCGCCCGCGTCCTCGATGCTGATCGTGAACCCGTAGTCGGCGAACATGCGGCTGAAGCCGAGGCTGTCGTCGTCGACGACGTAGCCGGCGCGGCGCGGCGGGTCGAACTCGACGCAGCGCTCCGTCATCGTCCCCTCGCGGCCGCCAAACTCCACGCGGCACACGCGGGTGGTCCCGACTCGCTCGGGCCCCTGGCTGACCTCTTCCAGCTGCTTGACGGGAGGCGCCCACTGCGGCAGGAGGTTCGAGTCGGCGACCACCGCCCAAACTTGGTCCCGCGGTGCGTCGATGGCGATCTCCCGGGTTAGCTGATGGGTTCCCTTCATTGCCCTTCTCCTTCCAGGAACAGGTACGACAGGTAGCGACGAAAATGATTCACGGCGGCGACCGCGGCTCCGGACGAGACCCCCGACCTATCCAAGAGGAGACCGCCCTCGACCGCAGCGAGCAGGCCGTCGGCGAGTTCCGCGGAATCGACAGCCACCGAGCGCTCCGCGGCTGCCGCATCGATCAACGACTGGAGGCCGCCACGCCACTCGCCCAGCGCGCTTCGGGCCGCGGACCAGACGGTGGGGTGGGATTCCGTCGTCTGGATTGCCATCGCGCCCAACAGGCAGCCACGCGCGAGCTCGGGACCCTCGATCAGCTTGGGTAGCGCCTCCACGTAGGCGTCGAGAGCCGCAAACGCCCCCGGGTCGGTGTCGGCGCGCGCGGCCTCGCCGGCGGCGACCAGCCCGGAGAAGAACCGCTCGACGGCCGCCGAGACGAGCGTCTCCTTCGACTCGAAGTGGTAGAAGAGCCCGCCCTTTGTCACCTCTGCCGCGCGGCAGATCTCGTCGACGGACGTTGCCCCATAGCCGCGGTCGAGGAGGAGCGTGGTCGCTGCTCCGAGGATGCGCTCACGCGCGGAGTCGGGTGGTGGGGTCATCGCACGGCCACTGTACCGACTGGTCGGTCTAGTAGCAAGCCACAGGTCTGGGGCGACGCCAGCGGCGCTCAGCTCGATCCACGCAGGTCACGGAAGGCGCGCACCAGAGTCTCACGCGTGGATTCACCCCTGGCCGCGCGTCTGTGCTCGACGCCGTTGACGCGACCCCCAACTGACGCCATGACCGACGTCAAAAGATCGGCGGCTTGGACGTCCTGGCGTGAAGCTGACACGGCAACGAAGCCAGCGCGATGGCGCTATGCAGGACAAACTCGCGTGCGGCATTGACCCGGGCTGACGCCACGACTGACGAACCGGCGTGCAAAGGGCTCGCGCAACCTCGTGGACGTGAGGTCGACACCGACGCGGCGACCCGCGAGGCCAAGGCCGCAAAAAGCTGGCTATTGCAGGCAAAACGCATGGCGAGGGCCGGAATCGAACCGGCGACACCACGATTTTCAGTCGTGTGCTCTACCAACTGAGCTACCTCGCCGTGGCCAGGCGATGGTAGCGGCGGGCGGGCGCTAGAGACCAACCCCCACCGCCAGCGAGAGATACCCCGCGTAGAGCGCGACCAGTAGCGCCCCCTCGGCTCTGGAGAGTCCTCCGCGAGACGCCGTGACGGCACAGACGACCGCCGGCGAGGCGGCGGCCGCCGGCAGGTGGAGGTGCAAGGTGTCCGCGTCGAGCCGCAGCGGCTTGACGAGCGCGATGACGCCGGCGTTGAGACCCACGAAGTGCACGATGGTGCCCAGCACATTGGCCAGCGCCACGTCGCCGCGGGCCCGCCGCGCCGGTACGACCACGCGGGCGACCTCCTCGCCTTCGACGCTGGCCGCCACGACCGTGTTGCCGGCAGGGTGCCGGAGACGTCGAAACGGGCAACCACGTCGCGCAGGCCACGGCCGAGCAGGTCGCCGCCGATGGTGAGGAGACCCAGGCCGCCGACGAGGCGCAGCAGCGGGCACGAGCGCTTGACGGGGTCCTCTGCGAGGAACGAGCGACCCGAGCGGGCCAGCCCGGCGAGGGCAAGAGCGAACCAGATCACGAGGGCGGCGCCTTCGATTCGCGAGATCCGCCCATCGGCCGCGAACGCCACGAGCGGAAGCGGTGACACCGCCGTCCAGGCCAGCGCGGCGAACGGCAGCCGCGTCCGGATCGGGGCGACGAGTGCGGCGAGGCCGGCCACGCCCAGGGCCAGGAAGGTCGTGCCCCCTAGGAAGGTCCCCGCGGCCGCCCCGCCCAGCCCGCGGGCGTTGGCGGCGATCCCGGCGGCCAGGTTCTCCAACTCGAAGCCGGAGACGACCGCCGTGAGGACGAAGCCCGACACGCCCAGCCGGCTCGCGACCGCCAGGACGCCATCGAAGAAGAGCTCCGCCCCGGCCACGACGAGCGCAATCCCGCCGGCGAGGGTCAGTAGGGCGGGCAGGTCCGACATGCCCGCCGGAGCATGGCAGCGCTACCCGCGGCGAACGCTTGGCTTTGGCGACATATATTGGGGCAGACGCGCCCAGGAGCGGCACGGCGCGCGCCTAACGCGCGCGGCGCGCGGAAAGTGACCTCAGGCCAGGCCCTCGGCCTCGAACTCGCGCAGGAAGCCCTCGAACAGGCGCCGGTGGCCCTCCTCGTCGTGGAGGATCTCGATCACCATGTCCTGGGTCACCAGGTCCTTGTCGTCGCAGAACTCGACGATCCGGTTGTAGTGCTCGATGGCGCCGGTCTCGGCCTCGATCACGCCCTTGATCACGTGGACGATGTCGGTCTGCTCCGAGGGCGGCTGCAGATAGGACTGCTCCGCCGAGAACTCCAGCGAGCCCGGGATCACCCCGTAGAGCTCCTTGACCCGCTCGCCGAACCGCTTGGCGTGACCGAGCTCCTCCGTGATGTCCTCCTCGAGCGACTCCTTGATCTCCTGGGCACGAACGCCGTCCGGGTTGATCGAGTTGGCCAGATAGCTCATAACCGTCTCGATCTCCATCCAGTACGCCCTGGTCAGGAGCTCGATGAGCTGCCGGCGCTCCTCCGACTTTTCGGGGCTGAGGATGCCCTGGCGTGGGGTGGTGGTGGGTGTGGCCATGTGTTGAAACATACCTGGGCGCCGGTGTCGGCAAACTGCTCGAGGTGGATGCAGAGCAGGTAGGCCGGGTCCCGGAGTCGCTCTGGAGGCGCATCCGGGCCGAGCCGGAGCGGGCGCCTGAGCACATCGCGCTGGCCGCCGCCGACCGCTTCGGCCCGCAGGCCGCGCGCTGGGTGCAGGTCGCGGGTCCCGGCCAGACGCCCGAGGGCCTGGCCAGCACCGCGCTCAAGAAGCACGTTCGGATGTCGCGGCTCGAGGGCGCGGCGCTGGGACTTGGCGGCTTCACCACGGCCGCCGCCGACCTGGTAGCGCTGGGCTGGATACAGAGCCGCATGGTCTTCTACATCGGGGCGGCCTACGGCTTCGACCCGACCCACCCGATGCGACCGGCCGAGCTGCTCGCGCTTACCGGCTTCTACAAGACCCCCGCCGAGGCCCGGCAGGCACTGGACGGGATCGGAAGGCACCTGGCGGTGGCGGCCGCGGAGCGGACGCTCTTCGGCGGTCGCGAGCGCACGGTGTACGAGCGCCTCCTCCGCTATGTCGGGAAACGCGTGACTCGGCACGCAGCGGGACGGCTGCTGCCGCTCTTGGCGGCGCCGATCGGGGCGGTGCAGAACTCGGCCGGCACCAAGGACCTCGGGTCGCGGGCCATCACCTATTACGGCGAAGATCCTCAGGCGCGGCCGTAGACGGGGATGCCGGCGCCCGAGGTCGGGGCGGAGTCGTCGGAGATCAGGAAACGCACGACCTTCGCGACCTGCTCCGGCGGAACCCACTTGGACCAGTCGGCGTCGGGGTCGGCCTCGCGGTTCGCCGGGGTGTCGATCACGCTCGGCAGGATCGCATTGCAACGCACTCCGGAGCCCTTGTACTCGGCGTCGAGCGCCTGCACGAAGGCGAGCACGCCGGCCTTGGAGGTGGCATATCCGGCCGCTCCGGAGAACGGCCGGAGGCCGGTGCGCGCCGACATGCCGACATAGGCTCCCCCGCCCCGCTCGACGAGTCGCGGCATGGCCGCGTGCGCCAGGTTGAACCCAGGCACCAGGTTCAGCCGCAGCATCCGCTCGAAGCCCTCGAGCTCCGTCTCGTGCACCTTGGTGCCCGCTGCGAAGCCCCCCACCAGATTGACCACCGCCTCCAGATCCTCCATCGCAGCGACCGCGTCGGACGCCTGCTCCGGGTCGAACAGGTCGGCCCGGACCAGCCGCACGAAGCCCAGTTGCGCTGCGATTCGTTCGCGCTCAGCCTCCACGATCCAGGTCGCGGTGACCTCGTAGCCGGAGGCGGATAGCTCCCGCAACACGGCCTCTCCCAGCGCACCCGTGCCCCCGGCGACCAGCACGCCCATGTCAGGCCCTCGCGCCGGGGGGCGACTCCATGAGCGTGCAGGCTATCCCGTCCGGAACCCGCTCTAGCGTGGCAGGCTCGATGGATCAAACCCAGCTGACCACCGCGAAGGTCTTTGTCCGCGACCTCGTCGACGGCCAGGAGGTCGATTCGGTCTTCTTCGTGCGCGAGCGCGCGCGCAAGGAGGCCCGCAGCGGGTCGCACTACATCCGGCTGCAGCTGGGGGACGTCACGGGCTCGTTGCCCGCCTTCATCTGGGACGACGTGGAGGACATGGAGCCGGATTGCGTACCCGGACGGGTGGTCCGTGCGGCCGGCCGCTACTCGGTGCACGAGCGCTACGGGCCCCAGCTCGTGGTCAAGGCGCTGCGCGCCGCGGCGGAAGCCGAGTACGACACCGCGGACCTTCACAAGGGGCCGTCCACGCCTGTGGAGCAGATGGCCGCCGACCTCGAGGCGCTGGTCGACACCGTCCAGCGCCCCCATCTGCGCGAGCTGCTGCGCCGGTTGCTCGGGCCGGACACGGAAGTCGGACGCCGGTGGCACGTCGCGCCGGCCGCCAAGTACTACCACCAGGCCTATCGCCACGGGCTGCTCGAGCATTGCCTCTCGGTCGCACAGGGCGTCAGCGCGATGGCGGCCAGATTCCCCGGAATCGATCGCGACATTGCGGTTACCGGAGCGCTGCTGCACGACGTCGGCAAGGTCGACGCCTACACGGCCTCGGACGATGCCATCGAGCTCACCGACCACGGCAAGTTGCTGGGCGAGATCTCGATCGGCTACTACCTGGTCCGGCGCGCCATCGAGTCGATCGACGGCTTCCCGCCGGAGGAGTCACAGGCCGTGCTCCACATCATTCTCAGTCACCACGGCCTTCTGGAGCACGGCAGCCCGGTAGCGCCGTGCACGCGCGAGGCCACGCTGGTCCACACGATCGACAAGCTCGGCGGAACGCTCGGAAGCTTCGACCGGCTCGAGAAGAGCCTGGCCGACGGGGAGCACTGGTCGGGGTTCGACCGCGGGATCTCGGGGTCGGCGTTCTTCGCTCCCCCCGCCGCCGAGGGCGGCGGGCGAGAGGCGGCCTAGCGCCGGCAAGCTGACGACGCGCCTCAGGGTGCAGGCCGCGGACCCCGCCGGGGACCGCTCCGGCGGGCCGCAGGTCGGGTTCCGGATCGTCCGTGGCGGGCTCGCCAGTCGTCGCAAATAGCGGGGGTGGCTTCCCCGGGGGAGGCCTCTCAGGGGCTTGCGGCTTATGCTCGTGACGCCCCCCATGGCCAAGGACACCGAGAAGCTCATACGCCAGCTGTCTCTGATCTCGTTCCTGATGGCCGAGCGGCGGCCGGTCTCCGCGCTCGAGATCAAGCAGGACGTGGAGGGCTACTCGCAGATGAACGACGAGGCCTTCGCGCGCCGCTTCTACGCCGACCGCGCAGAGCTCGAGGCGCTCGGCATCCAGCTCAAGGTCGACAAGCCGGCGGAGGGCTACTACGAGGCCGAGAACTACTCTCTGCCGCCCGAGAACTTCTATCTGCCCGCCATCGAGTTCACCAGCAAGGAGCTAGGCGCCCTGCGCGCGGCCCTGTCGCTGCTCGACGGCGAGTTCGCCTATGCGGAGCCCCTCCGGCTCGCGCTGCAGCAGCTCTCCTGGGGCAAGGCCTCGCCGCTCGACGCACCCGAGGAGCGGTCGGTAGCCCTCGCGGTGACGGCGAGCCCTGGCGGACGCGAGCTCTCGCAGCGCCTCTCGAAGCTCGAGACCGCGATCTTCAGGCGGAAGACGATCGTATTCGAGTACTACACGATCGGCCGAGACGCCCAGGAGACCCGCAAGGTGGATCCCTACCACCTCCTCTACCGAGGCGGGCAGTTCTACCTGATCGGCCACGCCCACGAGCGCGGCGACATCCGGGTCTTTCGCGTGTCCCGAATCCGCGGCAAGGTCGGCTACGCCTCCAAGGCGGAGCACGACTTCGCCCGTCCCGAGGAATTCGATCCCCGGGTCTACGCCGACCGCACCGACTGGCAGCTGGGCGATCCCGCGGGCACCGCCCGGATCTGGCTCTCGGAGCGCATCGACTGGCTGGCCCTGCGCCACTTCGGCGACGCCGGCCGGGTCACACCCGCCGAGGAGGGCGACGGCGTCGTCTTCGAGACCGATTACTCGGATTCGCGGCAGATCGTCTCCTGGGTGCTGGGACTCGGCCCGCGGGCGCGGATCATCGACCCGCCGGAGCTGGTCGCCGAGGTCGAGGAGCGGGTGGCCCTGATGGTCGAGCGCCACACCGGCGAGTTCGAGACGGCGGCCCCTAAGACGCGGCGGCGTGTCGGCACCCCGGAGGAAGAGGCGGACGAGAACGGCAAGGCCGAGTCGCCGATCCGCCCCGAGCGCTTTGCCCGACTGGTCACGCTGGCCGGGATCCTCATCGACGCGGCCCGCGACGCGCGCAAGCTCGACGTCGCAGACCTCTGCCAGCGCCTCCACCTCACAGAGCAGGAGCTGCAGCAGGACATCGACGTGCTGAACGTCGTGAACTTCGGCGGCGGCAGCTACGTGCTCTACGCGGAGGTGCAGGGCGACGTGATCGAGGTGGACCCGGAGCCATACGGCGACAACTTCGCCCGTCCGGCACGGCTGCTGCCGCTCGAGGCAAAGGCACTCGTGGCTGCGATCGACCTGCTGGGTGAGCATCTGCCCGAGGGGTCGCTGGAGCCTGCTCGCAAGAAGATCGTCAAGGCGCTGGGGCAGGACCCCGCGGAGGATGGACTCCATATCACGACCGCGAAGGGCGACGACTCTGAGATGGCGCGCGTCGTCAGCAGCGCCATCACCCGCCGGCGGCTCCTCGAGATCGAGCACTACAAGGAAGAACTCGACGAGTTCACCACCCGGCGGGTCGAGCCCTACATGCTGATGAACGGCCGCGAGGGCTGGTACGTCCACTCGTGGGACCCGGCCAAGGACCAGCCGCGCTCCTTCAGGCTCGACCGAATCCGCTCCGCCACCGTCCTGGACCAGAAGTTCGAGCCGCGGGAGGGCGTGGAGCCTGACGTGCAGGGCTGGCCGAGCACCGGGGAGGTGCCCGACTCGCGCGTCGCGCGGGTGTGGATCTCCCCTGACCGAGCCCGCTGGGCTCGGGAGGATCGGCGGGTGGTCCAGGAGCTCGGGGACGGCGCCGTGATCGTGGAGTTCCCCTACGCCGGTCACGACTACCTCGGGCGCGAGATCCTCAAGGAGGCGGGCGACGCGGTGGTGCTCGAGCCCGAGGCCGCGCGCCAGGCGGTCCTCGACGCCGCCGCGGAGCTGCCGGGCGCAGCCAAGTCCTGAGGCTTCGGTCTGGGAGAATCGCCGCCGGTGCTCGCCCCACGGCTCCCACACGTCGCGCTGGCCGGCGGCCTGGCGGCGGCCG
>Ga0126315_10001095_pt1 | contig 10178 bp, 8 predicted proteins | sample Plot106_FD_92534 | JGI IMG/M metagenome (GOLD analysis project Ga0126315, IMG submission 92534) | Serpentine soil microbial communities from UC McLaughlin Reserve, CA, USA - Plot106 | ecosystem: Environmental > Terrestrial > Soil > Grasslands | place: USA: UC McLaughlin Reserve, Lake County...
TGGAGGAGTTGTTGACGTTTGCGGTGCCACCCGCCGAAGTGCCCAGATGGCGTGGGCGAAAGCCGAAGTGGCTGCTGGAGGCCGAGGATGCAGCCTGACCACGGTTCCATGTGGCGCTACCACAAATACCGCTAAGATCCACGTTGAAGCAAGTACACGATATTGATGCTGCATATGCTGGAAATGGCGCTCCATCAGACCGATTTCTTTAATCATTTCCCATACTTCTGGGCGGGACAAGGAACTCGAATCAGCCTCGCAAGTGTCTTCTGGAGGATCTGAAAAAGATTCTGCATTATCCACTAAACATTGCCTCGCTCTATGGTTTATTCCCGCCTTAGTCTTGCCCGCTGCAAGCCTTACAGAAGAATGCGGTTGCTAACTATCGGGACAGATCACCCAGTGGCCATTTAATAGACAAAGCCTAATTGGAGTAGTAAATCCAAACTGCTGCCCGTATGCTAGGTATTCGCTTAAGCCGATCCTTTTGGCGACGAAATGTTCTACTGGTGTCGCTGTGATGGCAGCAGGCGGAGCCGCAGCCTTCTTGAATGCCTTTGAAGTGATCGGTGAAGCGATGCCATCAGAATCAATGGCAATAAAATAAATAACCTTACTTTCAGTTATTGTTGTGTTAGCCCCCTCGATCCACATTTGGGGCGCTAAACTATCATCGGAATGATAAAGTTTTCCTCTTGTCGTTGTTGCCATTACATTCAAACTCCCTTCAAAGGGGGTAGAGTTGTCTGTGATAATAGTAACTTCAATTAATTCGATCCCGACTCCGTAGGTTCTCTGTAAGTCGTCAGCACCATCAGCGCTGAAAACAACTTCCCACATACCGTCTGTGGGAAGTGTCAATGTTTGACCATTGCTCAAACTCCCATTTAATGTTTCGGCAATCTCCTCGCCTAGGACATTGTTTCTGATTTCTTTAGTGACTCTTTTTGCAACATAAGAAGCAGTTTTATCCAACGGATCGATATTAAGCGTAATCGTAAGCGAGCTATTGTAGTTTCCGCTATTTTTATCTGCCGTTATTGTTACACGCGGAACCGGTGGTACACGGTTAAGATGTCGTAAAAATTCGTTGAAGAAGGCCTCATTTTTTATGATCGCTTCATGGCCGGTTAATTGAAATCCCAAAAACTCCCCTTCGTTTATAGCACCTTGAAGAAAACCTGTACGTAGTGGTCCTGCGGGACTTTGAGTATCGACAAAATCCTGTTCCGCTATCCCACAGAAATACGTAATGTTGTGAGGAGAAGGTCCAGGCGTTCTTGGTTTGCCCTCTCCGAAGGGGGTTTCGCCTCCACCACCAAGATTCTCTTTCCGTAATTCATTTATAAACTCTCCGTTAGGTACCCATTCTCCTCTGGAGTGCGATGTTAAACCACGAAACGCCCCAGCTAATGCAACAAATGTCCCTACTCTATTCCATCTCTTTAGCTCATCATCAAAATTTCCTTGTTTGCTCAAACCTCTAAACACCGAATAGGCTAACGTACAGCCAAGTGAATGGGCAATAATGTCAACAAAATCCACACCCAGGTACTCACATACGTTGTCGATAAATTCACGAACTTCGTTCACGTTGTTTGTGTGTGGACTTGGTGGTTGTGGACCAAACCCTCCATCATCAAATCTAGCCTGCTCACTGGGTGATGTTCCTAAATAACTTAGTGCCCAGATCAGTTCTCTTGGATAAGCATTGCTCACCAGCCTTTCTCTTAGCTGCGACATATTCCATTTATCTCCACCTATATCTGCTGAGCCAGCATTACCGTGAACAAGAATAACCGGGGCTTTACCGGCACTTCGAACTACAGCTCTGTGATCATCTTGGCCTATTTGTGGATTTCCACCGAATCCGCCCACAGGGTCCCCTCGGCCGGGTCCACCCTGATCCTGGGGAACAGGGAAATCATCAGGAAACGCCATAATAGTTCACCTCCACGGGCCCTTCTTCAGGCCCTCTTGGAAGAAGGCTTGGTTAAGCCCGCCTCCTTGGTTACTTTGTCTCGTTTTATGGAACGTTGACATCAAAGCAGACGGCGATGAATTCCTAATGAATTTGGGCAGAAAACTTGTGCTTATGGGGACGGGGTGCTTGTATCGCAGGTCCCGCCACTAGCGCAGAGCGTTGACTCTAGGGCGCTACCCAGCTCGCTTTCTTCCTGTCTCAAAAGGATCGTTTTCGGTACACGCCTAAGTCTCGTTATGTCTGTGTTCTGGTAATGGCAACACGTTACACAGAAAAAAAGAAGGGCCGCGGCTGCTAATAGCCCCGACCCTCTCCTAGACTAGGCTGCTATTCGGAAGGGCCGCTACGGACGACTCCCCCAAAAAGGAGAGCGGTCCTTCGTGTCGTTGTTCGAGGGGAGGAGGCAGGCCCCCTCTTCTTGACGAGACCCGCCTCCCTTGTTGCTCGCGCGCCGATGGCCGGAGCGCGGCTCTCAACCGGTTGGCAGCTTCGTGACGAAGGCGTCAAGGTTGCCGTTGTAGGAGGTGTCGAAGGCGCCAGGGGTGGTGGGGTAGTCGGCGGAGTCGGTGTCCCCCGTCACGTAGGCCCTGCCCTCTCCGTCCACCGCGATGCCGCGACCGGTTTCACCACTCGTCCCCCCAAGGAAGGTGGAGTAGGCCAGCGCCGAGCCCGACGCGTTGAGCTTGGACAGTTTCACAGGGGAAGTTCACGCGGGAAGCCCATTGCCCCAGTCCGATCAAAAACGACAAGCCGGTCGTCGGCACCCGGCGTTGGTCAGGGATCTAAGGCAATCCCTCCAAGAAGTCCTTGGCCTGATTCTCGCCGTAAGCCATCATGGCCTCCAGGAAAGAGGGGTCGCGGTTCAGCTTCGAAGCGTAATCTAAGGGTTGGCCGCCGATCTCCTCACGACCTACCTCGATCGGCGGCCGCACCTTCACGAGTTTGTACTTGTTGCCCGCAAGGCGATTCTTTTTGATCAGTTTATTGATTGTTTCTACGAAAAATATCTCCTGCCTCAGCGAGAGGTTGCCGGCGAGCTCGTTGCGCCTATCCAATATCTCCACCATTGAGGTCGGCTCTTCGCTCCGCCTCTCAGGGTTGATCTGCACGACCCATATCTCGTCGGGTTTCTCTCCCACGTCAGGGATGCCCTCGATGAAGTCCTTTATGGGGGGATTCTGCGAGAACAACCCGTCCCAGTACACGCCGGTGCCGACGTGCACAGCCCGGACCAGGGTCGGGAGCGCCGCCGAAGCGAGGATCGCGTCCACGCTGATGCCATCGTCTCGGCGGTTGACGGTCTTGCGGCCGTCACGAAACCGGTGGCTCCTGAAGACCTTGAACTGGCCGGAGAGGACGTCGACGGCGCTGACCAGCAACGTCGGGCTCGAGGGTTTCACGAGCTCCTCAAGCATTTCGAATGGAAAGTGCTTTTCCAGCGTCCTCCTCAAGCGGTCTTGCCACAAGGTGGGATAGAAATACGGGCTGGCCTGGGGCAGGACGACGTCCCCTTGCAGCCGGTTGACCCCGACGGTCAAGTTGTTCACAGACGTGTCCCACAAGGAGTCGGCCGAGATGTCCTCCCAGAAAGAATCGAGGAGTTTGGCGGCCCTGTCCTCGTCGTTGACCAACAAGCCGTACCAAGCCAAAAGGGCGCAGATAGCACCGCCGGAGGTGCCGCTCAAGGCCGCGATTTCATATCTTTCTTTCTTGTATTTGAGTATTGTCTTCAGCACGCCCGCCGTGAAAGCCGTGTGGCTCCCGCCGCCCTGGCACGCGACGGCTACACGCTTGGTTTCGTCTTCCCTGTCCACAACCCAACTCCTTGACTTTTGAGTCCCTTCGCTTGAGGCCTTTTAGGCTCAGACTTCGGTTGGTAGCGACATGCTGCGTTCGTGATGTAGGTTTTACGAACCCAGGCTTCAAAAACGTGCTCCCAACCAGGGGCGTAGGTTACGCGCCTTGCATTTCTAGCGGTGGGCAGGTGTTGACGACATCCCCGCCCTCGGGTTTCGGCACCGACTGGCTTTCGGGGGGCTCGCTACCCTCCTCGACCCACCTCTCGAGCGCCTCGAAGGAGGCTCGGTAGCAGGGCAGGATGGGCTGCAGCTTGTCGCGGAGCTCGGCGCGGAGCTCGTCGGGGAATAGAGGGTTATCGTAGAGCCAATCTATATGGTTGCCCGCCTCTATCGTGTAGTAGCGATGCAGGTCGGACTTCCCGGCTTTATCGACGAACTTGGCGTATTCGTCGGAGTTAGTCGTTATCGGGAGCAGGGCGTCGAGCGTGCCGTGCAGGGTTATGAGGGGTTTGCCTATGTCCCCGCTGAGCGACACCCTCGCTACGGCGTCCTTGACTTCCTGCGGCTTGCTCGGGTAGTCGTAGTCGCCCTCGGCGCCGGGGTAGGTCGGGTCGAACTCTTCCCGGTAGATTCGCTGCGTGACGCCCCAGTAGACGTTGTAGTGGAAATCCCAGAGGAACTCCGAGCCCTCTGCGAAGCCCGCCTCGATCATAGCATCATGTGCAGCTTGGCTCTTGATGTCCCTGTACTGCGGGTAGTGTTTGAGCGCCAAAGGAAGATACGTAAACAGGTTGGGTCCCTCGGGACGCCAGAGCACGCCTTCCCAATCCACGCCGCCGTCGTAAAGCTCGGGGGTTTTCTCCAGGGCGTAGCGGGTCAGGTAGCCGCCGTTAGAAATTCCCGTGACGTACGTGCGACCCGGAGACCTCTCGTAATACTTGGCAGCAGCACCCTTCGTAGCGAGCGCCAGTTGCTTTACGCGCTGATGCCATTCGGCTATCGCGTCGCCCGGCATCCTGCCGCCGCAGTAGAATCGCGTGCCACTGTTGCCCTTGTCGGTCGAGGCGTAGGCGTAGCCCTTCGCCAAGACGAAGTCGCCGACCATGAAGTCGTTTGCGTACTGTCCCCGCACCCCGGACGGGCCGGTGATCACCAGCTTGCCGTTCCAGAGGTCAGGAGTAGGAAAGCGCATCACGAACTGCGAATCGTTAGGGAACATCCTGTTACCGTAGGTGTTGCCCGGTTCCTTGGTGGTTTTTGAGTCGTCGCGAAAGTAGCCGTCTACCTGCAGACCCGGCACCCGCTCCTCTGTTTCTTTGGTGCCTTCGGCGTGCAGACGAGCCCGATCAGCGGGGTTGGTGTAGGGCGTGTTCTTCGTGCCCTTGGTTGTAAGATCGTTAAGGTAGACCCACTCCTGATATTCCGCCCCGGGGACCGAAACTTCCCTGGCTTTGCCGCCTTCTAGCACATTGACCCTTTCCGCTACCCCTACAATTACTCGCTTCTCTGAGGAAGCTTCCTTACTCCCGTTCAGGATCTCCTATTCTTATCCGAAGAGTTCGAGATTTATTATTCGGTCAGGATAGGTGACGACGTCGTGAACGAAATCGTCCACCGCAGTTTGCAGGTCCAAAAATCGTGGACCCCTGCTCAACCGCCCCCACCACTCAGCCCGAGCGACGGAGTCATCCAGGATGCCGAAGGTGTGGACTATGTTCTCTGTTGCGGGATTGGGAGCTGCCGGATCTACGAAAGTGACCTGACCCGCATTAGCCGGCTTATTGGGAGAGGCGTTAAAAGCTTGTACAATTTGCCCGGCCGTGGGAGCACTCCCGTCAACCCGGATACCCGCGATGTTAAAGCTCCGCCTGAATGAAGGATGATTGGGATCTCCATCACCACTCGATCCTAGCCGGTCGTCTGGGGCGTCGTGGAGGTCTCTCAGGGCATAGACGGCATCTTTGACGTAGAGAACGTCTATTGCAGTGGTTTCGTGGACATAAGTGCTATAGTTGTGGCCCCGAGCGGGTTCTTGGACCAACAAGGTGGAGTATGCGGTCGTTCCGCCCGGCCCTCGAGCGGCGCCAAGAAGGGAGGGGAAGCGGACGGCCCGGAAGTCTACCCACTTGTTACGGTGATAGTATTCTCCTAAGCGTTCTACGTCTACCTTACTTACGCCATAGATAGATGTAGGATATTGAGGAGCCTCATTCGGGACCTTCCGTTTGAGTTCCGGAGCAATATGATCCCCAAAGGAGGCGATGGAGCTGGGGAACAGGTACTTTATGGGAGGCTCGTCGTGCCGCTGACAATAGAGACGCGCGGCTTCCATGACGTACCAGGATCCGACGAGGTCGACCTGGAAGCCCATGGTAGGGTTCCCCGCTGCCCCTGCGGAGAGCAATGCTCCGAGATGGTAGACGCTTTTCGGGTTATGCGTATCGAATAGCGCCAGCACATGTTCGAAGACGCTCAGATCTCCTTGCACGAAGGTGATCCGGTCCTTCACCGCCTCATACCTATCTTTAAAGCCCGTTATTTTTCGGACGGGACGGTGAGTGTCATCGAAATCGGGATTGCGGTCGAAGAGAACAACCGTTTCATCGCGATCCTTTTCCAAAATGTCCATCGCTAAATACGAGGCGATAAAACCCGTGCCACCCGTGATGAGCACGGGCCGGGCCGTATCCGTATATTCCGTCATTTCTTCCGTCATTTCACTCCTTGCGTCACCGTTTCGGCCAACTGTACAGCTAGAGCGTGTTATGAACTCGATTAGAAACGGCTTGGGAATGCGGAAAACGGAGATCGCAAGGGGACCAAGCTGACCGTGGAATCCGCATTTCTATGCGATTTTCACCCAAGTTCATAACACGCTCTAGCCTAACAGATGGCAATGAATTCCGGATGAATTTCACTTAAGTGCCTTGAATAATCACTGCCGAATGCCCGAAAACACTTGCTACAACTGCGGATCGCAGCGCATAGGCGTACATGAGCTTGCGTCTGGGTGGGTTATGGGCGCCTCGTTTCATGTCGTCTTGACCTGCTCCAACTGCTATGCCGACAGTGACAACTTCATCATCTCCCCCGAAGAAGCGCGAGACTGTGGCCTCGATCCGAACGCCAACCTGTCCGAGGACGTTCCTTAAGCTCGGCTGCTCCGACACACTCTTTCTTATGTACGCCTAGCTACGAAGCCTCCGTATCGGTACATAAGAACACGGTCGGCATAGGACCGGGCAAGGCCCGAGTCCGAGGGCTTGGACGCCATCGTGCGCGGCATGCAGCTCTCGCTGCCCGACGACCTGACGCTCTCGGTCCACACAGACGTGCTCTACGAGGGCCTCTACGCTTACCTCAGTCGGGATGTGCTCTGAGAGCGCGGACTTCCGAGAACTCCGTTAAGGCGAAGTTCGTAGAACGCTTATAGCCTTCCAGTGATCGGCATTCCCGCGGTCCTAAAGCCTCAGGGGTGCCGGCCACCGTCGGCGGGGGGCACCGCCGTGTTCTCTATGTGTATGCACAACACTCCCGATAATATCAGGCGGCAGTCCCTAAGTACGCTCACGGTGCCGGAGCAGTAGGGCCCCGGGGCTATGCGTCAAACCACCTACGCCACCACGGTCGTCTAGCCTCCCGCAGCTCCTCTTCTAGGCGGTTGGCTCGCTCACGTTCCTCATCGGCCCTTTTGCGCTCCCTTTCTAGGTGATCCCGGAGCGTGGATTCCGCCACCTCGGTTAGTTCGAGGCGCCCCTCCAAGCGACCCAGCTCCCTCTGTAGTGCCTCTACCTTAGAGAGGGCTTCGCGGGCTTCTGGGGGCACAGGGGCCACTGCGGTGACTCTAACGGACGGGTTCTGGTCGCGGAAGTCGTGGACGGAGCTCCGGAGTAACTGCCATCCCTCTGCCGTTCTCTCACCTTCGATCACACCGTCAGACGCAAGCTGCCTCACCCAACGTTCGCCCCTACCTAAAACCTTTGCCGCCTCCGAGACCGTATAGAATTTGTCGCGATCCATGCCCGGCAGTATACGCCCTCCGCCCGGAAGTCTGCCGGAAGTTCCTCCGTGTGCCCTACGTTAGGGGCCTGAGAGGGCCACAGAGAGCCGCCGTGGTGCAGGGCATGTCCGCTCAGGTGCAGGGCATGTCCGCTCAGTATAATGAGGAAGTCAGGGGAAGTCGTGATAATACCCGCGGGCAACCGATCTCAGCCGGGGACGCTCATGGGTGTTGGACCGCGGCTATGCGGACTTCCGAGAATTTACCTTCCACACACTCGAGTGCATAAGTCCAGCGAGTACTCCTCCGGTGCAGTGCCGGAACTATTCCTTTGCTGGTGATGAATGCCGGATACTGGTTGAGCTCATGGACCCGCGTTTCCCCTATCCTCCCCGCGGCTCTTTCTTCTTTGCCCCCGCCCGGGGAGCCCTCCTCTCTAGGAAGCCCTCAGAGGGACGGACATCGCGCGCCCGAGAGCCTGCCCGGCTCACCGTAGCGCAGGAGATGCGCAGCCATCCAGCATGGTGTAGAGAGGAAAGCCGATGGCAGGGGCGCCATACAGCACACGGAGCGGAAAGAGCTGAGTACTGAGATACTGATGTACTGAGATACGTATGTACTGAGATACGTATGGCCGTACATACGTATCTCAGTACATACGTATACGCTGCTAAACTTACGAACTGAGGTCAGTACGAACCCAGCCGAGGGGGGACGATGAAGGTCGCGGTGGTGAACCTCAAGGGCGGCAGCGGCAAGACGCTGACGAGCTTCTTTCTGGCGACAGCTCTGGCCGGGCGGGGGCGGACCCTGGTCGTGGATGCCGACCCGCAGGGCTCGGCCTTGTCGTGGGCGGCTGGTGCGGAGGAGGACGGTGGCACCGTGCCTTTCGCCGTGATCGGCTTGCCTACTCGGGACGTTCATCGCAGGCTGTCTCCCGTGGCCGCCGACTACGAGCACGTGGTCATAGACACCCCGCCTGGAGAACTCGGCATAGCCCGCAGCGCGCTCATGGCCGCTGCGGTGGCGCTGGTGGCCGTGCCGCCGGCGCCGATAGACCTCGACAGGATGATACCGACCCTGGAGCTCGTGGCCGACGTGGAGGACATGACGGGTCTTAGGCTCTACGTGCTGCTTACCAGGGTCAGGCGCATCTCCCGGGAGGGCAGGGACGCGCGCGAGGCGATGCGGGAGATGGAGCTGCCCCTGCTCGCCACACAGATTCCTGCGTTGGGCTTCTACTCCGAGGCCTTCGGACGTGCCCTCAGGGACACGGGAGATTACGAGAATGTTGCCCGGGAGCTGCTAGGCGAGGAGGTTCTATCGTGACACAGAAGAAGGGCGGCAGCGCCCGGCGTGCCCTGCAGCGCGGCAACCAGCGAGCTCTGGCGGGTGGCCAGACGCCGGCGACCGGCTCCGCTAGGGCCGCCAGGCGCGAGGGAACGAAGCGGATCACTGTCGATTTGCCCAGGAGCGAGCACAAGTTTCTTAGGGACTTCGCCTACGACAACGACACCGACGGTATGCGCGTCGTGAGGGCGCTGCTCCTCGAACTTAGGGACGACCCGGGCCTATCGCCCCGCGTGCTCACTAGGATGGCGGACCTCTAAGCCTCTCTATGAGCCGCCAATCGAAGGCCACAAGCCCCGCTCGTGACCCTGTGAGCCCCTCTGAGGGCCTTCCCTGGCTTCGGTAGGGTTCCGGATAGGGCCGCATCTTACCGGCGATTCTCGCGCCTCTGAATAGAGAGGAGGATCCTCCTCCCCACCGCCCCATAAACACGCGAGGGAGCTTGTACAGTATTTATACCTATAATACTAACAGGAGACAGGACGCGATAAGGATCGGAGGGAAGCCGACCCAGAAAACTAGGAAGAGAACGACGGGCGAAGGAAAGGCAGAGCTACACGCAACCGGATAACAGCTTTGTATTATGTTTATTTCCGATCCTCTGCGCCCGCTTCTTCTGAGTAGACGAGCACGCGCAAGGAAGCCCCTTCCGAGAGTTCTTCGTGTAGGGCGGCTTCGAGCGCTGCCCGAAAGCGTGTTTCGATGTACTCCCTAACGAAGGGTGTTGGCACCGAGATCGTGAGGGATTGGGGCCCAAGGTCCACCGCGGTTACGGTTCCGAACCACACCCTAAGGGAGGAGGCGTCTATCTCGCCTCTTGCATTCTCCAGCACGCGACCCCAGAGCTTTTCGGCCGCCGGGTCGGGAGTCGGGGGAGGGGAGCCCACGGGATCCTCGGGTAGGTGCCCCTCCGTCTCTTGCGTACCATGAGCGAGCAGGGAGGGCCCTGAAGAGGACTCCAAAGAAGGTTCCGAAGGTTCCAGAGGCTCCTGCTCTGGCTCTGGTGGCTCGGGGAGGGCGTAGCCTTTGCGGATGGCGCTCACCA
>Ga0126315_10001098_pt1 | contig 10164 bp, 11 predicted proteins | sample Plot106_FD_92534 | JGI IMG/M metagenome (GOLD analysis project Ga0126315, IMG submission 92534) | Serpentine soil microbial communities from UC McLaughlin Reserve, CA, USA - Plot106 | ecosystem: Environmental > Terrestrial > Soil > Grasslands | place: USA: UC McLaughlin Reserve, Lake County...
GCGACGAGCCTCCATCATGAACGGAGCTCTATGAACCGGACCGACCTGATCTGGACCGTCGGTCGCCCGACGCTTGGTGCCGTGCTCCGCGCCCTCGCGCCGCTTCGGGTGTACGGCAGCGAGTGGGTGCCGGCGACTGGAGGGGTCGTTCTCGCGATGAACCACTTCTCGTGGCTGGATCCACCGGCGTTCGGGGCCGCGTGTCCGCGGAACATCCGCTACATGGCGAAGATCGAGCTGCACCAGGTCAAGCTGATCGGGCCGTTCATCCGTTCTTTCGGCGCCTTCTCGGTTCGCCGCGGCGAGTCCGACCGCGACGCCGTCCGGCTGATGCGTCAGTGCGTGCAGGATGGAGATGCCCTCGGGCTCTTCGTCGAGGGAACCCGGCAACGCAGCGGCGTCCCAGGCGACGTGCAGCCCGGTGCGGCGATGGTCGCGCTCCAGGAGCGCGTGCCGATCGTTCCCGCTGCGATCCACGGGTCGCAGTTCTGGAAGCTCGGCAACTTCGAGCCTGTCTCGGTCGCCTGGGGGCGCCCCCTCCTGTTCGACGGTCTCCCCGCGACCGGGAAGGGCTATCGCGAGGCCTCGGTCGAGATCCAGCGCGAGATCCACGGTCTCTGGCGTTTCCTCGTAGACGCGCACGCGCTCGGCCGCCCGCGCCACGCCACGCCGCCCGCGTGAGCGAGCGCACGCGCGTGAGCGAGCGAGAGCCCGAGCTCGCGGGCACGGCGGCGATCGTCGGGTTCCCGAACGTCGGCAAGTCGACGCTCGTGAACCGGCTGACGGAGACGCGGGATGCCGTTGTCCACCAGACGCCGGGCGTCACACGTGACCGCAAGGAGCTCGTCTGCGAGTGGCGCGGCAGGCGCTTTCTGCTCGTCGACACCGGCGGGGTCGACCTGGCCGATCGTTCCCCGATCACCCGCCAGGTTGTCGAGCAAGCCCGCGCCGCGATCGACGAGGCCGATCTCGTCATCTTCGTCGTCGATGCCCAGACGGGCGTGACGCCCGGCGACGAGGAAGTCGCAGATCTACTGCGGCGGTCCGGCCGCCCGGTGCTCGTGATCGCGAACAAGATCGACGATCCGACCCGGACCGACCAGATGCATGAGTTCCACCGCCTTGGCCTGGGCGAGCCGGTCGCGATCTCGGCGCTGCACGGGCACGGCACCGGCGACCTCCTCGACGCGATCCTCGAGCGCCTTCCGGGCCAAACGTCCCGTCCCCAAGTCACGGAGGACGCGATCCGCGTCGCCATCCTCGGACGGCCCAACGTCGGCAAGTCGAGCCTCGTCAACGCGCTCGTCGGCCAGGAGCGCGTGATCGTCGCCGAGACCCCGGGCACGACCCGCGATGCGATCGACACCGTCCTCACCCGCGGCGACCGCACCTTCGTCCTCGTCGACACGGCCGGCTTGCGGCGGAAGCGCCGGCAGCGGCAGGGAATCGAGTACTACTCGGAGCTCCGCGCCCTGCAGGCGGCCGAGCGGGCGGACGTCGCGCTCGTCCTCGTCGATGCGAGCGAAGGGCTCGTCGACCAGGATCTGGCCGTCGCCGACGTCGCCCGCAAGGCGCAGGACTCGACGCTCGTCGTCGCCTCGAAGTGGGACATCGCCAAGGTCGGCATCGAGGATCTCCGTCCACGGCTCCAGGATCGGCTCAAGCAGCGGCCGCCGCTCGTCGCCGTCTCCGCCAAGACGGGGCGCGGGATCGGCCGGCTGCTCGATCGCATCGAAGAGCTGTACGACAAACACACGTCGCGGGTGTCCACCGGCGAGCTCAACCGATTCCTCCGCGAGCTCCGCGAGGCGCGCCAGCCGCCCTCGAGGAACCGCAAGCGGCTCAACCTTCTCTATGGAACGCAGACGCAAGTGCGTCCGCCGCGGTTCCGCTTCTTCGTCAACGACCCGGGTCTGATCACGCGCGACTACGGCTACTGGGTCGAGAACCAGCTCCGCGATCGATTCGAGCTCGAAGGCGTGCCCGTCTCGATCGACTTCGTCAGCCGGTCATGAACCCTCATAGAGGGTGCGCAGAGCCACGCGCGCGCGCTCGTTGAATGCCGTTCTCGTCTCGCCTTCCTCGAACCGCATCGACGCGCCGAACGTCAAGTCGATTTCTTGTGGACGTGGCACGTTTCGGCCCTTCGGGAGGACCTTGTGGGCGCCGTGAATGCGGACAGGGACGAGTTCCACATCAGGGCGCTTTCGACACAGGTAGTAGAGACCGCTGCGGAACTGGGCGATCGATTCGCCGGAACCCCGGGTGCCCTCGGGGAAGAGGATCAGCGAGTACTCGTCGCCGAGCCCCTCCAGCATCTGCTCGACGGCCTCACGCCCGCGTCGGTCGAAGGCGCCGCCGACCGTGTCGCTGTCGCGATCGATGAGGACCGCATTGAAGACCTTCCGGACGTAGTAGCGACGGAACCGGCTGCGCTCCCAGTAATCACGACGGGCGACCGGACGCGTTCGTTCCCGCACGTGCCGCGGCAGCGAGGACCAGATGAGGATGAAATCCAGGTGGCTCGTGTGATTCGCGAAGAAGATGCGCTGACGGGCGTCGTCGATGCGCTCGAGGAACCGAACGGACTTCCTCGTGATCGTCCGAGCGACCATGACGAGCAACCAGGCGGCGGCCCTGCGCCGAACCCCCCAAGCCGACGGGATGCGTCGACCCACGCTGCCGGATTGTGGCGATCGCCTCAGAGACCCCCTCGAGCGGACGTGTGTGCGCTCACCCACGGCGATGCATTGTCGCCGGGTTCGCGGAGCGCCGTAGCTGGACCGGCCCGAGCTTGCGGCAGCGCAACGGGATCTGTTGCGCGATTTTGCCCAATCTAGCCGCCGCCATCCCTACCGTGTGTCCCGATGGACATCGGCCTCCCGGAGACCGAGCAGGAGCTCGAGATCACGCCGCTCGAAGAGCCCGTGCCCGCGCCCAGCCCGGTCGAGGAGCCGGCCGAGGAGCCGGTGCCGGCGTGAGCACGCTCTCGAGCGACCCCATTCTCGCGTGGCGTCTCTGGCATGTTCGACTTCACGGTTCTGAGTATCGGCTCGAGTCTTTCACCTGGCACCACGTGAGCTGGCCGCCAAAGCGGCGCTTCGAGGCCAGCTGCACGCTCCATCAGGACGCGGCCCCGGTCGAAGACCACGAATGCGGCATCTACGCATTCAGGACGTGGGCGCTCGCGGAAGATCTCCTGCGGCGCTACACCGGCATTCGGCAGTGCTACGGACGGGAGTATCGGGAGCTCCCGCCGGTCCGGCACGGACGCCCAATCGCGCTCGGCAGCGTCTCGCTGTGGGGCCGGATCCTCGCCCGGGAGAAGGGCTTCCGGGCCCAGTACGCCTACCCGTACGCGCTGCATCTCATCGGCGGCGACGATCACATCGTGCGCGAGCTTCGCGACCGGTACGCCGTCGACGTCTCGCGCATCTGAGCGCTGAGCGCCTCGTCGTGTTCGAGGCCCGTTGACTTAACGATCAACATGCGAGATCTTCCTCGCGCACTCTTGCCCATACAGGGGTCACAGGGGGTGTCATGGACATCTTCACGGCCGAGGTGATCGGGACTGCGATCCTGATCTTGCTCGGAGACGGGGTCGTTGCTGGAGTCCTGCTCGCGCGCTCGAAAGCCGAGAACGCGGGCTGGATCGTGATCACGTTCGGATGGGGAATGGCGGTCGCGATGGCCGTGTATGCCGTCGGCCAGTTCAGCGGCGCGCACATCAATCCGGCGGTGACGATGGCCTACGCGGTGACGGACATCACGCCGTGGGACGAGGTGCCCAAGTACCTGGCCGGCGAGATGGTCGGGGCCTTCATTGGTGCCATCCTGGTCTACCTCGCCTACCTGCCACACTGGCGGCCAACGGAGGACCCGGGCCTGAAGCTGGCGGTCTTCTCGACCGCGCCGGCGATCCGAAACAAGGGTCAGAACCTGCTGACCGAGATCATCGGGACGTTCATCCTGCTCTTCGGGATCCTCGCAATCGTCGGGCACTTCACCGAGTCGGCGTCGGGCAGCATCGGGGAGGAGACGCTGGCGACGGCATTCGGCCAAGCCACTGTGCCGCTCCTGATCGGCCTGCTCGTGTTCGTCATCGGCCTCTCGCTCGGCGGGCCGACCGGGTACGCGATCAATCCGGCTCGCGACCTCGCGCCGCGAATCGCACACGCCGTGCTTCCCATTCCCGGCAAGCGAGACTCGGACTGGGACTATTCCTGGGTCCCCGTGGTCGGGCCGCTCATCGGCGGCACGCTCGGGGCGCTCACCTATCAGGCGCTCTTCGCTCCCGGCACGGGCAACCTCGAGGTCCTCGGCCGGATGGCCGGGATCTTCTTCTGACCCGAAAGGCGGTGAGGCCAGCGTGAAGAAGCTGATCAACAAGCCCGAAGACATCGTCACCGAGTCGCTACAGGGCATGGCGGCTGCGCATCCCGACCTCCTCAAGGTGAGCTTCGGGCCCAACTACGTCTACCGAGCGGATGCTCCGGTACAGGGCAAGGTGGCCCTCGTCTCCGGCGGCGGCTCGGGGCACGAGCCGATGCACGGGGGCTTCGTCGGCATGGGCATGCTCGATGCCGCGGCCCCGGGCGAGGTTTTCACCTCACCGACGCCGGATCAGATGCTCGAGGCGACGAAGGCAGTCAACGGCGGCGCCGGCGTCGTGCACATCGTGAAGAACTACACCGGCGACGTTATGAACTTCGAGATGGCCGCCGAGCTCGCCCGCGGCGAGGGGATCGAGGTGGAGGCGGTCGTGATCGACGACGACGTCGCGGTGCAGGACAGCCTGTACACAGCCGGTCGGCGCGGCGTCGGGACGACCGTTCTCGCCGAGAAGATCTGCGGCGCGGCCGCCGAAGAGAAGCAGTCGCTGCAACAGGTCGCCGACCTCTGCAAGAAGGTGAACGCGAACGGCCGCAGCATGGGCATGGCGCTCACGTCGTGCATCGTGCCGGCCGCTGGCACGCCGACCTTCGAGCTCGGCGACGACGAAATGGAGATCGGCATCGGCATCCATGGTGAGCCGGGCCGGGAGCGGCGGAAGCTGGCCCCGGCCGGCGAGATCGTCGAGGCGCTGGCGACGCCGGTGGTCGACGACATCCCGTTCAAGGAAGGCGACGAGGTGCTCGCGTTCGTCAACAGCATGGGCGGAACGCCGACGATCGAGCTCTACGTCGTCTACAACGAGCTCCACAAGCTGCTCGACGGGCGGGGGATCAAGATCACGCGGAACCTGATCGGGGCGTACATCACGTCGCTCGAGATGGCCGGCTGCTCGATCACCCTGCTCAAGCTCGACGACGAGCTCACGCGCCTCTGGGACGCTCCCGTCCACACACCCGGCTTGCGGTGGGGCGCTTAGAGGCAACCCGAGTGGCTGTTCCGTATGCCCAGGTTCTCGGCTGGGTCGAGGCGTTCTCCTCGACCGTCGCGGAGAACAAGGAATACCTGACCCGGCTCGACTCGGCCATCGGCGATGCCGACCACGGCATCAACATGGACCGCGGGATGAAGGCGGTCAGCGCCAAGCTGGACGGGTTTGAAGGGGACGACATCGGCGCCCTGCTCAAGACCGTCGGCATGACGCTCGTCTCGACCGTCGGAGGGGCCGGCGGTCCCCTCTACGGGACGTTGTTCCTCCAGATGGGAATGGCGACCGCGGGCAAGAGCGAGCTCGAGCCGGAAGACTGGGCCGCGGCGCTCGACGCGGCGGTCAAGGGCGTGCAGACGCGAGGCAAGGCGGAGCCGGGCGACAAGACGATGATCGACGCCCTGATCCCGGCCAGGGATGCCTTCTCGGCGGCTGTGGCCGAGGGCGCCTCCTTCGAGGAGGCTCTCCGGAGATCGGCCCAGGCGGCCGAGGAGGGCATGCTGGCGACCGTTCCGCTCGTCGCCAAGAAGGGACGCGCGAGCTATCTCGGCGAGCGAAGCGCCGGGCATCAGGATCCCGGCGCGACGTCGTCCCAATTGCTGGTCAAGACCGCCGCAGAGACCTGGGCTCCCGAATGACGATCAGATAGGAGGTGCAGTGGATGGCGGAATACGCAGCAGCGATTGACCAGGGAACGACCAGTACGCGCTTCATGGTCTTCGACCACGGCGGGCAGGTCGTCTCGGTTGACCAGAAGGAGCACGAGCAGATCTACCCGAAACCGGGCTGGGTCGAGCACGACGCGCTGGAGATCTGGGAGCGCACCCAGGAAATGGTCAAGGCGGGCCTCGGCAAGACGGAGGCCTCCGACCTGGCCGCGGTCGGCGTGACGAACCAGCGCGAGACGACGGTCGTCTGGGACCGCTCAACCGGCGAGCCCGTCCACAACGCGATCGTGTGGCAGGACACCCGTACGGACCAGATCTGCAACGAGCTGTCCGCCGACGGCGGCCAGGATCGGTTCCGGGCCAAGACCGGCCTTCCGATCGCTACGTACTTCTCCGGCCCGAAGATCAAGTGGATCCTCGACAACGTCGACGGAGTCCGTGCCAAGGCCGAGAGCGGCGACGTGGTGTTCGGGAACATCGACACCTGGGTGATCTGGCAGCTCACCGGCGGGCCGGATGGCGGCGCCCACGTGACGGACGTGACCAACGCCAGCCGGACGATGATGATGAACCTCGAGACGCTCGACTGGGACGACGAGATTCTCGGCATCCTCGGTGTCCCCCGCGCGATGCTGCCTGAGATCAAGGCGTCGAGCGAGGTCTACGGCGAGGCGAAGGGCGACCTGGCCGGAATCCCGGTGGCCGGTGACCTCGGTGACCAGCAGGCTGCGCTCTTCGGCCAGACCTGCTTCGCCGTCGGCGAGGCCAAGAACACGTACGGGACGGGCAACTTCCTGCTGCTCAACACCGGGAACGAAGCCGTCCAGTCCAAGAGTGGCCTACTGACGACGCTCGCGTACAAGATCGGCGATCAGCCGGCCGTGTACTGCCTGGAAGGCGCGATTGCGATCACGGGCGCGCTCGTCCAGTGGCTGCGCGACAACCTCGGTCTCATCAAGGAGTCGCCGGAGGTCGAGGAGCTGGCGAAGACGGTGGAGGACAACGGCGGGATCTACTTCGTCCCCGCCTTTTCCGGCCTCTTCGCTCCCTATTGGCGGGGCGAGGCCCGCGGCGTCATTGCCGGTTTGACCCGGTACGTCAACAAGGGCCACATCGCCCGGGCCGCGCTCGAGGCGACCGCGTGGCAGAGCAAGGAAGTAGTCGACGCGATGAACGCCGACTCGGGCGTCGACCTCACCTCGCTCAAAGTCGACGGCGGCATGGTCTACAACGAGCTGCTGATGCAGTTCCAGGCCGACGTGCTCGACGTTCCGGTGATCAGGCCGACCGTCGCCGAGACGACCTCCCTCGGCGCGGCCTACGCCGCCGGCCTTGCCACCGGCTTCTGGTCCGAGGTCGAGGACCTGCGCGCCAACTGGGGGAAGGACAAGGAGTGGCAGCCCCAGATGGATGCGGCCGAGCGGGAGAAGGAGTACGGCTACTGGAAGAAGGCCGTAACCCGGACGTTCGACTGGTTGGAGTAGGGGGGTCTACTGCGGAAGGACCCGGCGGCCGGAGGTGCCGCCGGGTCCGCTACTAGTCCTCTTCTTCTTCGATCCCTTCGGCGAAGTCGCCTTTCTCCTCGTCCTCGGGGTGATGCTCGACGTCCTCGACCCCCTCCGCGAAGCTGCCTTCGTGCGTGTGCTCGCGCTCCTCGACACCTTCCGCGAAGTCGCCCTTCTCTTCGTCCTCGGGATACTGCTCTACGTCCTCGACTCCCTCTGCGAAGCTGCCCTCGTGCTCATGCTTCTCGGACATCCGGCCTCCTCGTTCGACGCGCCGAGTGTACCCTCGGCCGGGACGCTCTAAGCGTGGCGGCTCTCGAGACCGAAGTGCTCGTGATCGGCGGCGGCTCGACGGGAGCCGGTGTCGTCCGCGACGCTGCCATGCGGGGTCTCGGGACCGTGCTCGTCGAACGCAAGGACCTAGCGGACGGCACGACGGGCCGCTACCACGGCCTGCTCCACTCCGGCGGCCGCTACGCCGTCAAGGACCCCGAGGCCGCGAAGGAATGCATCGCCGAGAACGTGATTCTCCGGCGGATCGCCTCCGACTGCATCGAGGACACCGGCGGACTGTTCGTCTCGACCCCCTGGGACGACCCCGCCTTCGGCGACACATTCCTCCAGGGCTGCCGGGCTACCGGCGTCCCGGTGGAGGAAATCGACGTCGCGGAGGCGCTGCGCCGCGAGCCGCGCCTTCATCCCGGGATCTCGCGCGCCTTCACCGTCCCCGATGCCGCCCTCGATCCCTGGAAACTCGTGCGGGGATGTGCCCGCTCGGCGGAGGAGCACGGCGCGCAGATCCTGCTCTACCACCGCGTCGTCGCGCTCGAGCGCGACGGCGACAGGGTGATCGGCGCGGTCGTCCGCAACGAGCTGACCGGCGAGGAGCTGCGCATCCAGGCTGAGGTTGTCGTGAACGCTGCTGGTGCGTGGGCGGGGCAGATCGCCCAGCTGGCCGGCGGCCGGGTCAACGTCCTGCCGGGTAAGGGGATCATGATCGCGATGAACCACCGGCTCGTGAACACGGTGGTCAATCGCTGCAAGCCGCCGGCGGACGGCGACATCCTCGTCCCGATCCGGACGGTGTGCGTGATCGGCACGACCGACACGAAGGTCGCCGATCCGGACGACCTCGACGTCGCCCAGACCGAGATCGACGAGATGCTCGACGAGGGCGAGAAGCTCGTTCCCGGTTTCCGCGAGGCCCGGGCGCTCCGCGCCTGGGCCGGGGCGCGCCCGCTCTTCTCGGCCGAGGAGGTGGCGGACACGCGCGAGGTCAGCCGCTCGCATGCGCTGATCGACCACCGTGAGCGGGACGGCGTCGAGCGCCTAGTGACGATCACCGGCGGCAAGACGACGACGTTCCGGCTCATGGCCGAGGTCGCGGTGGACGCCGCCTGTGCTCAGCTCGGTGTCGACCGTCCCTGCCGGACGCACGAGGAGCCGCTGCCCGGCTCCGGGGATGGACACTTCTACGCGCTCGGCTCGCGGCTGCGTGCGCGCGAGCCCGTCCCGCGGCCCGAGGAGATCATCTGCGAGTGCGAGCTGATCACGCGGCAGCGACTCGAGGACGCCATGGAGCGGCGGCACACCGCCAACCTCGACGACATCCGCCGCACGCTCCGTCTCGGGATGGGCCCGTGCCAGGGCGGCTTCTGCATCTACCGGGCGACGGGGATCCTCCACGCGGTCGAGCGGCTCGACCACCGCGCCGCGAACGAGTCTCTGCTCGCCTTTCTGCAGGAGCGGTGGAAGGGCGTGCACCCCGTTCTCTACGGCGACCAGATGCGACAGGCCAGGCTGGACGACTGGATCTTCCAGGGGTTGCTCGGGGTCCAGCACCTGCCCACATGACGCACGACACCGTCGTAATCGGCGCCGGCCTCGCCGGCCTCACGGCGGCACTGCGGTTGGCCGACGAGGGCCAGCGGGTGCTCGTCCTTGCCAGAGGCGTTGGCTCGACGCACCTCGCACCGGCGACGATCGACGTCCTCGGCTTCGCTGACGAGGGCGTGGACAGCCCAGCGCAGGCGCTGCCGAAGTTCGCAGACGCGCATCCAGCTCACCCCTATGCCCGAGTGTCTGCGGACCTGATCGAGGCCGCCATCGACTGGTTCAAGGCTCGCTTGCCGGTTTTCGGCTACCGCGGCGGGCTGGACGCGAACTTTCTACTCCCCACGGCGGTCGGCGTAGCGAAGCCCTCGGCGGTCGTACCGGAGACGATGGCCGGCGGGGACCTGCGCACGAGCGGCCGCTTCGTGTTCGTCAATCTCGGGCTCAAGGACTTCTACCCTGCGTACCTGGCCGACAACCTGGGCCGCAGGTCGGGCGTTTCCGCGCGCGCAGTCGAGCTTGACCCGCCACGCGAGGCCCACGGAGGCGGCCTCGGTCTCGCCAGGCGGTTCGAAGACCCCGGTTTTCGGGCTGCGATCGTCCGCGAGCTCGCCGGACGAGTTGAGCCGGACGAGCGGGTCGGCTTTCCCGCCGTGCTCGGGATCCGCAACGCCGGCGAGGTTTGGCGCGAGCTCGAGACGCGGCTGGAGCGACCGGTGTTCGAGGTCGCGACCCTGCCCCCGTCCGTGTCGGGCATCCGCATGTTCGAGGCGATGAC
>Ga0126315_10001099_pt1 | contig 10161 bp, 10 predicted proteins | sample Plot106_FD_92534 | JGI IMG/M metagenome (GOLD analysis project Ga0126315, IMG submission 92534) | Serpentine soil microbial communities from UC McLaughlin Reserve, CA, USA - Plot106 | ecosystem: Environmental > Terrestrial > Soil > Grasslands | place: USA: UC McLaughlin Reserve, Lake County...
GGCGGCCGAACCCGCATGCGCTGCGCCCGCTGCTCGCCCAAGAGGCGGCCAAAGCGGGGAACTTCCCCGGGTTGAACCGCGCGATTGCCGGTCGTTATCCGCCAGGCTCGACTTGGAAGCCCGTGACCGCGCTTGCGGCGATGCGAGAGCGGCTCGTCTCGGCGTACAGCCTGCTCCCGTGCACGGGCTCGATGGAGATCGACGGCACCACGTTCAACAACTGGAACCCCTATATCAACGAGGCGATGACGCTGCCGACCGCCCTCGCCGCCTCGTGCGACACCTACTTCTATCAACTGGGGAAGGAGTTCTACGACCTGCCCCCACAGTACGGGAGCCCGCTCCAGAAATGGGCGTCGGCGTTCGGATTCGGCAAGCAGACCGGTCTCGACCTCGGCGGTGAGGACCCGGGCCTGCTGCCGACGCCGGAGTGGCGGCGCAAGACCTACACGAAGGAGCGCTACCCGGACACGTGGGAGATCGACCAGCTCTGGAAGTCGGGCGACTCGGTGCAGCTCGCGATCGGGCAGAAGGACTTGCTGGTGACGCCGCTCCAGATGGCACGCTTCTACGCGCTGATCGCGAACGGCGGCAAGCTCGTCACGCCCCACGTCGTGTCAAGGGTTGAGCAGCCGGGCAACCGCGACGCGGTCAAGCAGGTCTTCGCGCCGGCGCCCCGCCCGGTCAACGTCCACCCCGCCGAGCTTCGCGCGGTCCAGGAGGGTCTATATCTGGCCAGCCACGCGTCGTACGGGACGTCCTCGGGCGTCTTCGGCAGCTTTCCGGTGAAGATCGCCGGCAAGACGGGCACGGCCGAGAAGGCCGTCGACGGTGTGTTGTTCGACCAAGCTTGGTGGTGCGGCTACGGCCCGACCGACGGGACGCCCGAGCTCGTCGTCTGCGCCCTGATCGAGAACGGCGGTCACGGTGGCACCGCCGCCGCCCCCGCCGCGCTGAAGGTGTTCGAGAGCTACTTCGGCGTCAAGGCGACCAGCCTGACCACCGTTCTGACCGACTGATGACCGATTACGCCGCACCCCTCTCTCCCCGCGTTCGGCGCCGCCGGGCGGAAGCGACGGGCGCGGTCGCATTCATCCGCCGCATCGACTGGGTGATGCTCGCTGCAGTGGCCGGGCTCGTCGCCTTCGGTCTCTGGGCGATCGACGGGATCACCCGGCTCGACGTCCCCGGCGACCCCCAGTACTACGTCTTCCGCCAGTCGATCTTCGCCTTCGTCGGGCTGGTGGGGCTCGTGGGGACGCTGCTGATCGATCCCGACTACTACCGGCGCTATCGAAAGGTGCTCTACGCCCTGATGATCGCGTTGCTGCTCGTCGTGATGGTGCTGGGCACCGACGTCCGCGGCTCCACGCGCTGGATCGACTTTGGCTTCTTCCGCTTCCAGCCGTCCGAGTTCGGGAAGCTGCTGTTGGCCCTGTTCCTCGCCGGGGTACTCGCGGAACGAGGTCGACGGATCGGCGAGTGGCGGACAACGGCCGTCGTCCTCGGCCTGGCCGCCGTTCCGACGCTGCTCGTCTTCATGCAGCCGGACATCGGCACCGCGCTGGTCTACACCGGGATCCTGGCCGCCGCGCTCTTCTTCGCGGGGACGCGCTGGCGCGATCTCGGCGTACTGGCGCTGATTGCGGCGATCCTCGGTGCCACAGTACTCTGGCTGGCTCCGTCGCTCGGCATCCCGATCCTCGAGCAGTACCAGCGCGACCGGATCACGGCGTTCCTCGATCCGACCGAGAACCCCCAGGGCGCGGCCTACAACATCAACCAGTCGATCACGGCCGTGGGCGCCGGCGGTTCGACCGGCCGCGGGGTTGCGGGGGCGACGCAGACGAACCTCGACTATCTGCCGGAGCACCACACCGACTTCGTCTTCGCCTCGCTGGCCGAGCAGCGCGGCTTCGCCGGGGTTTCGGTGCTGCTCCTGCTCTACCTGCTGTTGCTCTGGCGAGGGATTCGGGTGATCGCGACCGCGCGCGATCCGTTCTGCGCGACGGCCGCCGGCGCAATCGTGTTCGGCCTCCTCCTCCAGATCTTCGTCAACGTCGGAATGACGATCGGGATCGCCCCGATCACGGGCATCCCGCTGCCGTTCGTCAGCGTCGGCGGCTCCGCGATGGTCACGAATCTGCTCGCAATCGGGGTCCTGCAAGCGATCGCCATCCGACGCCGTTAACGCGCCGACGAACGGGCTTTGCCCGTTCGTCCGGTGACGTCGCCGGGTCAAGGAAGTTCGCAGCGTGTCTGGGCCGCGCTCGAGCGAAGCTCGAGCCCGGCTAGAAAGGGTCGCTGAAAGTCGTGAGACTTTCAGCGAGTGGGGTCCGTCCGGCGCCGGACCTAGCATCCGGCCATGGCGACGAAGCGTGATCCGCACGAACTGCTGCTGATCGAGGAAGCCGATGCCTGGTTCGAATATCTGGTCACAACCAGGACTCAGTCTCCGGCTCGTTACCTGGAGATCGAGCCCTGGGCCTGGGCGCGGCTCTCGCAGCGGCTGCGGGCGATCCGAACGAGGCGGACGAAGCTCAGGCCTGCGGCCGCAGCCTGAGCCTGGCGCGGCCAGGCCTGCTGCTAGCCTGCGAGCGAGGTATGCAGTCTGCTCTTACAGATACTTCGCAGCGCGCGCCCCGCCGACACGCCGGTGGCGAGCTGCGCGCGCGCGCTCACAGACAAGGAGATTCCTTTTGCTTCAATGGTTTCGGCGCCGAAAGCGCCCGTCCCAACCTGAGCCTGCCGAGGAGCGGGCCGAACCCGAACAACCAGTAACAACCGCGCCCGCCGAAGCGGGCGACCCGACTCAACCCAGGAAACGTCGCCGCCGCGGAACCCGCGGAGGCCGAGGCCGTCGCAAGCTGGGCGAGCGCGCGACCGCGGCCGCCGAGGTGAAGCCGGCTCGCGCTGCGGAGAAGCCGCGGCGCGCCGAGCGCGAAGGCGGGCGCCAAGCGCGCACGGCCCGTCGTCGAACCGCCACGGCGCGGGTGCTCCCGCCTCCGGCCAAGCGCGAGCTCGTCGTCTCCGTCGACGTCGGCGAGCAGCGCGTCGCCGTGCTCGAGGACGGCAAGGTCGCCGAGGTCTACCTCGAGCGGGACGACAGCCGCTCGATCGCGGGAAACATCTACAAGGGCACGGTCGACAACGTCCTGCCCGGCATGGAGGCCGCGTTCGTCGAGATCGGCCTCGAGAAGAACGGCTTCCTCTACGTCGACGAGATCGTGACGCCCGAGCTCGAAGGACGGCGTCACGGACGGAAGATCCAGGACCTGCTCAGCCGCGGTGAGGAGCTGCTCGTGCAGGCCGTCAAGGACCCGATGAAGTCCAAGGGGGCAAGGCTGACGACCGAGATCTCCCTGCCGGGCCGCTTCGTCGTCTACGTCCCGAGCGGCGAGGGCACCGGCGTTTCGCGGCGTCTCCCCGACGATGAGCGAAGCCGCCTACGCGACATCGTCAAGCAGGTCGGCCCCAAGGAGGGCAGCGTGATCGTCCGCACCGCCGCGGAAGGTGCGTCGGCCGAGGACATCGAGCGCGACATCGACTTCCTCGAGCGTCTCTGGAAGACGATCCAGGAACGCGCAGAAGAGGTGGAGGCTCCCGCGCTGATCTACCAGGAGGCGGAGCTGCCGCTGCGCGTCGTCCGCGATCTGTTCACGAACGACTTCGAGCGCGCGGTGGTCGACAACGACCTCGCGTACAAACGCGTTGTCGGCTACCTCAAGAAGACGTCCCCGCACATGGCCGAGAAGGTGCACAAGCACACCGGCAGGACATCACTGTTCGAGGACTTCGGTGTCGACGAGGAGATCCGCTCGACGCTGTCGAGGCGGGTCGACCTGCCTTCCGGCGGCTACCTCGTCTTCGACTACGCCGAGGCATTCACCGTCATCGACGTCAACACCGGACGCTTCGTCGGATCACGCTCCAGGAGCTCGGGACAGCGGCTCGAGGACACGATCACGAAGAACAACCTCGAAGCGGTCAAGGAGGTCGTTCGCCAGCTGCGGCTGCGCGACATCGGCGGGATCATCGTCATCGACTTCATCGACATGGCGAACCCGAAGAACCGCGAGGCCGTCGAGGAGGCGCTGAAGACCGAGCTCGAGCGCGACCGGACCAAGACCTACGTAGTCGAGATCTCGCCGCTCGGTCTGGTCGAGATGACGCGGCAGAACGTGGCCCACGGGCCGCGCGAGATCCTGACGACGCGCTGCCCGACCTGCAACGGGGACGGGATCATCATCTCCGAGACGTCGGCTGCGGTCGAGGTCGAGCGCAAGTTCCGTGCCCTTGCCTCCGGCACGCGCAGTGGGGCGTTCCGGGTCGAGCTGAACGCACACGTCGCTTCGATCCTGATCGGGCCGGGAGCGACTCGGCTCCGGGCGATCGAGGAGCGAACGCGGCGCCGGTTCTTCATCGTCGCCAGGGAAGGAATCCCAGCCGACCACTTCAAGGAGCTGGAGCGCGGGCCCGTGGCGAAGCTTCAGCCGGAGAGCCGCCTCGAAGAGGGGCAGGAGCGCCAGGTCAAGCTCGTCGAGGTCGGCTTGCATGACCCAACCGCCGGCGTGGCGAAAGACGGCGACACCGTCATCTCGGTTGCGGGCGCGGCCGGCATCGTCGGCAAGCGCGTCAAGGTGCGGATCATGCGCATCCTGGACGGCGCGGCCTACGCGGAGCTCGTCGGCCGGCCGGGTGAAACCGTGCTGCCGCCGATCACGGCCGAGGCGCTCGCCGAGAAGCCGACGCGCGCCCGCCGCTCCCGAGCGGCCAAGCCGAAAGCGCAAGCGGAGAAGCCGGAGGCGGCCGCAGAGGAGCCGGAGCCGGTCGCTCAGGAGCAGGTCGCAGAAGAACCAGTGGCGGCAGAACCCGAGCCCGAGACCGAGGCAGCCGCCCACGAGGAGCAGCCGAAGCGGAAGAAGACCCGTCGCGGGTCTCGCGGCGGCCGAAAGCGGAAGAAGAAGCCCGCGGTCGCAGCTGAGGCGAGCGTCAACGGCGAGTCGTCCGAGGCGCCGGTCCTCATCCATGTTCCCGATCCTCAGCTCGGCTCAGTGGAGACCGACAGCGAGACGACCGACGGTGCCCAGCCGAAGAAGAAGCGGACGCGGCGTGGAAGCCGCGGCGGCCGCCGGCGCAAGAAGCCCGCGGCCACGGCTCAAACCGGCGCGGCTGAGGACCAAGGCGCCGACTTGGCGGCGCCGACCAGCAGAGGCCGTGCCGGCTCGGCCGGCTCGGCCGGCTAAAAAACCGCTGGTAGACTGACCCGCCGCGCGGGTGACCGCGCGTTTCTCATGGCCGGTTACGCGATCATCAAGCTCGGTGGCAAGCAGTACGTCGTCCACGAGGGCGAAAAGCTGCTCGTGGACCGCCTCGACCTCGACGAGAACAAGACGTTCAAGCCGGACGTCATCTTCGAGGGCGGCGACGGCAAGGCGGAGCTGTCGCCGAAGGGACAGCCGGTGACCGCGAAGGTGCTCGCACACGTCCAAGGCGAGAAGATCCGGATCGGGAAGTACCGTCGACGGACGGGCTATCGCCGGCACACCGGCTTCCGGAGCAAGCTGACGCAGATCCAGATCCAGTCGATCGGCACCAAGCGCGCAACGGCGCAGCGAAAGACCTCTGCTACAACGTCCTCGAGAACTCGTACGACCAAGCCAAAGGAAGACACGTAGATGGCACACAAGAAAGGACTTGGTTCCTCACGCAACGGGCGCGACTCGCAGTCCAAGCGCCTCGGCGTGAAGATCTACGACGGTCAGGACGTGCGCGCCGGGATGATCCTGGTGCGGCAGCGCGGAACGCGCTTCAAGCCCGGGTCGGGCGCCGGCCTGGGCCGCGACGACACCATCTTCGCGACGCGCGACGGGCGGGTGGAGTTCCACCGTAGCGGCGAGCGCCGCACCGTCGTCGTCGGCGAGCCGCAGAGCTCGTAACCGCGTTCCATGTTCAACGACCGGGCCCGCGTTCGCGTGCAGGCCGGGCGGGGTGGACACGGCGCGCTGAGCTTCCGCCGCGAGAAGTACGTCCCCAAGGGCGGGCCGGACGGAGGCGACGGCGGCCATGGCGGCGACGTGATCCTGCTCGCCGATCACGACCTGCGCGATCTCGCGCGTTACCAGGCGCCGCGCGTTTACAAGGCGGCCGCCGGCGGCCATGGCCGTGGCGCGGGCAAGCACGGAGCCGACGGCCAAGACGTCGAGCTCCGGGTTCCCGCCGGAACACAGGTGCTGGACGCTGACGAGCGGCTGATCGCCGACCTCGCGACGCCGGGGTCGCGTGTCGTCGTGGCGCGCGGTGGCGCCGGCGGCCGGGGCAACCGTCGCTTCGCCACGCCGACGCGACGTGCGCCCCGGTTCGCCGAAGTGGGCATGCCGGGTGAGGAAGCGGAGCTCGAGCTGCGCCTCAAGCTCCTCGCCGACGCCGCCCTCGTCGGCATGCCGAATGCGGGGAAGTCCTCGCTGCTGCGCCGGATCTCGAATGCGAAGCCGAAGGTTGCCGACTACCCGTTCACGACGAACTCGCCTGTCCTCGGGACGGTCGATGCCCAGGACGGAAGGCAGCTGACCGTCGCCGATGTCCCCGGGCTGATCGAAGGCGCGAGTGAGGGCGTGGGGCTGGGGCACGAGTTCCTCGCCCATCTCGAGCGCGCCCGTCTACTCGTACATGTGATCGACGCGTCGGAGGGCGATCCTGCTGTGCGGTTCGCGACGATCGACCGTGAGCTCGGGGCCTATGGTGCCGGCCTCGATCGGCTCCCGCAGATCGTCGTCCTCAACAAGGTCGACATTGCGCCGGACGCGGCGTTCTCGACCGAGGATCCGCGGGTGCTCCGCGTGGTTCGAACGTCCGCGGCGACCGGTGAGGGGATCGACGACCTGAAGCGCGCGCTCTTCGACCTCTGCCCAGCCGCGCCCGAGCCGGGGCAGGCGGCCGATGATGGGCTCGTCGATTTCCTCGTCTACCGGCCACGGCCTGAAGGGCGCGGGCCGTACCGCATCTTCCGCACCGAGCGCGGCTATCGAGTCGAAGGGACTCCGCCCGAGCGCGAGGCGCTGGAGCAGGCCTTGCGAGCGGTGGGGGCCAAGAGCGGGGCCGAGGTGGAGATCGGCGACGAGACGGTGACGCTCTGACGACGGCGATCCTCGGCGGCGCGTTCGATCCGCCGCACCTTGGCCACGTCGCGCTGGCGGAGGGAGCGCTGCGCGAGCTCAGCGCCGACCGGCTGCTCGTGCTCGTGACCGCGAATCCCGGACACAAGCCGACGGTGCTCGATGCCCCGACTCGGCTCGAGCTGGCACGGCTGGCCTTTCGGGACTTGCCCGACACGGAGGTGCGGCTGGACGACCACCCCTACACGGTCGACCTGCTCCGCGACGAGCACTTCGAGGACGCCGTGTTCGTCCTCGGCGCGGATCAGTGGGCCGTGTTCGACACCTGGAAGGAGCCGGAGGAGATCCTGCGCCTGATTCCGGTGGCGGTTGCCGCGCGGCCGGGTCAGCTCATGCCTGCGGGCGGCGTCCAGGTCTTCGAGATCGAGCAGCTCCCGATCGCGTCAAGCGAGCTCCGCGAGCGCATCGCCCGCGGTGAGGCCATTGACCAGCTCGTTCCGACGCCCGTGGCGCGGGAGATCGAGCGACGAGGTTTGTACGGCAGGGCGCCGAGCTAAACTTGTGGCTGTAGAGACGCGAAAGGATCCGTTCCGACTGACATCCCTCGAACAAGCTCGCCTCATCGCCGGCCTCGCCCAGGAGAAGCTGGCGGAGGAAGTCGTCATCCTCGACCTGCGGCCGGTCTGCGTCTACACCGACTACTTCGTCCTGTGCAACGGACGCAACCCGCGCCAGACGAAGGCGATCGTCGACGAGGTGCGCGAACGCCTCAAGCAGGAGCACGGGATGCGGCCGCGCTCGGTCGAAGGCCAGGGGCAAGGCGACTGGATCCTCGTCGACTACCTCGACGTCGTCCTCCACGTCTTCACGCCTGAGACGCGCGGCTACTACGGCCTCGAAGAGCTCTGGGGAGACATGCCCTCCGTCGAGCTCGACGCCGCAACCGCCTGAGTCCGATCGCAGAGTCGCGGCGTTACCAGACGGGGTCAGACCCCGTCAGGCGAGACGCGCAACTTCCGCGCGAGACTGCAATGGGCCTTCCCAAATGCCTGTGGCCATGCCGCTCGACAAGTCCGACCTGGGGACAAGAAGGCATGCTTCCGTAGCAGGGTCTGACCCTGAACGAGAGACGCGGCGAAGCGTCGCTAAACTGCGACGGCAGCACGGGGCCATAGCTCAGTTGGGAGAGCGTCTGGATGGCATCCAGAAGGTCGCCGGTTCGAGCCCGGCTGGCTCCACTCTCTTCCCCGCAAGCCCAGGGCGATACCGTGCCGGTCGTGGAGATCCGGCGCGCGACTGAAACCGACGTCGACCTGATGCGGCGCCTTTGGGAGGAGTTCAATGCCGAAGCGACATTCACGCCCTATCCCGCCGCTCCTTTCGAGCCGACGCTGGTCACGGAACACATCGCGCTGGTTGCTGAGGACGGAGGTGAGGCCCTCGGCACGGTCTACGCGAACGTCTCGAGCCCTCACTTCGGCTTCGTCTTTGGCCTTTACACGCGTTCGCGGGTGCGTCGGCGAGGGGTCGCGCGAGCACTGATGCGCTCGATTGCCGCTGTCATCCGGGAACAGGGCCGACGCTACGTCGTTCTGAGCGTCGACACGCCGAACGAGGCCGGGCGGGCGCTGTACGAACGGCTCGGATTCGCCGATGCCGCGCGGGTGCTGCGAGCCGATGTAGATGGCCTGCTCGAGAACTGACGGGCGGCGGTCGGATGCTGCAAAATCCCGGCATGGACTGGCGTTTACAACGGAGGAACAACCGCGGCACGCGCGGCTGGAGCCTCAGCATCGGGCGACGAGGGGGCCGGCCGAACATCGCGCGCCGCGGTGTGACCGCCACCCGTTCGCTCGTCGAAACCGGGGCCTCGTACGTCAAGCGGCTCGGCCGCAAGTGACTTGAGGGCCGCGATCACCGCGGCCTGCGTCCAGGCTGAGCCGGCCGTGCTCGACCGGGACGCGACGCTCGAGAAGCTGAGCCGCCTGACTTCCGAAGCCGCTGGGAATGGAGCGACGCTCGTTGCCTTTCCCGAGGCGTTCGTGCCCGTGTACCCCTCGTCGGTCTGGGTCAAGGCGCTGGCGGGCTGGTCTGCACCGGGTGCGAAGGCAGCCTTCGCGGCGATCGCGCGCGAGGCGGTCGCCGTCCCCGGCCCAGAGGCCGACCGGATCGGCGACGTTGCGCGCGAGCACGGCGTCGTGCTCGCGACAGGAGTAACGGAGATCGAGCCCGAGCGTCCCGGGACGCTCTACAACACCCTGTTCGTCCACGGGGCAGATGGACGGCTCCTGCTCAAGCATCGCAAGCTCGTTCCGACCAACCACGAGCGGCTGGTCTGGGGTCAGGGAGACGGAGGCGGCCTCCACGCTGTCGACACAGAGGTCGGTCGCGTCGGCGGCTTGATCTGCTGGGAGAACTACATGCCGCTCGCCCGCTTCGCCCTGTACGACTCGGGCGTCGAGGTCTACCTCGCGCCGACCGCCGACGACGGCGAGGCCTGGCAATCGACGCTTGTCCACATCGCCCGCGAGTCGCGCGCGTTCGTGGTCAGCCCGAGTCACTTCCAGCGTGCCTCTGCCTATCCCGACGACTTCCCGCTCCGCAGCGAGCTCGAAGGTGTTGATGTGATCGGCCGCGGCGGCAGCGCGATCCTCGCTCCGGACGGCGAGTATCTGGCCGGTCCGCTCTACGACGAGGAGGGCACCCTCTACGCCGAGCTCGACCCCGGCCGGCTGCTCGAGGAGCGCCAGCGATTCGATCCAGTCGGCCACTACCACCGGCCGGACGTGTTGCGTCTGAAGGTCCGGCCGAACCGCGCCTAGGAGGGTTTGGCGAAACGCCGGCGATGTCGCCGGGCCGCGTTGCTCGCCCCGAGGCGGCGTCCTCAGTCGCCCCCGTATCTCACTGATACGGGGGCTCCCTGCGTCCTTGCCTCAGAACGAGCATCGCACCCCGGCAACGAGCAACGTTCCCCCAAACCCTCCTAGAATGGCGTCGTGGTCGAGATCATCTTCCTGATGCTCGTCCTCAAGCTCCCGATCCTCTA
>Ga0126315_10001100_pt1 | contig 10160 bp, 9 predicted proteins | sample Plot106_FD_92534 | JGI IMG/M metagenome (GOLD analysis project Ga0126315, IMG submission 92534) | Serpentine soil microbial communities from UC McLaughlin Reserve, CA, USA - Plot106 | ecosystem: Environmental > Terrestrial > Soil > Grasslands | place: USA: UC McLaughlin Reserve, Lake County...
AGAGGAGTAGGGCTTCTTCGATAAGGCGCGTTGCGATGCAAGTGCGGGTCCGGCAGTATGCACATCTCAGGTGGCGCCCTTACGGTACTCATAGCGGTTTTTCTGATGGCTGGGGTATAATCTTCTCGCAACGCGATGGACGATTTAGACACCGGCAGTAAACGGCGGGCACCCGGAGGCGAGACCTCCGGCCTGGTCTTCTAGCCTTGGAAGAGGGTTTCTTCTCCCCGCTGAGCCTATTAGTGGCGCTGGTCTTGGTCGCGCTGAACGGCTTTTTTGTGGCGGCGGAGTTCGCGCTGGTGCGGGTGCGGGAGACGCGCATCGCGCAGCTCGAGCAGGAGGGGAGCGCCCGGGCCGAGGTGGTAAGAGGCGTTCTGCACGACCTCGACGCCTACCTGTCCGTCTGTCAGGTAGGCATCACGATCGCGTCTCTCGGCCTGGGATGGGTCGGAGAGCCGGCGGTTTCCGCCCTCATACGACCGGTGTTCGAGGCGCTGGGGATCTTCAATGAGAAGATCGTCGAGATCGTCGCGGTCGTCTTGGGGTTCGCGGTCATCACCTACGGCCATCTCGTCTTCGGCGAGCAGGCGCCCAAGTACTTCTCCATCCAGCGGGCCGAGGGGACGGCGCTCTGGATCTCGCGGCCCTTGAACGTCTTCATGTTCATCTTCCGGCCGATGGTCTGGCTGGTGAACACCTCGACGAACTTCGTCTTGAGACCCTGGGGCATCCGCTTGGGCGAGGAGATGGAGGTCCATTCCGAGGAGGAGCTGAGGATCATGATCTCTTCTTCCGCGGCCTCCGGTGAGCTCGAACCCGAGGAGCGCGACTACCTGAACAACGTTTTCGACTTCGGGGACACCGTGGCCCGTGAGATCATGGTCCCAAGACCAGATATCGAGGCGTTGCCGAGCGACGCGCCCCTCGAGGTCCTGGTCGAGAAGGCCGCCTTCGGCCGCTACACCCGCTACCCGGTCTACGAGGGGGATCTCGACCACATCCTGGGCGCGGTCCACGTCAAGGACCTGTTCCGGGCCGCTAGGGAAGAGCCCGAAAACTTCGACCTCAAGCCCCTCGTTCGGGACTGCCTTGTCGTCCCCGAGAACAAGAAGATAGAGGAATTGTTGCGCGAGTTTCAGAGGCGCAAGCTCCAGGTAGCTATCGTCATCGACGAGTGGGGGAGCGTAGAGGGCCTGGTAACCATAGAAGACGTCCTCGAAGAGCTTGTCGGGGAGATCCAAGACGAGTTCGACGAGGACGAGGCGGCCATCGAGCCTTTGCACGATGGCACGTACGCCATAGACGGCCGCATCCCGATCACCGACGTCAACGAGTACTTCGAGATCGACCTCCCCAACGAGGATTTCGATACCATCGGGGGCTTCGTGTTGGGCTCTTTGGGCCGCCCCCCCGAGCCTGGCGATACCGTCGAGGCCGACGGTATCATCCTCCGTGTGAAGAGCGTCGACGGCCCCCGCGTCTCCATACTCACCCTCGACCGGAAGACTGGGCCCGACGAAGAGGAATCTGCCATGGAGGAATCGGGGTAGATCCCGGCGAGGCCGCCTCTTTCTAACTATGTGCAGCGGGCTTGAGGACGAGCCGGTGTTTGGCGGCGATCTCCGCCGTTTTTCGGCCAAAGACCATCGGGCGGTAGCGAACGTTCTGCCAGAGTGGGATCTGGTCGTCGTAGTTTGCGCTCGCCGGGTGACCGGACTGGCCGGGCGAGACGACGCTCCAAGCTCGATCCCAGTCGCCCGTGTCCACAACGAACCGGTAATTGGGGCCGGTAGTGACGGGCCCGAAGGAGGGTTGTCCGGGGTTCCCGGAGCGAAAGGCGGCGAGCCGGACGGTGTTGGCGTCCCCGCCCGTGGGGTACGGGCCGCGGTTCAAGGGTCCCCGCAACCCTCTCACCACTCCCAAAGGATGTCGCAGTTCCACCGCGTGCAGCGCTCCCCAGCTCCAGCGTGTGGGATCCGGACCGCAGGACTCGGCCAGGATCTCCACCGCTCGCTTTAAGGCATCTCGCAAGTCCTTTTCGGGCAGGTCCTCGAGCTTGCCGAGAAGCTCCGGGACAAGATTCCCGAGGTAGGCCTCGGCACCGGTGGGGAGGGGCGATTCGATGCAGGGCTTGTGCCTCGCATAGTGCCTGAGGAGAATTTCGAGCGCGACCCGGGCCGCCGCCCCCGGCCGACTGTCCGCGACGAGGCCCCCATCCCAGGCCGCGAGCTCTCGCAGTAGTCCCTCGGGCACGCCGAGCGGAGGGTCGAGCTTCGCCAACCTTTCGGCGAGTGCGTGAGCCGGCGCGCAATAGAGATCGCCCTGTATGCCACGGAAGGTCTCTAAGGTGTGCCTGTCGGTGGTCCGGAGCAGATCCTCGATCCTGTCCTTGCGATAACCGGGAAGGTAGGCGCCAGGGATGAGGTCAGCTCCGAGGCTGGCTTCGGGAGTCTCATTGGCCGAAGCGACGTAACCTTCTTGGGGGTCGAAGTTCTTGGGCAATTTTTCGAACGGTACAAAGCCCTCCCATTCGTGCCTCCCGTGCCATCCGGGAACGGGATGGTCACCCCGGTGGTTTTTCCTTATGGGGACGGGGCCGGCGAGCGCCCAACCGATTACACCACTTTGGTCGGCATAGACGAAGTTTTGGTTAGGCGCTGTCCAGCTTCGCAAAGCGTCGAGAAACTCCTCTTGGTTGCGCGCTCTGTTGATGGCGAGGCCGGCCTCGACGAGCTTCGGTGGTGCGGGAGCGGCCCAGCACAGCGCCAGGTCTTCCTCGCCACCAAAGACGTCGGAGATGATGGGTCCGTGCAGCGTGGTGCGTACCCTTTGCACGACCGGTTCGCGGCGACCGCGGACCGGGATCTTCTCTTCCCTCACGTCGGCCTCGCGCCAATCACCTGCGTGCTGGTAGAGGTTGGCGTTCCCTTTAGCGAAGCGTTCGACGTACAGGTCTTGCACGTCCGTCAGAGCGGCGGTGACGCTCCAGGCGATCGAGTCGTTGTGACCTATCACCACGCCGGGAGTCCCCGGAAGCGAGGCTCCGACCACCTTGTAGGGACCTCCGTAGAGCCCGACCTCGTACCAGAGGCACGGTATGCCCAAGAGAAGATGCGGGTCCCCGGCGAGCAGGGCCGAACCCGTAGCGCTGCGTGAAGGCGCCGCGGCCCAGGCGTTGGAGCCCGCGTCAGGGTCCAGGTACGCCCGGAGGCCGTCTACGTCTTTGGCTTCCTCTTCGGGGGATTCATGTAAGAGCTTCAACTCCCAACTCGCGGAGAGGCTCCAGGCCATGATCAGGGACCAGGCAGCGGTGTCGGATGGCGTCCAGGGTTCGGGACGCAACAGGCGCAGAAGCTCGAACTCTGGGGGGCGTGGTTCGCTCTCAAGGCAGGCGTTCACCCCTGCGGAGTAGGCTTCGAGCACACAGAGCGTCTCCGACGAACCGCTCTCCGCTGAGGAGGCGATCCTGCCCAAGCCGACCGTGCGTGAGAGGCGATCTAACTCGAGGGCTCTCCCTCCTAGTAGCTCTGAGAGGCTTCCATGACCGGCGCGGCGCCCCAGCTCCATCTGGAAAAAGCGGTCCTGAGCGTGGACGTAGCCCTGGGCGAAGAACAGGTCACGCTCGTTCTCGGCGAAGATCTGGGGCACCCCGAAGCGGTCACGCAGTACGTCCACGGGCCTTTCTAAGCCCGGAAGCTCCGTGACACCCTCCAGCCTCGGTAGGGATCGGCGCAACAAGCCCCGGAAGAAGGGCCACGCTGCGTGTCGAAAGGCATCGGCCAAGGCTCCGGTTAGGGCTTCGACGAGGGGGCGTATGGGGCTCATAGTCTCGGGGAGTTTAGCAGCGGTGAAACGCCCCTGTTACCATTGCGTGGCGGCTCGCGGGGCGGTTGTAGTACGGGCGTTTCGGAACGGTATCGGGGGTGAGCTTGGACACGGAAAAGAGGGGCCAGGATCTCGGGGCGTTGACGACCGGGGCTATGGCCGGGCCTTGGGAGTGGGTGCAAAAGAAGATACCGACCGGCACGTTGGTCTTCGACGCCCACGCCCACATCGGCGCGGACCTCGACGGCCGCACGATGACCGCTGACGGGATGAAGGCCCGCCTGGAATCTGCCGGTGTATCTCAGAGCATCGTTTTCCCCCTCAACGATCCGAATGCCCGCGATGACTACTCGGGGCCCAACGACGTCGTCTGGGCTGCTTACGAGGAATACCCGGACGCCTTCGTCCCTTTTTTCCGCCTAAACCCGCACAAGAACTACGACACGGAGTTCGAACGATGTGTCGATAGGGGCTTTAAGGGTTTGAAACTTCACCCCATCTCTCAAGAGTTCGAACTCGACGATAAGCGGGTGGTCCGGCTCTTCGAGATGGCCGCCGAGGTGGACCTGCCGGTGCTCGTGCATGCCGGTTACTTGATGCAGAGGATAGTCGAGCCCCTGTTGCCGACGGTCGAGAGACTCCCCGGCTTGCGCCTGATCCTTGGCCACTCGGCGATGGTTGAGGTCTTGGCGGCGACCCGCGCCTTCAAGGACCACCCGAACATCCTCTTCGAGACCTCCGTAGTCAAGGCGAAGGACCTCTTCGTGCTCTTCTGCTCCCTGGACCCTTCGCGCATCTGCTACGGATCGGACATCCCCTACGGCGACATCCCCTCGACCTTGCACGCCACTTTAGGTGCCGCCGACCTCGCTGGCCTCTCGGAAGGGGAGATCTCGAACGTCCTCTCCTGCAACATCCGCCGGTGGTTCGCATGAGCGAAGGGCTTACGAAGGGAGAGGCCGTCCCGCGGAACGTCCTGCCCGAGCTTCGGGTTGGGCACCTTCTGCGGATAAGCGGTTACCTAGAGTATGCGTTCCACGCGATGTGGGCCGAAAGACGCCCCCAGGTCGTGATGGGTATGGCCGAGGCGAGCGTTCGGGATACAGGCCCCGGCGGACCGGAGGGCCCCGATGAGGAATTGCTGGAGCGACTGAGGAACCTCACCGCGGAGGCGCGGGAATACCACGCCTCGGACGACTTCCCGGCGGCGATGGCCCGGATGCGCGTCGCCGAAGACCTCGTCGCCCTGCGCATCATAGAGCTCCTCAGAGGGTAAAGCGTCTTTGGGGCCGGAGCCTTCAAGCAAACCGGAAGAAGCGTTGGGCGACGCCGCAAACGGCGTACCATTCGACGCGCCCGTTGTTGCCGTCTGGCGCGGGGACCTCATCGAGAGCGTTCACCGGGGACGCTACATCGTTCGCGATACGCAGGGGGAGACCAAGGGCTCTTTGGGCGATCCGGAGGCTTACGTTTGTCTGCGGTCTACGGCGAAGCCTTTCCAGGCTTTGCCGCTCGTGTTTTCGGGGGCGACCGAAGCCTTCGGGATCACGGACGAGGAGCTCGCCGTCGCCTGCGCCTCCCACAACGCCGAGCCACGCCATCTGGCCGCGGTGCGTTCGATCCTGCGCAAGGTGGGCCTCTCCGAGGACGATCTTCAGAACGGCACACACCCGCCAAGGAACGCCCTCACGACCGCTCGCCTAGCACGCAACGGTGAGAGTCCTCGCCCCATCCACGGCAACTGCTCGGGCAAACACGCCAGCATGCTAGCCGTATGCGTCTGTGCTGGGTGGGACCCGGCGGGCTACCGCGACCCCGAAGGGCCGATGCAGAAACTGGTCCGGCGGACCGTTGCGAGGCTCTGCGGGCTCGAAACAAAAATGGTGCGGCTCGCCGGGGATGGCTGTGGCGTGCCGGTCTTCGCCTTGCCGCTTGGGAACCTCGCCTTCGGTTTCGCCCGCCTCGCCGCCGGGAGCGCAGAGGATTTTCCGGAGGACCTCTTGCAGGCTGTCCGGAGGGTTCGTGATGCGATGCGCACGCACCCATTTATGGTCGCGGGGATGGGGCGTTTCGACACCCGGCTCATGGAAGCCACGGATCTCGTCGCAAAAAGCGGTGCCGAAGGCGTCTTCGCTGCCGCGAGTCCCGAAGGCTGGGGCTTGGCTCTCAAGATCTCCGACGGTGCCGGAAGGGCCGTCGCCCCCGCTGTCCTCGCCGTCCTCCACCGACGCGGCGTGCGGGCGTTGGTGGAGACCCAGGAAGTGACTGATCTGCTCGGGAAGACCGTGGGTAAGGTTGCGCCCCTGATACACGAATGTCCCGAGGAAAACAGTTAGGGTAGGCTCCGAAGAAGAAGTCGAAATATAATCCTCTAGTTAGTGAGAGGGCTTGTGAGAAGCAACCTGTTCTTAGAGTAGTGCAACCCATCTACGTATCTCGGTACTAACGTTGGCATGAGGTTCCGGAAGGCGCTGCCTCATCCCTCCAACCTGAGATATTGGTTGCGATCTGCTAGGCCTGCGGAAAGGAAGCCAGATGATGCCGAAGAAGGACGGTTCTCTTGAAGGAGTTCTCTACTGAGAAAACACGACTGAGGGGGTACTACTTCGACGAGCTGGCCAGGAGACTAGCCGACGCATCACCTTGCGCCGGCGAGGGCGCTCAAGCCGCCTGCCGGTGCCCTGTTCAGCGGCGGTCTATCGCCTCCGCGGCAAGCTCCGAAACGTTCGCCTATGTGTAGGTCTGAGAGGAGGTTGCGGGCTCGACAGGACTGACAACTAAATACTGACGGATTAGTATGAACGTGTGAAGCTGGACCCAGGGATCCTCGAAGCCTATTACCGTGCCGGGGCCTTTCCGATGGCCGACCGATACGGGAGAATCGAGTTCTACCGTTCGAACCCCCGTTCCGTTCTGGAGCTCGACGCCTTACACGTCTCCAAATCGCTCGGACGAACCTTGCGCAAGGGCGTCTACGAAGTGCGGGTAGACTGCGACTTCGAGGGCGTCATTAGGGGGTGCGCCCGGCGGCAGGAAACTTGGATCAGCGAGGAGATAATCCGCGCCTTCGTGGCGCTTCACCGGGAAGACAAGGCTCACAGCGTCGAAGCGTACAAGGACGACGAGCTGGCCGGGGGGCTATACGGCGTAACCTTGGGTGGCGCGTTCATGGGCGAATCCATGTTTACCCGGATGCGCGATGCTTCTAAGGTGTGCTTTGTACACCTCGTCAAGCGCCTCAAGGAGCGGGGCTACGTGTTGCTCGACTGTCAGATCCAGAACGACCACCTCTCAAGCCTCGGCGCTATCGAAATCTCCGAACGCGAATACCTGAAGAGATTCACAGAAGCCCTGGAACTTCCGCGCAGCTTTGTCTAATGAGCGGGTGATCGCCTGCGACCCATGTTTCCAATAAGAACCGGCCTTGCCGAAGACGTGCGTGCTCACCGCAAGGTTTCTTGCCGTTTGCGCAACCGCTTGTGCCGTTGCGGCGGGAAGCGTAGAAGCGTGAGCCGTGGCGGGTGAGGATCTGAGACCGCTTACCAGTCTTGTAGGGCGACGGCGCGAAGGGTGCAAGGAGCTCCTGCCGTGCCGGCGTGGTAAGCTCTGTTCTATGGAGAACAGGCACATAAACATGGAGTGGCGGCCGGAGCTCGACCGTCCGGTGCTCATCGCGGGGTTCACGGGCTGGAACGATGCGGCGGAGGCGGCGAGCATGGTGGTTAGCAATATCGGGGAGTCGTGTGGGGCGAAGCGGTTCGGCGGCTTCGATGCAGAAGAGTTCTTCGACTACCAGACGACGCGGCCCCAGATCAAGCTGGTCGAAGGCGTTACCCGCACAATTGAGTGGCCCGAGAACGACCTCTCGGCCACGGGCACGAGCGTCGAGGATTTGGGCGGCCGGGGCGCGGTTTTACTCTCGGGTCCCGAGCCGAATTTCCGGTGGCGGGCGTTCTCGGAGGCGGTCGTCGAACTCGCCCGCGAGCTCGACGTAAGGCTCGTGGTCACGCTTGGGGCCCTGCTAGCCGATGTGCCGCACTCCCGCCCGGTTTCGGTTGCGGCGAACGCTCAGGACCCCTCCCTCGTCGAGAACCTGGGACTGTCGCCTTCTCGCTATGAGGGCCCGACCGGCATTACCGGTGTTCTCCACCGTTACTGCGCAGGGAAGGGCCTCCCGGCGGTGAGCTTCTGGGCCTCGGTGCCCCACTACCTGCCCAGCGTGCCTTCGGCGCCCGCCGCGCTGGCGCTGTTACAAAACCTCTCCAGGTTGCTCGGCGCTAGCTTCAACACTGCCCACCTCGAACGCACCTCGGAGGACTACCAGCGGCAGGTCTCGGCCGCCGTCGCTCAGGATTCGGATCTCACCTCCTACGTTCGCATGCTCGAGGAGCGCTACGACACCCAGGCTGCGCAGGGCATAAGGAACCTCCCCTCCGGCGAGGAGCTCGCCAGTGAGCTCGAACGTTTCCTCCGCGAGAAGGGGGAAGACGGGTAGCTGGCGAGCGGCCAGCCTCAGTAAAACAGTGCCAGAATGAAGATGACCACGCTTAGAAGGCCCAGGAAGCCCTGAGCCACGGCGCTGAGGAGGTAGCCTACGAGGACCCCGCCGGCTGCCCTCGAGGCCCCTCGCCAGTCGCGACCACCGGATGGCATGGCGGGGGTATCGGGGTTGGTGGCAGGCGCAGCTCCGTGTCGTTTATGCCGGAGGTATTCGCCGACGAAGACGCCGCCGATAGTGCCGGCGAGGAGGCCGAACAGGGCCCCGACGCCGAAGAAGAGAGCACCGGCCAGAGTACCCACGATACCTCCTATGGCGCCGCCGGCCGTGCCCCAGTTGCTCGCCCCGAACCGCCGCGCTCCGTAAGCCGTGCCGAGGAAGTCCGCGACGAAGGCGAGGAGGGCGAAGAGGCCCAAAAGGATGATGACCCATCCGCCGACGAACTCGAAGTCCGTCACGTAGGCGTAGACCAGGGCCGAGGCGAAGATCAGAGGGACGCCCGGCAAACCCGGAAGGATGCTACCTAGGACCCCGAGTAGCATGACCAAGAGCGTGATCCAGAGTATAGGCTCGCTGGGCGCCACGAGCGTTATTCGATCACGGGCAGCATCTTCTTTTTGCCGGGTTGCTTGAGCGCGGCGTTCAAGGACCCGGACTCGTAGCCGGTAAGGTCCAGCGCCACGTAGAGGAAGCCCGCGGCCTTCAGCTCGGTGGAGATCTCATCCCTTTCTCTGAAGGCTCGTTCGAGCTCGTCGGGTCCGATTTCGAGACGTGCAATCTCTCCGTGGTGCCTCACGCGCACCTGCCCGTAACCTCGCCGTCGCATGTACTCCTCGGCCCTCGCGACCTGGGCGAGCTTCTCCGGCGTGATCTCTTGCCCGTAAGGGAACCGGCTCGATAAACACGCCAGAGCCGGCTTGTCCCACGTTGGGAGCTCCAAATGCTTGGCCAGCTCGCGCACCTCGGCCTTTCCCATCCCCGCCACAGCGAGGGGGGAGACCACATCGAGTTCCTTGGCCGCCTTTCTTCCGGGACGGTAGTCCCCCTCATCGTCCTTGTTCGCCCCGTCCACTACGCAGGCGTAGCCCTTCTCCTGGGCAAGGGCCTTGAGGTCCGAATACAGCGTGTTCTTGCAAAAATAACAGCGGTTGGTGGGATTACTGGCGTAGTTTGGATTGTCCAGCTCCCGCGTGTTCACCACGAGGTGTTCTACCCCGAGCGTTCGGGCAAGCGCCTCCGCTAGATCCAGCTCCGACGGTAAGTACGTCTCGTTGTTGGAGGTGACGGCGAGCACGCGTTCCTTTGGCAGCACTCGCGCAGCGACTGCCAAAGCCAGCGAAGAGTCCACCCCGCCGGAGAATGCCACGAGCGCGCTCCCGTACGGGGCGACGATATTTTCCAGCTCTGTCAGCCGTTGTTCTACCTGGCTCATAACCGAGTCTCTACCCTTTCTAGGCGCTCTCCAAGACGACCACCGCGTTGTGACCTCCGACGCCGAGGTTCGCGCAGAGGGCTGCTTTCAAGCTCGGCGCCCGCCGCGGCTCTCCTACTACGTAATCGAGCTTGGCACACTCCTCGGCGAGCGTTTCGAGGTTCCGCATCGGCGGCACCGTTTTCTCCTTCATCGCCAAAGTGCAAATAGCCGTCTCTATGGCCCCCGACGCTCCTAAAGAGTGGCCCAGGGTCGACTTCGTCGCGGAGACCATCGCGTTCGGGTTAATAGCACGCATGGCCTGCGATTCTGGGCCATCGCCGGCGACGGTGCCGGTACCGTGCGGGTTGATGTAGTCGACCTCTTCGCGCGCGAGGCCCGCTTCTTTCAGGGCGAGCTCCATGG
>Ga0126315_10001101_pt1 | contig 10157 bp, 9 predicted proteins | sample Plot106_FD_92534 | JGI IMG/M metagenome (GOLD analysis project Ga0126315, IMG submission 92534) | Serpentine soil microbial communities from UC McLaughlin Reserve, CA, USA - Plot106 | ecosystem: Environmental > Terrestrial > Soil > Grasslands | place: USA: UC McLaughlin Reserve, Lake County...
GGCGCTGCCGCGCGCCGAATACAGGGCGCTGCTGCGCCGCGCCCGGGTCTTCATCACGGCGCCGCGGCGCGAGGACCACGGGATCGCGCAGCTCGAGGCGCTCGCCGACGGGTGCGCGCTTGTGACGACGCCGTCGCCGGGGCCGTATGCCGCGCTGCCGATCGCACGCGGGCTCGACCAGCGGCTGGTGGCCGACGACCTCGCCAGCGCACTGCGCGCCGCGCTCGACGAGCCGGCGCCGGGCTACGCGGAGCGCGCGGCCGAGGCGCTGCGGCCCTACTCCCACGCCGAGGTCGACCGCGTGGTAGCCGGCGTCCTGCTCCCGCGTCTGCTGGGGTAGGCCCCACTCATGCCCGCCCCACTGCTTCCGCCCGTCCGCGAGCTCGGCGACGCCCCGGCCGTCTGGGTCGCGGGGACCGGGCTCACCTACGCCGAGCTGCGCGGCGCGGCCGGTGCCGTCGCGGCCGAGGTGGCCGATGCCGACCGCGTCGCCGTCTGGGCCGAGCCGACGCTGGAGACGATCGTCGCCGCGGTCGGCGTGCTCGAGGCCGGCGTCGCGCTCGTGCCCGTCAACCCGAAGCTCGGCCGCTCCGAGCTCGAGCACGTGCTCACCGACGCCGCGCCTGACGTGATCCTCAACGCGCCCGACACGGACCTCCCCGGCGACCCCCGCCGCGCGGCGGTCGACGTCGACGCCCGCGGCGACGACCTGCCCGAGCCGCGCGCCGGCGACGAGGGCCCGGCGCTGATCGTCTACACGAGCGGGACGACCGGCCGGCCGAAGGGCGCCGTGCTCCCGCGCCGCGCGATCGCGTCCAACCTCGACGCGCTCGCCGACGCCTGGGAGTGGACCGGCGACGACGTGCTCACGCACGGGCTGCCGCTGTTCCACGTCCATGGGCTCGTGATCGGCGTGCTCGGCCCGCTGCGCCGCGGCGGCGCCCTGCGCCACCTGGGCCGCTTCGAGCCCGCCGCGGCGGCGGCCGCGCTGCGCGACGGCGCGACGATGCTCTTCGGCGTCCCGACGATGTATCACCGGATCGCCCGCGAGGCCGAGGAGGACGACACGATCGTCGCGGGGCTGCGCGCCGCCCGCCTCCTCGTCTCCGGCAGCGCGCCGCTGCCGGCGCCCGTGTTCACCCGCATCGAGCAGCTCACGGGCCAGCAGATCGTCGAGCGCTACGGGCTCACGGAGACGCTGATGAACACCGCGGTGCGCGCCGACTCCCCGCGCCGCCCCGGCTACGTCGGCGTGCCGCTGGCAGGCGTCGACGTGCGGCTCGTCGCCGACGACGGCAGCGACGTGACAAAGTCCGACGGCGAGACGATCGGCGAGGTCGCCGTGCGGGGCCCCAACGTGTTCAGCGGCTACCTCAACCGCCCCGACGCGACCGCCGAGGCGCTGCGCGACGGCTGGTTCTTCACGGGCGACATCGGCACGCGCGCGCCCGACGGCTACTGGCGGATCGTCGGCCGCCGCTCGACCGACCTGATCAAGACCGGCGGCTACAAGGTCGGCGCGGGCGAGATCGAGGTCGCGCTGCTCGAGCACCCCGCCGTGCGCGAGGCGGCCGTGACCGCCGCGCCGGACGACGACCTCGGCGAGCGGATCGTCGCCTGGATCGTCGCCGAGGGCGAGCGGCCCGCGGAGCGCGAGCTCATCGACCACGTGGCCGCTGAGCTCGCCCCGCACAAGCGCCCGCGCGAGATCCACTTCCTCGACGAGCTCCCCCGCAACGCGATGGGCAAGGTCGTCAAGGCCGAGCTGCGCTGAGCCGGGGCGCCGCGCCGCCGGCGGCCCCCGGGCCCGGCGGTCAGCGGCGGTCGGGGTTGACCGCGTCCTTGACCTTGTCCGAAGCGCCGCCGACCGCGTCCTTCACCTTGCCCGACGCGCGGTCGACCTTGCCCTCGTTCTTGAGGCTCTTGTCGCCGCTGAGGCTGCCCGCAGCCTCCTTGGTGCGGCCCTTCAGGTCGTCCTTCGTCCCGTCCGCCATGCGTTTCCTCCCGTGTGCGAAAGGTCAGTTCGTTCTTGAACGTTCCCGTTTGCGCAGCTTCCGGAACTCCGTCCACGACCGGGTGTTCGCAACCTGCTCGGCGGTGAGCCACGCGCGGCGTGCCGTGTCGACGCCGTAGCTCAGCAGCCGCAGGTTGAGCGCGGAGTGCGCGTCGGAGTCGATCAGGATCGGCACGCCGGCGCGGGCGGCCTCGCGGGCGTGGATCTCGTCGAGGTCGCGGCGGTCGGGGGCGGCGTTGATCTCGAGCATCGTGCCGGTGCGGGCGGCCGCCTCGATCACGCGCTCGACGTCGAGCGCGTACGGCGGCCGCTTGGAGATCTTGCGGCCCGTCGGGTGGCCGATCGCGTCCACCAGCGGGTGCTCGATCGCCGCGATCATGCGATCGGTCATCTCCTTCGAGCGCATACGGAAGGAGGTGTGGACGGAGGCGATCACCCAGTCCAGGCGCTCGAGCAGCTCGTCGGGGTAGTCGAGCGAGCCGTCGGTGAGGATGTTGCTCTCGGTCCCGATCAGGACCTCGATCCCCTCGAGGCGCTCGTTCAGCGCGTGGATCTCGTCGATGCGGCGCTCGAGCTCCGCGGGCGAGACGTCGTTGCCGAACCCGTGCGACGCGGAGTGGTCGGTGATGGCGATGTACTGCAGCCCGCGCTCGCGCGCCGCCAGCGCCATCTCCTCCGCCGTCTGCAGCCCGTCGGAGGCGGTCGTGTGCATGTGCAGGTCGCCCTTGAGGTCGGCGAGCGTGACCAGATCCGGGAGCGCGCCGTCGCGCGCGGCCTCGAGCTCGCCGCGGCCCTCGCGTAGCTCGGGCGGGATCCACGGCAGCCCGAGCCGCGCGTAGACGTCCTCCTCGGACGCGCAGCGCAGCGTCTCGTCCGTCTCGTCGTCGAGGATCCCGTATTCGGAGATGTGCAGGCCGCGGCGGACGGCGTTCTCGCGCAGCGCCACGTTGTGGGCCTTGGAGCCCGTGAAGTGCTGCAGGACGTTGCCGAACTGGTCGGGCTCGACGACCTTGAGGTCGATCTTCATGCCGGTGTGCGTGGTCACGCGCGCGCCCGCGTCGCCCGAGGACTGCACGGACTCCACGAGCTCCAGCTCGCCGAGCGTGCGCGCGAGCGCCCTCGGGTCGCTCGCCGTGGCGATGATGTCGAGGTCCTTGACGGAGTCGGCGCGGCGGCGCAGCGAGCCCGCCGCCTCGACCCGGTCGCTCGCGGGATGCTCGCGCAGGGAGGCGAGCACCTCCCCGGCGATCGCCTCGGCGCGCGAGAGCACCACCCGCGGCGCCGGACCGCCGGTCGCGTGGTAGGAGGCCAGCGTCTCCTTGAGCTGCATCTCGGCCTTCAGCCCGAACCCGCGCAGCTCCCTGACCTTCCCGGCCTCGACGGCCGCGCGCAGCGCGTCGAGCGAGTCGACGCCGAGCTCGTCGAACAGCTTCCGCGCGCGCTTGGCCCCGAAGCCCGGCAGGTGCATGACCTCGATCAGCCCGGGCGGGAACTTGCCGCGCAGCTTCACGAGCGCCGGGATCTCACCGGTCGCATCCAGCGCGCGCAGCTTCTCCTCGAGCGTCTTGCCGATGCCCGGGACGGTCGTCACGCGGCCCTGGCGCGTCATCGCGATGATCGAGACGGACGACTCGCGCACGGCCCTGGCGGCGTTGCGGTACGCGATCACCCGGTAGGAGACCGCGCCGTCGAGCTCGTAGAGGTCGCCCAGTTCGTCGAGGGCGGCGGCGATCTCGGCGTTGGTCGGGTCGGCCATGCGAGTCCCGTAGGCTACGCGGCCGCGCAATGACCGGCCCCGCCTGGATCGTCGTCCCGACCTACAACGAGGCCGCCAACCTCGAGCCGCTCCTGCACGGCGTGCGCGCGGCGGCGCCGGAGGCCCGCGTCCTGGTCGTCGACGACGCCTCGCCCGACGGCACGGGCGCGCTGGCCGACGCGATCGCCGCCCGCGACGAGCGCGTCGAGGTCCTGCACCGGCCCGGCAAGGCCGGGCTGGGGGTCGCGTACGTCAACGGCTTCGCGCACGCGCTGCGCGCCGGCGCCGCCTATGTGCTGGAGATGGACGCCGACCTCTCGCACGACCCGCGCGACGTGCCGCGGCTGATCGCGGCCGCCGAGGACGGCGCCGACGTCGTGCTCGGCTCCCGCTACGTGGCCGGCGGCGGCGTCGAGGACTGGGACCTGCTGCGGCGGGTGCTCTCCCGCGGCGGCTGCCGCTACGCGCGCACCATGCTCGGCGTCGGCGTGCGGGACCTCACCGGCGGCTTCAAGTGCTTCCGCGCCGACACGCTGCGCGCGATCGACTTCGAGACCGTGCGCTCGGAGGGCTACGCGTTCCAGGTCGAGCTGACCTACCGCGCGCTCGCCCGCGGCCTGCGCGTCGAGGAGGTCCCGATCACGTTCCGCGACCGCAGCGCCGGCGACTCGAAGATGTCGGCGCGGATCGCACTCGAGGCGATCTGGCTCGTGCCCGCGCTGCGGGTCGCCCGCCGCCGCGACGGGCTGCCGGAGGCGCCCGGTTCAGGGGAACCGGGGGCCCTGCCGATCCCAGAGGCATGAAGACCGAACAGCTCGCGGTCGTCCAGGGCTGGGCGGACACGCGCGGAGCGCTCCGGCGCTGGAACGCGCGGCCCTCCGTCGTCCTGCGCCCGTGGGCGCTCGCCAGCTTCGCGGTCGGCGCGCTGCTGCTCGCCGCCACCTGGGCGATCGCGACCCTCAGCACGCCCGACCCCACGGGCGCCAGCTTCCCCGGCGTGACCGATCGCGCCACGCTCGGCGACTACGGCTTCGTGCTGTTCCGCAACGGGCTCGTGCTGGCGCTGCACTCGCTGGCGTGCGTGGCCGGCTTCATGGCGGGCTCGTCACTGCCCCAGGTCGCCGAGGGCTACAGCGGGATCTGGAAGCGCATCCACGAGCTGGCCGGCCCGCTGGCGATCGGCTTCGTCGCCCTCGCAACGGTGTTCTCGCTCTTCACGCAGGCGTACGCGCTCGGCGGCCACGCCTCGACGCTCGCCGCCGACCTCGACATCTCCCCGCTCATGCTCGTGCTCGGGATCCTCCCGCACGCGCTGCCCGAGCTGTTCGCGCTGTTCCTCCCGCTCGCCGCGTGGACGCTGGCAAGCCGCGCCGGCCGCTGGGAGGAGCTGCTGGCCGCTACCTTCGTGACGACGGCGATCGCGATCCCGATCCTGCTCCTCGCGGGGGCCGTCGAGGTGTGGGTCTCGCCGCGGCTGCTGCTGGCGTTGTCGGCCTGAGAGCCCTCGCTATACTTTCTGAAGCGACCCTGCGTAGAGGAGAAAGAATGGCCGGCAGCATCATCGAAGTCACCGACAGCAGCTTCCAGGCCGAGGTCATCGAGTCCGAGACCCCGGTGCTCGTCGACTTCTGGGCCCCTTGGTGCGGCCCCTGCCGCATCGTGTCCCCCGTCCTGGAGGAGATCGCCGGTGAGCGCGACGACCTCCGGATCGTGAAGCTCAACATCGACGACAACCAGCAGACGGCCGCCGCCTACGGGATCATGGCGATCCCGACGATGCTCGTCTTCCGCAACGGCCAGGAGGCCGCGCGGATCCAGGGCGCCATGCCCAAGAAGCGCATCGAGGCGCAGCTCGAGCCGGTGCTCGCCTCCTAGCGCTCCACGCGCGCCACCGAGATCGCCAGCTCGCGACCCTCGATCTTGACGGGGTCGCCGACGGCGCCGTCGAAGACCACCTCGGTGGCGAGCGTCTCGCGCGCGAGGTAGTCCTCGAACGCGCGTGCCGCGGCCAGCAGCTCCTCGTCGCCGCCGAGCGTGAGCGCGATCCGGTCCTCGACCTGTAGCCCTGCGCCCTTGCGCGCGTTCTGGACCGCGTGCACGATCTCGCGTGCGAGCCCCTCGCGGCGCAGGTCGTCGTCGAGCTCGAGCTCGAGCGCCACCGCGTGCGAGCCCTCGCGCTCGAGCTGGTAGCCCGCGAGCGGCTGCATCGCGAGCATCAGGTCGTCGGCGTCGAGCTCGTGGTCGTGCCCGTCGACGCTGATCCCGACGCGGTCGTCGTCGCGCAGCGCGCGGGCGACATGCTCGGGGTCCAGCGCCGCGACCGCGGCCGCCACCTGCGGCATCTGCTTGCCGAAGCGCGGGCCGAGCGCGCGGTAGTTCGGCTTGACCTCGTAGGAGCCGAGTTCGTCGGCCTGCGTGACGTAGCGCAGCTCCTTGACGTTGAGCTCCTCGAGGACGAGCTCCGACAGGCGCTCGATCGCACCGCGCTCCGCGCCGGCCGCCACCACCACGGCGGCGCGCAGCGGCTGGCGCACCTTGAGCTTGGACTGCCCTCGGGCGGCGAGGCCGAGCCGGACCGTCTCGCGCACGACGGCCATCGCGTCCTCGAGCGCCACGTCGCGCGGGCCGGCCTCCGGGAAGTCGGTCAGGTGCACGCTCGGCTCGGCGCCGTCGAGGTTGTCGTAGATCTCGTCGGCCATGAACGGGCAGAACGGCGCGAGCAGCTGCGAGACCGTGACCAGGCACGTTCTCAGGGTCGCGAACGCGGCGGCGTCGCCGTCCCAGAAGCGCCGCCGCGACCGCCGCACGTACCAGTTCGAGAGGTCGTCGACGAACGCCGCGAGCGCGTGGCCGGCGCGCGTGGCGTCGTAGGCGTCGAGCCGGTCGCGCACCGTCTCGACGGTCGCCGCCAGCCGCGACAGCGCCCAGCGGTCCAGGTCGTTGGCCGGCCCGGCGGCGACGTCGCGCTCGACGCCGTTGACGTTGGCGTAGAGGACGTGGAAGCCGTAGGTGTTCCAAAGCTGCAGCAGGAACTGGCGCAGCGACTCGCCGACCGCGTCGACGGAGAACAGGTAGCCGTCCCACGGCTGCTTGGAGGTCAGGAAGTACCAGCGGAACGCGTCGGCGCCGTGGCGCTCGAGCACCTCCCACGGCGGGACGATGTTCCCGAGCGACTTGGACATCTTCTTGCCGTCGGCGTCGGCGATGTGGCCGAGGACGAGCACGGTCCGGTAGGGCGAGCGGTCGAACAGCAGCGTCGAGATCGCGATCAGGGAGTAGAACCAGCCGCGCGTCTGGTCGATCGCCTCGCAGATGTAGTCCGCCGGGTAGCGCTGCTCGTACAGCTCCTGGTTCTCGAACGGGGCATGGTGCTGCGCGAACGGCATCGCGCCGGAGTCGAACCAGACGTCGATCACCTCGGGCACGCGGCGCATCTCGCCACCGCACCGCTCGCAGTCGAAGGCCATGTCGTCGACGTACGGCCGGTGCGGGTCGTCGAGCTTGCGGCCCACGCGCGACTCCAAGTCGGCGAAGGAGCCGATCGCGGTCGCGTGGCCGTTGCCGCAGCGCCAGATCGGCAGCGGCGTGCCCCAGTAGCGCTCGCGCGAGATCGCCCAGTCGACGTTGTTCTCCAGCCACTTGCCGAAGCGGCCGGTCTTGATGTGCTCGGGGTGCCAGTCGACCGTGTCGTTGGCGGCCAGCAGGCGGTCGCGCAACTGCGAGGTGCGGATGTACCAGGACGGCTTGGCGTAGTAGAGCAGCGGCGTCCCGCAACGCCAGCAGTGCGGGTAGGCGTGCAGGTAGGACTCCGCGCGCAGCAGGCGACCGCGCGAGCGCAGGTCCTCCACCAGGCCGGTATCGGCGTCCTTGACGAAGCGTCCCTCGTATGGGCCGATCCGCTCGTCGTAGGTGCCGTCGGCGCGCACGGGGTTGATGACGTTCAGGCCATGTTCGGCGCCGAGCCGGAAGTCGTCCTCGCCGAACGCGATCGCCGTGTGCACGATGCCGGTGCCGTCCTCGGCGGTGACGAAGTCGCCGGGCAGCACGGTGTGGCCCTTCTCGCCGTACTCGGAGCCCCCGATGAACGGGAACGGCGGCTCGTAGCGCGCGCCGAGCATGTCGCGGCCGTGGAAGCGGTCGGCGACCCGCGCCTGGACGCCGAGCACGCGCTCGACCAGCGCCTCCGCGAGCACGTAGCCGTCGGTCGTGCGCACGTACGGCAGGTCGGGGTCGACCGCGACCGCGGCGTTGGAGACCAGGGTCCACGGCGTGGTGGTCCAGATCAGCATCACGTCGCCCTCGCGCAGCGCGCCGGCCGGCTCCACGACCCCGAACTTCACGTAGACCGACGGGTCCTCGACGTCCTCGTAGCCCTGCGCGACCTCGTGCGAGGACAGCGCCGTGCCGTCGCGCGGGCAGTACGGCACGACCTTGTGGCCCTCGTACAGCAGGTCGCGGCTCCACAGCTCCCACAGCGCCCACCAGACCGACTCGATGTAGGTGTCGTCGAGCGTGCGGTAGGGGTGCTCGAGGTCGACCCAGTAGGCGATCCGCTCGGTCAGCCGCGTCCAGTCGTCGAGGAACTCGAACACGGACTCGCGGCACTTCTGGTTGAACTCGGCGATCCCGTAGCGCTCGATGTCCGCCTTCGAGGTGAAGCCGAGCTTCTGCTCGACCGCGATCTCGACCGGCAGGCCGTGGCAGTCCCAGCCGGCCTTGCGCTCGACGTAGCGCCCGCGCATCGTCTGGTAGCGCGGGAAGATGTCCTTGAACACGCGCGCGAGCACGTGGTGCGAGCCGGGCCGGCCGTTCGCGGTCGGCGGCCCCTCGTAGAAGACGAACGGCTCGGCGCCCTCGCGGCGGCGCATCGACTCCTTGAAGACGTCCCGCTCGCGCCAGCGCTCGAGGATCTCCTCCTCGAGGGCGGGGAACGAGACGTTCGACGGCAGGGGACGGTGCGCGGCCAAGGGACCGGGGATTCTAGGTCGGCCGCGGAGGCGCGCCGCGACCGGCTACGCGGCGAGCTTGCGGCAGAGCTCGGCCAGCGTGCGCTTCTCGCTGTCGTCGAGCGGCGAGAAGGCGCGGGCGACGCGGTCGGCGTGCTCGGGGAACAGCCGCTCGACGAGCTCCTCGCCGCGCGCGGTGATCGTCACCGCGGCCGCGCGGCGGTCGTGCTCGAGCCGGTGGCGGCCGACGAGCCCGCGGCGCTCCAGCGTGTCGACGATCTCCGTCGCGTTGGCCTTGGAGGTGTGCAGGCGGCGGCGCAGCGTGCGCAGCTCCAGCTCGCCGCCGGCCGTGACGAGCACGACCAGCACGGAGAAGCCCGCCGCCGAGAGGCCCTCGCGTTCGAGGTCGCCGCTGAGCCGGCGGCGCACGGCCGCCTCGGCGCGCAGCAGCCCGTCGAGCGCGCGGTGCGCCAACGGGTCGTCCACGACGAGCCTCATCGTGGGCGCGATCGTACGCGGGGCGCCGGACGCGCCGATGGGGGGTGGGCGGCTGGGCAAATACCCTGCATCGCGATGACGCGCGCCCTGATCGCGGTCGGAGCCGCCCTCGCGCTATTGGTCGGCGGCCTCGCGCTCGCCGTGTTCCTGACCCGTGACGAGGACAACATCCAGGTCGACAACCTCCTGTCGGAGCGCTTCACGCGCGAGGTGGCGGCGGCGAGCGCGAACGGAACCGACCTCGATCTCGCGGCGGTCGCGCCGTTCCCGTGGGCGAAGGTGCTGATCGTGCAGCGCGGCACGCTGGACGCCGCGATCTCGCGCAAGCTCGGCCAAGAGTGGACCGGCGTGCTCGGCTTCGAGACCGGCGAGAAGCTGATCCTGCTCGACGCCGGCGGGGACGTGGAGCGCTTCTTCGACTACCGCGGCGAGGGCCGCTTCACGGGCCTGGAGACGCCGATCGCCGAGCTGGCGCGGGGCGAGGCGGTGTTCCGGGTACGTCGCCTGGAGATCACGCCGAAGGAGTGATGCGTTGGGGCGCCTGGACGAAGTGGATCTGTCGGCCGACCTCCAGAAGAAGGAGGCCGCACGGCGGCTGAAGGCCGCGCAGGAGCGCATGCAGGTCGTGCGGCTGCAGCTCGCCGGCCTCGACGGCGACCACCGGCTCGGCCCGCCGCTGTGCGTCGTGCTCGAGGGCTGGGACGCGAGCGGCAAGGGCGGCGCGATCAAGCGCCTGGTCGCCAAGCTCGACCCCCGCCACGTGCGCGTCAAGCAGTACTCCGCGCCGACGCCCGACGAGCTGCGCCACCACTGGCTGTGGCGGTTCTGGCCGGCGCTGCCCGGCTGGGGCGGGATGGCGATCCTCGACCGCTCCTGGTACGGGCGCGTGCTGGTCGAGCGCATCGAGGGCTACGCGAGCGCCGACGAGTGGCGGCGCGCGTAC
>Ga0126315_10001102_pt1 | contig 10157 bp, 8 predicted proteins | sample Plot106_FD_92534 | JGI IMG/M metagenome (GOLD analysis project Ga0126315, IMG submission 92534) | Serpentine soil microbial communities from UC McLaughlin Reserve, CA, USA - Plot106 | ecosystem: Environmental > Terrestrial > Soil > Grasslands | place: USA: UC McLaughlin Reserve, Lake County...
ATGAAGTGATGTCAAGACCGCGTCTAACTTTCTTGCGAAAAACTGCATAACGGGAAGTTACATGGACCCATGGTGGTGACCATCTCACCTGCGAGATACCCGTCGGGATCACCGTTCGCAACTCATCCGGACCCTCAAACGGCTCCAGCATCATCAGCGACCGCCCCAACTCAAATGCCGCGTGCGCGTCCGAACCGACTGTCCCCGCGATGTTATACTTTTGCGCAAACTCGCGCGCCTCGCGGTTGAACCTTGGGTTCATGCAGCGTGAGTTATAGACTTCAATTGCATCCACTTGAGGTAGGATTTCAAGTAAATCATCTTTTTGCCAAGCCCCTGATCGCCATCTGTCAAATGGGTGCGAGACGCTGATAAAAGCGCCCTGATCTTTTAACCGGCGAATCGTCTCTTGCGGAGAAAGCCCCATCGGAATCTCCTCGCTCACAAACGCGGCCAATATCTCGCCGCGGGTCGTCATGATCTCCTCACCTACGATGACCAACTCCGGGGCCAGAGTATAAGCCGCTCGCGCGCCCGCAACCGTGTTATGGTCGGTGACGACAACGCGGTCGATGCGCTTGCGCCGGCAGGTATCCACCAGAGCAGGCGGGCACGTGAGAGAATCTTTTGAAAAATTGGTATGGCAGTGAAACTCAACGCGAAGCATTCCATTGATTGTACCGTGTTCGCTCACGTTCTTTCGTTGGCAGTTTAGACGATTCTGTTATAAAATTCAACTAGATGGATGAAACTCCCTTTTACAAGAGACCGTGGTTTTATATCGTAGCCTGGCTGGCATTTTTGCTGGTTATGTATGGCTTGCAAATTAGGCGGATGGGTGGAATTCGAGCCAATCTATTCGATATTTTTGTTGATTTAGCCTGCGTCTTCCCAATCCTTCTCATCCTGTGGATGGCCTTCTTTGCGCAATTCGTTCTCCCCGTTCGTACCTTTGGTGACCGCCAAAAAATATTCAACCGGCTGTTTTCGAATTTCTTCGGTAGTCACGGACCCGCCATTTTCATCCGCAATGGCCAGCTTATCAAGCGCGAAGGAGAAGAGAGAAAGACGGGCACCGGCGTATTGTGGCTGGATTCAGCCAGCGGGGCTGTTACACGCTCAGCAGTAGCGATCAGACAAACCATTGGTCCCGGTGTGCACTTCATTAGACATGGTGAATATATCGCGGGCACGGTGGATCTGCACGTTCAACTCCAGTCACTTGGACCGAAGGATTTAGATAAACCATTTGAAGCTAAGAAGGAAGAGCAAACGCCTGAGGAGTTCCACCAGATCCAGGAACGCCGCAAACAGGTTAGTGCATTGACCCGTGACGGGATCGAGGTCATTCCGAATATTACTGTCATGTTCCGAGTGGATACGGGATTTCCGAAAGAGGGACATCCGGGCTCGCGTTTTGGCTATCGAACCGGCATTAGAAAAAAGGATCGAGAGAACGAAGAAAAAGATAAAGAGGCAATCCGTAAAGCAATCCTGGGGGAAGGGGTCAATCCGACTGTCCAATTCGATTCGCCGCGTCACCGCGTGGCCTGGAATCAGTTTCCGGCTTTGCTGGCTGTGGATGTCTGGCGTGAATACGTTTCCAAATTCACACTCGATGAATTGTTCCAACCAGATCAACTGGTTCCTCCACCTCCGCCTCAACCCCCCCAGCCAACCGAAGAGGAGATCGACCCACTCAGCCGGCCCATACAGGTTGGTGGGAGGCGCGACACCATGCAAGACAGTCTTACAAGGATGCTGCGCGAGATCAATATCATGATGAACAGAACAATCCAATGGCTGGAAGGGAAAAAAGATAATCAAGTCAGGAGGCCAACTCCTTTGCCTGAGATACCTACGACTAAATTTTCCGAGAAAAATGAGCCGCAAAGAAAAACCGCGCTGCAAGTGATCAACGATATGGTTAAAGCACGTTTAACACAACCAGAAGTGGATATTCTGGATGATACCGGCACACGCGGACAAGGGCAAATTTTAAGCCCTGAATATAAACTATTACAGAACCGCGGTCTTAAGGTTCTGGTCGTGAGTATCGGTAATCTTCGTCTTGACCCCGAAATAGAAGAAACGATTAAGCGTAGCTGGTCGGCAACCTGGTTGCTGAATGCCAAGGCAGAGAGCGAGCAGATCGAACGCAGGCGCAGCATTATCGAATCGGCGGGGCAGGAAAAAGCCATACGCCAGTACGCAGACCTTCTCAGCCGCGACCTAATCCAACGGAAGCCGGTAGGTGTGAAAGAAACCATCAAGGCACTCTTGATGCGCACACGGACCATTATTTTTAAGAACGATCAATTGCGCCGGCGCATGGCAGCCGAGCAACAGGAATTGGAAGAGATCATCAAGTGGATTGAAGGGGATGGTTCATGACTACAGCTGCAACCATATCCCCTTTGGGTGAAACAGCCCTGCAAAAAGAACTGGAGCTGTCTGATGAATTATCCGCCCGTTTAATAGATACCTTCCTAAACCGGATATTTGACCTGAGACCGGATAGGGCGGCCCGACGCAGGTGGTATTTGATCTTCCTATTCTTTTTTGTGGGCTTTCTAATCACCCTAACCCATGAGAATTACTCTTTAGGCATCTGGGTGCAGTACCTCCGGCAAGTCTTCTTATACTTATTAACTCCCGGCTATGAGGGGAACGCTGGAAATCCTATTGTGAATTTCATGTGGTTTGCGTGGGGAGCATTCACCGATCCGTACACTCTTCAGTATGTGCCTATTCTGCTTGCACCGTTCTTTATTGCTTTACAATCCGCCGCGCTCTATCTGGCAGATGTCTTTGAGTTGGAGGATGCAAGAGTTGCCCGAAAATTTATCAGTGCGGTCGCGCTTTCGGGCGGTGGTGAAACGATTCGTGTTTCTCAAGGACAGATCTCAGAAGAGAGCCGCGAATTACCTACCTATCTGATCGGCGGCCCTGGCAAGGTTATTGTAGATTTAGACTCGGTCGCATTATTTGAAAGGCCGGATGGTACTCCACGCGTAATTGGACCCACGGCAAAACAACCATTAGGAAGAGCCACACTGGAAGGATTTGAACGCTTCCGCCAGGCGATTGACATTCGTGATCAGTATGCTGACCTTACTGTGAAGGGACGAAGCCGCGACGGAATACCGATCACTGCCACGGACGTACATATCATGTTCAGTGTCCATCGTGATGGGAAGAAACCCACCACAGAATTTCCCTATCCGTTCAGTGAAAAGGCCATCCAGCAATTAATCTATAAATCCATCTCTAGAGTGACGCCTGATTTACCGAATCCCTCCTCGCATGATTTCTCATGGGTTACCAATATGATCGGCCTGATCAGCAGCGAACTGGGCGGATTTATGAGCCAGCACAGGCTGACCGAGTATCTGGCCAGCATCGGTACGCCGGAATTTGAGAGAGCAAAAGCACAGGAAGCAGTCATTGCGGAAGAAGCACGCCAACTCAACGTACCAGAGGAAGAAGCTCCCAAAGCTCAGGAAGTGAGGCCTGCTCCAGAGTTTACGCCACGTCGTGAGATTACCAATCTGTTCAGTCAGTTTACTCAGAAATTTACGAATATTGCCCGTGAGCGTGGCGTGGAACTGCACTGGATTGGTGTAGGTACCTGGAAGACGCCTGCCGAGATCGTCCCGGAAAAGCATCTAGAGGCGTGGAAACTCAGCCAGGAGAATCTATACCGCGAGAGTATAGAAGTGCTGAATAGATTGGAGCAAGAAGCCATTATCCAAAAAATGGTTACCTTGATCCAAGATGTTCCTGTTGCCTCCTATCAGAAGGTTGCTGGTAATGAGAGAGAACATCGTAATGCGATGAGATCCTTATTACAAGCCTACCGGCAACAATTGACCGAGGCAGCCGAGTTTATGCGAGAAAAGGGTGAAACTGTTTCACCAAGCATTCTACAGGCTATAGATATTATTTCAGAAGTAATGGCGCATTGGGTAAGAAAAGGTTCACCCGACGAAGAAGAGCCGACCAATGCTTCGCCCGAGAATTCAACTGGTATTGTCTTAATCCCCCGGACTTCTGAGTCAGCTTTTGATGAATTGGTTCAACTGGTTGGTGGTAATCCGGCTACTGCAGAACGACACGTTAGATTACAGAGTATGCAATTTCCCGATGACAGCCGCCTCGAATTAATTGAACGTGCTATTGCACGCATCCTTCGCGATAGACAGTAACCCATACATTTCCATGAGTCATCTGCCAAAGACAATCTTATTTTCGAAAGATGTATCAAGAGCAAAGGGACTTTCACTGCCCATTGTGGCCCTGGAGTCTACCGTGATTACGCATGGATTGCCGCGCCCGCAAAACCTGACACTGGCACACGATATGGAACGCGCGGTTCGCGAGGAGGGTGCAACACCTGCTACCATCGCTTTTCTGGATGGATGCCTTCATATTGGATTGAACGAGCTCGAACTTGAAAGACTGGCGAATGAGCACGAACCTTACAAGGTGGGTTCGCGTGATTTTGCGACGGTCATTACCAAAGAAGCCAGTGGCGGCACAACTGTGGCGGGTACGATGCTGGCCTGCAAACATGCCGGCATCAAAGTCTTTGCTACCGGCGGCATCGGCGGTGTACACCGTGAGTCACAATTTGATATCTCAGCGGATTTACAGGCGTTAGGGACAAATCCGATGATCGTCGTGTGTGCCGGAGCGAAAGCAATCCTCAATCTACCAGCTACATTGGAATATCTTGAAACCATGGGCGTACCTGTTGTCGGATATAACACGGATGAATTCCCTGCCTTTTACTCACGTGAAAGTGGGCTGGAGGTTAGCGTCAATCTCGATACACCACAGAACATCGTTGATTTTGCAAAAGCCCATTGGGATGCCGGGATGCAGAGCGCAATGCTTGTGGGAAATCCGGTTCCCATAGGGGATGCAATTTCAAAGTCCGAGATGGAACCGTATATTGAACAAGCATCTAAAGATGCGCAGAAGAAAAAGATCCATGGCAAGGAATTAACTCCGTTCCTGCTCCAGCGCATTAACGAATTGACTCAAGGAAAGTCTATGCGCGCAAATTTGTCGCTGTTGTTGAATAATGCACGCCTTGCGGCGCAGATCGCAGGCGTATTACGCATCAGAGAAAAACAGAGATGGGCATAGGATGAAAAACGGATTTACAGTATCGGCGGTCATTCCTGCAAACGCATCGGATATTTACAGTGCCTGGTTAAGTAGTGAGGGCCACGCGGCAATGACGGGCAACCCTGCAAACGTGGACGGTAAAGTGGGAGGAAAGTTCAGGACATGGGATGGTTACATATTTGGATCGACTCTTGAACTCGAACCGGATCAACGCATCCTTCAAGCCTGGCGGACGTCTGAATTCCCGGATAACGCGCCTGATTCGCACCTTGAGATCCTGTTTGAAGAGGTTACTGAGGGAACAAAGGTTACTCTTATCCACAGTGACATGCCTGAAGATCAGATTGATTCTTACCGGCAAGGTTGGGAGGATTTCTATTTCAAGCCGATGAAAGAGGATTTCAGTAAGCAATAAGTTCCCAAACCTTGACAGAATTAGAACACTTGTTCTATAATCGACCCAATTGTCCACCTATTCGACAAAGGAGGTCGAGATGTCCACATACCGTAGAAATGCCGGGGACGGAGTTGCTAGTTTGTTCCGTGGTCTTATTGGGGGGCGCCGTATGAATCGTGGCGCAGCCTGGGGCATGATGATCATTGGTGCCTTGCTCGCATTTGAGATTTTCAATTTCAGTACTACGCAATTCGCACTAAGAGATGTTCTGGGCGACCTGACGTTTGCAGGCATGCGCTGGGCATCCATCTTGGCAATTGCATTTTGTGGTATTGACTTTGCAGGCATCGCTCGTATCTTCACGCCCGAACAGGGGCGCGATGAACCCACCGAAGTTTATTATCTGTTCGGCGCATGGTTCCTCGCAGCGGCCATGAACGCAGCCCTCACGTGGTGGGGTGTATCGGTCGCCATTGTTAATCATCCCAGCCAGTCTGCTGGTGCCGTGCTCAGCAATGAAACCCTGACAAAAGTCGTTCCGATCTTTGTGGCTGTCATGATTCTGCTCATCCGTGTGCTGATCATCGGCACATTCTCACTCGCTGGCGACCGCTTATTTACCACCGATGACCGACGCGGATATAACAATCCGCGGCCATCACAACAACAAACATACCGGCCTGTCAGTCAACCTATTATACGTTCGGCCTCAAGTTTGAATCAGCCGACAGCGCAAAACACCACATTCCGACCGGCCCCTAAATCTCCGCAGCAGACGTCCTTTGTGCGCCAGGAGCCTACCTACCACAACCTTCATGGACAGAGCAACGATCGCTCTGCTTCTAGTTCTAGTAACGATCGATCTTACGATATGTAAATTTAATTTGTCGAGATGTTCTCGACAATCCATTTCAACCGAACTCATTTCGAGCTCGGGTCCCTGAACAAAAAATAAGGAACCCATTATGTCCCGCGCTCGCACGCAAACCCATGATGAATGGCAAACAGCCGCGGCCTACGAAAATGGCAGCGGCTGTTTCTCTGGTTATCTAATTCCACCGCTTGCAGTCCTTGTGATTGCAGGCCTATTAACCTTGCTTGCCCTTAATACACCGATTCCAACAGCGGCACTCCCGGCAGATAGCCCAACGCCGCTTATTCAGTCTACAGATCCTTCAATAAATTCTCCAGCACAATTGATCCCAGCTGCAGTATTGTCCATTGATAGCTCGACATCGCCGACCGGACTCTCACCCATCTTTACAAAAGAAGTCCAACATTGGGAAAATGACATCCTGCGATGGGCAGCCGCAGCATCCGTGGATCCCAACTTGGCTGCTGTTGTCATGCAGATTGAATCCTGTGGAGATCCGCGCGCGCTTTCACGCTCAGGCGCGATGGGATTGTTTCAGGTCATGCCGTTTCATTTTCACCTGGGCGAAAATCCATACAACCCGGATACAAATGCTTTACGAGGACTGAATTATCTATCGCGCTCACTTGCGTCCGGAAGTGGAAATGCCCCCCTTGCGCTAGCCGGATATAACGGTGGAATCGGTGTCATCTCACGTAGTGAACGGAACTGGCCTGCAGAAACAAAACGTTATGTTTATTATGGGGCACCGATCTATGAAGATGCACTAAGAGGTGCCACGTCCAGTCCCATGCTGGAAGAGTGGTATGGGAAGTATGGGGCCGGGCTCTGCAATCAGGCTCACAAGAGGCTTGGATTGCCCTGACAACTATTTGCTTTTGGTCAACACTGGTAGCCAGATCGCGAATGTTGTCCCTTTACCTTCTTTTGACTCCACTTCGATTCTCCCCCCATGTCGTTCTACAATCCAACTTGCAATGGAAAGACCCAGGCCAAAGCCTGTGGTCTTTCCACGCGTCCGTGACTTTTCGGCTCGATAGAACCGCTCGAAGATATGAGGCAGGTCTTCGGCTGGGATGCCAGGCCCTGTGTCCCGGCAGATGATGCGCGCTTGTTCCCTGATCCTTTCCAAGCTCAGAAAGACTTCCCCACCTTGGGGAGTATACTGAATTGCGTTCGCAACCAGGTTGATAAACACCTGTTTGAGCCTGTCACGATCACCATTCACATACACCTGATCGATTTCGTTTAGATGCACTCGAACCCGGTTGCCGGCCAGGATACTCATTTCCTGAAAAACTTCTGTGAGCAGTAAGTCCAACTCAACCTGTTTCATGACCAGCGTGAGCTTTCCAGACTCCGCCTGCGCCAGCAACAATAATCCACCAACCAGACGAGTCAGACGTCCCGCTTCATGGTCAATGCTCATCAGCGACTCCTCATCCAGTCTTTTCATACGTCGTATTAGGTCCACATTTCCCTTGATCACTGTCAGCGGAGTTCGCAATTCATGGCTGACATCTGCCAGGAGACGTTGCTGGGAAGTAAACAGCGCTTCGAGCCGTTCTAGTGTCTGATTGAACGAATTAACCAGACTTCCAATTTCATCATCCTCAGGTCCATGGTAAGGCAAACGGCGCGAAAGATCGTCTGCGCGGTTGATTTGTTCGGCAGTTTCAGTAATCGCTTCAAGGGGTTTGAGGGTCTGACCCAATGTCAGCCATGCCGCATTCCCTGAAAACAGAAATGACACCAGCCAAATGATCGTAAGAATATTTGTCAGGCCCAAACGGGCCTGGTTTATAACATCCAGCCGGACAGCAACCTGCAGCACTGCGATTTTATGTTTACCATCCATAATCGGAACACTCAATACGCGGAGCTCTTGATTTACCACCTGCACATCGCGATAAATTGGGGATTCCGCTCGCAGGGCCTCGCGATCAAATGGCCTGTTGACGAAATCCTCAAGTGTCCTTAAACTTGCTTGCAATTCATTGTCCAGCCCCCAGACTTGCACATAAACATCCGAGCTTACATCAAGTGAAGACAGATCAAGCTTTACCTGGCCAAGTGAATTGACTTCCATTCTATTAATAATGAGATTTGCCGCACTTTCCACCGTATTGTCAATCTGGTTAACCAGGAGTGCATTGAAGACCATGATGACAGCCGCAGCAAATACAAGCAAAATACCCCCGGTGAGCGTTGAGTACAAAAGGGTCAGGCGGAGGCGGAGAGACATAAGCAGGATGTCACTGCGAGCCTTCGGGAAGCAGTCTGCCGTTTAATCAGAAGATTGCCCACTCCTAGACAGTCCGCAATGACGATGTTTATTTATGGGTTTTCGCGCAAAACGTATCCAACCCCACGCACGGTGTGAATGAGCCGTTGCTCTCCTTCACCCTCCAGCTTTTGCCTGAGGTAACGAATATACACTTCGAGAACGTTGCTCTCGCCGCCAAAGTCATATCCCCAGACGCGGTCAAAGATTACCTCACGAGTTAATACCTGCTTCGGGTGCCGCAGGAATAGTTCAAGCAGTTCATATTCTTTTGCGGTCAATGATATAGAACGGTTGCCGCGTGAGGCTTGCCTTGAGCCTGTATCAAGTGTGAGGTCCGCAAATTTCAAAACCGGCACGCGCTCAGGTTGAGTCCGCCGCAATAAAGCGCGCACGCGCGCAAGCAATTCATCCAGGTTGAACGGTTTGATCATGTAATCATCGGCACCTGCATCCAGGCCCTGAATACGATCCTGAACAGTATCCTTGGCCGTCAACATCAAGATCGGGATCGAGCCGCCTGTGCGCAAGCGATGGCAAACCTCTAACCCATCCATGCCTGGCAACATCCAATCTAGGATCACCAGATCGGGGGTGTGGTCGCGCGCAAGAATCAGGCCCATGCGCCCATCGGTAGCGGTATCTACGGTATAGCCTTCATATGCAAGGCCACGCTGAAGCAATTTCAAGATTTGCTGGTCGTCCTCAATGATCAATATACGCTCATTCATATATGTCTCCACTGCAAAATATACCACATTTGGAATACATATATTTGAGACAATTTTTCAATATCAAAATAAAAATAGCGCCAGCCGCGCTACTTTATCTTTTTACTTCAACATCAGTTTTTCTTTCAACCAGGTTTTTCTATCGCGGGTTGCCTCTTGATTGAGACCATGACCTGACTGATACCACTTCATCTCTTTTGGTTCTTTCGCTGCTATAAAAAATTCTTCTGCCCGTTCTACAGGAACATGAGGATCGTCTGTCGCAAATTGAAAGAACACGGAAGCAGGAGAAAGCTTTGGGACATGAGTGATCGGATCAGTCTCAGACATTTGACGGATAAACGCCTCGCGTGCCTCACCCTCTAATTTCGGATGGTATAGATACCAGTCCGAGAACCGAGGCGTGGCAGCCATAACGACATAATAAGTCGGTCGCTGGTCCAGGCTTCCGGCCAGCACGCCATACATCCCACCGAAGTCATGACCGACATAAGCAAAACGTTTGGCATCCACATTTGGCTGAGACAGGAGCATATCCATGGCGCGGCGGATATTAACAACCTCTTCAATTGAATTCCGCACATCGTCCTCCTGGGTGCGCTTGATGAAGAAATCAGGATCAGACCATAAAGTCTCGACCAGGAGACAAACCGCGCCACCGCGCGCCATTTCCCTAGCTTCCTCTTCAAATTGACTGCGATTCGAATCGTGTGACTGAGACTCATACCAATGAAC
>Ga0126315_10001103_pt1 | contig 10155 bp, 13 predicted proteins | sample Plot106_FD_92534 | JGI IMG/M metagenome (GOLD analysis project Ga0126315, IMG submission 92534) | Serpentine soil microbial communities from UC McLaughlin Reserve, CA, USA - Plot106 | ecosystem: Environmental > Terrestrial > Soil > Grasslands | place: USA: UC McLaughlin Reserve, Lake County...
CCTCAGATTGTTGATGACGCCGTTGAAGAAGTCCTGCGTCAGTTGGGCGTTTAGCTCCTGAGCCGAGACGGAACGCTCTGCTATGGACTGGTAGGATTGCTTGAGCGCATCGGCGAACTTTTCTGCCGCTTCGTTTACCTGCCTCTGTGCCCTCTGGTCGCCCATTCGGCTTAGCCTCCTGTCTTGGGACGTCTCACCAAAGGTTGTTACCCCTCATAGAGTCCGGCTACACAGAGGCGCCTTACCATCGGGGCCCTCCTTGTGCGGGGGAGGCGCGGGCAGGGATCGTCACCGCCTTCTGGGGACCCACGCCTGTCGGGACAACGCCGAGCTCGCGATTTCGCGCATCACGTCACCTTCACAGCCCTCCTGAGACTCTTCGGGCCTCGTCGAGCGCTGAGAGCAGAGGCTCCGGCGTGAGGCCGTGGGCCGTGATGCCATCGCGCCCCGTCATGTCGCCGGCCGTGAGGAGCGCGTTCAGGATGGCCTCCTCTGTGGCCTCCGCAGCCACGTGGAAGAGCGGCGTCATGTAGGCGTTGGTCACCATCTCCAGGGGCACGGTCAGCGGTGGTCCGGGGAGCCCGGCACGCGAGCGTTCAGGGTGCCCTCGTAGGTCTCGGCCACCACGGGGAGGCTCCAGTACTCCTCGTCGGCGCGGGCTTCGATCTCGGCCTTTACCAGGGCCTCGCGTACGATACCGACGCTGTGGGTGTTGGTGATCGCGACGGGCATCGCAAGAGTGCCAGCGTCCCTGATCCACTCGAGCCCCGTCATCTCCCCGTTGCCGTTGAACCTGTGAGAGCCGGCGAAGACGGGCTCGTCGCGCGCCAGCCCTTCGCGGGGGCAGATGATCGTAACGCCAGTCCTCACTGGCCCCTCTCCGACGACGAGTGCCCCCCGCACACGATCGTCGAGTGCCCTACCCTCACGCCCTCGATGTCGGTGATCGCATTGTCGGGCCCCGGCGACAGCTCACTGACCCTTATTCCCAGCTCGCGGGCGGGCACGCGGCCTCAGCGACCCAGGGAGAAGGTACGGTCCATCTCCTCGTCGGAGAGCTCGAAGTCGAAGACGTCTAGGTTCTCCCTGAGGTGCTCCTCGCCGGTCGCCTTGGGGATGGCACAGACTTTGTCTTGCTGCAGGAGCCAGCGCAGGGCCGCCTGCGCCGCCGTCTTGTTGTGCTCCGCTCCTATCTTCCTCAGGGTAGCGTCCTGTTGAACGCCGCCGCGGGAGAGGGGCGTATAGGCGGTCAGCAGGTAGTCCATCTTCTGCGCCTGTCCGAGAAGCGCGTCCTGGCTCCTGTAGGGATGGTACTGAACCTGGTTGCAGAAGATCTCCGCGTGCTCAGTCGCCTCCTCGACCAGCGACGGGGAGAAATTGCTCACCCCGATGTGCAATACGCTACCTTCTTCCTGCAGTTCCCGCATGGCTCCGAGGGTCTCGCCGAGAGGTACACCATCGCCGGGCCAGTGCATCAGCAACAGGTCGACGTATTCCGTGCGGAGCTTACGGAGGCTCTCCCTGGTCTTCCGGATAACGCGGTCGTGGGCGAAGTCGCTCGGCCACACCTTGGTGGTCAGGAAAACCTCCTCCCTGTCAACCCCTGCATCCTCGACGCCACGCCCGACCTCGGCCTCGTTACCGTACATCTCGGCCGTATCCACATGCCTGTAGCCCATCGAGAGGGCGCTTCCTACGGCCCGTACGCACGCCTTTCCTGTGAGCCTGTACGTGCCAAGTCCAAGCGAAGGGACCTTCTCGCCCTTTATCGTCAGATACTCCATCACGACCTCCTCTATTCTAGTGGTTCTCCGGGGAGAATGACGCTTCAGTACGGCCTTCCAGCTCTGCGACGGTGGGGAGAAACCAGTCCGGGCGCGGTTGCACCGTATTCTGCAGTGGGTCGAAGAAGACGTGGGCCGCGGAGCCTTCGGCGACGACGGCGCCGTCCTTGAAGGTCTCGCCGGTGCGTAGCTCGAAGTCCATCGCGTAGGAGCGGTTGCCGACCGTGTGCATTCGCGCGGCGCCGTGGAGGGTGTCCTCAAAGAAGATCGGGGCTTTGTAGCGCACGGTGGTCTCGGCGATCACGTAACGGGCGCCGGGGACGTCACCCGCTTCGAGCTTCTCGATGCCAGCCATATCTGCAAGGACGCGCCAGTAGCAGATGCGGACCTTCTCGAAGAACTCCAGGTAGACGGCATTGTTGACGTGGCCGTAGGGGTCGAGGTCCCCGTAGCGGATCTCGAGCCGGGTGAGAACGGGAGGGTTCTTCACGGAGGCGTCCCCTTCCTATAGGTTTCCGCAGAAGATTGTACACATCCTCTACGCGTCCCATCTGATTTAATGAGGAAGATGGACTACGACGAGTACCTGGAGCAGGGCGAGACCCTGGCGAGCGAGGGCCTTGTAGAGGAGGCTCTCTCGCGCTTCGAGCAGGCCCTCGAGGCCGCCCCCGAGAACCCCGAGGTCATCGAGGCCGTGGGACGCGCTCTTTTGAACCTGGGGCGGCTCGAGGAGGCGGAGGCCAGCTTTCTCGACGCCCTGGAGTTGGATCCCGGTTGGGTCGCGCCACGGATGGGGCTTGCGATGGTTGCGCTCGCGCGCGACGAGCCGTTCAAGATCGTACACCACCTCGAGCGGGCCATAGAGGCTGACTCGGGCTACTCCGACGCGTACGTGGAGCTGGGCCGCTACTACGGCTTTATGGGGGAGCCCGCGCTGGCGAAGGCCACCTTCGAGCGCTGGACGGCCCGCATGCCCGAAGACGCCGACATGCTCATAAACGCTGGCTTGACCCTCTTCGACGCCGCCGACTACGCTGAGGCCCTCGATTTCTTCGAGAAGGCCATAGAGACCGCCGCGGACGAGGTGCAGAAGTGCGGCGCGCAGACATTCAGGGCCAACGCCCTGGATATGCTCGGCCGCTACGCCGAGGCCGTCGCCGCCTACGAGGAGGTTATAGCAAGGGCATCCGACTGGTGGGAGGCCCACGCGAACCTCGGCATCTGCCACGCCCGCAACGGCGACCTGGAGAAGGCCGAGGCCGCTTTCAGGCAGGGCCTCGAGGACTGTCCTGGCTCGCCCGAGATCAGGGACGAACTGGCCGCCCACCTCCTCGGCCTGAGGAAGAACCTGCCCGAGGCGCTCAGGCTCTCAGAGGAGGCCGTGGCGCTGGGGCGGGACGAGATCCGGCACCTCATAACCCTCGGGGAGGCCAGGCTTGCCCTGGAAGACGAAGTCGGGGCCGCCGAAGCCTACGGCGCCGTACTGGCTCTGGACCCGGAGAACCCCGAGGCCCACCTCGAGCTCGGCATTCTCAACGAGCGCAGGGGGGAGACGGAGAGGGCAGAAGAGCACTTCGTAGAGTCGCTCAAGGCAGATCCCGCGAACCCCCGTGCCCTCTACTCATACGCGAGCCTCTACTACACGGCCGACGACCTCGAGGTCGCAGAGGAGATCCTCGAGCGGGCCATAGCCGCGGACGCGAGATACTCACCGGCCCTCTCTGCGCTTGCCAGCATCCAGGCCCGCCGTGGCGAATACGGCGACGCGCTCGACTACATCGAGAAGGCCGTCGATGCCGGTGAGAGCGACGTAGAGCACTTCAGGAGCGCGCTGGAGTTCGCGCCCCTGCACGCCGACCCACGTTTCCGAACCCTCCTCTTCCGCATGGTTAGTGACAGGAGCAACGGAGAGGGTTAGGATGCCGGCCTTCAGGGCTTTCGGGATACTGTTGATCCTCGCGGGGCTCGCCGGCCTCGCCTTCGGTACCTACGCCCTGCTACGTGGTGGAAGGGGCCAACACGGTAGGATCGGCTCGATACCCGAACGCGGAGTTCACCTCATCGCCGGGACGAGGATGTTCCTGGTTGGAGCCCTTAGCCTCGGCGCCGGCATCTACTTGCTCGTAAGGTAATCAGCAAGGCTGGCGTACGCGAAAGCTGACAAGCTGAAATGCTGAGGGGCTGAAGTGCTAGAGAAGCTTCAGCTTCGCAGTGGCGTCCCGTAGATTCTCGAAAAAAGCTTCCATCTCGCGGGTACGCCTGGCGGCCAGGTCCTTGCTGCTCTGCAGAACGAGGAGGTCGGGGATCTTCTGCCGCAGACTCTCCGCGTTCCAGATCGCCGTCGGTATATCCGGCACGTCGCCTTCCGTGCCGACCATGGCCAGCATGCGGGAGATGCCTATGGCGCCGAGGTAGTCGAGGCCGACAGCGTCCTTGAGGAGGATGGTCTCAGAAGAGGTGCTGCCGGGAACGCCGGGCGGGTGGCGCTCGATCGCCTCTATGACCGCCTGGCTCGCCTGCGGGGGGAAGTCCCAGTCCTGGAGGATACGGCTGGCCACCACCGCCGAGCGCTTCGCGTGGTCGGGAGGCTCCCGCAGGGCGTAGGCTTTGTAGAGCCCGACGTCGTGCAGCAGGGCGGCCGCGCGCAGGATCTCCACGTCGTAGGTGACTCCCTCCGAGGCGGCGAGCTCCTCGGCCAGGGCGTAGACCCGCAGGCAGTGGGCGTACCCGTAGACAGGGTGAGTCCCAACCCTGGCGATGAGCGCCTCTATCTCCTCCACCACCGGCTTCATGGCAGAGAGTCTAGCGAATAGGCCCCGGCGGTGCGAGGTGGCTCTGTCTGGAGGGCGCCTTACCGCTGTTTGCGAAGGTCGCGGAGCAGGGCGGCCTGGCCAACATCGTCTACGGTCAGCATCCCCACGAGGTTGCCGTCCTTCACAACGGGCAGGGCCTTGAGGCCGCTCTCCTGCAGGACGCGATTGCCGTCTGTGAAGAGGTCGGCGTCGGGCGAGATGGTCGGAAACCCTGTCTTCATCAGGTCGCGGACGGTGGCGTAGCGGTCCGGGGAGTGGGCTGCGGCCATGATCTCATTGCGGGTGATGATTCCGACTAGATTTCCATCCTCGTCGAGGACGGGGAAGTCCTCCTGGTAGCCATGGATAACAGAGTCGAGGATCTGGCCGAAGTTATGGTAAGGCGTTACCGTCTCGGTTCGGCCCTTGGTACCCATTACGTCAGAGACGGTGAGCCCGCGCAGCTGCTCCCGCTGGCGGACCAGTTGTGCCTCGCCGCTCGCGCCGAGGAAGACGAAGAAGCCGATGATGGCGAGCAGGAAGTTGTTGCTGAAGAACCCGAAGAGGATGAAGAGGACGGCAAAGCCCTGCCCTACGGTCGAGGAGATATCCGTGGCGCGCACGGGCCCGAGGCGCGTGGCGAGCAGGCCGCGCAGCACACGGCCGCCATCCATCGGGAAGGCCGGGATCATGTTGAAGACCACGAGGGCGACGTTGATCATGCCTAGCGTAGCGAAGACCTGGCCCAAGGACCCTACCCCTGAGAGTATGTCGGTCGGGACCGAGAGGTTGCCCTCGAAGAGCAGGGCAAGCCCGAAGAATATGGGGGCGAGCACGACGTTGACGAGCGGCCCGGCTACGGCGACCTTCACCTCGTCGATGGGTCTCTCTGGAAGAGACTTCATCCTGGCGAGCCCCCCGATGGGCAGGAGAGTTATGTCCTGAACCTCGCTCCCGAGACGTATGGCCACCAGCGAGTGACCGTACTCGTGAAGCAGGACGCAGAAGAACAGCGCAACCACAATGCCGACGGTGACGAACGCGTCCACAAAGCTGCCGGAATCCCTGAACGCGAGGTAGCCGAAGATGGCCAGCAGCAGGAAGAAGCTCCAGTGGACCTTCACGTCTATGCCGAAAGCTCGCCCTATCTTGAAAGATCCACCCATTATCTTGAGTTTACCCCACGCGCTGGCAGGCAATGGGGGATCAGCACTTCAGAAACAATAAGTTGAGTGGCTGAGAGCCGCCGTAGGCGGCGTGCTGATATGCTGACCAGCGCAGGTTGAGGAAGGGTCTAACCCTTCCTCAACCCGCTGTCCACCCCCTCTCCCTGCTAGAATCGAGGGGTGGAGGAACGCATCCAGGGCTACCGTCTCGTTACGACCGCAGAAGATCTTGCCGCCATCACGAAGACTCTGCAAGGCGCCGAAGCAATTGGCGTGGACCTCGAGACCACGGCCCTCTCCCCCCGCGACGGCGGGATGCGCCTGCTCCAGCTTGCCATCCCTGAAGAGACGTTCGTCATAGACGTCTTCGAGGTCAGCGACCTCTCATCGCTTACGGAGGTGTTCGAAGGTGAACCGGTCAAGGTGGGTCACAACCTGAAGTTCGATTACCAGTTTCTGGATGTCCTACACGACGTCTCGCTCTCGCCCCTCTTCGACACGATGCTCGCCGCCCAGATCCTCGATGGCGGCAACTACGCGGCGTCCTACTCCCTGGAAGCCGTGGTGGAGCGTTACCTTGACGAGTCGCTCGACAAGTCCGAGCAGAGGAGCGACTGGTCGGGGAAGTTGAGTAAGGCACAGCTCGAGTACGCCGCGCAGGACGCCAGGGTCTTGCTGCCTCTGCGCGAGCGGCTCGCGGCTTCGCTGGAAGAGGAGGGTCTTGACCGGATCTCGCGCATAGAGTTCGAGGCCGTCGCGACGATAGCAAAGATGGAGCTGGCGGGCATCAAGCTCGACGTCACCCGCTGGAAGGAGCTCGAGGTGACGGTGCGCGAGCGGCGCGACCGGGCTGCCGAGCGCCTGGAGTCCTTCTTCCCGCCGCCCGAAGGGGTGCTGCCGCTCGAGGGTCTGGGACCACGACTCAACCTCAACAGTCCAAAGCAGATCACCGACGCCTTCCAGACTCTGGGGATAGAACTCCCCGACACGAAGGTCTGGACCCTCCTCAAGGTGGACCACCCGGCGGCGAAGGCGCTACTCGAGTACCGGGAACTGCAGAAGAAACTCGGCACCTACCTGGAGACCTACCCCGGTTTCATAAGCCCGAAGACCGGCCGCATCCACGCGAACTTCCTGCAGTGCCGCGTCCCGACCGGACGTCTCGCCTGCACCGCGCCGAATATCCAGCAGATACCGCACGAGGACGAGTTCCGCCGCTGCTTCGTCGCCGAAGACGGATACGTGCTCGTGATCGCAGACTATTCCCAGATAGAGTTGAGGATCCTAGCCGAGGTCTCAGAAGATCCCGCCTTCGTCGGGGCTTTCCAGAGAGGCATGGATCTCCACCGCCTTACGGCGGCCACGATGTACAACGTGTCCATGGAGGAGGTCACCAAAGACCAGCGCTCGGCGGCCAAGCGGATAAACTTCGGCCTGATGTACGGACGCGGCGCCCGTAGCCTCTCCGCCCAGCTCGGCACGGACGAGGAGAGAGGCCGCCAGCTCATAGACGAGTACTTCGCCAACTACCCCAAGGTGCAGCGCTTCCTCCAACGGACGGCCAACCGCGCAATGCGGGACCGCACCCTCCGCACGCTCGCGGGAAGGGTGCGCAAGTTCGGTAACGACCCCGTGGCCGACGACCGGGGCGCGATGCGCCGCGAGGCGATGAACTATCCAATACAAGGGGCGGCCAGCGACATCGCCAAGCTCGCCCTGGTCTATGTCCGCGAGGAGCTGGAAGGCCTCGACGCCCGTCTCATAAACTCCATCCACGATGAGTTCGTCATCGAGTGCGCCGAGGGGCAGGCGGAGGAGGTCTCTGAGAAGACGCAGGCGGCGATGGTCAGGGCCGGGGAGAATATCCTCGAGAAAGTCCCCGTCGAGGTCGAGACGGTTGTCTCCCGTGAGTGGAGGAAGTAGCTTTTAGGTTTCAGGAATCAGCGTTCAGCTTCCCCTTTGAATAGCAAGGTCGAGATTCGACGCGCGACACCCGAGGACGCCGACACCCTTACACGCATCGCATTCGCGGCGAAGCGGCACTGGGGGTATCCGGAGCCCTGGATCCAGCACTGGAGAGATGGCCTGACCGTCACCCCGGAGTTCGTCAGGAACAACGAGGTGTACGCGGCGGTCTCGGATGGCGAACCCTTCGCCTTCTACGCCCTCACCGGCGCGAGCGACGAGCTGGAGCTCGAGCACCTCTGGGTGTCGCCGGGTTGGATCGGCTCGGGTGTCGGACGCCTGTTATTCGAACACGCTATGCGCGAGGCCGCTCGGCGAGGGGCGAGTGCCGTGGAGATCGAAGCCGACCCCAACGCCGAGGGCTTCTACCTCAGGATGGGCGCACGGCGCGTCGGCGAGTACGGCTACGAGATAGATGGCCGGAAGCGCACGCTCCCGCTTATGGCCCTGGAGTTGTCGAAGCCCGCCGAGGCGTGATTCCTTACAGCGCCGTATACACCTCCCGAGGGCACCTGTACAAGCGGAAGGCGGGTCCTCACCACATAAGCGACGGCTGACAGATCCCTGTCCGGTTCGAGCTCGGATAGCAGGGGACGCAGCTCGGCGAAAGGACGCGGCTCTTCCTCGAAGTACTCTTTCGCAGCCCCGACGAGCCGGTCGACGTCCAGCCCTTCCGCCCGCATGCCCGTGATGGAGATCATGGATCGGGTGAGCGCCGGCTGCAGGGCGGGACGCAACCGTAAGTAATCCTCCGCTGTCATGAGGTGCAACGTCGCGCGCATAAGCGTCGGCCTGACTACCTGCCTCTCCTCCATAAGCCGCGTGAGCTCTTCGCGCCGGAAGTCCCTGAGGCGGGTCCACAGTCCGACGTAGGGAGGGCTCGGGATCTGGGCCTGGAGGCAGACCAGGACGAGGATAGCCTGCCGGTCGAGCAGCATCTGCCGGGCGAGGGTCGCCCGGTCCAGCTCGCGTAGTGCCAGGACACGATGCGCCGCACTCACCAGGGCGGGGGCTCCACGTCGCAGTAGAAGCCGCCGGTAATCCGCGCCACCCCCGAAATGCCTCGCTGCTCAGCGGCCACAGTAATTCCCCTTCGCTCCTCTAATGAACTCCTCGGTCCCCCGTATTCTACGGGCGGCGAAGGACCCCGCCGCCCCGTTTTCACCAGCCTTTGTCGCGTACTCCGAACAGAAAAGCGCTGGCCACGGCGCGGATAGTCCCGTGACCCCTACCTATGCCGGTGCCATAATGGCTTCTAAGGCTACAGAGGAGGACAAAGAATGACCGACGATACGCACGAGGTAAAGGGCGAGGCCGAGCCTCTCAACTGGGCCTGTACGAACTGCGGCTACCGCATCGAGGGCGAACTGCCCGAGAAGTGCCCTGATTGCGGTGCCGACAAGGAAATGTTCGACGAGGTGCCTGTGCCAGGGTATTAGTTAGGTTTCAGGCTACAGGCATCAGGCTTCAGTAAACGCCACTCGAGGCGAAGATTCTGGCGTTATAGCGTCGCCGAAGAAACGCTGGCGGGCATTTCTATTCCTTCCACGCTGCAAGGCTGCGGCCAGACCGGCCACCTGATGGCTGATGCCTGACACCTGATACCTACAGGTTGTTTCCGGTTCCCGCCTCGGATAATGTACGGTCTGTGGACATCGCAACTCTCGCCCAGGTCATCACCTCGGTGACCAACTTACTGTTTGTGATCGTGCTCGCCGTCGGCTACTACTTTACCTGGCGGGTAAGCCAGACCACGCTGGAGGAGATGCGGGCGCAGCGCACGGCGATGGGCCGTCCGCTCGTAATAGTGGAGGAGGACTACGAAAGCCTGCCAGAGCTCGACGTGGCCATCCGCAACGTGAGCGAGGGCGCAGCCAGGGACATAGAGTTCGAGTTCTCCGTGCTCATCGAGAGCTCGAACGGCTTCGTGATCTCAGACCTGCCTTACTTCAAATACGGACTCGACTTCCTGCCGCCGAACGGTGAGATCACGTGCTACTGGGACGAACTCAACTCTCTGTTGCCCTTCCTGGAGTCGAAGGACCTCCGGAACGGCATTCACGTTACCGTCAGATACAAAGACCTTACAGGGGACTCGTACCAGAGCCAGTGGAGACTCAACCCGTTTCTCTACAAAGACGCCCGGCTCGTAAGGCGCAAAGGCATGAGAGATCTCGTGAATGCCGTGGAGCGCCTCGCACTGAGCAAAGACGGGAGTTCGAGCCAGACTCCGGTCCCAGAGCAGACCTCGGACCAGGAACACGGACAGCGCCATGCCTAAGGCTCGAGCCTTACGCACGACGAGGCGTCAGCCGTCAACCCCGCTGAAACCTAATGCCTGTAGCCGCGCTTTGCAGGAGGGCTATAGCCCTCCTGCAAAGCGCTCTAAAAGCTCCAGTCTTGAATGAGTTGGTCTCGGAAGACGTCTATGTCTTCGGATCTTCTGGC
>Ga0126315_10001104_pt1 | contig 10155 bp, 4 predicted proteins | sample Plot106_FD_92534 | JGI IMG/M metagenome (GOLD analysis project Ga0126315, IMG submission 92534) | Serpentine soil microbial communities from UC McLaughlin Reserve, CA, USA - Plot106 | ecosystem: Environmental > Terrestrial > Soil > Grasslands | place: USA: UC McLaughlin Reserve, Lake County...
GAAGTCGAGGTTTGCCCGCGACCGCAATCGCATTTGGACCCGTGAGCGATCACGGATATCTCACTCGGCGCCATGATGTCCGGCGGTATATTGAAAGCGTGGGGCTCCAGCCATTATCCGCGGCTGCAGCAATGGCCGGCCTCGCAACCGTACTGAGATATGATGCTTTGGACGTGGGATTTGCGCAAATAGATTGGTCGAGGCTCGCACAATCGTTCTCCTCCATCGCCTCTCAGCCTCGCACCAGGGGTCTGGTCCAGCCATCTACTCCCGGCAAGGAGGGAGCGGACCGACAAGTGAGAACGGCCATACTTTCGTTAATCGAAGCGCAGCAACAAGGGATGGCTATTGACTATCTGCAGCGCAAGGTCGCGACCGTTCTGAAGGTCGAACCTACACGAATCGAACACGAGCGGCCCCTCCACGAGATTGGGCTCGATTCGCTCACGGCCTTTGAGCTAAAGAACCGGATTGAAACAGACTTGGGAATAGTACTTCCCGTTGGCAAGTTCCTACAGAAGCCGACTATTTCTGCAATAGCGTCAACGATTCTGGATAACTTGCGCAAGGACGCGCGCCCGGAAAGTGCGTCGGTTGAAGCCGATTCGCTCGATTTGGAAATGTCGGTAGGGCAACACGCCCTTTGGTTCATCAATCGTCTTGACCCAAACAGTCCTGCATACGCTTTGGCGGCATGCGTGTCGTTCCGCCCCCACCTGAATACGGATTATTTCGACGAAATCATCCAAGTCATTGTCTCGCGTTACGAGAACTTGCGAGTTGCATTTCCGAGTGACGGAATAGGTCCCATTCCAACTCTACTGCCCCTTGAACACTATCGACTGCAACGGCGCGATGTTTCCGATCTCGACGAAGTTGAGTTCTGCGCTCTTTTGAACGAGGCAGCCAACAGGCCATTTGATCTCGAGGCCGGTCCTTTGAGTCGCTTGCACCTGTTCCATCGAAGCGACCATGACGTCCTGCTGCTGCAATTTCATCATATCGTTGCGGATGCCGCATCGATCGCAATCCTGCTCGATGAGGTGGTCGAAGGCTATTTTGCGCTCCAAGCGGGAGTGCCTCTACCGAGTTCACGCCAACGTGCGCACTTCGGTCAGTTCACAGCATGGCAGCAGGCTCTGATTTCAAGCCCTGCCGGGGAGCAACACAGATCATATTGGCGCAAGCAACTGGCCGGAGCGCCGGCTTCGTTGCCAATTGCTACCGACTATCGTCGTACTGCCAACCTCCTTGGTCCAGGCGTTTCCAAGAGTTTCGCTTTGCGCGGAGTGGTTGTCGAAGAACTTAAGGGCTTAGCACGCTCGGAAGGTACTACACTCTTTTCGATTCTTATGACCGCCTTCAACATCTTGTTGCATCGCCATAGCGGTTCGTCTGACATTGTTATCGGGACACCGATGAACTGCCGGACCAGGCCAGAGTTCGAGCGAACGGTTGGTTACCTAGTCAACGCGCTGCCCGTCCGAACTAGACTTGATCCCGAGACATCATTCAAAAGTTTGCTTGCTGACGTGGATGCAACCGTACGCGCCGCACTTGAGCACCAGGACCTTCCGTTTGCTACAATTGTGGAGGATATCGATCCGCCGCGGGACCCGGGCTGCTTTCCCATCTTTCAAATCATGTTTGGAATGGAGCGCTTTGACGCTACGGATCCCCGTGGGCTGGCGGCAACATTACTGAACATCGCGGGCCCGGCAATACAATATCGCGAATTCACGGTTGAGTCTGTGGCGGTTGCTCGGAGTCGAGCGCCAATCGACATGACATTCACCATTGAGGAGTTCAACAACCAGATCTTCGGCGTGGTCGACTATCGCAGCGATTTATGGGAGGAATGCACGATCGCCCATATTATCGAGAATTATCAAGCGATTCTGCACCAAGTCATCGCCGCACCTTTCTGCAAGGTTTCGGATTTCGTGCTGAGCGGGCCTGCAGACAGGCTACTGCGTGGGCCAGAGCTTGCCGATCTCCCCGACGTAGTCGCATCCATCAAGGATGTCGCAGCGAAAGCACCGAATTCCGTAGCCATCACTGACGTTTCTGGGAATCTCTCTTACGCGGAATTTCTTGAAAGTGCTCAACGTTTAGCTTGCGCGCTATCAGAACGTAATATCGGTCCCGGCGCGCAGGTCGGAATCTGTCTGCAGCGCAGCCGCGATCTCCCCGTTGCAATGCTTGCGACACTGATCGTAGGAGCAGCGTATGTGCCGCTCGATCCGTCTTATCCCCCGTTGCGACTAGCCGGAATAATCGCGGACGTTAGCCCGAGCATAATCCTGGCTGACGAAGGCACTCGGGCTATTCTTCCTGAAGAGTCTCCCATCCATTCAGTCAAGGATGCCGCACGAACGGCTTTCACGCTTGATGCGGTGAGTGTAGAAGCCGGCGCACTCGCGTACATCATTCATACATCGGGATCGACCGGGCGACCGTCTGGCGTTGAGATCGGACGCGATGCATTGGCCAATTTCCTTGCCGCCATGCGGTTGGAACTTCCGCTGTCATCCAACGATGCGCTGTTGGCAGTTACACCCTACTCCTTTGACATTTCAACTCTCGAGCTGCTTCTTCCTCTGACGGTTGGCGCTCGTGTGGTGATCGCGGACGAAGCGATGACACGTGATGGCTGGAAGCTATCTGAGCGACTTGCACGACAAGATATCACTTTTATGCAGGCCACCCCAGCTACGTGGCAAATGCTTATGGAATGCGGCTGGGCGGGCAATTCTCGGCTTAAAGCACTGTGTGGCGGAGAAGCACTGCAGCCAGTACTTGCCGCAAAACTTCTCACTCGAACAGAGGCGCTGTGGAATCTGTATGGCCCTACAGAGACGACGATTTGGTCAACCTGCGCAAAAATTACCGATTCCGCGCAGATAATCCCGATTGGCCGGCCGCTTGCTAACACAACATGCCTGGTCGTCGATGAATTGCTCAAGCCGGTCGCGCGAGGTGCTATAGGCGAGTTGTTGATAGGTGGTGCTGGCATAGCGCGAGGTTACCATAAGAATCCAGACCTCACTGCCGAACGCTTCATCTGCAATCTGGAAGATGAAAAACTCCGGAAATTCTTCCGCACCGGAGATTTCGCGCGGTTCCGGCCGGACGGCACATTGCAATTCATTGGCAGGCGTGACCAGCAGGTGAAGATTCGTGGATTTCGTGTCGAGCTTGGCGAAATTGAAGCTGCTCTGGGCACTCATCCTCATGTACGGGAGGCAGCAGTCGTCACTGCCGGTGACGATCTCCTGGACCGGCGACTCCTTGCATTTGTGGTTGCCGATGGTGGCACCAATGCAGAAGCGTTAGGCACATACCTACGCAATTTGCTGCCGCAATACATGGTTCCCATCATCAGCATTATCTCCAACATTCCGCGCTTGCCGAACGGGAAAGCCGATAAACGGCGGCTTACAGCTGACGAAGGTTTTCGGAGCGCGGTCTTGTTGATGCCAAGCAAGCCAACGACGCCAACTGAGATCCAACTGGTCGCGCTTCTTGAGGAATTGTTAGGCCATGATCGTATAGGCATTCACGACAACTTCTTTACGCTTGGTGGGACCTCGCTGCTTGGGATGCGCTATCTCACGCGCATCAACAAAGTCTATGGTCTCAATCTCGGAGCTGCCGACCTGGTGCGTGCCTCCACAGTTGCCTTAATGGGCCAAGTGGTCGCCAGCAATCTTAGAAGCCGGGAAACCGTGAACGGCGACGGGAAAGTTTTTGCGCCTGCAATCAATCGGAAGCTCTGGCGACCACTGCCGATGTTGCGCGCTGAGGGCTCGTTCGATGCGATCGACGCAGCAGCAGTCGCTTACCTTCCCGATGATCTATTGAAAGTTGCACGAAAGCTGGGCGCCGAGGCACTCGTTCGTCGTCAATTGTCAGAGACGAAAGAGGCGCAGTGGGCTGCGGTGTGCCATTCTCGAATGGGTACGATCGCCCTTATTATAATTCCGCATTTCGGACACGAGCTCATCGCTGACCATTCAATTGCCATTTGCGCCTGCGACGCAGCGTTAGGATTCGCGGCTCAGCTTGGCGCATCCACCGCAGCGCTAACTGGGCTTATTCCGGCAGTGACAGACATTGGTCGAGAGCTTACACCGCCCCCAGCCCTTTCAATTACGACAGGCCATGCGACAACCGCGAGTGCAGTCGTGCTAACGGTCAGAGCGGCGATCGAAGCGACGGGACGGCAGGTCGGCGACGAAGCAATCGCCGTTGTCGGTTTAGGCGCAATCGGCACAGCAACACTCAGATTAATGCTTGACCGCGAACTGATCCCACAACGGCTCGTCCTCTGCGATGTTCCCGCCAAGGCTGTAGAACTGGAACAATTGGCCGAGGAAATTCGATCGGCTTTCGAATATCAGGGAACAATCGACGTGGTCTTGGCAGCCGGGTCCGTTCCATCTGAAGTCTACCAATGCCGATTGATCATCGGCGCGACCAATATGCCCGGGGTTCTCGACGTGAGAAAGCTTACCGCAGGAACTATCGTTGTCGATGACTCCTTTCCTCATTGCTTCGATTCCGAATCTGCAGTGCAGAGAATGATGACACATAAAGACGTCCTTCTTATAGATGGCGGTTTTGTCTCGCCGCAGGAGCCGATTGAATGGACCTTGGCTTTCCCTGAACATGTGCCGTCGCGGTTTGACGCGCTGTTCGGAACCAGTTTGCTGCCGTTCCAGAACGGCACCGCGATCACCGGCTGCATCCTCTCGGCATTGCTGTCGAAGAAATTTGGAGCAACTGCATCCGTAGGTCCGGTTGAATTAGAAGTCTGCAGGGAGCACTCGGACGTCCTTTCCCGGCTTGGGATAGGCGCTGCACCTCTGCGGTGCGGCTCCTGGTCGGTGCCTGAAACTCATGTCGCGGATTTCCGGAGTATAGCAGGAGCATAAGCTCATGTTTTACGCTACGGAGTTGTTCCCGTTCACTACAAGCCTGGAACAGAACTGGCGTGTCATTCGTTCCGAACTCCATGCGCTAAGCACAAGTGAGTTCATAGATTGGCCGGAGCATTCGCTCTACGGCGATCACGGCTGGGAGACCTTCGGCTTGTATGCCTTTGGTCAACGGCAGGCCGAAGGCTGCGCACGTTGTCCGCAGACCGAGGGCTTGGTCCGGAAAATTCCTGGCCTCATGATGGCAGGTTTTTCCCGACTAGCGCCCGGTGCGCACATCGTTCCGCACTGTGGGTACGAGGGATATTCCGGCTACGTGCTGCGTTTACATCTCGGTCTCGACATTCCCGAGGACTGCGCGATTCGTGTCGGGCCTGAGATCAGAACTTGGCAGGAGGGCCGCTGTTTCGTATTCGATGATGCGACCGAACATGAGGCGTGGAACAAAAGTCCACGCCAGCGTACGGTCTTGCTGTGCGATTTCCTCAATCCGTTGCGAAAACGTCCTCTGGTGCTGAACCCAAAGTTTACGCCCGAGCTCATTCGATACATCGAAACCGACTACCTGCCGAGCCGAGGACTGGGTCAACGCTTGATTTGGCATTTATGGAAATTGACCAACCCCAGTCTAGTGCGCCAAGCGCGCGCAAACGTGGCTCGCGATCGGTATTCCTGAAATTTCGGACAGCATGAGAACTTGTGGAACCTGTATGTTTTGATACCATGGCGACGGTACAGGGAGCGCCGCTCGTGTCGCTCATTGAATCACCTGTTTCTAGTGTGTCGGAGGTCAGCCTGCGATACGGGGACCTATTGACCCATCAGTTGCAGAGCACGCTCCTCACCGCACTTTTAATCGCTGGCTTCACTTTCCTGGAGTTGCTTCGGCCCGCGTCTCACCGCGCTAGCATACACGCCCAAGCGATTAATATTCTCATAGGCCTGATTGTTTCGGTGTTCGCTTTTTTTTGCATTGTATTGCTGACTTTGGTCGCGAAGCTGGTCTGGCGCGATGGCCTCATCGGCGTTGTATTTCCCGACTGGCGTAAATCTGGATTAGTGGGACAGGCATTTTCTGTCTTCATGTACGGAGCGACGTGGGACTTCTTTCAATACTGGTTTCATCGGTGGCAGCACGAGTCAACCGTCCTGTGGCCTTCGCACCGCCTTCATCATAGCGATTCGGCGGTCAACACAACCACCGCTCTTCGACGCAGCATCCTCGAACTCTTGCTGATCTTTGCCTTTATCCTTGTGCCAACGGTGATCATAGCCGGCGTTGATGAAATTGCCGCTCCAATAGCGTTTGCTATCTTTTATGGCTGGGGCTTCTTCAATCACGCAAACATCCACCTGTCGCTTGGACCGTTGACCCCTGTGTTTTCCGGACCGCAGTGGCATCGACTACATCACGGTATCGATCAAAAATATCGTGACCAGAATTATGCCGCCTACTTTCCGATCATTGACATTGTGTTTGGGACCTATCGCGCACCTCGCAAGAATGAATATCCAACTACTGGCGTGTCAGATGAGTTCGCAACGGCGCACCCGTTACAGGACTGCTTTAATCCCTCGCGACGCTGAGGTGTCAGGTGCGCGCGCGCATCCTAGCATTGCGGTATTCGATCACGAACATCTTCGTCATGTGCTTCATCGTAGCACTGGCATTGGGAAACTGGCCTATATGGGCGGTCTTGGCATTGGCGATGCTGACCGGGGGCGGCGTCGATGAAGCAGTAGGAGATGATCACTCTCAGCTCGGAGACGCGGGCAGTGTCTTTTTCGATGTCAATCTTTATGCAACGCTTCCGCTCGTCATGACCATGACCTATTTTCTGCTGGTCCTACTAGCGTGGGAGCCCAGCCTGGATCTCGGGATCCTGAGCCGCAGGATCCCGGAAAATGCTGGCCAGTCGTTGGCGCTTGTGGGTGCAGTCCTCGGGACGGGCTACTTCTACGCTTTGGCAGGTGTAACGGTCGCGCACGAACTGACGCACCGGCTTGGCAATCCAGTGGCTTTGCTGTGGGCCAGACTGCTCCTCGCACTCACCCTTAATCCCACATTTGAGGCCTATCATCTGCAGGGGCATCATCGAAATGTGTGTACCTATCACGATGCTGCGAGTGCCCGCCGTGGGGAATACGTCCTGGCTTTTGTTGCGCGCACGATCATTCATCAATCATTGCAAGGGTGGCGAATAGAGTCTGAGCGCCTGCAGCGCAAAGACCTTGCTATCTGGTCATGGCGCAATCGGATAGTCGACGGAATTCTTTGCTCGATTCTGATCCTGATAATCGCAGGGCTGATCGCCGGCCTCAGTGGGATTACTGCATTTCTTGGAGCAGCGATGTTTGGCCGCGTGCTGCACGAGATGGTCAATTATGTCCAGCATTATGGCCTCGTCAGGTCCGAAGGCGCGGCGATCGAAGCGCGTCACTCCTGGGATTGCTACCGACTCCTGTCAAACGCACTGCAGTACAATTTGCCTCGTCATGCCGATCACCACTTGCTCGCATCCAAGCCCTTCTGGAATCTCAACGCAGCGTCCAATAGCCCGAAGCTTCCGCACGGTTACGAGACCATGTCAATGATTTCACTGTTCCCTGCTTGGTGGCACGGTCTCATGAATAAGCGACTAGCCGATTGGGACGAACGGTTGGCGAATGATACCGAGAGGTCGATTGTTCGAGCGCGCGGCTGGATGATTCCGGATCGAGCTTGAAAGGAGGATGAAGCTGTTGCGACATCGCCTCTAATACATAATCAAGCATCAGCTTTGGGACTGCTCCAGCTCAGGGGAGTACGTTGAATGCCGAATCAACAAGCGGCCAAGCTCAATGTCTTGCTTGTCTATCCCCGCTTTCCGTCGCTTTCGTTTTGGAACTATAAAGCAACTTGCGAAATAACGGGCGCTCGCCATCCGGCGGCACCGCTGGGGCTGATCACCGTCGCTGCGATGCTTCCTCGCCACTGGGAATTGCGATTGGTCGATCGAAACACTGAAGAATTAACTGAGGAAGACATCGGATGGGCAGATATCGTCATGACAGGAGGCATGTTGCCTCAGCAACTCGACACCCTTGCGGTGATTGACCTATGCAAGCTTCAGGGCAAGCGCGTGGCGGTCGGCGGCCCCGACATTTCGTCTACGCCCCAGGTGTACGCCCATGCTGACTTCCGAATAATCGGAGAGGCTGAAGATGTCATCAAAGATTTCATCGCAGCATTGGAACGCAGTGAGACTGGGGGTGTGTTCGAGGCTGAGAAATTCAAAGTCGACATTACGACGAGCCCAATCCCTCGTTTCGACCTGCTAAAATTCGAGCAGTATTTGCATGTCGGCGTCCAGTTCTCTCGAGGTTGCCCGTTTACCTGCGAGTTCTGCGACATCATCGAACTCTATGGACGGGTACCTCGGGCCAAGACCGACGAGCAGATGTTGGCTGAACTGGGCGTACTCTACAAATGCGGGTACCGCGGCTGGGTCGATTTCGTCGACGACAACATGATTGGCAATAAGAAGGCGCTCAAGCGATTTCTTCCGAAACTCGCAGAATGGCAGAAGGAACGAGGTTATACGTTCGAGTTTACGACTGAAGCCTCCATCAATGTGGCCGACGACGAACAACTCCTGCAGCTGATGCGGCGCGCCAACTTTTTTGCAATTTTTGTCGGCATTGAAACTCCCGATCCAGAGACGCTCGTCGCCACATCCAAGAAACAGAACACCAAGCGTGATCTGACCGCAAACATACACAGCATTTACGGAGCCGGCATCTTTGTAACAGCCGGCTTCATCGTGGGATTTGATGCCGAGAAGACGAATGTCGCGAAGCAAATCACCGGCCTGATCGAATCGGCCGCAATACCAGTGTGTATGGTTGGGCTCCTTTATGCGCTGCCGAATACACAGCTGATTCGCCGCCTCACACGGGAAGGCCGTCTTCGCCCTGAGCTTGACGTTTTTGTTGAGAACGAAGAATGCGATCAGTGCACCGTAGGCCTCAATTTCGACACCGTGCGACCGCGACAGGAAATACTTCGCGACTGCAAAGATATCGTCGAGACTGTCTACGCTCCAGCGGCTTATTTTTCCCGTATTCGGCAAGTCGGGCTCTTGCTTGACTACTCAAGGCACACAAACCCATATCCTTTGGGCCGAAACTTACGTGAATTGGCGGCAGCTTTTTGGAGGCTGACTCGGACGCGAGACGTTGCATGGCATTTCTGGCGCACAGTTATCAATTGTGCCATGCACAATCCGACAGCATTGCGATCGGTCATTAAGATGTCTGCACTGTACCTGCACCTCGGGCCATTTTCCCAATACGTCGCGAAATCGCTCGATCGACAGATTGCGAAGCAGGCAAGCAAATGGCAGCGTCTGCGCCCGTTGCCGAAGCCAGCGGCTTCTGAACTCCCTCCAGCGCCCGCAGCTACGATGATTTGAAAGATGGCAACAATGCAGGCGTGATTAACAATGATACGCGCTTCAAAGTCGGCATGTTCCGCAGGCTGTCATTAGCCGATTCTTGGCTGATTAATTTAGAACTCAAACAAATTTAATGCCACTTCGAAGGCGATAATGCGCCACTTTGAGTATGACCCAACGCTAGCAATGTCGGGATTATGGCTATGAGAAGTCCTCAACGCCAACGAGGTGCCGCTTCGGGTCATCAGCTGTAGAGCTCTCCGGCAGCAAACGTCGTCCGCTATCCACCTGAGGGCAGACGATAAGCGATGCGAGCGTGACTGTCGCTTAGGGCCCAGAAGCGGACTCAGCATAGCATCAACTGCCACAGTCTCATCATGGGTCCGGCTCAGTGACATCGCGACAGTGCAGCAGTATGGTCGCGGCGAGCGATATCCCTCGGTCCAGGAGCGGAGGCGGCCATGCCGTACAACTCTGATGCCTTTATCGCCCAAGCCAAATCACTCAATTACACATTTCGCGCAACGGCGGGCACCAAGCCCACCTGGACGCCGCGATGGGGTTACGTCACCGACGAACCTCGCTATGACCCGCGCTTCCAGATCGGCGGCCAGTTCGGCGGCTGGTTCTACGGCGTTCGCGCCTACGGCGGCCATGGCTGGGAGGTTGGCGAGGCAGAGGCCAAACGAGGGCCTGGGGTCAACCGGTATTCGGATTTCGCCGGCGTGTTGGGTACTGGGGTGTACGTTACCGGCGTGGCGGGCACCTCCGTCACTGGC
>Ga0126315_10001105_pt1 | contig 10147 bp, 12 predicted proteins | sample Plot106_FD_92534 | JGI IMG/M metagenome (GOLD analysis project Ga0126315, IMG submission 92534) | Serpentine soil microbial communities from UC McLaughlin Reserve, CA, USA - Plot106 | ecosystem: Environmental > Terrestrial > Soil > Grasslands | place: USA: UC McLaughlin Reserve, Lake County...
GCGTGGATGTGGGCGACGGTTTCACCAAGAGAGAGAACGCTTTCTTGACGGAGGGTGCTTTGAGCGGGAACGCCCCGGTCCTGACGATCCGTGCGGGAGTAAGGCTGGGATCTGTGCAGCTTAGGGCGAGGTGATGCCGCCAACCTCACAGGAGTCGAACTTACGACTGATCTAGATTTTCGAAGTGTAGAGCACGAGATGATGGCGTGCGTCGAGACGGATCACCAACAACGAGCAGCCCGAGGGCGGCTGAGGGTAGGTCCTGTAGCGATTCCATCTACCTGCTGTCTGTGGAAGGCGCTACGGTCCCACAGAGGACGGCGAGTCTCAGCCTCTCGGAGAGGGGCAAGAAACAAGGTGCTCCGAAGTTTGTCAAGTGAGAGGTCCATATCTAGTGCCCTTGAAGGTTGCACCGGGATCCCTAAGGGTGTACATAGTTGTCAACGGCTAATGACTGGATGGCGCAATGCGTGAGCTGCAGCTCCCCAAGCACTTCGAGGCGGGCCGCGTAGGCGAGGTTTGGAGGGTCCCATACGAGGACCGCGCGCGCGAGGCGCAGGAGTGGGCCGAGAAGCACGGTATAGGCCCAGCGGCAGAGGACTACTTTCGCCTCTGCCTCCTCGCCGTCGACGTCCAGAACACATTCTGCATCCCGGACTTCGAGCTCTTCGTCGCTGGGCGTTCTGGCACGGGCGCGGTCGACGACAACCGTCGTCTGTGCGAGTTCATCTACCGCAACCTCGGCACAATCACCCAGATCTATCCGAGCCTCGACACCCACCATGCGATGCAGGTCTTCCACGCGATCTGGCTCGTCGACGAGCACGGCGATCACCCGGCGCCCTATACGCTCATCTCGGCCGAAGATGTCAAGGCTGGCCGCTGGAGAATGAACCCCGCGGTCGCCGAGGCCCTCGGGATCGACGTCGACTACGCCGAGCGCCATCTCGCTCACTACACGCGCAGCCTGGCCGAGAGCGGCAAGTACAACCTAACGATCTGGCCCTATCACGCCATGCTCGGTAGCATCGGACATGCCCTCGTCTCGGCGCTCGAGGAAGCTGTCTTCTTCCACAGCATCGCCCGCCACAGCCAGCCCGACTTCCAGGTCAAAGGGTACAACCCGCTTACCGAACACTATTCGATGCTCGGTCCTGAGGTGACCGAGGGACCTGACGGCGATCGCCTCGGGGGAAAGAACATCGAGCTCATCGAAAAGCTGCTCACGTTCGATGCCGTCGTCGTGGCCGGGCAGGCGAAGAGTCACTGCATGGCGTGGACCATCGATGACCTCCTGGAGGAGGAGGCTGCCGGGGAGCGGCTCGCCGAGCGCACCTACCTGCTAGAGGATTGCACGTCTGCGGTTGTCGTGCCGGGTGTCGTCGACTACACGGATGAGGCGGATGCCGCATTCGAGCGCTACGCGGCCGCGGGCATGCACGTCGTTCGTTCAGTTGACCCGATCGAAAGTTGGCCTAGCCTGGAGGAGCGTCAGGTATGACCCGGCGTGCAAGCACTTGATCAGACTAAAGGCAGCTCTCTAGATCCCTATCTTATCGCTTTTCGTCACGAACTGTTCTCACATTCGGCCTCATACTGTACCAGTCTAGCAGCTGTCTAAGGCCGAGCGTTGATCTAACGAAGAAGGGCTCTAGAGAGACACTGTCAGAAAAGGTGCAAGAGCAACGCTTAGAGCGTGGATTTGGCCGATATACGGAGCGCGAACAGGGCCTTAGGATGGTATGTAGTGCTACGCCCTCTCTGAGCGCTCCTGGATGACCTCCACCGTGGCGGGCGGGTCCTCCACCTCCACAACCAATCTTGAGTATCGATCGTCCCTCAGCTCGATCAAAACCGTCGTCTCGGGATCGTGCACATCCCAGAAGACCCTCTCGTCCTCCTGATAGAAGGTGCCGCAGCGGGGAGAGGGGGATCTCCAGGCGGCTCTTGGGCGACCATAGTTGATCAGTGCCCTGCACTTGGACGATCAAGGCGTCCTGCCTAAACTCCACTTCCGCCACCGCCACATCTTCCTTCTTGAAGGTGTTCTGGAGCGTATCATCTCATCCAGTACTACCCTCGGACTCCTGCTGAAGGCTATTAGCCCAATCTCACCAAAGGGTGTCCTCTTAGATTTGACCTATACACTGGTTCAGTGTGCCCACTTTGCGACGGATGCAAGCAGCGTTCTCACCCCCCGTACCGGCCGAAAGGTCCAAAGACAGCCTGCGGTCGGCTTGGTCGTAGCCCTCTTCGTAGCAGACGTAGTGTAGAAAGTCCGTATCCAGAAGCTAGCAGAACCCAGTGCATGGGTGGGCGAAGACCCACGATCAAGCCGAGGGTGGCTGAAGGGTGGTTCAGAGGCAAACTGACGACCTAAACGGCATCGGTTGCGACTTCGGTTAGCTTGATAGTTGCTTGCAGAACATCACTCCGACCTCCAGAGGCTAGCTATCATCGTGCCCCGGCAGTTTGTACTCTTGTCTGATAGACGATTTCCAGCAAATCACACGCACGAGGTGCTGGCTGATGCTTAGCGTGACATCGCTCTAGCGGTCCCGGCATTATACTGACGCCAAAGGGCAGGGGAAGGAGGGTCGATGTTCGACGATACGGCGCAGCGAACAATGCTGGAAGGCGTCAAAGAGAAGTTCGAGAGCGGAACTAGCGTACTCCGCGAAGACGATATAGAGGCCGTGAGCGAAAGGGCCGGGCTGAGCTTGGCGCAGGGCAAGCAACTCCTGGGAAGTCTCGTCTCCCCAGACGGCCCGATAGTGGGCGAGCCCATCATCTCCGAAGAGCACGGTATAGTGGGGATTTCCGTAGACGAGGTGGATCTGTAGCGTTCAGGTCAGGCAACCTCACTTTGCACCTCTTAGCTGAGCGTTGCGGAGAAGGATCTTTCGAGGAGGTGTTGTCTGTTTAGACGCTTCATTCACCAAACTCGATGCATCAGAGGGTCTTAATCAGGATTAACTTCTGACGCCATGTATTTCGAGCGGGTGCGGGTAATACGCTTTGAGCTGCAAGACGACGATGGACACGCTCACGCCTCCCGCGCCGTTTGGATCAACCGTCGCCCCGAAGGTGCTGTGTTGGACGTCGCTCGGACACTGCCTCACGATAGACACCCTCCAAGGAGCAGAAAAATCAAACGCACAATATTCGAGACATTGACTCACCGAAACTCAGCCTAGATGGCGGGGTATGGGAGGAGGACCCTCGCCCTTCCTTCTGCGCTCCAAGCGCTCCTTGAGCCAACCCACCTCCACCTGTCTCGCAGTCGTTACGAAGTACATGTCTTGCCTGACTAGATCGTCTATGTGCTTGTAGGAGATCTTGCCGCCTTTGCCCATGAGGGCCACGAGTCCCTCCTCGGCTCTGCGCCTATCCCGTTCTCCTATGCAGTTCAGTTACTCTGAGGACTCGCCTGGCAGAGGTGGCCCTAACGCCATGCGAAGGGTCCCTTCACGACGCTCCCCGAGCCGCTGCGCTCCATCTGCATGAACCCTTCCCAGCTCATCCGTCCCATTATCCGCTATTGGCCATATTTCGTATCAATATATACATAATCTGGCAACAATTCTTGGTAGAAAGGATGTCTTCTGCGGGAAGGGAGGAGAGGCAATGCGTGCCTTGCTGTGTCATTGCCACCAGCACCTGGAAGCGGAGGATGACGAGGCGCTGTGCGCCGTGGTGCGCGAACACCTGATCCTCGGGCACCCTGCCCTCGAGCCATCCGATGAGCAGGTAAAGGAGATCGTCTCCACCCGCGCCTACGACCTCGAGTACAGAGAGGTAGGCACGAACGAGGAGCTGGTCTTCGAACCTTACTAGGGCCTTCGAGGCAGGAGCGGCGGCATGAAACCACAAGAGTTGCGTATCGGCACGACGGTGGTGGTGAGCTAGCACCACGGGATCGCCGAGCGACGCGGCATGATTGGTAGGGTCACGGACCGTCACGGGGAGGAGGAATGCATGGCCGCAGACGTGCGCTTCCCGGGCGGGCGGCGCAGGCTTTTCTGGCAGGCGGACCTCCAGGTGGTTCCTTCGGCTGGTCCGTGGTGGCGCTCGCTACTAGGTAGGGAAGAGCACGGTGATACGGGACGGGAAGTCGCCGCGTCGCTGGCGTTGGTGCCGCGCTGAAATGTGCTGACGCGACAACTGAGGGATACCTTGGCATTTTGCTATCGAAGACGATCCGATACGGTTTACCGTAAGGCTCCTTAGGACGCCGTCTGCGAGGCCGGATTGGGAAGACTGTGTTCTCAGGGCCTGCTACGAGCGCGAACAATCTGGCTTGGGAAGGGAGAACCCGTGACAACCGATCGCGGACTGACGCGGGAGCTACCAGAGGCGGTGAGGGCCCTGATCGGCGCGCACCGGTGACGCCCTCTACGTGGTCGGCACCGACTACACAATTGTGCACTGGGACAGGAACATGGAGGCTTTGAGCGGGGTTCTCTCCTAGGAAGCATTGGGAAAGCCATGCTACGAGGCCGTGGTGGGGGAGCTCGAGGAGAGCAGACCCTTCTGCGCGCACGGCTGCTCGGTGATGCACCTTGCCCAAGAAAGGCATCCCGTCTCGAGCTTCGAGATGAGGATCTCGACCCGTACGGGGAAGAGGTGGGTGAGCGTTTCCAACCTTACCGTGGAGAGCGAAGTAGGGCCCTACCTCGTGCACCTACTCAGGGATGCCCAGGCCGAGCACGACACTTTAGATATGGCGAAGGGGCTCATACGACTCTCCTCCAAGGGTGAGGCGCCCTCTCCGAGAAGGAAGGATGCCCCCGCCCTGACGCCGAGGCAGCGTGAGGTCTTGAAGCTTCTCTCAGAGGACAAATCGGCCAGGGAGATAGGCTCTGAGCTCTACCTCTCGCAGGCGACGGTCAGGAACCACATACGTGCGTTGTAGCAGGCGTTCGAGGCACACTCCCAGCTCTAGGTCTTGGCCAAGGCCAGGGAGATGGGAATTCTCTAGACCTAGTAGAGAACCCCCCTGGTTGTATCCCTCCGAGTTCTTGCAATGTGTGACCTACTAAGCCGCATGTTCGTGGTGATGAGCATCCTCACCGTGGGGATGGGCATGAGCACACTCGTAGAGCTTGTGCAAGTACACCTCCAGTCCCAACATCGCCTCCACGTACTCGCGCATCTCCGTAACGCCCTTCCCGGAGACTTCTCTCTTCAGGCGCATCACGTGCTCAAAGCGCTCTCTGATCTGCTCCTCGACCGTGTCCCTAAGCAGCTTGAGGAGCTCTTCAGCAGAACCATCCTCGATCGCCTTCTCGGCCACGGGTACAACGGGTCCGTGCCCCAGGCCGGTCGGCTTGAGACCGGTGAAGGGAGCGCCCTCCCCAGCCCTGTGGAGTCTAACAACCGTCTCGAAGAAGTGCTTGTCAGCTACTTCCCCAGCTTCCGGGCTCTGTACCCTAGCATTGAGCACCTTCTCGAAGGCCTCTGTCACCTCTGCCTATCGTCGGGATCCATCTTTGCCGAGTGGGGGAGACGTCTCTTGGAGGTTGCGATCGACGCAAGGCACCTTCTCGTCACAACGGGAAATATACTTGGCGCACTGCCGTCCTGCTCTACGTTTTCCAGATAAGAGCAACTCTGACCAATTTAATGACTTATCTTGCTCATGCCCCAGAAGCAACGAAGCTGTAGCATGTACCCGAAGAGCTCGGAGCGGGACCTTGCCTACATCCCGAGCGACACGAGAGGAGGTTGGCCGGAGTGAAATCCCTGGTCCTCTACGAGAGTGAATACGGCAACACCCAGAAGATAGCCATCGCCATCGCCGAGGCTCTAGGCAAGCATGGAGAGGCCCGCGTGACGCCTGTGAGCTCGATTGCGGATCTGGGCGCCGAGGGGAGGTTCGACGTTCTGGCAGTCGAGGCTCCCACGCAGCGCCACCACTTGCCAGCCGCCGTCAAAGAGTTGCTGGAGGGCACTCCTCGAGGGAGACTTGCTAACGTGCGCGCCCTCGCGTTCGACACGCGCTATCCGAGGTCGCGGTGGATCACCGGCTCCGCAGCTGGAGAGATAGGGAAGCACTTGAGGCGCATGGGATGCAAGATGCTTGCCGAACCTGAGAGCTTCTTCGTAGTAGGAGCTGGGGGACCGCTGGAACCGGGAGAGGAGGATCGCGCCAGGGCGTGGGCCGCAAGGTCGCTGGGGAGGACCCAGCGAGCCACGTCAACCTGACCGGATAAGGGGGCCATGAGAACAAGGCAGCTCTCGCTGTGGACTTCAGCGGTGTAGCCAAGTTACCGCCGGGTAGGGAGAGCGACCTTGAGGGAGCTGGCCGAAGACCTAGGGTACTTGAGGGAGCGACTCAAGCAGCTTCAGCGGACGGCGGAGTCAGCTCTCAGGATCAGGATGCAGCTTCCCTTGCTGGCGAACCGGCAGGCTGAGAGGTTGAGCACGGATATTCCTCACGATAAGCGGATCTTCCGGGACCGGCGGGAAGCCGGGAGGCTCCTGACCGAGCGCTTGGCGGGCTACCGTGACCAGAAGCCGATTGTCCTAGCCCTGCCGCGTGGGGGTGTGGTGGTAGGCTACGAGATCGCGCGGGCGTTGGGTGCACCCCTCGACGTCGTCGTCGCTCGCAAGATCGGTACGCCGGGACAGCCAGAACTAGCCCTGGGAGCTATCGGGCCCGATGGTACATACGTTCTCAACGAAGACATCGTCGGGTGGCTTGATATCTCTGATGACGAAGTCGAGCAGATAGCTTCTCGGGAGTCGAGAGAGTTGTGGCGCCGAATGCGCCTCTTCCGGGGCGATAGGCCCGAGCCCATGCTAAAGGCAAAGACTGTGATCCTGGTCGACGACGGTATCGCTACGGGGATGACCGCCCGTGCTACGATCGAGTACCTCCACCAACAGGAGCCCGGGCACCTGGTGCTAGCCGCGCCAGTGTGCGCGGCTGCGACCGCCGAGGTCCTCCGCTCCGAGGTCGACGATCTGGTTTGCCTCAAGACACCCCTCGAGCTCTTTGCCATCGGCTACTGGTATGAGGACTTCGAGCAGGTTTCTGACGAGGAGGTTGTGGAACTGCTCGAACGCTCTCGTGGCGGTGAGGTTCGGGAGCCCAAGGAACACGATCGCTAGCGCCGGAGCGGAGGGAAAATGATGAGAAGTCACACAGAACAACGCAGCGCGGATCACGTGGAGGATGGTATCGAGTACGTCAAGATAGAGTTGGCGGCGAGTGGCGGAAAGGAGGAGAGCTAGCTTGTTTCCTACAGGAATACTCCTGGCTGCTGACGGCTCCGAGGATGCCCAACGCGCCGCCAATACCGTGGCTGCTCTCTCCAGGAAGCTTGAGTCGGAACTGCACGTGGTCTACGTCGCTCCCGAACATCCCTATATGCACGCCTACTACGACCTGCTCCACCAAGAGGAAGAAGTGCAGTTCCGGTGTGAAGACCGGCGAGTCCTAGATGAGTGCGTAGATCAGGTCCGGGAGGCTGGAGGTACTGTAGATGAGATCTACCTCAGGGTAGGAGATGCAGCTAAAGAGATAGTCGAGCTCGCCGAGGAGCTTGAGGTTGGGCTAGTGGTGCTCGGAAGTCGTGGCCACGGCCGGATAAGACGGGCCTTGATGGGCAGCGTCTCCATAAGCGTGCTCAGGCACGCCCACTGCTCCGTCCTGATCGTGCGCGGCGACGACCACCTTAAGGAAGAGCGACAATACTCTCTAGGGAAGATCCTCGTAGCTATAGACGGTTCTGAAGGAGCGTCTTTGGCCGCCCGGGCGGCGACAGAGGTAGCCAAAGCCCTAGGGTCCGAGTTGCACCTTGTTTACGCTATGCAGGAGGAACACTACAGGCCGCACCTAGGTCCGGAGATGTGGGAAGGTTGGGAGGAGGGCTTTGAGCAGGCAAAGCACTCAGCCCGCTCGTGGGTGGAGGAGCAGGCAGAGCGCTTGCGAGCTGAGGGGGTAAAAGTAGTGGAGTCACACCTCCTGTTAGGGTGGCCAGATGCGGCGATCGTGTGGCTAGCGCAGGAGATCAGTGCCGGGTTGGTGGTTCTCGGCAGCCGAGGCCTCGGAGGGATGAGTAGGGCTCTGATAGGCAGCGTCTCTGATTCTGTAGTGAGACATGCCCACTGCCCAGTTATGGTGGCACGTCAGGAGAAGGAACGCTCAGTCGAACTCGAAGCGAACTTCCTTACCTAGAGACTTGTTCCGAGCCCCACACGCTGAACCCCGTGAACCTCCCACGAGCAGCCCAAGGCGGCTGAGTATGGTTCTGGCCAAGCCATCTACCAACCGTCTTGGAGCGCTGGCTTCGCCGCGCCCCTGGCGGACAACTGTGCTCTATACACCAGACCGCCTAGAACAGGAGCTAATCTTGCTGTGGTAACTATCTCACACAAAAACCCCCAACAGAGGAGGAAAAGAGCGTGGCTTATAGCGTGATGGTATGGTTGGTCGATCCCGGCGAGCAAGCGCACCAACCACAAGCGATGCAGCGCACCACCACTGGGCGCTCCAAGGCCCCCGGTGCCGCATCAGGCGTTAATGAGCCCCCAGCCTTCACTCGTATGGTGTATGGAGTCTATGAAAGCCTCGATGAAGCCAAGCAGGCCCTCTCTGGGATCTCTAACAAGCTGCGAGAGAACGAGCCTCTTGAGATAACCTCGGGAGTGGAGCACGCAAACAGGACTTTCCTCATCCCAGCCTATAGGGTCCACTACGTCGTCTGCGAGGAGGTCCAGCGGCCGAGGGATAGGCGCTAGCAGGAGGCTTAGCGATGAGTGCGAGCTACGAGATCCCAACATACAGACAAAACGAACTCATACACGCTGAGGTCCAGTTTAGGTATGCATCCGGTGTGGAGCGGGTGGTCGCCTTCTTCAGACATCAACTAAACCCTTACGTCCATCACGCCTTATTCGGCCACGTGGTATCTCAATCAGAGGATGTTTGGTCGGCACGCCTTGTCGGTAAAGCTACGCTCATCGAGGGGACATACGGCGAGCATCGCTGTGAGTCGCTCTATGTTGAGCTTGAGGACGGACGAACGATCTCGTTTGAAGCGCTGCCGGATATTCGCTTCGAAATAGTACCCAATGATATTGAAGAGTCGGTTGAGCAGTCTACCAGTAATGAGCCAATCTTACTGCATTGGAGTTGGGAGTAGCATTGCCACTAGGTCAGCCCAACACTTGCAAAATCTAGCATCGGGGAGACGATGATGGTAATTGATGGTGCCTAGCCCTGATCGACGTTGCACGCTCAGATAGCTGCCGTGGCCCATCTATTCCACGAACACCACTTACATTACTGGGGACTCTCGCCCCCTATTGCAGTTATCGTACCAACCTGCTAGAGCGACCTGCCTACTTCTTCTTCAGCGGCTTTGCCTTTGGGGTCTTACCGTAGACCTCAGCACTGCGCTTGTAAGCGCGATTATCCAGCTTCAGCGCCTTATTGCGCGCCTTGGCCAACTCCTTCTTGCTCAGTTGCTGGCGTTTGACCAGCTCCAAGGTCTCCTTCTCTACCTCATTGGCACCCCTCCAGCCTACCTTAACAAGACCCACCTTGGGTGCATAGTACTTGAGGTGGAAGACGCCAGGCACACCCTGCTCGAACTCCTCAATCACCAGCACGTTCTTGTAGCACTTGAGGGGAACACAGGTCTTCTGGCCCTTCTTGTAGACCCTAGCGCGGTCTACGAACTCGACCGGAGGAGGAGCGAACCCTTCAGAGTAGTCTGGCGAGCCAACCTTTGGATTTGCCAGCATGGCTATCCCCGCATGGGCACCTTTTTGGCCGCTGATCCAGGTGGGGGCATCGACGAACTTGCGGTTCTCGTACTCCTCGGGGTACTCACCCAGCAGCCACACATTCCCTGCTTTGTCCTGCGCAAAAAAGGCTAACTCCGACTCACCAAGCTTGCCCGCAGTGAAGTCCCTCTCCCAGATGACGAGGGTCCGCACGCCGTCGATCCACTTGCTAAGGTCGGTGACGGTGCTGACAACCCGACGCTTGACGCGAGTCTTCTCCCCTTCGGGGATGGCCGAGCCCTTGTAGATGAGTTTCGTTCCTGGCTTTAGGGGCAAGTACTGATTGCTTATGTAGGGGGAAGACTTGTCGAATTTGGCACGCTCGAAGTCCTTGGCGCTCCCCGTTAGA
>Ga0126315_10001106_pt1 | contig 10146 bp, 13 predicted proteins | sample Plot106_FD_92534 | JGI IMG/M metagenome (GOLD analysis project Ga0126315, IMG submission 92534) | Serpentine soil microbial communities from UC McLaughlin Reserve, CA, USA - Plot106 | ecosystem: Environmental > Terrestrial > Soil > Grasslands | place: USA: UC McLaughlin Reserve, Lake County...
GGACCTGGTGACCCATCGGCTGCCCCTCGAGGAGGCGCCGCGGGGCTACGAGATGTTCCAAGCCAAGTCAAACGGGGCCGTCAAGGTCGTGCTCGAGCCCGGCATCGCCTAGCCCATGCTCCCTCGCCTGCTCGCGATCGGCGTCGCGACATCGGCCTCGATCGGCAGGCGGCAGGACTAGCGACCCGCGAGCTCCCAGGTGTCGTCGGAGCTCTCCAGCTCGACCCGGGCTGTGTGCCCGGCCGGGTCTCGAAGCGCGGCCGTCGCCGCCTGCGGACGCATTCTGAGCGCCACCACGCGAACGCCCCGCAGGGCTCCACCGGCACTCAGCCCGAGCACCGCGTGACAGCCGTCCAGCCCCGAGCCCGCGGCGATGAAGCTCTTGCGCAGCGGCTTGGTCAGCAGCTCTGAGGCCGCGACGGCTCGGTCGGCCGCACAGGTCTTCAGGAAGGTCTGGATCGTGGCGCGTGCCTGTTCGCGGGGCGGCGTGCCGGAGTTCGCGCAGCCCCCGGCCAGGAGAGTCAGGGCGGCAACAGCCAGGCCACGGCGGCGCATCACCTCCCTCTTACCCGGGGTAGCCGCTGTCCCACGGCGTGGACGGTTTTGAGCGCTGCAACACGGGTAGGGCGAGAAGATGGATCAGGAGAAGCGCGACGCCGGCGATCGCTCCGGCGATCCGGAACCGCACCATCCGCTGAACAACCCGGTCGCGGAGCCCGACCCGACCGAGTACCCGGACCCGTACGAGGAGCGGGAGGACCCGCGCGGCGAGCCGCGCCCGCAGACGGGTAGCCGGAGCACCAGCGAACCGCACCCGGCCGAGGACCCGAGCGCCGAGCCCCACGAGGCGCCCGAGCGGGACAAGCTGGACGAGTAGCCCAGGCGGGGGGGCAGGTTTTGTGAACGCGAAGGACGGGGAAACCAGTCCATTGAGGGGACGGCCCCGGTCCCGAAACCGGGCCGGGCGGCGGACGTTCGTCAGTTGCGTTCCGACGGAGGTTCGAGGAATGAGTACCGCCGTTTTGGCCACGCGCCGGGTGGCCGAGCAGGAGCTCCTGAGCCGCTACCACGAGTCGCGGGACCTGGCGGCACGCCGCAAGCTCGTGGAGCGCTTCCTGCCGTTCGCGCGCGACCTCGCGCTCCGCTACTCCTACACGGACGAGCCGCTCGACGATCTCGTGCAGGTCGCCTGTCTCGGGCTCCTGAAGGCCATCGACCGCTACGAGCCCGACCGCGGCACTCGCTTCACGAGCTACGCGGCCCCGACGATCCTCGGTGAGCTCAAGCGCCACTTCCGCGACAAGGGCTGGGCCCTCCACGTCCCGCGCGACCTCCAGGAGCGCGCGCTCAGGGCGGTCCGGGAGAGCGAGGCGCTGGCCAAGCGGCTGGGCCGGTCACCGAGCATCCGCGAGGTGGCGGCGGCGGTCGGCTGCGACTCCGAGGAGCTGCTCGAGGCATACGAAGCCGCCAGCAGCTACGAGACCGCCTCGCTCGACGCGCCGTCCACGCGGGACAACACGGACGGTGCCGCCCTCGTCGAGCTCGTGGGTCAGACCGACGACGGCTTCGAGGCGGTCGCCGACGGCGAGGCGCTCGCCGCTGCCTGGCGGGACCTGCCGCTCCAAGAGCGACGGGTCCTCGAGCTCCGCTTCGTGCGCGACATGACCCAACTCGAGATCGGCGAGCTCATCGGGTTCTCCCAGATGCACGTGTCCCGGCTGCTCCGCCGGGCGCTGGCGCATCTCGAGAAAGCGACCGCTTGAGCCAGCGGGCGTTCTCGACCGCAAACCCCTCCCAGTCGTTGTTGAAGTAGACGTACACCTCGGCGCGTGATCGCCAGGCGGCGATGCGGCGAGTCCAGGTCTCCAGTTCACGGGGCGAATAGTTGCCGCGCCGTCCGCGGCGCCCGTGATGCAGCCGTACCAGGGTCCAATCGGTGGTCAGCTCGCGGGCCTGGAACGGCCAGCGGGGATGATCGCCGATGACGAGCGCGACCCCGTGGCTGCCCAGCAGGCCGTACACCTCTCGCGTGAACCAGGTCTCGTGTCGGAACTCGAAGCAGTGCCGACCCGACGGCAGCTCAGCGAGCGTCTGCGCCAGGAGCTCGTCGTCGCGCCGGAAGTTCGGGGGGAGCTGCCACACGATTGGCCCCAGCTTGCCCGAGTTGACCAGCGGCTCGATGCGCTCGTAGTAGCGGCTCACCCCTTGCCCGATGTCCTGCAGGCGCCTCACATGCGTGAGGTACCGGCTGGCCTTGGCCGCGAACACGAAGTCCTCCGGCGTCGCCTCCACCCAGCGCGCGACGGCATCGCGGGAGGCGAGCCGGTAGAAGGTCGAGTTGACCTCGACGGTCTCGAACTCCTCGGCGTAGCGGGCGAGCCAGCGCTGCCTGCCGAGGCCCTCGGGATAGAGCCTTCCGCGCCAGTCGTCGTAGTTCCAACCCGAGCAGCCGACCCTTACCGGGCGCACGTCGGGAGGCTACTCGGAGACCAGCGTCTCCTTGTCGCGGGGCGTGAATTCGACGCTCTCGGCCTTGGCCTTCTCGCGGAGGTCGTGCATCTGCTTCGTCTGCTTGCGCCTGCGACTCATGTCGAAGGCGCCGATCGCCACGGCCCCGACGATCGCGATCGGCACGGCGAACACGGGCGCGCCGATCGCGAAGGAGAACGCAATGAGGCCCAGCACAAAGGCAGCCACGATAAGCGTGATTCCCCACATCGGTTCAGAGTTACCCGCCGCGGAGGCGCCGGAAACGAGTGAGTGCCGGGCTTCTACGCCGTGGCGCGCTCGGCGCTCCGCAGGCTGCGCAGCGCCCAGAACACGAAGAGGGCGCCGATCCCCGCGAGTAGCGCGAAGGCGAGCCCCGCCTTGACCGGATCGCCGGCGATGAACCCGCGCTCGGCGTCCAGTACGACGGTGATTGGGTTCACCGTCGCGGCCGTGTGCACCCAGCCGCCGAGCAGGCCGAGGGGCACGTACACGGGGGCCAGGAAGAGCGTCAGGAAGACCGGGACCTGCATCGCCGGCGCGGCCTGGAAGGTACGCAGGCGCATCGCCACGCCGGTGCCGAACAGCACCGCCGAGAAGTTTACGAGCAAGGCGAGCGTGTACAGGCCGACGAGCTCGATGCCGGCGCCGTGCAGCTTCATGCCGGCCAGGAAGGCCACCGTGGTGACGACGCTGATCGTGAACAGCGCCCGGACGAGGCCCGAGACCGCGTAGCCGGCGATCAGTGCACGACGGCGCGGTGCCGCCATCAGCATCCTGCGGGCGAAGCCACTCTCGAAGTCGCGCGCCACGGCGAAGCCCGTGAAGACCCCGCCGAAGGCCGACGCCTGGAGGAGGACGAACGCGTATTCGAACGCCGTGTATCCGGGCGGGAAGTGGAAGCCCGGCACCGACTCGATCCGCGACAGGCCGCCGGCAAACGCGGTGAAGAAGAACAGCGGGAAGATCATGGCCGGCAAGAAGAGCGCCGGGTTGGTGAAGAACCCATGCAGGTTTCGCCAGGCGACCCCGAGAACGACGGACCTGAAGCCGCGTGCGGTCATTCCCGCGCCATCCTCGTCCTGAGTGCCGAGGAGGCGGCCGCGAGCGCGAGCGCCGCCAGCCCGCCGCTGGTCAAGAACCCGAGCGCGAGCGCCTCCCCGTTCCAGCCGTCGATCAGCACGCTGCGGATACCTTCGAGCATGTAGGAGACCGGGTTCCAAGTAGCCACCGTGCGGAACCAGTCGATCTCGATCAGATTCCGCGGCAGCGCCATCGAGGACAGGAACAAGGCCGCGAACATGAGCGGGAATAGTCCCTGCACCGTCTCGCCCGAGCCGGTGCGCAGCGCTACCAGCGCCCCCAGGGAGCCGAAACCCAGCGTGCTGAGCAGCGAGATCGCCACGATCACGGGGATCCCGAGGGGGCCCGCCTCGAGACCGGCGCCGGCTGTGAGCCCGACCACCAAGAAGGTCGTCGCCTGTATCAGGGCGAGCACGATCACCCCCGAGAGCTGGCCCACCAGCAGAGCCACCCTGCGCAGCGGCGTCAGCGAGAGCCGGTTGAAGAAGCCGGTCTCGATGTCCGTGGCAACGTTCGTGCCCGCGCTCATGGCCGCGAACATCGTGCCCTGGAGGAAGGTCAGCGCAAGAGCGAAGGTGAGGTAGGAGTCGGTCGGGAAGCCGGGCAGCCCCGTGGCCGAGTCGAGACCACCGGCGTTGATCGCCAAGAGCAGCATCGGGAACAGCAGCGCAGGGACGACCATCGCCGGCTGGCGGAGCGTGCGCAGGACCGAGCGCTGCGCCACCGTCCCGATCTGCAGAGCGAGCGTGGAGCTCACGCAGCCGCGGCCCGCTGGGCCTCCTCGCGGGCGTGCTCGTCCTGCCGGGCGCCCTCCAGCGAGCGTCCCGTCTGGGCCAGGAAGACGTCGTTGAGCGTCGGCTGGTGAAGCTGGAGGTGCTCCACCTGGAGCTCCTCGGCGTCGAGGGCGCGCACGACGTCGGCGAGCGAAGCGTCGTCGCCGGACAGGCGGACCGTCGTCCCGCGAGGGGTGCCGGGCACGGGCTGGCCGAAGCGCTCCAGCACGGCGATGACCCGCCCAAGGTCATCGGGCTCGGCCGGTATGGCCTCGACGCTGGGCCGCCCGATCTGGGCCTTCAGCGCGTTGGGGGTGCCTTCCGCGACGATCTGGCCGTGGTCGATGATGCCGATCCGACGCGCGAGAACGTCTGCCTCCTCGAGGTACTGCGTCGTGAGGAAGACGGTCACCCCGCGGTCGGCCACCAGGCGCTGCACCTCCTCCCAGAGGGCGGTGCGGCTCTGCGGGTCCAGGCCCGTCGTGGGCTCGTCGAGAAACAAGATGCTCGGTTCGTGCACGAGCGCCAGCGCCAGGTCGAGCCGTCGCTTCATGCCGCCCGAGTAGCCGCCCACCTTGCGGTCGGCCGCGTCGGTCAGGCCGAGACGCTCGAGCAGGTCGTCCCCGCGCTGCCGTCGCAGCTCTCGCGGCAGTCCGTGCAGGGCCGCCTGGAAGCGCATGTGCTCGCGCCCCGTGAGGAACGGATCGAGAGCGGCCTCCTGGAGAGCGGCACCGATTGCCGTACGCACCTGTGCTCCGTCGCTCAGGATGTCGAAGCCCGCCACCCTGGCTGTTCCGTCGGTGGGCGGAAGCAGGGTGGTGAGCATGTGGACCGTCGTGGACTTGCCGGCCCCATTGGGCCCGAGAAAGCCGTAGACCTCGCCGGGCGCGACCTGCAGATCGATGCCGTCGACGGCGCGGGGCCCCTTCTTGAAGACCCTCACGAGACCTTCGGCCTCGATCGCGGCCGCGGTTCGATCGTTCATCCCCGGCACTCTACGGACCGGACTGCTGGAGCCGCCCTCGAGATAGCCGGACTTTGTCGCACCGACAGGCGCGCGCTTCGCGACATCCTCAGGAGGCGGCCGCTGGGCGCGAGGGGGCGGCCGCTAAGCTCAGAGCCCCGTTGGATGCGTTCCGGGCCCCGTCCTAGTCGCCGCTGACGACGCCCTCCTGCTTGGGGGGCGCCGGCGTGCCCGGTGTGTGGAGCAGGTTCTCCACCCCCCGCACACCGTCGACCTTCGCGGCTTCCTCGCCCAGGCGCCTGATCGTGTCCCGATCGGCTACCTCGCCGCGCAGGTAGGCCACGCCGTCCTCGACGTTCACCGACACGTCGCCCTTGGGCACGTCCGCCGCGCGGAAGATCTCAGTCTCGACCTTTCTCGCGAGCGCCGGGTCGTTGAGGCGCTCCTCAGCGGACGGCCTGTCGCCGATCGGAGCCGCCTCGTGGGCCACGCCCTTCGCCTGGCCGGCGGCGTAGCGCATCCTGCGCTCGGCCTCGGCGCCGCCTTTACGCACGTACTTCAGCGCCTGGTCGCGCACCACGTTGCGTCGACGCGCGCCGTCGTTCGGGTCGAGGAACCAGGCGGCGGCAGCGCCAAGCGCTGCGCCGAGCACAAGCGATGCCGATTTCATCTGTTCCAACTCCTTTCTCGATCTTGTGCCTTCTCCTCTTCCCGGGTCGGGCGGGCTAGAACCTCAGGAGCGCGGCGATCCCGCCCAGTGCTTCGAGCTGGTCGGCGCAATGCCTCACTGGCAGCACCTCGGCGGATTGCTGCACGGCCAACTCCACGGCGGCCTCGGTCACGTCGTCGAGCCGCTCGAGCTCGGTGCCGTCCACCGGACAGGCGCGCTGCTCGGCGCCGGTCACCCAGCCGCACTCGGGGCAGACGGCGCCCGGCGCCCTGAAGCGCTCGCTGACGAGGAGCGCCTCGACGCGGCGCTCCCCGAGGGCGCGTTCCACCTCGCCAAGGCCGGCCACCGCCCGCGAGCCCGCCTCCAGCCGGGCCAGGGCCTCCGTCTCGCGCCGCTTCTCGACCTCCTCGAAGCAGGGACGCGCGGCCTCCAGCACCTCCTCGGGACCGGAGTGCTCGACGTCGGCGTCGATCCGGCCGGCTACCCGCTCGGCCAGGTAGTGGTGCAGCTTCGACTCGAAGTCGGCCACCACCTCCGCAGTGCCGCCCAGCAGCAGGTGCTCGAAGGGGCGACGGCGGAAGTGGCGGAAGAGGACGTCGGCCGTGCGACGCAGATGGTCGGCGGCCTCCTTGTCGACGCTTCGCTGGTAGCGAGCCTGCGACCAGCCGCCCTGGTCGTGCTGTCCGTGGACGTCGTCGTGGACCCAGTCGAGCTCACGGAGGCCGTCCGGCGAGCCACGGAAGATGCGCCCCTCCCGCCGGTTCACGAGCGTGACGCACCACGCCTCGCGCCGCTCGAGCGCGGCAAGCGGCCCGACCAGCGGCGAGCGGCCGATGGCCACCCTGTTGCGCACCGGTCGCGGCAGCTTCACGGTCTCGAACAGCCCGGCCGACTCGGCGGCGAAGACCGCCACGGCACGCGCGCCGTCCGCGGCGAGCTCGTGCTCCAGGAAGGCACGTGCGCGCTCGAGGCTCGCGCGCAGGTCGACCTTGTCCCGGTGCGAGAGGCCATCGCGGTCGCGCACTCGTCGATCGGCCTCGTCGAGTAGCGACCTGGCCGCGGTGGCGCGCGCCGGTGGGGTGGCGAACTCGGTGGGATCCAGATCCAGATACAGGCTCAAGATCAGCGGCCGGTCGAGCCTGATCTCGGCCAGGCGGCGCAGTTCGTCTCTCCCGGGAGCGGCAACCTGCACGTCTCGGTCCTACCCGTTCTTCCCGCCCCTATTCGTGCGCCAGACGCTACAGCGGGGCCCCGCCCCGGGCAAGGGACGGGGCCCCCCGGGGACCTCAAGCATCCTGCGCCTGGGAGTCCCCGCCGTGGTGGATCAGCTTTCCGGAGGCAACCGCGCCGAGGCCGCCCACCAGGCCGGCGCCGAGGGCCGCCAACGCCCAGCCCAGCCCGCCCACGTCGAGGTCGAGCGCCGAGTCGAGCGACGCGTCGCCCGCCCCCAGGGCGGCGAGCGTGAATGCGACGGCTGCGTACACGAGCGGGAGCTCGGAGCCGCCACGGCTGTTCCAGATGCCCTTGCCGCGATGGGCGGTCAGGCTCGCAGCGACCATCGTCGCGATCAGAAGCGCCGCGGCCACCGGCACGAGCAGACCGAGCGCGAGCAGCGCACCACCGACGAACTCGTTGAAGCCCGCCGCAGACGCATGGAAGCGTCCGGGTTGCAGCCCGAGCGAATGCATGAGCGCGCTTGTGCCCTCGAAGCCGTGGCCGCCGAAGATCCCGAACAGCTTCTGGGCGCCGTGTCCCACGAACAGGAGTCCTACAAGGATGTGCAGAACAGCCAAACCAGTGTCCATCGCGTTACCTCCCGCGCCTTCAGGTGTTCCTATTACTTACGGAAGATTAGCAGAGTAGTTGCGCGTACAACCAGCGCTCTCCACGCTATACTTTCGATAGCAATCGAACTGTCGAACCGAATAGAGGCCAATTACGACTACGGACACGCTTACCCGGCTTCCCGATCCGGAGGCCAGGGCCACTGACCGCCGGCTGGAGCCGGAGGCCACGACCGATTCGCTGCAGCTCTTCTTCAATGAAGCGCGTCGCTACCCCCTGCTCACCGCCGAGGAGGAGGTCGAGCTGGCCAAGCGGATCGAGCGGGGTGACCTCGCCGCCAAGGAGCGCATGATCAACTCCAACCTGCGGCTGGTCATCTCCGTCGCCCGCAAGTACCAGGGGCAAGGCCTGCCCCTCGGCGACCTGATCCAGGAGGGCATGCTCGGCCTGATCCGCGCCGTGGAGAAGTTCGACTGGCGCAAGGGCTTCAAGTTCTCGACGTACGGGACGCTCTGGATCCGCCAGGCCATCGGCCGCGGACTCGCCAACTCGAGCCGCACCGTGCGGCTGCCCGTGCACATCACTGCGCGCGCCCGCAAGATCGCGGACGCCACCCGCCGCCTCTCCGCCGAGCTCGGCCGCGAGCCGACCGTCGAGGAGGTCGCCAAGGCCGTCGAGCTGCCCGTCGACGAGGTGGAGGACATCCGCAACGCCGACCGTCTGCCGGCAAGCCTCGACCAGGGCGTCGGGGAGGATGGCGACACTGCCCTGGGCGACCTGATTCCTGGTGACGCCCCGGCGGTCGACGAGGAGGTCACCGAGGAGGAGGCGGACGCGACGCTCCGTGAGGCCGTGGACGCGCTGCCGGAGGCCGAGCGAAACGTCGTTCGGCTCCGCTTCGGCTTGGACGAGCGCGAGCCCGTGGCCCTGCGCGAGACGGGTCGCCGGCTCGGACTCTCGAGCGAGCGCGTCCGGCAGCTCGAGGATCGCGCCCTCAAGCGCCTGGCTCGCGACGAGGCTCTGGGCGCGCTGCGCGAAGCAGCCTAGCCTCAGCGCACGCCCGCCCCGTCTCGCTCACGAGCTCCTCGAGCTGAGCCCGCATGCCGCCGCGCCGCTGCGCGGCGCGGCGGCGATCCGCTCCTCCCCCCTCCCGCAGGAGGCGCTCGACCAGGTCGAGCGCCTCCGGCTGGGAGGAGTGTCGCTTCGCCTCCGCCAGCGCCAGGCGGGCGGCTTCGCGGACCGGCATGAGCCTGCCGCCCGCGATCACCTCGGCATCGAGGCCGTCACGAGCCGCGCGGAAGGCCGACCAGGCGATCGCCTCGGTCGGCACCTCGTCACGCGGCGAGTTGGCCTCGAGGCGCGCAAGGGCCTGCACGAGCGCCGCCAGGGCGGTCACGTCCTCGAGCCGGGACTGGGCGTCGAGCTCCCTTACCTCGACGGTCCCGAGCCGCGGATGCAGCCTCACGTCCCACCAGAGGAGCGTGTAGTCGCTCGGTCCGCCGCCCGCGGCGACCGCCGCAAGGACGGCCTCGTAGTCGTCGTAGTCCCGCAGCGCGCGGGGCACGCCGCGGCCGGGGTAGGCGCGCACGACGGCCGCCCGGGCGCTCGCCATCCCGGAGTCGCGCCCGTACCACCACGGCGAGTTGGCGGCGAGCGCTTGGAGCAGCGGCAGCCGCGCACGTAAGCCGTTGAAGACCCGCACCGCGGTGTCCCTGTCGGGGATGCCCACGTGTACGTGGAGTGCGCACTCGGGCGTGCGCCGGATCAGCCCGCGCATGGTCTCCTCGACCCGCGCGTAGCGCTCGGAGCGCACCAGCTCCACCTCGCCGAACTCCGCCGCCGGATGAAGTCCCGATCCCAAGACCGTGGCGCCCGCGGCCGCGGCCGCCAACCGAGCGGCGGCGAGCGCCTCGACCGCCTCCCCCGGCGTCGCCTCAGGCAGCGAGCGCAGCTCGATCTCGCAAGCGAACGCCTCGTGATCGGCCTCCCAAGCCCCCGATCGCTCCATGACGCCGAGCACCCGCTCGGCGTCATGGACGAGGCCATACGTCGGCGGGCGCACCAGCAGGAGCTCCTCCTCGATCCCTAGCGTGAAGGGTGCGCCTCGGCCGAAGGCGTGGTCCACGTTAGACACCCAGGGCCGACTCGGCAGCCAAGCGACCTAGCACGAGGGCCGCACCGAGCCCGCTCGCCCAGCCGCCGGTGGCGATACCGCCCACGTCGCCCCCACACGCGAACACCCCTGGTGCCGCCTGGGCCCTCTCGTTCACCCGCAGCCCCCCGAGCGTCGCCGTGACCCCCGCGACGGTCTGCACGGCCACCTGCCCCCGCTCGCGCCGCACCGGCGCCCCGGCCGAGGCAGCGGCCTCGACCATCTCCCCCAC
>Ga0126315_10001107_pt1 | contig 10142 bp, 9 predicted proteins | sample Plot106_FD_92534 | JGI IMG/M metagenome (GOLD analysis project Ga0126315, IMG submission 92534) | Serpentine soil microbial communities from UC McLaughlin Reserve, CA, USA - Plot106 | ecosystem: Environmental > Terrestrial > Soil > Grasslands | place: USA: UC McLaughlin Reserve, Lake County...
CAACCTGCAGAAGGTGACGGCCCAGCAGATCGGGTTGAGCCCGAACCTGACGGTCGGTGCCAACTCCTCGGGCGGCGTTTTGGGGAAGATGATCAGCCCGCAGAACCTCGCCGTCGGCACGAGCGCCACGGGACTCCAGGGCAAGGAGGGCGACCTCCTGCGCCTGGTCCTGAAATGGTCCATCGGGCTCACCATCGTCTTGGCGATCCTGGTGACCCTCCAGGCCTACGTGTTCAGGTTCATGGTTCCCGGCTAGGGGGCTTCCTGCGAGCGTCTATCCCATCCGCGCTTGCCGCTTGAACGAGAGCGTTATGAGCTGGCGTACCGCGATGGTGAGGGCCGTCATCGCCACCGCCATCCACGTGGGGTTGAGGACCAGGTTCAGGATGGTGGCACCCACGAAGAACTCCAGGCCCAGGGCCGCGTGCTCCGTTATCCGTCTGGCGACCCGGCCCCTGCCCCCCGCTCCTCGGGCTTCGAGGGTGGCTTGCATGATCCCGAGAAAGATCACCAGACTACCCGCCATCAGCGCGAAGATCCGCAAGGCGTTGACCACGGCGTCGTACAGGCCAGCCCCTAGCTCCGCAGGGCGTCGCCCTGGGGCGCCACCTCCTGGCGTTCGCGCTCGAGCTCCTTGGAGAGGAAGTAGTTGAGCGCCGTCCGGATCACCACGATCGCCCCCAGGAGCAGCACGTCATCGAAGGTGGGGGCGACCGCCGTGCTGAGGATGTCGGCCCCGATCTGGAACTCGAGCCCCAGCGCCAGGAAACGTCCCAGGTACAGCCGGATCTCGGTGTTCGTGTACTCTCTGAGCCCCAGCAGGGTCAGGGCGTACCTGAACGCCGTCGACAGGGCCCCGATCCCCACTATGGCCGCCCCTATCGCCTCGATAACCAGGCGCAGGTAGTCGACCGCCGTGATCAAATACTCTTCCACTACCCGATATGTTGAAGCCTCCGCGGAACAAAGGCAAACGTAGCGCCGGAAGCCGCCGACTCCGTAACGCGATGCCGGGGGCCCGAGGATGGACCGAGCCGCTGTGGGGAACGATAGCCAGCCGGGCGAGAGAGACAGCGTGAGCAAGTTGAGCGTCATCGTCCCGACGCTGAACGAGGAGGGCCACGTCGGTGTCCTGCTCTCCGATGTGGCGGCCCAGACACGGAAGCCGGACGAGGTACTGGTCGTCGACGCGGGTTCCGCGGACGGCACCGTCCCGGTGGTGCGGCGTTTCCCCTCCGTGAGGCTGCTGGCGGGGACGCCCCCCGTGGCGTGCGGGAGGAACGTGGGTGGGCGGAGCGCGGCCGGGGACGTCTTGATCTTCCTGGACGCCGACGTTCGGCTGCCCGGCAACTTCTTCGAACGTTTCCTGGAGGAGTTCGAGGGCCAGCATCTCGACGTCGGCTGCCCCCTCTACGTGCCCTACCGCTCTACGCCGGTGGTGGAGGGCTTCCACGCGCTCTTCAACTTCGTCACGAAAGCGTTCCAGGGCTTCCTGCCGTCGGGGGCGGGACATTGCATCGCTGTCCGGGGCGACCTCTTCCGGGAGAGTAGAGGCTTCGACCCGAGCCTGAAGTTCGACGACATAGAGTTGATCCGGCGGCTCTCGAAGGGGCGACGCTTCGGTATCGTCGGGGAGCGGGTCTTCGTCTCCGGCCGGCGCTACAGGGAACAGGGCGTCCCGCGCATGATCCTAAAATACTCGCTCATGTCGCTGATTTTCGCCCTCGGCAAGTTCGAGTGGGCGAACCGCATAGACTACGAGTTCGGAAAACACAGTCGCTGAGACGAGGAAAGACGCCAGCATCTCCGCGGATGAGTTCGAGACGAACTCGCGGTCTTACTCGCCGGGACCTGTTCGAGAATACCGGTGCCACGATTTTGCGGGCTGGCGGTCTCCTCTACCTTTCCTACCGCCGGTCCGTGTGCTCGCTCTACAGGACCCGTCGGCAAGCGACCCCTTAGCGAGACGCCCCTGCCGGGTGACGTTTACAAATAGTGCAGCCTAGGCGGTCCCGGTCGTTGCGTCGGGCGTCCCTTCGGTCAGCACACGACGGATCATCGCCGCACGCTGTCTCGCGTCCTTCGCCCGCTCCTCGAAGCGGGCTGCAGCGTAGGGGTGATCGTGTCCGCGCGATCAGGCGGCCAACCTGTCGGCCATCGTCGCGCTCTCCTCCAGGGTGTTGAGGGCCAAGTACAGCGCACCTTCCAGCGCCTCGGTGTTCTCGTCCAGCACGCCGTCGACGGTATAGGCGTGGCCCAACCGGCACCGGAACCTCAGGAGTCCACCGTCTTCGATCTCGAAAAGTCCGGCGGCGCCACGAAGATCCGGCCGTTCCTTATACGGTCGCCGTCCCGGGAGTGCATGGCCTCCAGCGGCCCGGCACAAACCAGGATGTGGGGCAGGACGCTGGGCACCGCCTCCGGGAAGTGGACGACCACAAACACAGCCGCCGGCAGGTCCGGTGGCAGGTCGCCTACGAGTTTCCTCAGAGCCTAGATCCCGCCTGTGGAGGCACAGATGGCCGCTATGTCGTGTTCGTTCAACGCGATCCTTCTTCGGCACCCGCCTTCGAAGGGCTTCCTTACCGCACGCTGCGCGGCCCCTGGCGCGTCCTTCCGCGCAGTAGCCACAGCGCAGTATTGGGTAAAGAAACACATATTCGGGCCTCGCACCTAGAAAGATCCGCCGTAGATGAATAAAATTCTGTAGGTGGTGCGTCCGTGGGAAGGGTGGTCTTGGTGGTTTTCCTCCCGGCACTCGGGCTCACGCAGGAGGCGGCTAGTTTGTCGGACACCGAGACATCTTCGCAGCGGCAGGAGGCTACTAGCATCCTGGAGAGCATAAACGACGCCTTTTTCGCGCTGGATCGGGAGCGGCGGTTCACCTACGTCAACCGCAAAGCGGAGCAATTCTGGGCCAAGACACGCGAGGAGCTCGTCGGTAGGAACATCTGGGAGGTGTTCCCGCAGACGGTCGGCTCGATGCCCTACCAAGAGATAGAGCGGGCGCTCGAGGAGAACGCCGCCGCTAACTTCGAAGCCGTCTCGCCCATCTCGCACACCTGGTTCTCCTCCCGGGTCTATCCTTCCCCGGATGGGGTCTCGGTGTTCTTCCAGGACATCACGAAGCGAAAAGAGGCTGAGGAGGCGCTGCGCGAGAGCGAGGAGCGGCTGCGGCGGGCGATCGAGATCGAGACGGTCGGTGTCATTTTCTTCAGAACCGACGGTAGCATCATCGGTGCCAACGATGCTTTTCTCCAGATGAGCGGCCACAACCGTGAGGATCTGGCGAAAGGGCTGGTGCGGTGGGACGAAATGACACCCCCGGAGTGGATGCCGCATTCCCTGAAAGCCGTCGAGGAGTTCAAATCAACCGGGCGCACTACGCCTTACGAAAAGGAGTACATCCGCAAGGACGGCTCGCGCTGGTGGGCCCTGTTCGCCGCGACGCGCCTCGGTGACGAAGAGGGCGTGGAATTCATAATTGACATCACCGAGCGTAAGGAAGCAGAGGCGGAGCGCGAGCGGCTCATCGCCCACGAGCTGACGGCCCGCGCCCAGGCCGAAGAGCGCCGCCGCCTCTCCCGCGAGCTGCACGACCGCGTGGCCCACGACATCGCCCTCGTGCACCAGAGCCTGGAGCTCCACGAGGCCCTCAAGCATAAAGACCCAGAAAGGGCCGCGGCCAAGATGGAGCTCGCCAGGAGTACGGTAAAGGAGGCCCTCGAGTCCACCAGGGACCTCTCTATGGAGCTCAGGCAGCCGGAGGTGCGGCGGGGCCTGGAGGCGGCCCTCGCGGACCTCCTGCACGACGTCGTACCCCCGACCGTCGACTCCAACCTCTCGGTGGACGGCGACGAGGCGCTGGTGCCGCCCGAGACCCGCAACCAGCTGTTCCTGATCTTGCGCGAGGCCATCCGCAACGCCGTCACGCACTCCGGGGCCGCCCGGATAGCGGTGGAGCTGGACATCGCCCCGGAGCGGATCGTTGGGCGCGTCGAGGACGACGGGCGCGGATTCGATCCCGAAGAGGTCCGCAGTGCGGGCTCCAACGGGCTCCGGGCGATGGAGGAGCGTGCGGCGCTCGTCGGGGGCACACTCGTCCTGTCATCTGCCCCGGGCGGAGGCACGCAGGTCAGGGTGTTCGTGCTCTCGGAGGATGGATGATGGCGCACGACGGCCGGATCAAGGTCCTCCTGGCGGACGACCACACCATGTTCCGCCAGGGGCTCAAGGAGATGCTCGGCACCGGCGGCGACATCGAGGTCGTCGGCGAGGCGTCCGACGGCGAGGAGGCCGTGGCCCTGGCCAAGAAAATCAAGCCCGACGTGGTGATCCTGGACGTCGAGATGCCGGTCATGGGGGCGGCCGAGGCGATGGACCTGTTGTTGAAGGTCTCGCCTACGCCCAGGGTGATCATACTGACCATGCACGACAACCCGCGCCTCGTGCGGGAGTTCCTGGGGCGGGGAGCGAGCGGCTACCTGAGCAAGAGCGCCACACTCGAAGGGCTCCTCACGGCCGTCCGCACCGCCGCGGAGAGCCCTTTAGGCCCGCGCCAGGAGAACGTGGTGCTGGCCGTGCCCCGCGCCGTGCTCGAACGGGTGGAGAACGAGGTCGAAGGCGAACCGTCGGGACGGGAACTCGAGATCCTGCTCCTGGCCGCCCGCGGACTCAGTAACCGCCAGATCGCCACCACCCTCACGATCTCCGAGGGGACCGTCAAGCGCCACCTGGCCAACCTCTACGCCAAGATAGAGGTCGGCTCGAGGGGTGAGGCCACGCGCAAGGCCCTCTCGGAGGGTTGGATCACAACCCGAGACCTGACCCAGGAATTGAAGAGGGACACCCGAGTATCAGACGGCCCTCGATCCCGCTCCTTCCCGCAGGCGAGAGGAAACTGAAGTCGAGTCGGCCGCGCCTAACGGGCGGTGCAGCATGAGCTATGATTCGGCCGGAGTAGATCTGGATGGGAGGCCCGGCTTGTCCGACGCGTTATGTGTTCCGCCGCGCGGCATACTCGGAAAGGCCCTACGCCCGTGCGGGTAGCGCTGTTCATAACCTGCTTTAACGACACGCTCTTCCCGGAGACGGGACGGGCGACCGTCGAGGTGCTCGAGAGGCTCGGACACGAGGTCGAGTTCCCTTTCGCACAGACCTGCTGTGGCCAGATGCACTTCAACACCGGCTACCAGCGCGAGGCGATACCGCTCGTGCGGCGCTTCGTCGAGGTCTTCTCCCCCTACGAGGCCGTCGTCGCCCCCTCCGGCTCCTGTGTCGGCATGGTGCGCGAGCTCTACCCCATGGCGGCGAAGCTTGCGGACGACGAGCCCTTAGGAAGAAGGATCGAGGCCCTCGCCCCTAGAGTGTTTGAGCTCTCCGAGTTCCTGGTCAAGAAGCTCGGGGTAACCGACGTCGGCGCCTACTACCCGCACCGCGTGACCTACCACCCGACCTGCCACTCCCTGAGGATGCTAGGGGTAGGCGACGCGCCGCTCGAGCTGCTCAAGGCCGTGCGGGGCATAGACTTCGTGGAGTTGCCGGAGGCCAGAGAGTGCTGCGGCTTCGGCGGGACGTTCGCGGTCAAGAACGCCGACACCTCAGCCGCCATGCTCGGCGACAAGATCCGGCACGTCCTCGATACGGAGGCGGAGGTCTGCACCGCCGGGGACAATTCGTGCCTGATGCACATCGGAGGCGGCCTCAAACGGCTCCGGGCCGGGGTCGAGACCGTCCATCTGGCACAGATACTCGCCAGCGGAGCTAAGGAGGAACGGGAGTGACCCCTAAAGCCAGACCTCCCGACGCCTTCTCGCCCGGCAAGACCCCATCATTCGAAGAATCCGCCAGGAAGAGCCTCAACGACGCCCAGCTGAGGCGCAACCTCGGCAAGGCTACCAGGACCATCCGCGAGAAGCGGGCCGTCGTGGTCGAGGAGATGCCCGACTGGGAAGAGCTGCGCGAGGCCGGGCGCGCCCTCAAGACGCGCGTCATGCGCCACCTCGACGAGTACCTCTTGCTGCTCGAGGAGTCCGTGGCGAAGGCCGGCGGGCACGTCCACTGGGCGCGCGACGCCACGGAGGCGAACCGCATCATCGCCGGCATCGCGAAGAGCCACGACGCCGAAGAGGTCGTCAAGGTCAAGTCCATAGCGACCGACGAGACCAAGCTCAACGAGCACCTCGAAAGGGAGGGGATCACCGCCTACGAGACGGACCTGGCGGAGCTCATCATCCAGCTCGCCGGGGAGACTTCGTCCCACATCCTGGTCCCGGCGATCCACAAGAACCGGGCGGAGATCCGGGCGATCTTCATGCGCGAGCTCGGCGTAGAGGAGCTCTCCGACGATCCCGCCGACCTCACCAACGCCGCCCGCCTCTACCTGCGTGAGAAGTTCCTGGGGGCCAGGGTCGGCATCTCCGGGGCGAACTTCGCGGTGGCCGATACCGGGACGGTGTGCGTCGTCGAGTCGGAGGGCAACGGCCGGATGTGCACGACGCTCCCCAACGTGCTCGTAACGCTGATGGGTATAGAGAAGGTCATCCCGACCTGGCGGGACTTCGAGGTCTTCATGCAGCTCCTCCCCCGCTCCTCGACCGCCGAGCGGATGAACCCCTACACCTCCTTCTGGACCGGCGTCTCCGAAGGCGACGGGCCCAAAGAGTTCCACCTCGTCCTCCTGGACAACGGGCGCACGAACGTGCTCGAAGACGAGGTAGGGCGCCAGACCCTGAACTGCATCCGCTGCTCGGCGTGCCTGAACGTCTGCCCCGTCTACGAACGCACCGGCGGACACGCCTACAACTCCGTCTACCCCGGACCGATCGGGGCGATCCTGACGCCCCAGCTCGTCGGCGTAGGCAAGCCGGGCCCCGACTCTCTACCGTATGCCTCGTCGCTGTGCGGGGCGTGCTACGAGGTCTGTCCGGTCAAGATCAACATTCCGGAGGTCCTGATCCACCTGCGGGGCCGCGTCGTCCGCCGCCGCCAGGACCGCGACGGCCTGCGCTCGAAGCTCGACCCCGAGAACGTCGCGATGCAGACCGTGGCGAGGATCTTCTCCGACCAACAGCGTTTCGAGCAGGCCCAGAGGCTCGCCCGCATCGGCCAGTGGCCGCTCGCCCGCAGCGGCGCGATCCACCGCCTCCCCGGCAAGCTAGCCGGCTGGACGGATGTGCGCGACCTGAAACCCATCCCACAGCAGAGCTTCCGCGAGTGGTGGAAGAAGAACCGGGGGACAAGCTAGTGGCTACCGCGAAGGAGACGATCCTGTGGCGCATCCGCCGCGCCACCCGCGACGTGCCACAGGACGAACGCCCCGAGGACGTGCCCGTCGAGCGCGGCTACCGTAGGGAGGACGACGCCCGGCGCGCGGAGATCGTCGAACGCTTCGCCGAAAGCGTGGCCGAGTACAAGGCCACGGTCCATCGCGTAAAAGAAGACGAGCTACCCGGCGCCATAGAAGAAGCCCTCAAGCGGCGCGGCGTGAGACGCCTCGTCGTCCCCCCGTACCTCCCGAGGGAGTGGATCCCCGAGGGCGTTGAGGCTCTACGCGACGCGGCCCGCCCACGCCTCACCAAAGAAGTGCTCGACGAGAGCGACGGCGTGCTCACCGGCTGCGCTCTGGGGATAGCCCAGACCGGCACCATCGTCCTCGACTCCGGTCGCGCGCAGGGCCGCCGGGCGCTCACCCTCCTGCCCGACTACCACCTGTGCGTCGTGAGGGAGGATCAGATCGTGGGCCTCGTACCCGAAGCTTTCGCCAGCCTCGAAGAGACGGTGAAGGCCGAGCGTCGGGCCGTTACCTTCATCTCCGGCCCTTCGGCCACTTCGGACATCGAGCTCAACCGGGTGGAGGGCGTGCACGGCCCGCGCACCCTCGAAGTGCTCATCGTCGGCTGACGAAGCAGAGATCCTTCTGGCCTGGCGCGACGCTACGAAAGCGCGACGCTGCGGCGGGACCTCAATTTACCGGCTGCTGTAGCCTACGTGCACGAGCCCGGTGATGAGGCCGTAGGCCAGGTGGCCCAACAGGCTCATGAGCATAGGCGGGGTAAAGGCCGCGGCGAACTGCAAGCCCATGCCCAGGAGCAGCGGCTTCAGGTTCATCGGGCTGAGCACCCACCCGATCACCCCGTAGACGAGGCCGAAGAGCGCACCCTGGACGTAGGTGTGGCTAAGGGTCCCGAAGATCAGGCTGAAGAGGGCGCCGATGATCACGCTGTTGAACATGTGGGTAGACGAAGCCAACCAGCACGGATTTGCTCCCGACCACCATCGCGACCATCGGCAACATGCCCATCATCGCCCTCAAGGAAGTCCCCGCCCACCTGGCGAACTTCATCCTACATCTCATCGAGAGCGAGGGTGTGGTGACCTCAGAAGGCTTCAAGATAGGTCCACGAGATAAATGAACACTCGCCGATTTCATGGTGGCGACTTTTCCAACTGTTCGTAGCAGACTTTGGCTCAAACCATGTGATCCATGGGTGCCATGAGGCCGGCAGAAGTGCTGGTGACATCCACGAACGTCCTTCGGGATTCACCTAGACTCTCCCATGTGGCTTGTTTACTCCATTGGAAGATGCTGTTGCGACGCTCGCTCGGGGAGATGCCCGTTTAGGATCGGTAGGAGAACAGCTGAGATCGCCCAAGCAAGGGGGACAGATGAAGTAGCCCCAACGGGTCGAGCCCACCGACCGCGTCTGAAGCCGCATTGAAGTGGCCCGAGCGTTCCGCCGGTTTCTGATAGGCCATTCCGGCTGATCCAAAGCCGCTTAACCACACCGATTTCCGGACCCGCCTGGCACACTTATCTTTGAGAGGGACGGGCTACCTTCTCGGTAATCGAGGCGACAAAAGGGCCGGGGTAACGGAGTCCCCGACCCTCCGATTCGTGCTTTTCGCAACAGAAGGGGCTTTTAGCGCTCCGGCTGCCTCTCCTGCTACGTGCAGCCCACGGCCCCGGTGGAGAGAGCAACCGAGACTGTGCCCGGGAAGTCATCCGCGTTTGGGATCGCCAGGTCGCTGGCGCGATCGCGGTTGAATCTCCCGGCAGCGAGGAGGTAGGGTGCCTGGCCGGCCTCGAACGACTGCACGTGTTCGAACCTCCCGCTGCCGTCGCCCACCAGCACCGCGATCGACGGCATGTCGCCCGTACCACCGTCGGCCGTGGCGAGATCGCTGTGGCAATCGCCGTTGAAGTCCCCAACCGTTAGGGCAATGGCCTGCGGATTTCCCTGCGCCACCTCGGAGTCCAGCTGGACGAAGCGGACAGGCTGGAACGTGCCATCTCCCTTCCCGAACAGCAGCGACACCTGCTCGGTGTACTGGACGTCATTGGCGGTGGCCAGGTCCTTGCGCCCATCCTCGTTGAAGTCGCCGACCGCGATGTTCGTCGGCCGGATACCGACGTCGAAGCGCCGTCCCTCTCCGAAGGTGCCATTCCCCCTACCCAGGAAGATCAGCACATCGTTGAAGTAGTGATCCGAGACCGTGAGGTCTTGACGGGCGTCCCCGTTGAAGTCGGCAACCTCGACCTCGACGAGGTTGCCGTTGTTGAAGGGGACGGGTAGGTCCGGCTGGCGGGAGAACGTCCCGTCGCCTCTACCGAGGAGGACGCCAACGGTCACGGTGCCCAAGTTAGCCGTCGCCAGGTCGACGTGGCCGTCGCGGTTGAAGTCGCCGGAAGCGATCGAGAATGGCCACGAGTTCGAGAACAGCCGGACGTGCGTCGCCGGGGCGAACGTCCCATCGCCCTTCCCGAGGAGGATCGAGACCGCTTTCTCACCCGAGCCGGCATTCGCCGTCGCCAGGTCCTGACGTCCGTCCTCGTTGAAGTCTCCAACGGCGATGACCATCGGCCTGCCGCCCACCGGCTCGGCGGGCGTCGGGGAGAGCCCCACCTTCGGGGCCGTTGTGTGGCGGAAGGTCCCGTCGCCCCTTCCGAGGAGGATCGAGACCGTGTCGTCCAGTTGGTTCGCAACGGCCAGGTCTCTGGGCCCGCCGTTGAAGTTTCCAACCGTGACCGAGAAGGGATTCCAGCCGACCCCGTATTTCGTCGTCTGCCCGAAGACGTTGCTCTCGACGGCGGAAACCTCTGCCTGCGCGCCCGAAAGTGCAGCCAAAATCGTCACGAGCAC
>Ga0126315_10001108_pt1 | contig 10138 bp, 6 predicted proteins | sample Plot106_FD_92534 | JGI IMG/M metagenome (GOLD analysis project Ga0126315, IMG submission 92534) | Serpentine soil microbial communities from UC McLaughlin Reserve, CA, USA - Plot106 | ecosystem: Environmental > Terrestrial > Soil > Grasslands | place: USA: UC McLaughlin Reserve, Lake County...
AGAAAACTATTGGCAACAGCAGAAACTAATGTAACGCAGAAAAAGAGTATGGCTTACGATTCATCATCGATCACAGTTTTGGAAGGGCGCGACGCGGTCCGTAAGCGTCCGGCGATGTACATCGGATCGACTGGCGAAATCGGCCTGCACCACATCGTGTATGAAGTGGTTGACAACTCAATCGACGAAGCGCTGGCAGGCTATTGCGATACTGTTGACGTAACAATCCATCTCGATAATTCGATCACGGTTATTGATAACGGGCGTGGCATCCCGGTTGACGAAATCAAGAAAGAAAAGAGATCCGCTGCCGAAGTGGTGATGACCAAGCTTCACGCCGGCGGCAAGTTTGATTCAAACGCTTATAAGGTTTCGGGTGGTCTGCACGGCGTCGGTGTTTCGTGCGTCAACTTCCTTTCCGAGAAGCTGCACCTCGAGATCTGGCGCGACGGAAAGACTTACGAACAGGAGTATGCGCGAGGCATTCCGGTTGCCCCTTTGAAGCAGACGGGAAAGACGCGCAAGCGCGGCACGAAAATCACCTTCAAGCCGGACGCGCAGATCTTCACCGAAATGGCCTTCAGCTTTGACAAGCTCTCAGAGCGCCTGCGTGAGAAGGCTTTCCTCAACAAAGGCATCCGGATCACGATCAAGGATGAACGAGAAGAGCCGGAGCGCTCGCACGAGTTCTATTACAAGGGCGGCATCGCGGAGTTCGTCAAGCACCTGAATAAGAACAAGTCGACCTTGCACGACAAGCCCATCTACTTCGAAAGGGAAGGCGACAGTCTCTCGCTTGAAGTGGCTATCCAGTACAACGACGGCTACGACGAGAAGGTCTACTCGTTTGCCAACAACATCAACACGGTAGACGGAGGCACGCACCTCTCCGGTTTTCGTTCGGCGTTTACCAGAACGATTAACGCTTACGCACAGTCTTCAGGTCTGGCGAAGAATTTCAAAAGCTCGCTGACGGGCGACGACGTGCGCGAGGGACTGGTGGCGGTGATTTCTGTAAAGCTGCCGCAGCCACAGTTTGAGGGCCAGACGAAGGGCAAACTCAATTCGGACGTGAAAGGGGCGGTCGAGTCGTTCCTGAACGATCGTCTGACAGAGTTCTTCGAGCAGAATCCACCTGTAGCGAGAAAAATTGTCGGGAAGGCGCTTGATGCCGCGCGTGCGCGCGAAGCGGCTCGCAAGGCGCGGGAAATCGTCCGCAAGGGCGCAATGGGCTCCACGATGTTGCCCGGCAAGCTTGCTGATTGCCAGGAGCGCGACCCTGCGCTATGTGAAATCTATATCGTCGAGGGTGATTCGGCCGGCGGTTCAGCCAAACAGGGCAGAGACCGGAAGAACCAGGCCATCCTGCCTCTCAAGGGCAAGATTCTGAATGTGGAAAAGGCCCGTTTCGACAAGATGCTCGGCCACAGCGAGATTAAGTCGCTCATCACGGCGCTCGGCACCGGCATCGGTAAAGACGATTTCGATCTCAGCAAGCTCCGTTATCACAAGATCATTCTGATGACGGACGCTGACGTTGACGGCTCTCACATCCGGACACTGCTCCTGACCTTCTTCTACCGGCAGATGCCGGCCCTGGTTGAGGGCGGATTCGTCTATATCGCCCAGCCCCCGTTGTTCAAAGTAAAGCGCGGGAAGAAGGAAGAGTACATCAAAGACGAGAGTTCGATGATTCAGTACCTCATGCGGCAAGCGACGGGTGACATGAGCGTCAAAGCGGCCGGGGCCGGCGAACCCATCGAAGGACGCGAATTAGCGAGATCGCTGGAAAAGATGGTCGATTTTAAACGTTACTGCGAGCGAGCTACGAGGCGGCTCGCTGGAGACCCGCAATTATTGAATATCCTCCTGGAATCGCTGAGCGGCCGCAAAGGCGTGCTCCGAAAGGAAGGACAAACGCTCCGGAAAGTCTTCCAGGACGCCGACCTGATGGCGAGGATCGAGGGGGCTTTGGACAAGGCTGGTTACAAGACTGAGCTGACGTCAGACGAAGAGCACGGTCTGTGGGAGATCGAGACCGTCTCGAATACCGGTGTGAATCTTCTCATCGATTGGAATTTCGCCAGCTTTGTCGAGTTTCAGAAAGCGGTAGAGCTCTTTAAGACGCTTGAAGACGACCTTGCCGCCCCGTTTATTTCGGGTGAGAACGGCACCAGCGAAGAAGTCCCGACGCGTGAGGCGCTGCTCGAGAAAGTGTTAACGGCAGCAAAGAAAGATTTGTCGATACAGCGTTACAAAGGTCTCGGCGAAATGAACCCGGAGCAGCTCTGGGAAACCACGATGAACCCCGACAAGCGCACCTTGCTTGAAGTGAGGATCGACGACATGGTGGAAACCGACCAGATCTTCACGGTGCTGATGGGCGACGCCGTCGAACCGCGGCGGAAGTTCATCGAAGACAACGCACTCGACGTGAGAAACCTGGACGTATAGTTTTGTAGCCACGGATTTACACCGATAACACGGATTAAGTCTTATCCGTGATCATCCGTGTAAATCCGTGGCTAATTCATTCACGAAACCTCTCAACTCTAAAGCGCCATAGCTTGATCGGTTTGCCGGGAGCGATGCCTGCCTTCCGGGCGGCGATCTCGACCTGCTGTTTTGCGTCAGTGATGCCCGGAATATCGGGAAGCAGCAATCCGCGGTGAGCGCCATTTTCATCTTCAACAATCACGCCAAAGACGGCCGGATCCAGATCCTCCATCACCGTCTCCTCCGGTGGAAAGAGAACATCGACTGAATAACGGAGGCTTGATAACTCTTCGACTCTTACCGGTTCAAAGCGGGGATCGTTTGTTGCGGCGTTGATCGCGTTGGCTACTATCTCCTGGGCCAGGGTATCTCTGGTTGGCTCGATTGTTCCGATGCAGCCGCGCAGGTCTCCATCGTGCGTTTTTAGTGAAACGAAGCACGGCGCCGGCGCTCCCAGAAGTCCGCGTGCGAGCCCGCGGGGCTCGGGAATGTCACCGCGGCCAATGAACGCTTCCACGGCTTGTCGCGCCAATGCAGTCGGCTCAACATAGTCACTCGCAAGCCGTTGTTTACTCTCAGCGGCGCCGGGCTGATTCGTCAGTTGGGCGACTAAATAACCAACGCCGAAAGGCGCTTCGTAACTCAGCACTTCACACGACAAAGGCAGCTCGGAGCAGGCGCCGATTGCGACCAGCATCGAACGATAGCCACACTCGCCGGCAAGCCGGCGCAAACCATGATCGATCTCAGCGATTTTTTGCGGTGTGTTCGAACGCAGCGCATCGACGACCTGTTCGTCAAAGACGTGCGCGTCAGGATTGTAACCAGCCGGAGCATGCGGCTTGAGCCTGTGACTCAAGTCGCCACTGGCTATGAACGCGACACGCTTGCCGACGCGATCGACCGCTCTTTTGATACACGATCCGAAACGCAGATGATCTTCGTTTGAGAGAAAGCTGTAGCCCAGTGTCACCACCTGACCTTCCCATCCGTTGTGAAACAGGAAGTAGAGTGGAACGGCGGTACCATGATCCAGATCGTGGCTCGGCAGGGGCACCACTTCATACTTCTCGAACGCAGCGCTCTCTTTAATGGCGGCGAGCAATTCTTCGTCGACAGGGGCGGAGAAATAAGTACCGGGCGCGCTGAAATTCGCAAAATCGCCGATGACTTCAGGGCCTTCGTAGGCGACAAAAGAATCGGCCTCGAGTGGAGCATGCGGCGAGATCACGATCACAGACTCTGCGCCTGAGTCGATCAGGCGTCTGGTCAGTTCCGCCATCGCCTCGATGGAATCTTCCACGCGCGCGATAGACTCGCGGCCAACCTCAGGCACCATGATTGGTGGATGCGGTGTAATGGCGGAAAAGACTAGGCAGCTCTGGGTAGCCATCATGCGTCTTCGTGGTTTGGAGGGAACGACTGTATTCTAGCTCCGTTGAGAAGCATTATGAAAGTAGCCTATGACCTGTTGATTGTGGGCGCTGGGCCGGCCGGATCGTTTGCGGCGGAGTTACTCGCGAGAGGCGGAGCGAAAGTAGCGCTTTTTGATGGGCGTCCGGAGGGTGAGCCCAAGGCCTGTGGCGGTGGTGTGACCGCGAAAGCGTTGAAAGCGTGGCCGCAGTTGCTCAACGCGGTCGGACGCACTATCAGCGAGCTCGATCTGTATTCCCCTTCAAGCAAACGACTTCACCTGGCGCTCGACGAGCCCTTCGCGATCTATTCGCGCATTGCTTTCGATTGTTACTTGCGCGACCGCGCTCGAGACGCCGGCGCGCACATCATCCCGGAAAAAATCTCCGCCCGAAAAGCAAAGAAAACGGATTCCGGCTGGCGCGTGAGCAATGACGCCGGCTCAGAGTGGATGGGTTCTTTCTTGATCGGAGCAGATGGTGCGAATAGCGGCATCGCGAAGATGCTCGCCGGCCCGTTGCCGCCATCAGACATGGAAGTCGCATTTGGTTATCGCGCGCCGCTGCCCGCAAACGACGTCGCGCGGACAATCGTTGCGTTCCTGCCTGGCTGGGTTGGTTACGCGTGGGCGTTTCCGCGTCCGGATCACATCTCGTTTGGTATCGCCACTACCCAGGACGCTTTCAAACACGAGCCGCTCGACGATCTGCTCTGGCGATTCATGATCGGTTACTACCAGCAGTGCGAAGGTGGGAAGGTGAAGTTCTGGCAGACTGAAACCACGCCGGAGCGAGCACGCATTGAAGCGCACCTGCGCGCCACTGCCGAGCGCTACGCCGCGCGCATTCCAGGCCTGGCCGCGAAGACGTGGGACAACAGAAAGACTTGCGGCGCTGATTGGGCGTTGCTCGGCGACGCCGCCGGGTTCGCAGATCCAGTGACCGGCGAAGGCATCTACTACGCGCTGCGTTCCGCGGAGGTATTCGCCGAAAGCTATCTAAATGGAACACCGATGTCGTATGAAGAGCGCTGGCGCGAAGACTTCGGCGCCGAGCTGCGACGCGCCGCGCAAATGCGCCGGCGTTTTTACGGCAACTTCTGGGGCGCGCCATTTACCGAACGCATGATCGAGTTTGCGCGCGGTCATCGTGGAGTGAAACGCGTGTTAGGCGATCTTGTCGCCGGCGAGCAGGGTTATGTCGACTTGAAGAAAAAACTGGTGAAGAGCGCACTTCGTCCCGTCTGAGCGGCCCGCATGTTTATTGCAATTACATTGATCCTGGCGCAAAGCTTTTTTGCTCAACCGGCGGCGCAACGCGTGCGCCAGCCTCGCGAAGTTGTCGAAGCCTATCGCGTGTGCGAGCGATTTCAGGAACTAATGGCTGAGGATCTCGATTTCGATCGAGCGTTTGAAGCGACGTTCACCAAGAACGCAAAGCGACGGCGCGAAGTCGCTATCACTGAAGGTGAGTTTGGAAATATCGACTTTTCCAGTGTTGATGATGCCTCGCTGATCGATGCGTTCAAAGCACGCATGCAGATCTTTTACCTGATGCTGGCGATGGTAAGTTCAGAGAACAAAAGCGAGCTGGAACTGTTATTCCCACCCAAAGCATTCAGCGAGCAGAAACCATCACAAGCACCAGCAGAATTTCGTTCTTACGCCGAACAATTAAAGAGTGAAGCGAAGACCTTACGCGCGAATTTTAATCAGCTCGCTAGCCGAAACCCGGCCGTTGCCGAAAGCATACGCAAGTTCAAAATGGAACTAACAAAAAAGATCACGCCGCCATCTCATGTCGTGAAGGCGCTGACTGCCTACAGCCGCGGACAAGTTCTTGGCCTGAACGAGAAGTACTACCAGATCGGCGACTATGCCGTGATTCGAGAAGGCCGCGAGATGAGAATTATCGGCATTCGCTTCTTCTCCCGTCTCTTCTGATGTCTAGGGCGCGAGGCGCGTGATGGTCCAACCGTCCGGTTCTCTTTGGTAAAGAATGCGATCGTGCAGCCGGCCTATGCGGCTTTTCCAAAACTCGATGCGATCGGGCTTCACGCGATAACCACCCCAATGCTCCGGGCAGTCGATCTCACGATCGCCGTACAACGTGTCTAACTCACGCGCACGTTGCTCCAGCACATCACGACCTGCGATCGCTTCGCTTTGCGCCGAAGCCCACGCGCCAATCTGGCTCTCGCGCGGCCGCGTCCGGAAATACTCACGCGACTCCTCCGGCGAAGTCTTGATGACACTTCCTTCCACGCGTACCTGGCGGTCGAGTTGTGCCCAGTAAAAAACGAGTGCCGCGTAAGGATTGGCGTAGAGTTGAGCGGCCTTGGCGCTGCGGTAGTTGGTGTAGAAAGCGAAGCCGTCGTGGTCCACCTGCTTGAGCAACACCATGCGCGCCGAAGGCCTGCCCTCCGGCGTCGCGGTCGCGAGTGTCATCGCCTCCGGCAGTGGAAGCTTTGCGGCGATCGCATCATTGAGCCAGGTCTGAAACTGCCGGATCGGATCTCGATCGATTACTTTTTCGTCGAGGCCTTCAATCAACGTTGTTGTCATTCGGAATCTTCGTTTGCCGTGTACGGCGCTAGTTTCTCGCGTAACTCTGAAGGAATCGGAACAGTTTCGAATGTCCTCTGATCGACTGCCGCCAGCACGAAGTGAGCAGTCGCAACCATCTCGTCGCTTCCGTTTCGACGCACTTCAAAATTCAACCTCATCGACTTGTTTCCAAAGCGCCCGACCCAAACACTGACTTCCAGGATATCGTCCAGCCGGGCCGCGCGATGAAAGTCGCATTCGAGATGCACGCGCGGCAGCCAGATCTTCAGCTCGTCAAACATCACCCCGTAGTGAAGCCCGACTTCGCGAAACAGTTCCGTCTCGGCAAACTCGAAGAAGTGAATATAAGCGCCGTAGAAGATGATTCGCGCCGCATCGACGTTGCCCCAGCGCACGCGCTCTTCGATAGTGAATATCTTATGCGCGGGCATCTCAGTTGGACGACTCTTTCAGAAAATCCAGCAGCGCCTGGTTGAATTGCGCGGTCCGCTCGATATTGGAAACATGGCCCGCATTCTCCACCACCACCAAATGCGAACCCGCGATGGCCTGATGCATCTTCTCACTATCCGCCACTGGTGTAATCGCGTCATCGGACCCGACGATAATCAATGCCGGTACGGAGATCTTCGGAAGCAAATGCGTCTGGTCATCACGTTGAGCCATTCCACGCAGAGCTGCTGCCGCGCCTTCGGGTTTGGTTTTCAACATCATGTCACGCACGCGCTTCACGACCTCGGGATGTTTACTCACTGTCTCTGGCGTGAGTAGTTTCGGCAACATGGCGTCCGCGATTCCGGCCATGCCTTCCGCCAAAGCTTTTTCAGCTTGTTGCGCGCGAGTTTGTTTTGCTTCTTCCGTGTCAGCCTGTGCGCGTGTATCCGCCAGGACCAGCGCATGAACGCGGGACGATAATTGTTTGTAGAACGCGAGCGCCACGTATCCGCCCATGGATAAGCCTGCGATCGTTGCGCGCGCAACTCCGAGATGGTCCAGCAACAACGCGATGTCCCGGGCCATCTGGTCCATCGTCACTGGTCCATCCGAAGCGTCGCTCTCGCCCAAGCCGCGGAGATCGGGCGCGATGACGCGGTAACTGTTACTCAGCGCCGCGACCTGTTCGTTCCACATCGTGCGATTGAACGGGTAACCATGAATAAGCACGACCGGGCGACCGTTCCCGGTGTCCGTGTAGGCCATCTGAATGTCGTTGATACGAGCGAGCGTCATAGTCAGTTTTTCTGTGCAACCTCTGTGCACCGGGGTTGGCACAGAGAAGAAGTCTTCTAAAAGTCGCGCTTTGCGGCGCGGGCGACCACAGCTATCAGCTCCGTCAATTCCACCGGTTTGGCCAGGTAAATTTGGAAACCTGCCGACAGCGCCCGGTCGCGATCCTCCTCTTTCGCGTAAGCGGTGATCGCGACGGCCGGGATCTTTTGCAACTCCCCAGTCTCCAGCAATCGTACCTTTTGAATCAGGCCATAGCCATCCTCGTCGGGCATCGCGATATCCGATACCAATACGTCGGGACGTCTCTTCGAGATCGCCTGAATCGCCTCGCCCGCTGAAGAGACCGCGGTCACGTTAGCTTGCCTTCTTTTCAACGCCGTTTCCATCAGCTTCAAAGTATCAGAGTCGTCATCGACAAGGAGCACATTCAGACCCGACAACAGTTGCTGTGTGCGCGCAAGTTTCTGGTTCTGATCGACACTAACTCTCGCCTCAGACAACGGAAGCCTGATCGTGAAAGTCGCTCCGCGACCTGCGCCCGGACTTTCAGCCCTGATCGATCCGCCGTGTATCTCAACCAGGTGACGGGCGATCGCAAGGCCGAGACCGAGTCCTCCATGGTGGCGAGTCGTCGTGCTATCGGCCTGGCGAAAACGATCAAAGACGTACGGCAGAAACTCCTTGTTGATACCCTGCCCCGTATCGGAAACACTGACTTCAACCGCGCCTCCAGACTGCGTCACCTTCACGCACAGGCGCCCGCCGGTCTGCGTAAACTTCACCGCATTCGACAATAGATTCCAAATCACTTGCTGGAGCCTGTTTGCATCGCCGGAAATCACCGCGCGCTTCGAATCGAAATAGGTCTCGACACGGATGCCCTTAGCGTCAGCGGTCGGCCGCACAACGTTGATCGCATTCTCAACTACCGGGACCGCTTCCAACGGATGCAGATCGAGATAAAGGTTACCGGTAATGATGCGCGACACGTCGAGAATGTCGTCGACGATCTGCGCCTGCGCCTTTGCGTTACGCCCGATGGTTTCTACTGCTTGCTTGACTCCCGAATCGTCGAGCGTGCCGCCCTCGAGCAACCTGGACCAACCGAGTATCGCAGTCAAAGGAGTGCGCAATTCGTGCGAAACGGTCGCGAGAAACTCGTCCTTCAAACGATTCGATTCTTCGGCGGCTTCTCTCGCGGTGCGTTCGAGTTTGAGCAGTCGAACATTCTCGAAAGCGACCGCGGTCAGATTTGCAGCCATGCTCATTGCCGTCACGTGTTCCGGAAGATAAACATTCTTTTGGTAACTCTGGACCTCAATCGTGCCGATAATCCGGCCCATTACCGCCATTGGCACCGCCATCGAAGAATCAGGACGCAGACCATTGTCAGGACCAACTATGACGCCCTTGGTTTGAGCGCGCATGTAGTCGTCGTTGGTAATGATCACCTCTCCAGTGCGCACGGCGCGGCTGTTTGGGCCTGTTGATGTCGTCACCGGCATCGGCGGTAATTCCGAGACGTCTAGCTCCGCCCCATCGGCCCATCCGTAACAAGCGGTGCGAACATCGCGGAGCGGATCGTAGAGTGAAACAAAGAAACCGTTACACGGAACCGAAACGTGCGTAAACTCGCGCAGCGCGCGGAAGATCTGATTCAACTCGCGCGCAGTTCCCAGCGCCTGGGCAAACGCCTTGATCCTTTCCAGCAGGCGTTCATATTCGAGCAGGGCGCGTTGATCGGCCTCGCGTAAAGCTTCGGTCGTTTCTCGTAACGCCACTTCCGCACGTTCGCGTTCCTCGAGAGACTTTCGGATCGTGGTCTCTGACTCTTGCAGTTCCTCAGCCGAACGTTCCGCGCGTGAGCGAGCGCGAATCTCGGCGCGTGTCACAGCAAAAAACAGCAAGCTAAGCAGCCCGCCGATAATCAAGGTGTACTTGAGGAGCGATCTGCTCGAGCGTTTTTCGAAAGAAGGCTTAGTCGCATACGCCACAGTCCACTGTCGACCAGCGACGTCCATCGGTTTTTGAACCGAGAACAGTGGTTTACCTGAATCTTGCTGAACAGGAAGACTGAGCAAATTGTCAGGCTTCACTTCGGTGCCGTCGTAAACCTCGAAACTTACGTCGTAATTCTTTTGTCGATTGACCTCGTCAAGGAAGTCAGCACCTCTGAAAGGGCTGTAAACAAATCCGATGAGGGCTCGTCGTCGTTCAGCTTCGGTGCGAAGCTGCCCGTTTTTGCGATAAACAGGTACGTAGATTAAAAAACCCTGGTTTTCCTGGACCAGCGCGACACGGCCCGAGGCAGTTGGGTTGCCGGAATCGCGGGCCGCTTCCATTGCCTCACGACGAACCTTCTCGCTTGCCATATCGAAACCTATGGCCGAGTTGTTCGCATCGTTCGCAGGTTGCAGGTAAAGGATTGCGGTG
>Ga0126315_10001109_pt1 | contig 10138 bp, 4 predicted proteins | sample Plot106_FD_92534 | JGI IMG/M metagenome (GOLD analysis project Ga0126315, IMG submission 92534) | Serpentine soil microbial communities from UC McLaughlin Reserve, CA, USA - Plot106 | ecosystem: Environmental > Terrestrial > Soil > Grasslands | place: USA: UC McLaughlin Reserve, Lake County...
AAGTGCTTCCTGATAACGTCCGAGATTTTGTAATGCTCGCCCTCGGCTAGACGAAAGTTCTGAACTCTCGTCGCCCAAGGAGTGTGCCTTATCAAAACTGATTAACGCTTCTTCATATCGTCCAAGATTTAAGAGTCCAAGGCCTCGATATCGCCACGTCTCGGCATGATTTGGGGATGCGCTGAGAACTCGATCGAAGCCAGCAACACTCTCTTCGTAACGGTTGAGCGCACCGAGCACGCCACTGCCCAAGTAAAGCGCCTCCAGGTTTTTGGGATCGATTGAAAGCACGTTTTCCCAACTCGCTTGTGCTTCGTTGAGTCGGCCAAGTGAGGTGAGGGTTTTTGCCTTCAGTGCAAGCGTCGGCAGGCGAGGGCCACCCAAAGCTAGTGCCCTATCGAAGTTAACGAGTGCGTCCTCGTCTCGCCGCATTTCTTTGAAAAGGATGCCTAAATTGTGGTAAGCGTCTGCAGAGTTAGGCTTGAGCCTGAGTGCCCTACGTACTTTCTCTATAGCCCGATTAAGGAATCGGAGAGATTGAGCTCGACTCTTTCCCTCCGCCTCTTCGAGCAGAGTGCCTCCATACATCAGGTAGGCTTCATGAATTAATTCGGCGAGGTCGAGTCGGGGGTTATGATGTCCTAAGTGCTTTTCAAACTCGATCACCTTCTTGAATTCTCCGGTTATGAGTAAGCCTGTAACATCCACTACTTCGGCTTTCGAGGCGTCGGCATTTACGACGACCGGGACTCGCGTGCCAGGGTATCCGTCTTTCAGTGGCTCCCACATCGAGCGGAGATCTGTACCTTCCATTTCTGAGACGGTGATCTCTGAAAGGGCGGTGACTCGACCCTCGTCATAGGCGTCGGAGTATCGCTTTAAGATTTCCGCCACGCGTGCACTGAGTGGATAAAAAAACCTTCCCAGCCACTCAATGCGTGGCAAAGCCATGCGCGTCGCCAATCTCACCTGCCCTCGGGCATTCATTGTTGAATTCAGATCCGCCTCGCAGGCGAAGGCCTGCAATTGATGGACGGTTCCATCGGGGCTAGGAACATCGAAGGAAGCGTTGACCCGTCGCTTCTCGATCACGCCATTGGCTGCGTTAATGAGTGCGTGGTCGGTCACTTCACCGGGAAATTGGAGTGCCAGTGCCCAGACTTGCACTGTCGCAGTGATCCCTAAGAGTGGCTCTCTTTTGCCATTAACTTTTTGATGCCATCCATCTGGAATATGAAGTATCAGGCGATGCTCTCCGGCGACCATCGCGGGTTCGCCTTCCTGCCATCTATTCCATATGAGGTCGGCGACCGTGCCGCAGAGATTGTCATCGTTATCGAAGAAGAGAAACAGCTCGCCCCCGTTCTCGATCTTATCGACCTCGTTGGTTACCGTGACGCCTGTAACTTGGGCCAAATAGAAGACATTAAACTGAAAAGCTTCGGAGATGATGTGGCCAAGCCGATCTTCGGTCAGCCCGGTCAATGTCAGCAGCTTAATACCATCTGGGTAAGCCCGATCGATCGCGTCTTTGGTGTATGTACCCGCCGCGATGAAGATGCCGTGCTCATGAGGTATCCCAACATGGGACAACTTCCCGACGAATTCATCGATTTTTCCAATGCCAATTTTCTTCCCCAGGTTCTTACATTCAATCGCCTGTTGGGCTGGTTTGCTTATCACCCGACTAGACAGAAGCAGGTCAATGTCTCGACCACGTCTTCTCTTTCCCTTTAAAGGCGGCAGCTTCGCGTTTCGTTCAATGGTCCAGCGCGGAGACTTATACATCTGAGCAACCGTCTCCTCCAGCAGCCGGCCCTTTTTAGTATTCTGTTTGGCTTTTGCGGAGGTCTTACGGTTCTTCCGCGACTGTTTCTTCTTGCTAACACGCCCGATTTTCTTCTTCATGATCGATTCTAGCTCTCTCTGCAAAATCCACGTCAGCCCCCAAATGCTACAGTGTATCACATAAGAAACTAGTGGAATTACTTTGAGGTGTTTTATTGCGCGTCGCGGATTTCTTCGGTTTCAGTTTCATTGAGTCGAGTGGCAATGTTGTCGGAGTTGGGCTCACATCCAACATAAGCGTTATCTCAACAAAAGCAGTTATGTTCTGCTAAACATATATCATGTTGAGGAAGCGGCATTCGATTTCGTAAGCTGATGTGTGCGAGGGGGAAATTTAGAGGGCGCAACGGAGAAAACTTTACCTTCTTATCGATTTTACATGTAGGGGCGAATTCTGAGAGGCAGTCGGTAATTGACTCAATGCCTTTAGTAAGTTTTCGGCAGCATCAGCGTCAAACTTTCTTGTGTGATAACCGTCTGTTGTTCTTCTCGATTTAGTTTTTAAGTATCCTGCTTTTGCCAATTCGTGTATCACCCCACAGCACACTCCAAATTGTTTTGCGACCGTCCGAGAACTTATGCAGTGCTCGAATGAGTCTTTCACGTGTTCAACGTCGGATAGGCGAATGAGATATCGCAAGGCCGTCCCTTCGTTCCGAATAACAAAATCAATCTCGCCAGCGTTAATCAGATCGGACATTGCGCGGTGGGTAATCTTGAGTAGTCGTCTTGCTAGAGCAATTGATATGTAGCTATCTGAGCCGTCCGAGGTAACGTCAGGCATCGTCCTCGGTTCGGATTGTAACCTCAGTCTGTTTGTCAAGAACTCCGCAAAAGCCTCGCGCATGAAGTCGAATTGGGGCTCACGCAGATCCTCGTACAATCGCTCGTAGAAGGAACCAAATTCTCTTTTTAGTGCAGTATCGAGTTCGCCGTTGTGAGGATTCAGCCGCTTCTTCCCTTTTGATTGCACCCTAAGAAACTGATGAAAGTTCAGCGGCCAGCTTTCGAATACTTTGTGCGCCTTAGTAAAGAGAGTGTGAAGTTCTTTGTTTTGTACTTTTATTGATCTTGATGGTCTGCCGGTTGCCCACGCGAGTTTCCCAAAAAGTCCCGCTACGAAGACGATAACGCGAATGAAATCTCGAAGGCCAAGATTCTGCAAAGGAGTCTCGTTTTCCGTTAGCGATTGTTCTTCTGGGATCACGCCGCAGAGTTGATAGATTCGACGCGATACTGTCAATTGCTCCTCAGGCAGTAGTGTTGAATTAATTTCTCTCCAGTCACAACCGCAAAAACAAACACATAGCTTGTTCCTAACGCACTTAATACGTCGTTTGCAATCAGGACAACTATCGAGAAGTGCGCATTCATGAATAGGACATGTAGTCACAAGAGAGCAGTCCCAGATGCGTAGTGAATAGCTTGATTCAGCCAGACACTTGGGGCAAACCTTAGGATAGTGCGGGCGAATGATCGAACGGTTGAGCAGAGCCCCGAAGAAATCATATTCGTGGTTATCTTCATTAGGGCCTTGCGATTTGGCGGGCAAGTACAAGAGCGACAGTAGATCGTCGAGTGTGTTGCTTGTAAGTTTAGCTAGGTTGTCGAGCTTCTGAGATCGGCTGAAGACGAATGTGAACTTCCATTGAAGCTCCATGTAGTCGATTTCGCTCAGTGAAAGTATCCATGAAGGCGTGTCGTAACCGTTAGCTTCTGTGAGGCGCAATAGATAGCTTATGAAACCCTCATCCTTTTCAGGCTTCGGGGTAATTAGCAATTTCACTTAGGGAATGTTGCAGACGAGAAGTTTAAAAGACGGCGTCTAAGGCCGGAAGAATGCAGACCGCTGCATTTTCTCCAAGAGGATACTTATTCATCGTTGACTTAATCTGCGGAGGGAATCGAGCTGATGTTATTGAGTTACTGGCAAGCGTGAGGCGAGAAGGAGATTTTGTTTTCTAATGGAGAACAGCCCTCGAACGCCGTTCGCGTTTCGACCAGTATCACGATAATGACTTCTGAGTTTTTCAAAATCGCTTCGCGAGTAGATGATGTGTGGGAAAGCTAGCGGATATGGATTACTAATGGGTTTGAGCCGTTCTCTGCGCAAGATGGTCTTGATGTACTCTCGCGATACCCCAAGCATTATTGCTGCCTCTGGCCTTGTCACGATCGAGTTCATAAAAGAGGCAACGTGTTCAACCTCGGCCTTGACCAGAAAGCGCTTCTTTCCACCGCATGAGCTTTCATATTTCAAATAGCCGCTCTTTATCCATCGGTCGTAAATGCTGCATGGGTTTACTTGAAGAATCTTAGCCGCGACCGTCGGAGAAATGAGATTAGTTAAATCGGTGAACTGGCCGACAAAGCCTTCGATTACAGAGCGATCAAATAAATATTCTCCTGCTTTTTCGGGTCGTTCAGAATAGTGTATAAGCACTCCATTCTTAACCAACTGGGCTATCGCTTTCTTTTTTAGTGAAAGTATCTCGGCCGCCCGTTGAGAATCGACAAAATGTGAGCTTTTGTTCCTGAGATTAAGATGGAGCACATCTTTCCGTTTATAAATGTAGCGGGGTCCGCCGTCGACCGATCTTCCCGATACTGGAAAAATCTTTCGAGACTTAAGGGCTCGCATCAGACGGGCTCGGGGGGTACCTGTTTCACGCGACAATTTGTCCGCCTCGACGTAATGTGATTTGAATGCCAGGATTGCTTTTGCGGTAATCACCTCGCATTGGACGCCTCGTACGCTTCTTCTTTCTGTTTTGATGAATCCTTTCTGCGCCAGGAAATAAAGAATCGAAGACTTGAAGAGACGCTCCGTTGTTCCTTCAGCGAGTCTTATCGGTTCAATTGAATGTTCGGCAAGTTTGGTGCGAATGTATCGTTTGATATCGTCGCGAGAAAAATAAAGATCATTGAGGATCGGCTTTTTAAGACAAAGGCGCTTCGGAATTATTATGCCACTTAAAATGTCGTCAATCAGCGTGTGTATTCCCCAGGACGCGGTTACCAACCAAATACACAGGGCGTCTACTAGACTTCCAAATCGCCACATTGAATCGAGAGACACGGACTGCACCCTCTTCGCGCGTGCAAAGACGTTTGAAAGCAATTTGTCAAGATGAGCCATGTCGAAACGCCAGAGTCGGCCGCTATCTCCTGACAGAATGTTGGTCCCAGTCAGCAACGAGTGCCTGACTAACATTAGCGTTTGTAGCTGTCTGATACCCAGGTATTTTGAAGCGTGAGGTAGTGAGAGACTTTGAGCCCATTCTTGTCTAAGTCTCTCAACGCTTTCTGCTTCCAGGATGAAGTTCCTCTTCTTAGGAGCTGCTCTTATAACGCCTTTTAGCATACCGCTGGATATCAGTTGATCGATTATGGGAAGGTCAACTTTAAGAATCTGATGGGCAGCCATTTTTGTTACGTATCTGCCCGTACTCTTTGTCCTGAACCACTGCGCAGTGCGGTATTTACGATCCCAGTGATCCAAAAAATAATTCTCGAACTCTTGGCGCAGCAGATCTTTAATCCTGGTTGGAAGAGAATAGAGCCGATACTTGAAGAGATTAAGAGCGTCACGGAGACCATTTGTCCGTTGGGTCGCTCTGCTGAAGTGTCGGTCAACGAGGTTATGGAAACTGTTGGGCCACTTATCAAAAACTGCGAAGGCGCGTGATAGTTTCCGATGAATTTCACTGTTGGTCTTATCAAAAAAGACCTGCTTGCTCACTCGACGTGGATCTCCATCCAGGCTTGCTACTACGAATAGCCCACTTATCAAGGAGTTGAAGTCAAGACCACAAAGCGGATTGTTAGTGTTCTTAACAGAACGTCGGATTAAGCCAAACTCTTCATATAGAAGTTGGCCCAAAACAGTTTCTGATTCAGATAAGCTTGCGCTACGTGCTTGACGCCAGTCTGCGCCGCAAGGGCAGTAACATACGCGCTCTCGATACCACCTGATTGGTCTCAGACATACATGGCACTCTTGGAGGAGCATCCGATTGTGAATAGCGCAGGAAGTGAAGAGTGCAAGTTCCCACTGTTTGCGACAATACGGCGACTGTTCGAGACATGCTGGGCACACTTTGGGCCGCGGTGCTCCAATAAGGGTGTACGGCACGCTTCGACCCAATGTCATCACCTCGGAGCGTTTGGTAGTAGGCGTGTAAAGGAGTTCCTTCAGTTCATTGCGGGTAATCCTCATTAACTGAATAAGTCGATCGTATTTAGTGTTGTGCTCATGCCAAATGTGGTTGTAGTGGAAGAATGTTGCGTCAAGATGCGCTTCTTTCAGTATTAGACCGGCTGATGGATAAGCATTAAGCTCAGTGAGACGTAAGAGAAAGCCGAAGAAACTCTCATCGCTTTTGGGTTGACTGCGAATCAGGAGACTGCGGGTCTCTTGATCTCTCGAACACTTTATTAATCGAAATTCATTCACCTTTTTTCTACTCAAGGTAAACGCTAATTTAGGTTGCTAAAGTTCTGATCAACCAAACAAGGCGACGGCACCGAAAGGATTTGCCTTACCGGGGTTGTTTGCGGCCAATCGCTGCTCGTACGCGAGCGCCAGAACTTCCATGGTCAGCTTTTCCCGACAGGACTCTAGTGCAATTCCGGTCGCGTGTCGGATTAGTTTCATTACGTTCCCTATCATTCCGTTTGTAGCTTCAAAGATGCACAAAGCTGTATTGGCATCTGCCAAATTCGACTTTTCGGCCAGTGGTAGTTTCTCGTCGATTACGTTTAGAAAGCGGCGGAAGTCCTGTCGGTCTTTAGAGGTGCTGTAACGAAAAGCTTCCAGTTCGACGCGAACACCAAACCTCCGCTGCAACTGTTCATTTCCCTCTGCGTCCAGAATTGTATGTGAGTAAGGTAAGCCGACTAGTACGATCGGTACACCGGTTTTGTCCATTAGCAGTTTGAGCCAGTCGGATACAGTCTTTAGGACTTTGTGAGAATCTCGATCCTGAAAGTGCTGAAACTCATCAAGAATTAACAACTCCACGCAACACGCTTCGAGATATCTCCTAAAGCGTAGAGTTTGAGAAATCTGAGAACCCCTTTCAGCGGCGGGGTCGCCGATCGCAATAAGAAGTTCGGTAACTAAGCTCTTGCAAGTGGCCGGGACTGGGACACTCGTATAGAGTACGGGCACAATGGTCTTCTCGGGGGTATGTGTTCGTGGATAGTCCTTCATATAAAGTTTGACCAACGTAGTTTTGCCGGCCCCAGTTTTTCCTTGTATCAAAATCCCTTCAGATTCATTGGAACGCTTTGCATGTGTGTGGCACGCATGAATAGCTTTCAGGGCAGCTTCATTTCGCGGAAAATGAATGTACAGACTTTCGACGAGCTGCATCCTGTCTTCGATCGGCATCTTCTTGTATTTTGCGCGATCAGTTTGGCCTCTAGGTTTAGACACACTCGAGATCTCCTACTTTGGTGGAAGGTTGTAGTTACCGCTCCACCCAGTCATGTCTAACTCTTCAGGACGAGACGACTGCTGAGTGGCTCGATTCTTCCTGGCGGAAGACGTCGGGTTATTCGCAGGAACCTTCTTACTGGTTTTTTCTTTAATCTCTTTAAGACCGTTTCCGGCATGCTTGTCCTGAGTGAATTCCGGTTCCTTCTTCGACGCCACGAGCTTTAACTTCGGCTTACGTTTATTGACGTGAGCCGACTCCAGGTTCGACGGAGCACAAACGTCTGTCGGTTCTTCGAGAGGTTCCTCATTCAACGGTGGAAGTAAAAGATGGGGTACTGAATTTGGAATGAGTCGAGGGCCATCTCCTTTGTCTTGTGAAAGCGAACGTTCGATACTCTCCCGCTTCTGCACACCTTCACCTCGAAAACGCGCCAGTCGTTTCCGTGTTTTGTTCTTAGATTTAGCTGAAATCCACTCGCGTTCCACAATCTCCTGGATTTCTTGTTTGGCGCGAGCGAGGGAAAGAGGGTCGACCTTACGTTTTAGTTCATTGCGGGCGTAGCGACTAACGACGATGTGTTGATAGAGGCTCAGTCCTTTCGTGTACTCCTGATCGACGGCCGGGACCGGTAGATATATGTTGTGCTTTTGGTCATAAACGTGAATCAGCGAAAGATCTGACGGATTGCGTTTGATGATTACCTTCTTCTGGGAATCAAGTCCACGACGGACCAGCGCCAATTCGTCGTCGTTGTAGAAGAGATTGTCTAACTCAATTCCTCTTGCTGAAACTATTCGTTCTTCCGTATAACCCAGCGCGACGTCTAACAACTCACTATTAACAGGTAAGGCCGGCGGCCATTCAGCAATTCCTTTCTCCCATCGGAATGCCGGAACATCTCGAATCCCGCGATGCTCCGACATCTGATATTCATCAGCAATCCACTTATGCATTATCTCGTCAAAAGTATCAGGTGTAATGATTGCCGTTTTGCCGGGTTCATAGTCGGCTCTGTCGAAAATATTAGAGAAGGTGGTTCCAGGGAGTTGGTGGAGCAACTGCGTGGCAATGGTGCGAAAGCTCCTTTCCACTGTCGGTCTCAACCATGGCTTTCCCTTTTGACTGAATTGCAAAACGACACCTAGTTGATGACAAGCATCTTCGAGGTTTCGACCGTGAAACTCTCGTGCGTTGTCTACAACAAGCATTTCCGGAATGCCGTAGGGATTCCAATCGTGACTGATACTCGGAAACTTTTTTCTAAGATAAGTTTTGGGTCGGATCGCATGCTTCAAACATTCCATGACTGTCAGATAACCTGGAGGGTTGAAGCTTACATAGAAGCCAAGAACCATCTTCGTAAAAACGCACATCATCCACGTGAGATGGCCTCTTCCGATGGGCAACCTCATTATTGGGTCGACGAATAAGAAATCCAGGGTCGTGTGATCGCATTCGACTCTTTGAAGTGGTCTGGTTGGTCGTGGTCCTTGGAGAACGGCGCGGTACTTTTCATCGGCGATCTTTTTGCCGAAGCGAGCTTCGATAACTTCGTAGTCATCAAGCTTAGTCACCGCATCATAGACACTGTCTCTGTGTGGTTGCGGGAGTCGGTCATCGGGATCTCGGAACTCGTTGGCGTCATCAATCTTAACCAGCAAAGCATCGTAAACGGCCTGCACCGTGAAACGTTGATCCTTGAGATAAACCTCATCGATCGCTTGGTTTAGTAATTCAGCTACCTTTGTGGATCGCTCTTGTGCTTTACGGTCGTTCTTAAGCTCGCCTTCATTGATGCGACGACCAAAAAAGCGTCGCTTTCGGTTTCCTCGTGCCCGAGTGGCCGGTACAAGGGACCTGATGTCCTCACCGGAATCGTTGTAGGCACGCCACCATCTCCAAACAGTGATAGCCGATGGTGGCTTAGGATCGTTTATTCGATTAGCAACCTTACTGATAAGGGGTGCGAGAGTTTCTGGAGTCTGTTTGCCCAAGCGAGCCAACACTACAGCCCGGACGTACGAGAAGCGACGCTCGAATTCTAATCGTCTGGGGTCATTCTCATTAAGACAAGCGATGTCACAAACGCCTGTCTTAGTCAAACGTCGCTTAAGTACTTCCTGATTACGATCCTGTCCAAGTAACTCCGCGTTATTTTCAAAAACCGCTTCAACCAATTCTTGTTCTGGCAGAGCCAATCTCTCGTCTGTGATGATGTCTTTGATTCTGATTTTGCCGTCAGGAAGACGCTTTTCAATGACGAATTCTCTGCCGCGCAATTTGAATTGCATGTTTCGACTTAATCGATGTTGCGACATTTCAAGAAAGCCTCAATTGAGTGGTTGCGGAAATCTCGGCTGTCGGAAGCGTAATAAGGCTTGCGACGTTGAGCGGTTGCGTTATGTCGAAGTTTAGAACGCTCCAAAACAATAGTGCGTATATCGTCTGCACAGGTACCTGCTGCACTCTAAAGAATTGAATCAGTTCGCTTAGTTCTATCTCTGCAACTTGTTTCTCTCGAAAGAATTCAATGCAGAGAATTTGATGCCTGGCTCGAATCGGTGTCCGCGCGTACTTCCACAAGGTCTTCACGTTGTCGAGCCGTGGTTGTTGGCGAATGAATTCATCCGTGACCACAGAGAATTCATAACCTTCTTGCTCGCAGATGAATGTTGCAGTACTGAATAGAGAGTCCCAGTCTCCACTATCTACTTGTTTCTTGGCCTTGACCTCTATGATCTGCTTTTTGGATTGCCGATGAACTTCGAAATCCGGCGTGTAAGAGCAGGTTCTGCCATTGTCGCCGAAGCGGATCTTCAACGGTTGTTCGATCCAATAACTGATCG